>Ga0136633_1000691_pt1 | contig 25483 bp, 26 predicted proteins | sample AntDrymeUQ832206_2_FD_105494 | JGI IMG/M metagenome (GOLD analysis project Ga0136633, IMG submission 105494) | Polar desert sand microbial communities from Dry Valleys, Antarctica - metaG UQ83 (22.06) | ecosystem: Environmental > Terrestrial > Soil > Desert | place: Antarctica: Dry Valley... | reverse complement strand
GGAGCGTGTCTGCCGGTGACCGGCATCCACCGTCGTACCGGTGGTACGGCCGTGGATGCCGGGTGCCGGCAGACGCGTTCCGGCGCCGTCAGATGCGTGCGAACTTCTGACTCACGACACTAGAGCAGGACCGTCGTGCCCGCGGCCTGGTACTCGATGTTGCGCGCGAGGCCCTCGAACTCCAGCGGCTCGGAGGTCAGCGCCGCGCCGAGCCGCGACGACATGGCACGCCGGCGCGAGGAGTGGATGCCGACCGTCTGGAAGCTCGTCTCCTCGTCTTCGAGATCGAGGTCGGGCACGAACACCGTCAGCGTGTAGGTGTTCAGGTGCGAGACGCGATCGAGCGTGACGCTGATCTCGCGGCCGCGAGCGCTCACGTGCGTCTCGATCTCGTCGCCCTCGAAGCTGTACTTGCCCATCGGACCGGCGTAATGCAGCGACGGCGTCGCGTCGAGCGAGCCCGGGCTGTACACGATCTTCGTGTCCTCATGGGTCAGCTCGAAGAGCTTCGGACCAGACATTTGCACAGCAACCATGGAGTCCTCACTTCAGACGTCGGCGCAATGAACGCTGGATGGTGAGGCCGCAGGGGTCATCTGTCCAGCGATTTCGGAACTTCTTATGTCCAGAAGCGTTGCCGTTTAGTCGTGCGCGACGAGTTCGACCCCCAGCCGGTCGGCCAGCCCGAACGCGCCGTTACGCATCACGTAGTCGTGATTGCAGGCGAAGGCGGGCCGCCCGAGCGCCGCCACGCGGTTCATCCAGGGGCGGGACGTGGAGACGTCCCAGCTGTAGACGGCTGCGGTCCCGGCCGCCCCCTCGTACAGCCGCCAGGTACCGACACCGACCAGCTCGCCGCTGGCGTGCGCCTCGAGCAGATAGGGGGGCTCTGACCGCGTGACCCGCATGTCGAACGACAGCGAGTACGGCAGCCTGGATCGCCATACCAACCGCGACAACGCGCCGATGCCGTTCTCGCCACCGGGCTCGAGCTCGACGACCTCGACGACGCCCTTCCACCACTCCGGGTAGCGGTCGCTGGCCGAGACGACGTCCCAGACGTCCTGGATCGGAGCGTCGAAGCACCACGTGGTGAGGAAGCTGTAAGCCGCCATCCGCGGCGCGAGAATAAACGGTCGGCAGTCCCGCATGTGACACGATCGCGGCGTGACGCAGCCAGCGGCTACGCCCGAGCCCGGCAGCGGTCGTCTGCGACCTTGGCTCGTCGCCTTCGCCGTCGGCGTCGTGCTGGCGGATTCGTCGGTCGTGACGCTCGGGCTGCCGGCCGTCCTGCGCGAGTTCGATGCCGGGGTCGCGGACGTCGCCTGGGTGCTCGTGGCCTTCAACCTCGTGCTGGCGCTGTGCGCGCTGCCGGCGGCGGCGCTCGTCCGCGGTCGCGGGGTCGGCGGAGTGTGGCGGCTCGGGATCGTGCTCTTCGCGGCGGCGTCGCTGGCCTGCGCCCTGGCGCCGAGCCTCGGGGTGCTGGTGGCCGCCAGATGCCTGCAGGCCGCCGGTGGCGCGGCGGTCGTGGCCGCCGCGCTGGCGCTGCTCGTCGCCGATCGCGGACGGGCCGGCGGTACCCGGCTGTGGGGGGCCGCCGGCATCGTTGGCGCCGCGATCGGGCCGGCGTTCGGCGGCGCGCTCACCGAACTGCTCTCGTGGCAGGCGATCTTCGCCGTCCAGGTCCCGCTCGTGCTCGCGATCCTCGTCCGGCCGGCCGCCACGAGGCCCGCGGCGGCGGCGCTGGGCGGCGGTGCGCAACGGCCGCCGGTGGCGGTGGCGGCGGCGCTCGCGCTCGTCTCGGCGGCGCTCACCGCGGCGCTGTTTCTGCTCGTCATCCTGCTCACCGAGGGCTGGCGGCGCTCGCCGATCGAAGCGGCGGCGATCGTCTCTGTCATGCCGGTCGCCGCCCTGCTCGCGGTGCCGCTGTCGCGGCTCACCGGCGGCGGCCTGCGCGGCGGCGCCGCCGGCGCGACGATGCTCGGCGGCGGTCTCGTCGCGCTCGGGCTGCTGCCCGGCGCGAGCGCCGGGTGGACGATCGGGCCGCAGGTGCTCGTCGGCCTGGGGCTGGGCCTGGCCCTGCTCGCGCTCACCCGGATCGGGCTGGGCACCTCCGGCACCTCCGACGCGCTGCTTCGCCACGGCGCCTGGATCATCGCGGCGCGCCATGCCGGCGTCGTGCTGGGCCTGCTGCTGCTGATACCGGTCTTCACCGCCGATCTCGATCGCGAGCAGGTGGCCGCGCAGCGGGCGGGCACCGCCAAGCTGCTCGACGCACAGCTCGCCCCGCGCCTGAAGGTCGAGCTCGCGGGAGCGCTCGCGCAGCGCATCGAGGCGGCCGACGGCCAGCTGCCGGAGCTCGGCGCCGCCTTCCGCTCGATCACTCCTCCGCCGGCGGCCCGGACCGCTTACGCCCGCCTCGAGGCCGACCTGACCGACGAGGTCCGGCGCGCCGCCACGCACGCCTTCAGCCGCTCGTTCCTGCTCGCCGCGGCGCTGGCGTTGCTCGCGCTCCTTCCGATCGCCGTCGCGGGACGATCGGTCGCCTGGGGCCTGCCGCTGCTCGGCGCCCTGCTGCTCTCGGTCGGGGTCGCCGGCGCCTACCTCGCGCTCGGCGGCGGAAGCTACCGGCCACTGGCGGTGAATGACCCCTGCGAAACCCGGCCGTGGCCGAAGGTCAGCGGGCTGGAGGCCGTCGCCGAGCAGATCGGCCTGTCGGCGCTGGACGGCGCGGCCTGCCAACTGCGGGTCACGCGCGAGGAGCTCGCGCTCGCCGTCGCGAGCGCCGACGAGCGCCGCCGCTTCATGCGCGAGCACCGGCTCACCGACGGCGATCTGGAGAAGGCGTTGCGCAGCGGAGCCGAGCGCGCGATCGACGAGGCGCAGAACGGCGATGCGCTGACGCCCGCGCAGGCGTCGCTCGCCCGCGCCGCCATCGGGTTCGTTCCGATCGGGGTTCTCATCGACATCGTCCGCGGCGCGCCGGGCGTGCTCGACCAGCTGCTCGGCGTGCTCGGCGGATAGCGATCGTGCGAGCCGGCCTCGTGATCGGTCTGCTCGTGCGCCTGGTGCTCGCGTCGCGCGCGCGCGACGCGCTGCGGCGGGCGTTGCTGCTCGGCGGGCTGAGCGCCGTCGCGGCGATCGTCGCGACGCGGCTCGTGGGCTCCCGGCGGCCCCGCGGCAGACCGCGCCCGCCAGAGCGATCGCAGCCGCCCGAGCCGCCGCCGCAGGCCGGACGCGCGGCGGTCGTCGCGGCCCGGCCGCACGGCATCGCCGATCGCCTCGCCGCGCTCATCGTCCGCTGGCGCGCGGCGGTCGTCGTGGGCTGGATCGCGATCGCGATCGCGGTCACGTTCGGCCTGCCCTCGATTCGCGAGGCGCAGGTCGGCGCGCTCGGCGACCTCGTGCCGGCCGGCGCCAAGGCGATCACGACGGAGGAGCGCTCGGCAGAGCTGTTCGCGTTCCCCCTGCTGAGCCGCACGATCGTCGTGGCGCGCGACGCGGACGGCCTGTCGCTGGCAGCGCACGCCCAGATCACGCGTCAGACGGTGCAGCTGAACCGTGGAGAGCTGCCGTTCCTGCGCGAGACGCGCGGCTACCTCGTCTCCAACGCGTTCGGGGCCGCGCCGCTCGTGCGCGAACGCTCGACGACGATCGTCGTGCCGCTGCTGTTTGCGCCCGACATCGGACAGAACGGCCGGATCGGCTCCGCCCGCCGTTTCGCCGAGGACCACGTGGCGCCGGCGGCATCGGGCGCGTCGGTCGGCGTCACCGGCGCAATCGCCGCGCGCGCGCAGCAGGCGGACGTCATCTCCGAGCACCTGCCGCTCGTGGAGATCGCGACGCTGCTGCTCGTCCTCGCCGCGGTCGGGCTGTACTTCCGGGCGGTCCTCGCGCCGCTGATCAACCTGCTCACGGTCGCGATCGCCTACCTCATCTCGATCCGGATCGTCGCCACGCTCGGCAAGCTCGTCGGCGTCTCGGTGCCCAGCGAGGTGCAGCCGATCGTCGTCGCGCTGCTGTTCGGCGTCGTCACCGACTACTCGCTGTTCTTCCTGTCGCGCTTCCGGCGCCGGTTGAGCGACGGCGAGCTGCCCGCAGAGGCCGCGCGGCGCACGACCGCCGAGCTGACGCCGATCATCCTGACCTGCGGGCTGGCGGTCGCCGCGGCCTGCGCGGCGCTCGTCGTCGCCGACCTCGGCTTCCTGCAGGCCTTCGGGCCCGGGATGGCGATGGCGATCCTCGTCGCCCTGGCGGTCTCGATGACGTTCATCCCGGCGATGCTCGCGCTGCTCGGAGCGCGGATGTTCTGGCCGCACGGGCCGAGTCCGGCCGATCGTGCCGCGCGGGCCGCCGCACCGCCGCGGGGGATCGCTCATCGTGCGGTCGCCGGTGCCGTGCGAGCCCCGCGGCGGACGATCGCCGCATGCCTCGCCGCGCTGATCGCGATGAGCTGCGGCGTGGCCTGGCTGGAGCTCGGCAACCCGCTGATCCGCGGACTGCCGCCCGACAGCGACGCCCGCGTCGCCTACACGCAGGCCAGCCGCGGCTTCGTGCCGGGAATCCTGTCGCCGACAGTCCTGCTCGTCGAGCAGCCGGGCATCGCGGCGCGGCGCGGCGACCTCGCGCGGCTGCAGAACCTGCTCGGCGCCCAGCCCGGCATCGCGGAGGTGATCGGCCCGGCGTCCAACCCGACCGGCATCGCGGTCGGAGCCGTGCTCGCCCGCAACGGCAACGCGGCTCGGTTCGTGCTCGTGCTGCGGGCCGACCCGCTCGGAGCGGGCGCGGTGGAGCGGCTGCGACGCCTGGAGCGCAACATCGACGGGCTGCTCACCCGCACCGGACTGAGGGAGGCGCGCGCGAGCTTCGCCGGCGACACCGCGCTGTCGCAGGAGACGATCGACGGCACCACGAAAGACCTGCTGCGCGTCGTGCCGGCGGTGCTGCTGGCAGTCCTGCTCGTGCTCGTGGTCTTCCTGCGGGGGCTCGTCGCGCCGCTGTACCTCGTCGCGGCGGCGACGCTCGCGCCGCTCGCCGCGGTCGGCCTGGCGACGATCTTCTTTCGCGGCGTCCTCGGTCACCCCGAGCTGAGCTACTACGTCCCCGTGGCCGCGGGGGTGCTGCTCGTCGCGCTGGGATCGGACTACAACATCTTCCTCGTCGGGCGCGTCTGGGACGAAGCCCAGCGCCAGCCGCTGGAGCAGGCGATCATCGCGGCCGGGGCCGGCGCCGCTCGCGCGATCTCCGCCGCCGGGATCGTGCTCGCGCTGTCGTTCGGGGCGATAGCGCTCGTCCCGATCACGGCGTTCCGCGAGCTCGCGTTCGTGATGGCCGCCGGCCTGCTGATCGACGCCTTCCTCGTCCGAACGGTGCTCGTCCCGGCGATCATCGCGCTCGTCGGGTATCGCAGCGGCTGGCCCGGTAAGCGCCTGCGCCCCATGTCGGCCGAACGCGTTCGCACGGCGACGGCGAGGCCGTCGCGCGCCGGCGCGGCCGGGGCGTGACCCCCCGCAACCTGTCCGGGTGAAGCGGACGACGGGTCTCGAACCCGCGACCTCGAGCTTGGGAAGCTCGCGCTCTACCAACTGAGCTACGTCCGCGCCGACGGCCGATCCTAGTTCTAATGTCGCCTGCGCGCCGGCGCGCGGCCCCATCTACGCTGATCTCAGATGAAGCGCTTCCTGGTTCCGATCGTCGCCGCCGTGGTCGCCCTCGGGCTCGTGGGCCTGCTCGGCTACGGCCTGTTCTCCCGCTCGACGGACGACTCGATCGAGCAGGCGGTGGCGAGCGGGAGGTTTCCGCCCGCGCCGAGCGTTGAGCTGCCGGTCCTCGGATCCGAGGAGTCACAGTCGGTCGCCGCGCTGCGCGGCCAGGTCGTGGTGCTGAACTTCTGGGCCTCGTGGTGCATCCCCTGCCGCACCGAGGCGCCGATCCTCGAGCGTGCGCACAAGCGGTTGACCGCGTCCGGTTCGGGCACGGTGCTCGGCGTCACGTACAACGACTCGCGGCCCGCGTCGCTGACGTTCGCCGACAAGTACGGCATGAGCTTCCCCAGCGTGCGCGACGTCGGCGCGAAGCTCGCCGAGCGCTACGGCACCCGTCGCGTGCCCGAGACGTTCGTCATCGACCGCCGCGGGCGCGTCGTCGACGTCTTCCGCGGTCAGATCGACCAGGCCTTCATCGATCGCGCACTGGCCAAGGCCCAGGCGTCGTGAGGCGGGCGCTGGCGCTCGCGGCACTGCTGTTCGTGCTGTTGCCGGTGGCGAGCACGTCGGCCGCGACCCCGAAGGTCGACCTCATCGACGTCGAGGACGAGGTCATGTGCGTCGACTGCGGGATCCCGCTGAACACCGCCGAGGGCGCCCAGCCCGACGGCCAGCGCGAGCTCATCCGCGAGCTCATCGCGCAGGGCATGACGAAGGAGCAGATCAAGCAGGAGCTCGTCGCGGAGTACGGCCCGGACGTGCTCGCGCTGCCCGAGACCAGCGGCGTCGGGATCACCGCGTACGCGGTCCCGCTCGTGCTCGGCGGGCTCGTGGTCGCGGCGCTCGTGCTGCTCGTGCCGCGCTGGCGGCGCCGGCCGGCGGCGGGGATGGGAACGGCCGAGGGCGGCACGGTCGCCGCGGGTGCGGGGGCGCGGCCCGTCAGCGACGCCGACGTCGCCCGGCTCGACGAGGATCTCGCCCGCTACGACGGCTGACCGCCTCACATCTTGTCCGGCGCGCTGACCCCGAGCAGGTTCAGCGAGCGGGCGATCGTGCGCTTCGTCGCGGCGCTCAGCGCCAGCCGGAAGGACTCCGTGCCCTCGCCCTCGGCGCCGACGACCTGGCAGTCGCGGTAGAAGGCGGTGAACGTCTGAGCCAGCTCGAGCGCGTAGACCGCGATGCGGTGCGGCGCGCGGCGCTCGGTCGCCTCGGCGATCTCGTCGGGGAAGGCGAGCAGCTTCTTGACCAGGGTTCGCTCGGCGGCCTCGAGCGTGCCCGCGTAGCGCGGGGCCTCGTCCATCGCCGCCGTCCAGCGCACGGCGCCGCCCGCCTTCGTGAGGATCGAGGCGATCCGCGCGTGGGCGTACTGCACGTAGTAGACGGGGTTCTCGCTGGACTGCTCGCGCGCGAGGTCGATGTCCAGGTCGACCATCGTGTCGTGCGAGCGCTGCAGCATGAAGAAGCGCACGGCGTCGACGCCGATCTGCTCGATGAGGTCGTCGAGCGTCACGAAGTCGCCGCGCCGCTTGGACATCTGCGAGCGCTCGCCGCGCTCGATGATGTTGACGAACTGCATGATGATCAGCTCGAGCTGGCCCTTCGAGCCGCCGAGCGCCTCGAAGGCCGCGTGCATGCGCGCGACGTGCCCGTGGTGGTCGGCGCCCCAGACGTCGATGAGCCGGTCAAAGCCACGCTCGCGCTTGTCGAGGTGGTAGGCGATGTCCGACGCGAGGTAGGACGGCTCGCCGGTCGAGCGCTCGAGCACGTCGTCCTTCGGCTCACCGTGCGCGCTCGTGCGCAGCCACAGGGCGCCATCGGAGCGATACGTCTCGCCACGACTCTCGAGCTCGGCGAACGCCCGATGCACTGCCGTCTTCTCCCCGGTGTGCAGCGAGGCCTCCGAGAACCAGACGTCGAACTGCACGCCGATCGCGTCCATCGATGCGCGAATCCTCTCCAGCAGGAGCAGCACCCCGCGCTCGGCGACGACGACCGGATCATCGTTCGCGGCGTTGGGGATGCGCTCGGCCAGCTCGCGCACGTACTCGCCCTCGTAGCCGCCCTCCGGTACCTCCTCGTGGCGAGCGCGAGCCTGGATCGACAGGCCAAACCGCCGCACCTGGCCACCGAAGTCGTTGATGTAGTACTCGCGCGTCACGTCGTGGCCGCTGAACTGCAGCAGCCGCGCGAGCGAGTCGCCGTAGGCGGCATGGCGCCCGCCCGCCGCGGTCATCGGCCCGGTCGGGTTGGCCGAGACGAACTCCACGTTGACCCTCTCGGGGGACTCGGCGGCGGCGCCCCCGAACGTCTCGCCCGCGGTGAGGACGTGGCCGAGCGCTGCGACGAGCCAGGCGTCGGACATGAAGAGGTTCAGGAACCCCGGCCCGGCGACCTCGACGCGCTCGAGCGCCGCGCCGAGGCGCTGCTCGAGCTCCTCGGCCAGGCGCCCGGCGACGTCGCGCGGCGGGACGCCGGCGCGGGGGGCGATCAGCATCGCGGCGTTCGTCGCGTAGTCACCGAACCCCGCCTTCCTGGAGCGCTCGAGCGTCGGCACGATGGAGCTCTGGCCGCCCGAGCCGGTGACGGCACCGGACGCGGCGGCGACCGCGTCGCGAAGATCTGAGAGGGGGCCGGCCATGGGGCCCCTATGTATAGGCGAAAGGGGCGAGCGCCGGAGATCAGTAGTGATAGGGCTCGCCGGCGAGGATCTTGTGGCCGCGGTAGAGCTGCTCGAGCAGCACCACGCGCGCGAGCTGGTGAGGCAGCGTCAGCGGGCCGAGCGAGAAGCGGTGGTCGACCTCGTCGAGGTCCAGCCCGAGCGGGCCGCCGATGACGAAGCACACGTCGCGGCCGGCCTGGCGGCGGTCCTCGAGGAAGCGCGCGAACGACAGCGAATCGAACTGCTCGCCCTCGCGCGCCAGCAGCGAGACGAAGGCGCGCTGCGGGATGCGGCCCGTGACACGCTCCTCCTGGCGGACCTCGATCATCTCGACGCGCGCGTGCCGGGCAAGCATCTTGAGGTAGTGCTGCGTGTCGTCCGCGTACGGCGGGCGCAGCCGCCCGACGGCGAGGACGATGATGCGCACCGATGCGATACTAGATGGCGCATGGCCGAAGAAGACGAAGCGGAACGTCACATCAACATCCACTTCTCGCCCGAGATGATGGGCGGCGTCTACGCGAACTTCGCGAACGTCTCCTTCTCGGACTACGAGTTCACGATCACCTTCGCCCGCGTCGACCACGAGATCGACGCCGACGAGATCCCGGGCGTCGTCGTCTCGCGCGTCAACCTCGCGCCGAAGTTCATGCGCGAGCTGGCCGACGCGCTCGAGGACTCCTATTCGAAGTACGCCACGCGCGAGGGCATCAAGAACCTGCCCGAGTTCGGCGGCGGCACGGACGTCCCGCCGCGCGACGACGAGTAGTCCGGCCGGCCGCCGCGCTCGCAGCCGCTACGGCGAGCGCGCCCCGCGCTCGTAGGCCACGCCGATCCCGATGCGCTGCATCGTCGGCGGGTGGGTGGCGAGCAACAGCGTCTGCCAGCCGGGCGGCTCGGGGTCGGACAGGTTGCGCAGCGCGATCCGCTTCTCGAATCCGATGAACGGCTCCGGCTCGCCGGTGAGCATGAGCGAGTAGGAGTCCGCGCGCGCTTCGACGCGGCGGCTGAGCTGGTTGGAGATCGTCGTGATCGTCGTCGTCATGACGACGAGGCCGAGCGCGAGCGCGGGCAGCAGCGCGGGCCCGGGCTCTGCGTCCGCCGGCGTCAGGCGCCGCGTCAGCTGCGCGACCGCGAACAGGCCGAACGGCGTGACGATCGCGAGGTACAGCAGCCCGTTGGGCACGTCGCGGTAGTGCTGGTGGGCGAGCTCGTGCGCGACGACGAGGCGCACCTCGTCGCGCTCGAAGTTGTCGAGCAGCGTGTCGTAGAGCACGACGCGCTTCGTGGCGCCCAGCCCGGCGACGTAGGCGTTGGCGGCCGTCGACCGGCGGCTGGCGTCGACGCTGTAGACGTCGCCGATGTCGACGCCGGCGCGCTCGGCGAGCTCGACGACGTCGTCGCGCGTCTGCCCCGGCGGCAGCGCCTTGAACGTGTTGAACAGCGGGTCGAGCACGACCGGGGCGGCGTAGATGCTCGCCACCCCGAACGCGACGACGATCGCGGAGCCCGGCACCCACCAGCCGCGCGGGTAGCGGCGGATCAGCCCGACGGCGGTCGCGGCGCCGAGCCCGGCGATGACGCCGCCGATCCCCCACGAGATCGACTTGTCGCGCGCGTAGCCGCCCCAGGACTGCGTGACGAGGCCGACGTCCTTCGCGCGCTCGCGTGAGACGACCTGCAGCGGTGCAATCGCGACCGAGAAGGCGACGGAGAGGGCCGCGCCCGCCGCCGCGCCGGCCAGTACCGGGCGCCGGAACGGGCCGCGCAGGCGCGCCGGCGGCCGCGCGACGAGCAGGGCTAGCAGGCCCAGCTCGATGACGAGCACCCCGCCGTAGATCGCCAGCTGCGGGCGGCGGTAGTCGCGGGCCCGATCGATCTCCTGGGCGCTGAAGTACGATTCCGTGGGCACAGGAGCCGGCTCGATCACCCCGCTGCGCGGTCGCAGCAGCACCACCGCCAGCTCCGCGACGACGACTGCCGCGACAATTGCGGCTCCCCAGCGCAGGCGTCCCCGGTCCACGGGCGAAACTGTACGAGATGCAGGTCGCGATCCTCTCCGACATCCACGGAAACCGTCACGCCTTCGAGGCGGTGCTCGCCGACGCCGAATCCGCCGGCGCCGAGGAGATGTGGTGCCTCGGCGACCTCGTCGGCTACGGCGCCGAGCCGGACGCGTGCGTCGAGCTGGCGCGCCGCCACGCCGCGATCTGCCTGGCCGGCAACCACGACATGGGCGTGACCGGCGCGATCGGACTCGACGAGTTCTCCACCGGCGCCGCGATCGCGGCGCGCTGGACCCGCGAGACGCTGAGCGACGCGAACATGGAGTTCCTCCTGGCGCTGCAGCCCGCCGGCGAGGAAGACGGCGTCGGCCTCTATCACGCCAGCCCGCGCGATCCCGTCTGGGAGTACGTCCTGAGCGCGCTGCTCGCCGAGCTGTGCTTCGACAGCCAGCCGCAGCGCGTCGCGCTGATCGGCCACTCGCACGTGGCGCTGTCCTTCACCCGGCCGGAGAACGACGTCGCCACCGGCGAGGCACGGCGCCACGGCGACGCGCTGGACATCGGCCCGCAGACCGGCGAGTGGCTGCTGAACCCGGGTTCGGTCGGTCAGCCGCGCGACGGCGATCCGCGCGCCGCCTGGCTGCTGCTCGACACACGTGATTGGCAGGCACGCTGGCAGCGCGTGGAGTACGACGTCGCCGGCGCCGCGGCCGCGATCCGCGCGGCCCGGCTGCCTGATTCCCTCGCCGAGCGGCTCGGGTACGGTCAGTGAGCGTGCGCCGCAGCCTTCCCTATCTCCTCGCCCTGGTGCTCGGCATGAGCACCGCGATGCTCGCCGCGTGCGGCGGCGGCAGCACGAAGGGCGGCATCCCGTCCGCCAGCGCCGGCGAGCTGAAGAGCCAGATCACCGACGTCGGCCAGGCCGTCGACGGCGGGCGCTGCGACGAGGTGCCGGGCCAGCTGCGCCAGGTCGACCAGGGCATCGAGCAGCTGCCCGGGACGACCGACGACCAGCTCGTCAGCGCGCTGCGCGACGGCGCCGACCGGCTGCGCCGCGAGGCGATCGACGAGTGCGAGGCCGACAGCACCACCGAGACCACCACCACGGAGACGACACCGGAGGAGACGGACACGACGGCGACGGTGCCCGACGAGACCGACCCGACGGACACGCTGCCGACCGAGACCACCGATGTCCCCGACACGACGGTCCCGACCGAGCCGCCCCCTCCGCCGGAGACCCCGACGCCACCGCCGGTGACCCCGCCCCCCGTGAACCCGCCCCCGCCGCCCGTCACCCCCGGCGGCGGCGTGGCCCCGGAGATCCCGGAGGGATGAGCGCCATGGACGTCATCGCCGGCCGCTACGAGCTCGGCGAACGGCTGGGCTACGGCGGAATGTCGACGGTCCAGGTCGCCGTCGACCGCCGGCTCGAGCGCCAGGTCGCGGTCAAGCTGCTGGCCGAGCATCTCGCCGACGACAGCCAGTTCATCTCGCGCTTTCGCCGGGAGGCGCTGTCGGCCGCGCGCCTCGTGCACCCGAACATCGTGCAGGTCTTCGACTTCGGCCTCGACGAGGCCAGCGGCCGTCACTACATCGTCATGGAGTACATCCACGGCCGCTCCGGCGCCGAGATCCTGCGCGAGGAGACCCGGCTCGGCGTCTCCGACACGCTCGAGCTCGTCGACGGCGCCTGCCGCGGGCTGGTGCACGCGCACCGCATGGGCGTCATCCACCGTGACGTCAAGCCGGGCAACATCCTGCGCTCCGACGACGGCGCCGTGAAGCTCGCCGACTTCGGCATCGCCAAGGCCGTCGGCGGCACGTCGCAGCTCACGCAGGCCGGCTCGGTGCTCGGCACCGCCGCATATCTGGCGCCCGAGCAGGCGACCGGCTCGGACGTCGGCCCGCCGGCGGACATGTACGGGCTCGGCGTCGTCACCTACCAGCTCCTCGCCGGCCGCCTGCCCTACGAGGCCAGCTCGCTGACCGAGCTCGCGCTGCTGCAGCAGCGCGAGTACCCGATCCGCCTCGACGAGATCTCCCCGGAGGTGCCGGCCGCGCTCGCGCTGGCGGTCGAGCAGGCGCTCGCCCTCGACCCCGCGGACCGCTATGCGAGCGCCGAGGAGATGCGCCGCGCGCTGCACGACGGCGCGCGCGGCATCGCCCCGCCGGGGACGGAGACCGACGCGACAGCCGCAACATCGATGCTCCCGCGCGAGGAGAGGACCGCGGCGACGCGGATGGCCGGCGCGCCGCCCCCGCCCTCGCGCGGCGGCGGACGCCGTCTGGAGCCCCAGCCGCCGCCCGGCGGACTGCCGCCCCAGCGTTACGAGCCGATTCCGGACATCCCGCCCTCGCGCCGTGACCTCGAGCCGGCGCGGGGCAGCGGCGGCATGGGCAGGCTGATCGCGGTTCTCGCGGTGGCCGCCGTGCTCGCGGTGGCGATCGCCTTTGCCACCGGCAGCTCGTCGGGCAACTCGGGGGTGAACCTCACCCCGGTGGACGGCAACGATACCGGCGAGGTCGTCGATCAGCTCAACTCGCTGATCGAGGACAACACGCGCTAGGAGCGGCGCCGCTCGCCGCCGCGGCCCGGCGCTCACGCGGTTGGCCTGCGACACGCCCCGCGCCGGCCGGCGACGCCGGCCGGCGGAGGGCGCTGACTACTCCTGGGTGATGCCCATGCGCTTGAGCGCGGCGGCCGCGTGCGGCGAGAGTTGCCCGGTCACGGGCACCCTACGTCCGCCGACCGACGGCCAGGCAATCGGCGCATCGGCACCGAGCGCCGCGTACTCCCTTGCCGGCGCGCTGCTGCTGGCGGGCGGAGGGGCCGGTGGGGCCGGTGCCTGCCGCCGGGCGGCACGTCGGAGTGACTTCTTCGCCATGTGTACCTCCTCATCGATGCGGATCGATCGACGTCGCGGTTGTACCCGGCCACGCTCAGCCGCAGTCGCGGGCGACGTCCTGCCCGTGCCGGCGTGTTCCGGGTTGGGGGCGTAGCCGGGGGTTGGTCTTGACGACGACGATGCGCCGCGAAGGCGACCGGCGCCGCGAGCACGCTACGGCGCCGCGCCCGCCCGCTGCGCCGCGGCGTACGCCGGCAGCGTCCCGTCCGCGATCGCGCCGCGCAGTCCGGCCATCAGCCGCGCGATGTACGCCAGGTTGTGCAACGTCAGCAGCCGCGCGCCGGTCAGCTCGCGGTTCTTGACGAGGTAGCGCAGGTAGCCGCGCGACAGCCCGCCGCTGCAGGCGCCGCACGGGCAGCCCGCCATGATCGGGCTGTCGTCCTCACGGTGGCGGGCGGCGGTCAGGTCGACGCGCCAGCGCCGGTCCGGATCGGGGACGATCGCGACGCCGTGGCGACCCAGCCGCGTCGGCATCGCGCAGTCGAAGGTGTCCACGCCGAGCTCGACGCCGCGGATCAGGTCGTCGACGTCGCCGATGCCGAGCAGGTGGCGCGGGCGGTCGTCGCCGGCCAACGCGGCGGTGGCCCAGCCGACGACCTCGTACATCTGCGGCTTGTCGGCGCCCAGCGAGCCGCCGATCGCGATCCCGTCGACCGGCCGCGCCGCGATCGCCTGCGTGGAGCCGATGCGCAGGTCCTCGTAGACGCCGCCCTGCACGATCCCGTAGACGAGCTGGCCGCTCGGGCCGTGCTCGTCGTGCCAGGCCAGGCAGCGATCCAGCCAGCGGTGGCTGCGCTGCGTCGAGCGCGCGGTGTAGTCGCGGTCGATGTTGAACGGTGTGCACTCGTCGAAGACCAGGGCGATGTCCGAGCCGAGCCTGGCCTGCACCTCCATCGACGTCTCCGGACCCATGAAGCGCTCCGAGCCCTCGATGTAGGAGCGAAACCGCACGCCCTCCTCCTCGATCGACAGCACGCGGCCCGACCGGTCCGGGCCGACGGGCGCACGGCCCTTGATCTCGTCGGCGACCGTGCCGTAGCCCATGCTGAAGACCTGAAAGCCGCCGGAGTCGGTGATGATCGGGTGCTTCCAGCCCATGAAGTCGTGCAGCCCGCCGAAGCGCTCGATGAGCTCCGCGCCGGGCTCGAGGAACAGATGAAACGTGTTGCCGAGCACCATGTCGTAGCCCAGCGCGCTGACCTCGCGCGGCTCGAGGCCCTTGACCGTCGCCTTCGTCGCGAGCGGGACGAAGGCCGGGGTGCGGATGTCGCCGTGCGGGGTGCGCAGAACCCCGGCCCGCGCGAGCGAGCCGGGATCGCGATGCAGGATCCGCAGGGCGCTCACCGCCTCAGGGTAGATCGCGAGCGGCCCGGGGCGGGGGTCTTGCGAATTACGTCCAACATGCGCACGTAAATCGCAAGACCCCCCTGGCGTCTACCGACCAAGACAGCGACGCCGCCGCCCCGCGCCCGTGCCGCTGAAGTTCGGCGGCCGCCGTTATGAGGCGGAGTCGTCCCGGGCGGGCGGCGTGCCGTGCTGCACCCGGTCGGCCATGTCGGCCGGCGGGCGCCACGGCTCCCCCGGCTTGCGCTCCGGCGCCTTCCAGCCCGAGGCGGTCATGCCGAGCGCGCCCATCGCCTTCTCCTTGGCGGCCCACGGCACGCGCCGGTAGACCGGCACGAACAGCGTGCTCCACAGGCGGCCGCCCTTGGCCTTGTACGGCTCGACGGTCGAGGGCTGGTCGCGACCGAGCTCTGAGAGCACCGCGAGACGCAGGTGCTTCTCCGAGCGTTCGCGCAGGTTGCGCCTGGCGTCGGACAGCCCGCTCATCATGCGACCGCCAGCTTGTTCTGGCGCTGCTCGGCCAGCGCGTTCTGCGCCGCGATCTGGATCGGCTCGAACAGCGCGCCGATCGGCGGCGAGTAGATGTTCTCCATGTAGGCGAGGTCGTAGAGCGTGGCGCCCCGCTTCGCCGCGAACGCAAGGAAGTCACAGCGCTCCTTGACCCCTTCGCCGCCGTGGATGACGCCGCCGATGAGACGCAGCGTGTCGGGCTCGGCGAGCAGCTTGACGAACGTCTTCTGCGCGCCCGGGTAGTAGCGCGCCTTCGTGATGCCGACGCCCTTGGCCAGCACGTACGGGATCCCGATCGACTTCGCGAGGTTCTCGCCCATCGAGAAGCCGCCGATCGTGTAGTCGCCGGCCACCATCCCCCACGGCACCCAGACCGGGTCGTAGGCGAGGTCGCCGCCGGTGATGTTCACCGCCGCGACGCGGCCCTGCGCGTAGGCGTGCGCGCCGGTCAGCCCGACGATCGGGATCATGTTCAGCCCGTGCGGAATCTCGACGACGTCGCCCGCCGCCCAGACGCCGGGCGCCGACGTGCGCATGTGGTCATCGACCTTGACCGCGCCGGTCGTGCCCAGCTTCAGCCCCGCGGCCTCCGCGAGCGCGGTGTTGGGCACCTTGTGCAGGCCGGTGACGACCGCGTCGCACTCCAGCGTGCCGTCGGATGTCACGACCGCGTTGACGTGGCCGTCCTTGCCGCCCTCGAAGGCCTCGACCTTCGTGCCCAGGTGCAGCGTCACGCCGCGCGCCTCGAGCGAGTCGTGCACGGGCTTGGCGACGTCCGGATCGAGGATCTCGTGCAGCACCCACGGCCCCTCGTCGACGAGGTCGACCTGCAGCCCGCGGTGCGCGAGGCCGCCGGCCATCTCCACGCCGACCGGTCCCGCGCCGACGACGACGATCCGCTTCATCGCGTCGAGCTGCTGGTCGAACTCCATCGACTTGCGGATGTCCTTGACGTAGTGGATGCCGTCGAGGTTCACGCCGGGGACGTCGGGCTGCTCCCAGAAGAAGCCGGTGCACAGGATGAGCTGGTCGAATCCCTCGGGCTGGTTCTTCGTCGTGATCGTGCGCCGGTCGAGGTCGATGTCGGTGACGACCGTCTCCATGCGCATGTCCAGTCCGTCCTCGCGGTAGCGCTCGACGGTGGAGAGAAAGAGGTCGTCGAAGCTCGGGATCTCGCGGCCGTGGACGAACGGGATGCCGCACGGCGAGTAGGCGATGTCCGAGAACTCCGTGAACACGCTCACCTTCAGGTCCGGGTTCAGGCGCTTGGTGATGGTCGCGGCTGCCGTCCCCGCGCCGCCTCCGCCGATGACGACTACGCGCTCCATGATGGTTCCTCTCGCTCGAACGTGATCAGATCTGAAAGCTCCTCGCGCCGGCGATGCAGGCGCCAAGTGCCACCGTCGCGCGCGACCACGGCCGGACGCAGGTCGCCGAACTGCGTGGACTGCACCTGCTGGTAGGCGCCGACGTCGCGCGCCATCAGCACGTCACCCACGGCCAGCTCGCCGAGCGGCGCGGCGGGGGCGACGACGTCGATGTTCAGGCATAGCGGCCCGGCGACGAGCGTGGGCGTGACGCCATCCGCCCCCACCCGCTCCGCGAGCACCTCCAGGCGCGGCCACGTCCACAGCGCGCCCGGCAGCAGGTTCGTCCCGGCGTCGAGCACCGCGCACGGGCTGCCGTCGCCGAGCGTCTTGACCGCGACGACGGTCATCGCGAGGTCGACCGCGTCTGCGACGAGCGCGCGCCCGGGCTCGAGCATGAGGCGTCCGGTGAAACCGGTGGCGCGCAGCGCGTCGGCGACCGCGGCCGCGTGGGCGTCGGCGGCCGGCGAGGGCGCCGCGGGAATGCCGCCGCCGATGTCGATCGCGTCGACGCCGCCGAGCTCCGCGGCCAGTCCGGCCAGGATCGCCGCGGCCCGCGCGTGGACCGCCGGCGACTTGGCCCAGCCGACCCGGACGCCGGCCGCCAGCGTGCCGACGCCCGCGGCGCCGAGCTCGGCGGTGAAGTCGGTGGAGACGAGATGGACGTGCAGCACCTCGAGCGTCAGGCCCAGACCGCGGGCCCGGCGGCCGGCCGCGACGACGTCCCCGGGCGCGATGCCGAAGCGGCTCGGCGTGCCCTGCGGCCCGGGCAGGCCGACGCGGATCCCGCTGCGCACCACGCCGGCGAGCGCGAGCCGCTCCAGCTCGGCCGTGCTGTCGGCGATCACGAGCGCGCCGTCGGCGGCGGCCCGCGCCAGCAGCGCGTCCGGCTTGGCCGGCCCGTTGACGGTGACGCGCTCACCGGCGATGACGATCACGTCGCGCGCCAGCGCATACTCGGCGGCGCACACGACCTCGACGCCGGCGCCGTCGTCGGCGAAGGCGCGCAAAAACGCGGTCGTACGGTTGGTCTTGTAGGAGTAGGCGATCTCGACGTCGGGCCACACCGCCGTCCACGCCGCGCGCAGGCCGGACAGGCGCTCGCGCGCCCGGTCGACGTCGGCGAGCCACAGCGGCGAGCCGTGCTCGGCGACGAGATCGCCGGCGGCGCTCACGACAACCCGCTGCGCACGGTCGCGGCCAGGTCGACCGCCCGCGGCGTGCCCTTGCTCTCCAGCAGCGCGGCGACGGGGTCGCGCCAGCGCCCGGCGGCGGCCTCGGCGATCGCCTCGGGCAGCGTCGCGCGCAGGTGCTCCATCGCCCACGGGTCGGGGCGCGACAGGTTCAGGCGCAGCGTCGTCGCGGCGCCCGTCGAGCCCATCCCGTCGCCCGGGTAGGTCGCGACGCGGCGCGCGAACAGCGCGACCATCAGCTCCTGCGACGTCACCCTCGCGCCGGCGGTGTCCAGCGCACAGGCCAGGCCGCGCACGGGCGCGGTCGTCAGGTCGATGCCCTCGATGCCGGCGAGCGTCCCGCGCAGGTGGTCGAGGTTGCGCCGCACGACGCCCTGGGCGTGGTCGAGGTAGCGCTCGTCGCGCAGCGCGGCGAGCGCCCCGTGCTGGGCGATGAGGCTCGTGTTCAGGCGCGTCAGCGCGGCCTTCAGGCGCAGGCAGCTGCGCATGAGCCGCGCCGGCCCGGCGAGAAAGCCGATCCGCGCGCCGGCCATCCCGTAGCAGTGCGATACCGAGAACGTGGCGACGGCGTTGTCGGTGAGCTCGAGCGCCGGCAACGAGGCGAACGGCACGTCCGGGTCGATGACCAGCGACCCGTGGGTGACGTCGTGGATGAGCAGCAGGTCGTGCTCGTCGGCCAGGCGCGCCAGGGCGGCGAGCTCCTCGCCGGTCTGCACGGTGCCGAATGGGTTCAGCGGATCGACGAGGACGATTGCGCGGGTGCGCGGGGTGATCGCCGCCGCCACGACGCCGGGATCCAGGCGGTAGGCGCTGCCCGCGTCGATCGGGACCGTGACCGGCACGGCGCCGGTGGCGATGACCGCCGAGGGGACGTGGAAGTAGCCGGGGTCCGACAGGATGACCTCGTCGCCGGGGCCGGCGACGGCCATCAGCGACAGCGCGATCCCGGCTTGGGCGCCCTCGGTGCCGATGACCTCGAAGTCGTCGTCGCGGGCGCGGCCGAGCACGCAGGCGGCGGCCTCGCGCAGCGGCTCGATGAGGTCCGGGCTGTACTGGTTGAGGTGCTCGGCGCAGACGGCGTCGCGCATCGCGTCGACCGCGCTCGACGGGGGGCCCGCGAAGCACGTCAGCCAGCCGAGATCGGCCCAGTCGGCGGGATCCAGGCGCGTCGTGCCGCCGGGATACAGCTCGGCGGGGTCGTGGCCGACGATCGCGATCGCGTCACGATAGGTCAGGTAGTTCCACATCGCGTGGTGCGAGCGCTCGAGCGCGATGAGGCGCTCGGAGGCCAGCCGCGGCGTGCTGCCGGGATCGGCGCCCCAGGTCAGAACCGAAGCGCTCATGTCGCCACTCCCGGCTGTCCGTCACGGCGCACGAAGCGCATGACGCGATAGATGTCGTTGCGGTCTGCGGTCACGGATGCGGGCTCATACCCTGCGGCGCGCGCGTACCCCTCGATCTGCTCCTGCGGGCGCAGGCGCCAGACGCAGCGCCCGCCGGCGGCGTTGCGCCACACCCGCGCGATGTACTCGATCTCGGGGTTCTCGACCTGGACGTTGCAGACGATCTGACCGGGGGCGATCGTCTCGGCGAGATCGAGGAAGTGGCGCTCGATGAGGGCGTCGTCGTGGTAGATGCCGTACAGGCCCAGCTCGCAGACGACATTTGGGCGCGGGTGCAGCCCGGCGAGCGCTGCGCGATCGAAGGCACTGGCCTGGCGGGTCGTCACGAGGTCCTGCACGCCGAGCGCGCGGGACGCGGCGTTCGCCTGGTCCAGCGCAGCGCTGTCGACGTCGCAGAGGATCGCCCGCGCGTCCGGATGACGCACCAGCGCGTGCAGCAGGTACGGGCTCGGCCCGGCGGCAAGGTCGGCGACGACCGGCCGCTCGCCGGAGGCCCGGATCGCCTCGACGACGGCCGTCTCGGCGAGGCCGCGGATGTCGCGGAAGGCCTGGCAGGTCGCCCGGTCCAGCAGCCGGCGGTCCAGCCGCCGCCCGAGCTGCGTGCGGCCGGCGGCGCGGTCGGCGTAGACGTGGGCCATGAACGGGCCCGAGTCAAAGCCGTGGCGGTGGCCGATCCGCGTCCCCTCCGACACGCACGCGCCCGCCCGCGAGGCGAGCGACAGCGCGGCGAAGCGCCAGGCACGCGGCGAGCTGCGCGGCAGCTCGGCGCGCAGCGCCTCGAAGCGGCGGGCGGCAGGCTCAGCCGACATACAACCCGGTCTCGACGAGCTCGCGCAGGCGGTAGAGCTCGTGGGCGTCGAAGGCGGCGCTGTGCGGCATGAGCATCATCGCGGCGAGGCGCTCCTGCGCGAGGTCGTTGTCGGCGGCGACGACGGCGATCGTCGCGGCGTCCTCGCCCGTGGCGCTGGCCGCGTAGGCGTCGAGCAGCTGGCCGAAGTGGTCCAGCGAGCCGGCCGCGTAGGCGACGAGCTCGTCGAAGTCCTCGATGATCTCGATGCGCTCGTAGATCGCCTCGCCCTCGGGCGGCGCGACATAGGCGTCGGGATCGACGCCGTGCGCGATCGCGCGGGCGCGGAAGAGGTTCATGTGGCGCGCGTTGGCGGCGATGATCTCGGCCAGCAGCTGCTTGGCCTGCGGATCGCCGGTCAGCGGCACGCGCACCGAGAACAGGTCCACCCAGCGGCGCATCCCGTAGGCGTGGCGCGCGAAGACCTTCCCGATCCGCGTCGGGTCGTCGCCCAGCACGCCGAGCAGCTCGTCGCGGTTAGCGAGCATCGGCGGCGGGAGATTGAAGAACGACGGGCACGTAGGTCACCTCGAGGTCGTTGGCCAGCATGTTCGAGACCCAGCAGAAGGGCTTGGCGCGCTCGACGAGCGCCGCCAGATCGTGTTCACCGGCGACCGCGGCGATCTCGACGCGCAGCCGGCCGTAGCGCAGCTCGCGCCCGATCCGCTCGGCGTCGACCGTGACGCACAGCCCCGGCAGCTCGATGTCGCGCTTGGCCGCGACGTGCGCCACCGCCAGGCAGAAGCAGCTCGACAGCGCCGCGAACATCAGCTCGGTGGGCATCATGCCGCCATCCTCGCCGCCGGCATGGGCCGGCTCGTCGGCGACGACCTCGTGCTCGCGGGCGGTCGCCGTGGCCGACAGCGCCCCGTTCCAGCGCGCCTGCACGTGGAGGGCGTCGCTCATGGCAGCACTCCGATCCGCTCGCCGCGAAACGATCCGTAGGCATCCTCGTGCGCCGCCGCCGCGACGTCCCAGCCGTAGGCGTCGACGACGTGGCGGCCCCCGGCGACGAGCCGCTCGCCCAGCCCCCGATCACGCGCCAGGCGCGTGAGCGACCGGCCCAACGCGCTGCCGTCGCCGGCCGGCGACAGCAGCGCGCTTTCCCCGTGGGCCAGGAAGGTGAGAAAGACGTCGATCTCCGACGCGACGACCGGCAGGCCGGCGGCGAGCGCCTCCAGCGCGACGAGGCCGAAGCCCTCCTTCGTGGAGGGAAAGGCGAACACGTCCGCCGCGCGGTAGTGGCGCTCGAGGTCGGCCGGGCTCACTGTGCCGACGATGCGCAGGTGCTCGGCCACGCCGAGCTCCCGCGCGCGGGCCTCGAAGCGGCCGATCTCGTCGCGGTAGTCGAACAGGGTGGCGCCGCCGACGATGAGCAGCAGCGGATCGCGGTCGGGCGCCTGCGCGCGCAGGTGGGCGAAGCCCTCCAGCAGCGTGAGCGAGCCCTTGCGCGGCTCGATGCCGCCGACGGTCAGCACGGTCAGGCGGTCGCCGAGGCCGAGCGCGTCGCGGTCCGCCGCGCGCTCGGCGGCGTCGAGCGGAGCGCGGAAGCGGCTGGGGTCGACCCCGTTTCGCACGAGCTGCGCTTGCACGCCGAACTCGGTGGCGAGCCGGTCGATCCACGGTCGCGAGACGCAGAGCACGAGGTCGGGCATGAGGATCGACCGATCCTGGCACGCGATCAGTGACGGGCTGATGAATTCGTCGACGTGGTGCACGGTGCGCACGACGTGCTCGATGACGCCCTCGTCGCGCAGGTCAAGCGCCGCGTTGGCCGAGATGCAGTCCTGCGCGTGAACGACGTCGAAGCCGCCGTCGGCCAGCAGCGGGCGCAGGCCCTCGCGATAGGCGTCGACCATCGCCAGGATGCGCGCGTCGAAGGCCGGCTCGGCCGGGACGTGCTCCACGAGCTTGACCGAGGCGGTCGTCTCGCGAAAGAACGCCTCGCCCGGCTGCGCCAGCGCGCAGCAGCAGACGTCGTGACCGCGGCCGGCCAGCGCCTCGGCGACCGCGAGCGCGTGCTCGACGCCCCCGCGCGGCTTGACCGAGTAGGTGAGCATCGCGAGCTTCACGGCGCGGCGTCCTTCGGCGGCGAGGCCGCGATCGCCCGCAGCGCCAGACGGGTCGCGGCGGCGTTGGACGGTGCGACGATCGCGCCCGCCTCGCGCAGGATCTCGGTCTGGCGCCCCGCGTCCTGCGGGTCGCCGGCGGTGCCGCAGACGCGGGCCAGCACAACCGCGTTCTTCGCCGCGGCGGCGATCGCGTCCGACAGGCCCGCGGCCGGGTCGGTGTGCCCGCCGTGGCCGAGCACGACGTCGAGCAGCACGCAGCCGACGTTCTCGTCCTCGGCCGCCTCCGCGAGGAAGCCGAGGCGCACGTCGAGGTCCACCATCGGGTGCGGCCGGCCCTGCGTGTACTCCTCCTCGCCGAGGTCGAGGATGGCGTGGCCGCCGTTGCGCTCGTCGGGGCCGTGGCCGACGTTGCCCTCCAGCGGGCCGAGCGCGGGCTCGAGCAGCGTGACCGCCTCGTGCGCCAGCGAGCCGCCGGAGAACAGGCCGAGCAGGCGCCGGCCGGCGGAGCGCTCGCGCGCGGCGTCGACCGCCGCCTCGAGCTCGGAGATGTCCTCGGGCCCGGTCCCCGCGGCGGCGCGCGCGGCGGCCTCCAGCGTGTCGTGGATCTCGAACGGCGCCTCGTCGCCGTTGCCCTCCCAGCCGACGAAGGCGGCGACGACGCGCTTGCCCGCGGGCAGGTCGCCGGCCAGCGAGGCGACGACCTCCGGCGCGGGCGGCTTGGAGACGAGCAGTAGCGTCTCGGTCTCGTCGTCGGCGGCGAGCATGTGCATCGCTTGGCGGAACATGATCGCGCCGATGTCGGCCGACAGGTCGCGCCCGCCGACGCCGACGATGTGGGAGACGCCAACGCCCGCGGCGTCGAGCAGGCAGGCGGTCTCCTGCGCGCCGGTGCCCGCGGCGGCGACGATGCCGACGGGCCCGCTCGTGACGACGTTGGCGAAGCCGAGCCCGACGTTGCCGAGCATCGCGGTGCCGCAGCCGGGGCCCATGACGAGCAGGCCGAGCTGCTCGCCGCGCTGCTTGAGCTCGAGCTCGTCCTCGAGCGAGACGTGGTCGGAGAAGAGGAAGACGTGCATGCCGGCGCTCAGCGCGCGGTGCGCCTCGAGCGTCGCGTACTCGCCCGCGACGGAGATCAGCGCGACGTTGGGATCCGACAGCCGGCGCCGGGCGGACTCCAGCGAGCGCGGCGGCTCGCGGTCGGCCTTGCCGGCGGCGGCCCCCGCGTTGGCGCCCCCGCTGGAAAGCTCCTCCTCGGCCGCCTTCAGCGTCTCCTGGGCGACCTCCTCGTCGCCGGCGTCGACCGCGACGATGAGGTCCGACGGGCCGGCGCCCGACACCTCGACGCCGCGCGCCTCGAGCGCCTCGAGGTTGGCCGCCGTGCCCATGCCCATCTCGCAGCCGTCGATGCCGTCGCGGGAGCGCAGGCCCCGGGCGATGCCCATGAGCTTGACGCTGTCGGCGTAGCGGTTGGCGATGACCTTCACATGCCAGCTCACAGCAGCACGGCTTCCCGCTCGGCCTGGATCCAGGTGCCGCCGTCGCCGCGGATCGCGTCCAGCAGCGAGTCGGCGTCGGTGACGATCGCCGCACGGCCGCCGCCCGACGCGAAGCGCTCGGCGGACTCGATCTTCGGCCCCATGCTGCCGGGCGGAAACTCGCCGGCCTGCAGGCGGCGGCGCGTCTCCGCGACGCTCATGTGCGACAGCGGGCGCGCCCAGCGCGTGCCGAAGTCCTCGACGACCTGCGCCACCGCGGTCAGCAGCACGAGGATGTCGAAGCCGAGGGCGATGCCGAGCTCGGCCGAGCAGCGGTCCTTGTCGATGACCGCCGCCATGCCGGACAGCGAGCCGCCGCGCGTGCTGACGGGGATCCCGCCGCCACCGCCCGCGATGACGATCTCGCCGCTCTCGGCGAGCACCTTGATCGCTTCGAGCTCGAGGATCTCGACGGGCCTGGGGCTGGCCACCATGCAGCGCCAGCCGCGCCCGCTGTCCTCGCCGACGACCCAGCCGCGCTCGCGCGACAGGCGCTTGGCGTCCTCCTCGGAGTAGAACGGGCCGACCGGCTTGGTCGGATTGTCGAACGCCGGATCGTCGTCGTCGACGCGCACCCGGGTCAGGATCGTCGCGGTCTGGGCGCCGGGGTCGATCTCCGCGATGCTCGTCTGCAGCAGGTACCCGAGCTCGCCCTGCGTCATCGCGCCGAGCGCGTGCAGCGGCAGTCCGGGGACCTGCGGCTCGCCCATCGCGTGCTGAAGCATGAGCGTGCCGACCTGCGGGCCGTTGCCGTGCGTGAGGACGACCTGATGGCCCTCGCGGCGCAGCGCCACGACGGCCTGCGCCACCGGTCGGGCGCTGTCGAGCTGGTCGGCCCAGGTCCCGCGCTGGTTCTCCTTGAGCAGTGCGTTGCCGCCGACGGCGATCACGATTCTCATTGGTGATCCGTCCTGTAGGTCCGGGCCCGTTTGGGCAGCTGCCGGCGCCGGCTGGCCAGGACGCAGTGAAGGAGTGGGCCTTCAGGCCCATGACTGAGCGAGGACGCCGCCAGCCGGTGATCGGCGGCTGATCCAAGCGGGTTCGGATCTGCAGGAGGGGTCACTTAATCGACCCCCCTCACCATGAACCAGAGCGCGCGGGCCGGCGCCTCCGTCGGGTTCTGCCACGTGTGTGGCCTATCGGTACGAAAATGGATCGAGTCGCCGGGGCCGAGGTCGATCGGCTTGCCGTCGACGGTGAAGCGCATCGCGCCCTCGATCACGTAGATCAGCTCCTCGCCGGGGTGGCGCATCGGGTCGGGCCCGCTGTCGGCGAGCGGCTCGACGACCGCCTCGGCGCCGGCCAGCCGGTAGCGGCCGTAGCGGCCGGAGACGTTGTCGAGCGCGATCCCGTGCTTGGAGGTGTACAGCCGCGCCCGCTCGTCGCCGCGCACGACGATCGCCGCCGGCACCTCGACGTCCTCGTCGATGAAGAAGCTCACGCTCGTGCCGAGCGCCGCCGCGACCTTCATCAGCGTGGCGATCGTCGGCGTCATACCGCTCTTCTCGATCTTGTGGATCGACGCGGTCGAGACGCCGGCCCGGCGGGCGAGCTCGGCGAGCGACCAGCCGCGCTCGGCGCGGGCCAGCGCGAGCTTCGCACCGAGCGCCGAAACGGTTCGCTCGATGTCCGGGAGCGAGAGCGGAGCAATCTTGCGTTCGGGCTGCCCTTCCAGGAGGTGATCGGGGTTCGTAGACACGATGTATCGGATAGTACACATCGCGTCATAGGCCGCAAGACATTCGTAACCTGCCTGAAACATTGGGCGTTGACCATCTATCAGGCGCTTCCGACTTGACGCACGGCACGCGTCGCGCTAGGAATGCGTCCACAATGCGATAAGGGCACCGGGAGCGGAGCCCGGCCGGCGATCGTGCCGGCTCTACCGAGGAGGGCCGCATGGCCGACAACCTGACGGAAGCCGGGACCGAGC
>Ga0136633_1000690_pt1 | contig 25494 bp, 34 predicted proteins | sample AntDrymeUQ832206_2_FD_105494 | JGI IMG/M metagenome (GOLD analysis project Ga0136633, IMG submission 105494) | Polar desert sand microbial communities from Dry Valleys, Antarctica - metaG UQ83 (22.06) | ecosystem: Environmental > Terrestrial > Soil > Desert | place: Antarctica: Dry Valley... | reverse complement strand
CGGACCAGCTGGGCGCCCATGTTCTCGTAGGGGTCCTCGAGCTGGATCTCCCGGGCGATGGTGACGCCGTCGTTGGTGATGGTCGGCACGCCGAGCTTCTTCTCGAGCACGACGTTGCGGCCACGCGGGCCGAGGGTGACCTTCACCGAGTTGGCGAGCTTGTCGACTCCGGCTTCGAGCGATCGGCGAGCGCTGTCGCCGAACTTCAGCATCTTGGCCATGAGCTACCTACTTGCCGTCTACGACGGCGAGGACATCGCGGCTGGAGAGGATGAGCACGTCCTCGCCCCCGACGGTGATCTCGGTGCCGCCGTACTTGCTGTAGACCACCGTGTCGCCCACCTTGACGTCGAGGGGGATGATCTCGCCGGTCTGCTCCGAACGGCGGCCGGGGCCTGCCGCCAGGACCTCGCCCTGCTGGGGCTTCTCCTTGGCGGTGTCGGGGATGACCAGGCCGCTGACGGTGGTCTGCTCAGCCTCGTTGGGGCGGACGACGATACGGTCGTCGAGGGGCTTGAGGTTCATGTCGGTTCGACCTCCATAGGACGAAAGGGAGTATTAGCACTCTCGTGTGTCGAGTGCTAACGATAGCCGGGGTCCCGTCGGACGGCAACCGGCACACTGGGAGCGTGGGAACACGTGTCCTGCTGGCGGCGCTTGTCGTCGCCGGCACCGACCATGCACGGCGGGCGCACTTCTGGTCGTGAAATCGCCCGATCTGGGCCAGAATCACAGCCAGAACTGCGCCAGGCGCTACGCCAGGCGCAGGTTGGGCTGGGCGCCCACATCCAACGGGGTGGGGCCGTCGGCCTTGTAGCGCCACCAGGCGGCGGCGGCCACCATCGCCGCGTTGTCCGTGCACATCGACCGGCTGGGGAGGAAGCAGCGCAGGTCCTCGGCGGTGGCGAGGTCGAGCATGCGCTCCCGCAGCAGGGAGTTGGCGGCCACGCCGCCGCCCAGGCAGATGGTGTTGGCGCCCACCTCGGCCACCGCCCGCCTGGTCTTGTCGACCAGCACGTCGACCACGGCGGCCTGGAAGGAGGCGGCGACGTCGGCCACCGGTGTCTCCGGGTTCTCGCGGACGTACCGGATCACCGCGGTCTTGAGGCCGCTGAGGGAGAAATCGAGGCCCTGCGGCATGGCCCGGGGGAACTTCACCGCCGTGGGGTCGCCGGTGAGCGCCACCCGGTCGATCACCGGGCCGCCCGGGTAGCCCAGGCCCATCGCCCGGGCCACCTTGTCGAACGCTTCGCCCACTGCATCGTCGACCGTGGTGCCGAGCAACCGGTAGCGGCCGTGGTCGTCCATGGCCACGAGCATGGTGGGGCCCCCCGAGACAAGGAGGACGACCAGCGGCGGCTCCAGGTCGGGCTCCTCGAGGAAGCAGGCGTAGAGGTGGGCCTCCATGTGGTTCACGCCGACGAACGGCAGGCCCCACGCCAGGGCGTAGGCCTTGGCCGCACTGATACCCACCAGCAGGGCGCCGGCCAGGCCCGGCCCGACCGTGGCCGCCACTGCGTGGAGTTGACTGCCCTCCAGGCCCGCCTCCACCAGCGCCTGTGCCACGGCCGGCGTCAACAGTTCGACGTGGGCCCGGCTGGCGATCTCGGGCACCACGCCGCCGTAGCGGGCGTGAAGGTCGACCTGGCTGGACACCACCGAGGAGACCACCGTGTTGCCGTTCGACACCACCGCCGCGGCAGTCTCGTCGCACGACGTCTCGATCCCGAGCACGAGGAACTGGTCGGCCATCGGCATGCCGCTCACCGTAAACCCTCGCTCACCATGGTCACGCCGGGGATCCCCGCCTCGATCTCGGCCAGGCGGCCGCTGTACTCGGGCGTGTTCACGTCGTGGGCCCACATGACCAGGGCGTCCTCGTTGGTCTCGACGTAGTAGTTCTTGCGGATGCCGGCCGGCCGGAAGCCGAACCGGCGGTACATCTCCTGCGCCGCGGTGTTGGTGACTCGCACCTCGAGGGTGAGGTTCGACGCACCCCGCCGGATGGCGGTGCGGGCGAGGGTCAGCAGGAGGCGGGTGCCGATCTTGTTGCGGTGCCAGCCCGGGTCGACGGCCAGGGTGGTCACGTGGCCGTCGTCCTCGGTCACCATCAGGCCCGCGTAGCCGCACAGAACTCCGTTGATGCGGGCGACGTAGTACGCCCGGCTGGTGCGCATGGCCATCTCGCTGACGAACAGGCTGAGCGACCACGGCCGGGCGTACACCTGCGCCTCGATCTTCAGCACCGAGCGGAGATGCCGCCGCCGCATGGGCAGGATGTGCACCACGAGCTGCTCGGGGGCGACCTCCCGCCGGGCCTGGACCATGGTCAGGTGGCCCGGTTCATCGCCGCGGTCCAGTTGATCTCGGCGTCGCTCTTGCGAAGGTAGAGCGGCTGCAGCTCCCAGGGCGGCACGAACTCCTCCCGCAGCGCCTGGGCGTGGGCCAGCTCGACGAGGGACGCAGCCGACGGGAACGCCGAGGTGGCGTCGCCCGCCTCGGCGCCGGAGACGTCGGTGAGGATCTCGGGATAGCGCATGGCCCCGTCGCCCACCACCAGGCAGTCCTCGCCCCGGGCCAGCAGCTCCGAGGCCAGGTCCTCCGGGCTGCCTATCTGGTACGGCGACAGGCGCTGGGCGCCGCCGGGCACCTGCCGGTAGAAGGCGAAGAACAGCTCACCCCGACGGGCGTCGATGGCCGGCACGATCAGCCGGTTGGTGTACCGGACCGGGAAGGCGAGGAGGTCGAGGCTGGAGATGCCGATCGTCGGCACCCGCAGCGCCTGGGCCAGGGCCTTGGCGGCCGAGACGCCGACCCGCAGGCCGCTGAACAGGCCGGGACCGACGTCGACGGCCACCACGCTGATCTCGCTCAGGTCGATCTGAGCCTGCCGGCACATGAACTCCACGGCGGGGATCAGGATCTCCACGTGGCGGCGGCCCTTGGCCGAGTGAAACGAGGCGAGCACGCCTTCGTGGCCGCCGATGGCGCACCCCACCTGGGTCGTGGCCGTCTCGATGCCGAGGATCAGCATCGGGTCACACCGTCCACGGGGCGAGGACCCGCTTGAGGGCGTCCGCCCGCGGCGGCCACCCCGGTCCGACGGAGCGGATGCTCAGGAGGCGGTCGTCGGGGGCATCGGTGACCTCCAGCCGGACCTCGAGGAAGTCGGCGGGCAGCGCGGGCGTCACTGCGTCGCCCCACTCCACCAGGGTCACCGCCCCCTCGTCGAGGAGCTCGGCGATGCCCAGGTCGACCAGCTCCTGCATGGTGTCGAGACGGTAGACGTCGAGGTGGACGAACGGCAGGCGGCCTTCGTAGGTGCGGACCAGGATGAAGGCCGGGCTGGTGACCTGCTCGTCGACCCCGAGCCCATGGGCGAAACCCTGGGCGAAGGCCGTCTTGCCCGTGCCGAGATCGCCGGCCAGCACGAGGAGGTCGCCGGGCGTGGCCAGGCCGGCGATCTCGGCGGCGAGGGCGCGGGTGTCGTCGACCGACCTGGTAGCGAGGTGGATCACAGGTCCGCACTCCCTGGGAGGTACCCCTTGGCCCGGACCAGGTCGGCCCGCATCTGGGCCGCGAGGTCGCCTGCACCTCGCAGGACGGCCGCCGGGTGGAACGTGGGCACCAGCACGCCTCGACGATAGGGGTAGGCGCGGCCCCGCAGCTTGGTGATGCCCTCGGTGGTGCCCAGGAGCAGCTTGGCGGCGAAGTTCCCGAGCGTCACCACCACCTTCGGGTCGATCAGGTCGACCTGGGTCTCCAGCCAGGGCCCGCAGGCGGCGATCTCGGCCGGCTGGGGGTCGCGGTTGCCGGGAGGACGGCACTTGACCGTGTTGGCGATGTAGAACCGGTCGCGAGTCAGGCCCATCTCCTCCCACACCATCTTGTCGAGCAGCTGGCCGGAGCGGCCGACGAACGGCTCGCCCTGCAGGTCCTCCTGCTGGCCGGGCGCCTCCCCCACGAACAGCAGGTCGGCGTCGGGGTCGCCCACGCCGAACACCACCTGGGTCCGCCCGGCGGCCAGTGGGCAGCGGGTGCAGGCCTTCGCCTCCAACTCCACCTCGGCCAGGGCCGGCACGGGAACGATCGTACCTGCGCTCACACGTACACCTTGGGGACCCGGGCGCCGATGCCGCACAGGAGCTCATAGGCGATCGTGCCCACCTGCGTGGCCCAGTCCCAGACCGTGATCTGCTCGGTGCCCTGGCGACCGAGAAGCACGACCTCGTCACCCGGCAGCACCGCGTCGTCGCCGCAGTCGACGAGGATCTGGTCCATGGTCACGCTTCCGGCCAGAGGCCGGCGACGGCCGCCGATCAGCACCTCGCCCCCGAAGACACCCAGCCGCCATGGCACCCCGTCGGCGTAGCCCACCGGCACGGTCGCCACGGTGGCCGCCCGTTCCAGCGGACGGCGCAGCCCGTACGACACCGCCTCACCCGCGCTCACCCGCCGCACGTAGGACACCTTGGCCCGCAGGGACAGCGCGGGCCGGAGGCCGGCGACGGCGTCGATCCCAGCCAGCGCCGGGCTCGGCGCCACGCCGTAGATGGCGATGCCACAGCGGACCATGTCGTGCCGCGAGCCGGGATGGGCCAGGGCGCCGGCCGAGTTGGCGGCATGGACCAACGACGCCGACAGGCCTCGGGCGACCAATTCGGTGATCACCGCGTCGAAGCGGGCGCACTGGATGTCGGTGAACGGGTGGGCGGGCTCGTCGGCCACGGCGAAATGGGTCCAGAGCCCACCGAGGGAGAGCTCGGGATGGTGGGCGACGGCCAGGGCGACGGCTGCCGCGTCCTGGGCCGGCGCTCCGACCCGGTGCATGCCCGTGTCGACCTTCAGGTGCACGGCCAGGGGCGGCGCACCCGCCGAGGCCACCGCCTTGGCCGCGGCCTCGACCCCCTGCTCGGTGTACACCGTGGGGGTGAGGCCCAGGGCCACCACGTCGTCCATGGCGTCGGCCGGGGGCTCGGACAGCAGGAGGATGGGTGCCTCGATCTCGTGGCGGCGGAGCAGCTCGCCCTCCTCCACCAGCGCGACTGCCAACCACGACGCTCCCCCTCCAAGGGCGGCACGGGCGACGGCCACCGAACCGTGTCCGTATCCGGCCGCCTTGACGACGGCGCAGAGGCGGGCCGGTGCGACCAGCTCGGCCAGGAGCGAGGCGTTGTGGCGGATGGCCCCGAGGTCGACCTCGGCCCAGGCCCGGCGGGCGGCCGTCACGGCGCTACTCCTCGCCGCCGCCCACGATGGCCCGGACGAGGTCGCCACGGGAGACGATCCCGATCAGCCGGCCGTCGTCGTCGACCACCGCCATCCGCGAGGCGTTGCGCTCGTGCAGACCCGTGGCGATGGTCTCGAGGGTGTCCTCCGGCCGGCAGGTCGGAGCGTCGGCGTCCATCACGTCGGACACGGTGGCGCCGACGGCCTTGCGCAGGTCGGCCTCGAAGTGGCGCAGCGAGGACGGAAGCTCCAGATAGGCGCCGAACACCGAGATGACCGTGGGCAGGTGGAGGCGGGTGTCCTGGACGATGAGGTCGTCGTCCTCGATCAGTCCGACGACGATGCGGTCGTCGTCGACCACCGGTGCGCCTCCCAGCCGGCGCTCGGAGAGGGCGCGAGCGGCGGCCTCCACCGTGTCGGCAGGCCGGAAGGTGAGCACGTCGGTCGTCATCACCTGGCGCACGAGCGTGTTGCGGGGCATGCCGACCTCGGATTCAAGCGAGCGAGTTGAAGACGGCGGGGAGCAGATCGAGCAGATCGCCTGCCACCAGGCCGCGTCGCCAGCCTAAACCCGCTGCCGCGCCGTGGACGAAGGCGCCCCCAGCCGCCGCCCGTGGGGCGTCGAGCCCCTGGGCGAGGAGGGCGCCGATCACGCCGGCCAGCACGTCGCCACTGCCGGCGGTGGCCAGGCGGGCGTCACCCGCGGTGGTGAGGAGCACGTCGCCGGTGGGATCAGCGACGATCGTGGTCGACCCCTTGAGCAGGACAGTGGCGCCGGTCGTGAACGCCAGGTGGCGCACCGCAGAGATGCGCCGGGGGCCAGGGGGGCAGCCGACGAGACGGGAGAACTCACCGTCGTGCGGTGTGAGCACCGTGGGGCCGGGACGGTTGCGGAGAAACCGGATCGGATCGTCGAGGGAGCCGAGGGCGAACAGGGCGTCGGCGTCGACCACCACCGGCACCTGAGCGACGGCGAGCAGCCGGCGGACCGCGGCGGCGGTGGCGTCGGACCGGCCCAGGCCGGGGCCCAGCACGACCGCCTTCGTCCGATCGAGGTCTGCGGCGACGTCGGAGTCCCAGCCCTCGGCTGGGAGCGGGCAGCCGATCACCTCGGGAAACCGGGGGCCTGGGGGCTGGCCGGGGATGCCCAGGCGGACAATGCCCGCCCCCGAGCGCATAGCGGCCCGGGCGGACATGTCGGCCGCTCCGGTCATGCCCGGAGAACCGGCCACCAGCCAGATGGCCGACTTCCACTTGTGGCTCTCGCGGGGCCGGTCGGGCATCCACCCGCCGACGTCGGGGCGCTCGACCAGCCCGATCGTCGAGCGCGACACGTCGAGGCCGATGTCGGCGACGCTCACCGCCCCTGCATGCTCGAAGCCGGCGCCCAGCAGGAGGCCTGGTTTCAGAGCCGCGAAGGTGACGGTGGCGGTGGCCCGGACCGCACCATCGACGGCCTCCCCGGTGAGGCCGTCGATGGCCGACGGGATGTCGACCGCCAGCACCGGCGCCCCGGCCGGGTCGGGCGCCGAGTAGTCACCCCGGAACCCCGTGCCGAAGGCGGCGTCGATCACCAGATCCGACGGGGGCAGCCGATCCGGCTGGTCGGCACTGTCGATCACGGCCACCCGGACGCCCCGCCGGCGGAGGCACTCGGCCGCCACCTGCCCGTCGGCGCCGTTGTTGCCCTTGCCGGCGACGACCACCACCCGCCGGCCGTACCCGCCGCCCATCATGGCGAGGGCGGCCCGCGCCACGGCGGCTCCCGCCCGGTCGACCAGCACCTCCTCGGGCACTGGCGCGGCGCGATCGACCGCCTTCATCTCCTCTGGCGTGAGGACGGGGATCATGCGGTCAGGCCATCAGAGGGCGACTGCGATTGCTTCGGCGACCAGGCCGGTGTGCGTGAGCGACACGTGCCAGGCCGTGACACCACGTTGTGCCGCGAGATCTGCAGCCCGGCCGGTGAGGGACAGCGACGGTGCGCCCGACGGCGCCTTGACCACTTCGACGTCACGGAACGCGAACGCGCCGAGACCCACGCCGAGGGCCTTCATGACCGCCTCCTTGGCCGCGAACCGGGCGGCCAGCCGCTCGGCCGGATCGCGCTGGCGCCGGCCGTAGGCCTGCTCGGCCGGCGTGAACAGCCGGTCGGCGATGCCGGGCCGCTTCTCGAGCGCCCGCCGGAACCGTTCGACCTCCACAGTGTCGATACCTATCCCGATCACGGTCGCCTACGAGGGATCACTCGACGGTCACCGTCTTGGCCAGGTTGCGGGGCTGGTCGACGTCGCAGCCCCTCGCCTTGGCGATGGCGTAGGCGAACAGTTGGAGGGCGACGACGTCGACGACCGGCGCGAACAGCTCGGAGCCCAGCGGGACGGGCGGCACCCAGAGCACGCCGTCGGCGTGGGCGGCCGCGGCGTCGTCGCCCTCGTTGGCCACCACGACCACGGTGGCGCCCCGGGCCCGCACCTCGTCGATGTTGTTCATGATCTTGGCGTGCAGGCGGCCGCGGGTGGCCACCGCAAGCACCACGGTGCCCGGCTCGATGAGGGCGATGGGACCGTGCTTCATCTCCCCGGCGGCGTAGGCCTCGGCCCGGGCGTAGGAGATCTCCTTGAGCTTGAGCGCGCCTTCGAGAGCGACCGGGTAGCCCACGCCCCGACCGAGAAAGAAGAAATCACGGGTGTCGACGTAGCGGACGGCCATCTCGCGCATCTCGTCCGACCGGGCCAGCACCCGGTCGATGAGCGCAGGGAGGACGTGCAGCGCCTCGACCTGGCGCGCCACCTCCTCGGGATACAGCAGGCCCCGCACCTCGGCCAGGCGCAGGGCGAGGAGCTCCATGGCCACGATCTGGGCCAGGTGGGTCTTGGTGGCCGCCACCCCCCGCTCGGGACCGGCCCGGGTGTAGAGGACGGCGTCGGCCTCCCGGGCCATCGACGAGTCGACGACGTTGCAGACCACCAGGACCTTGGCCTTGTTGCTGGCGGACCGGGCGAACCGGCACGCCTCCATGGTGTCGAGGCTCTCGCCCGACTGGCTGACGCCCACGACCAGGCTCTGGGCGTCGAGCACCGGGTCGCGGTAGCGGAACTCGCTGGCCACCTCGATCTCGGTGGGAAGGCGGGCCCAGTGCTCGATGGCGTACCGGGCCACCATGCCGGCGTGGTAGCTGGTGCCACAGCCGACGATGAACACCTTGTCGATGGCCCGCAGCTCTTCGTCGGACAGCTCGAGCTCGCCCAGACTCAGGCGGTCGCCACGGGTCCGCTCCCGCAGCGTCTCCCGCACGGCCCGGGGCTGCTCGTGGATCTCCTTGAGCATGAAGTCGGGGTAGCCGCCCTTCTCCGCCGTCTCGACGTCGCCTTCCACCCGCCGGCGGACGGGCGTGACCTCGGTGCCGTCGAGAGTGGTGACCCGCAGGGCGCCCGGCCGGACCTCGACCACCTGGTCGTCGTCGATGATGTAGACCTCGCGCGTGGCGGCCAGCAGGGCCGGGATGTCGGAGGCCACCAGTCCTGAGCCCTCGGTGCGCCCGGCCACCAGAGGCGACGAGCGGCGCCCGGCGACGATCAGCTCCGGGTCGCCGGCGTGCACGGCGGCGATGGCGAAGGACCCCTCGACTCGCGACAGGGCGGCACGCACGGCGTCGGCCAGGCCCGTCCCGTCGGCCATACCGGCCTCGATCATGTGGGCCAGGACCTCGCTGTCGGTCTCCGACTTCAGGTCGTGGCCGGCCGACACCAGCTCGTCGCCCAGCTCCACGTGGTTCTCGATGATGCCGTTGTGCACCAGGGCCAGGGCGCCCGTGCAGTCGGTGTGGGGATGGGCGTTGTTCTCGGTCGGCCCGCCGTGGGTGGCCCAGCGCGTGTGGCCGATCCCTACCGATGCATGCGGCGCATCGCCGACCGCACCCGTGAGCTCGGCCAGCTTTCCGGCCCGCCGCCGCACCCACACGCGGTCCTCGTCGACCAGCGCCACTCCCGAGGAGTCGTACCCCCGGTACTCGAGCCGACTCAGTCCGTCGAGCAGGAACGGTAGGGCGGGATCACTCCCGGTCACGCCGACTATGCCGCACATGCGGCCAGCGTATGTCTCTGAGTGCGGGTATGCCTCCGGTCGCTGCGCCTGCCGGCCCTCGTGGCCGTGCCGGCGGAGGCCTCCGCTCCGCTCCGGCGAGGCCGGCACGGCCGGCCGGCGTGCTCGCTCTGTGCCGTCCGGGTCGCTGCGCCTGCCGGCCCTCGGGCCGTGCCGGCGGAGGCCTCCGCTCCGCTCCGGCGAGGCCGGCACGGCCGGCCGGCGTGCTCGCACTGTGCCGTCCGGGTCGCTGCGCCTGCCGGCCCTCGTGGCCGTGCCGGCGGAGGCCTCCGCTCCGCTCCGGCGAGGCCGGCACGGCCGGCCGGCGTGCTCGCTCCGTGCCGTCCGGGTCGCTGCGCCTGCCGGCCCTCGGGCCGGCGTGCTCGCTCTTTAGGCGCCGAGGGAGCGGCGCACGGCTTCGCACAGCGTCTCGCACGCGGCCTCGGCTTCGTCCAACGTCATGGCCTCCACCATCACCCTGACGACCGGCTCCGTGCCGCTCGGCCGGACGAGCACCCGTCCGCGGTCGCCGAGTTCGGCGGTGACGGCCTTGACGGCCACGTACACGTCGTCGAATCCCGGGGCGTCGGCGCCCCGCGTCGCGACCGGCACGTTGCGCAGCACCTGGGGCAGGCGGACCATCACGCCGGCCAGGTCGGCCAGCGACCGGCCCGTGCGCCCCATCACGTCGAGCACCTGCAACCCGGTGAGCACGCCGTCGCCCGTGGTGGCCAGGTCGCCGAAGATGATGTGACCCGACTGCTCGCCGCCGAGGGACCAGCCGCCCTTCTCCATCTCCTCCAGCACGTAACGGTCGCCGACGTCGGTCTCGAGGAGGGTGATCCCGTGGCCGGTCATGGCCTGGCGGAACCCGAGGTTGGCCATGACGGTCATCACCACGGTGTCGCCCGGCAGCCGGCCCCGGCTTCGCCGGTCGAGGGCGCAGATGGCGATGAGCTGGTCGCCGTCGACGAGGGCGCCGGTGTGGTCGACGGCCAGCACGCGGTCGGCGTCGCCGTCGAAGGCCAGGCCGACCGCCGCCCCCCGGGCGACGACCTCCCGCTGCAGCGTTTCCGGGTGGGTCGACCCGCAGCCGTCGTTGATGTTGACGCCGTCGGGCGCGTCGAAAAGGACGGACACGTCGGCGCCCAGTCCCCGCAGCACCTCCGGCGCCACCTCGCTGGCGGCACCGTTGGCGCAGTCGAGCACGATCGAGAGCCCGGCCAGGCTGCGGCCTTCGATCGACGCCGCCAGTGCCGCCTCGTAGCGATCGTGGCCGTCGCCGGGGCGCAGGCGGCCGAGGCCGTCGCCGGTGCGCCGGGGCGAGGCGGCGGGGTCGGCGATCAGAGCGTCGAGCTCGGCTTCCAGCGCGGCCTCGGTCTCATCCGACAGCTTGCGCCCCCCGGCCATGAAGAACTTCACCCCGTTGTCGGGGTACCGGTTGTGAGAAGCCGAGATCATCGCCGCCGGCCGCTTGTCGGCCGCCGACAGCCAGGCCACGCCCGGTGTGGGCAGGACGGCCAGGTCGACCACGTCGGCGCCCTCGGTGGCGAGTCCGGCCGAGAGGGCGGCCTGCAGCAGTGGCCCCGAGATGCGGGTGTCGCGGCCCACGAGGAAGGGGCCGTCGCCCAGAACCCGGGCCGCGGCCCGGCCGAGGGCCAGGACGAGCTCAGGGGTGAGTTCGGCGTTGGCGATGCCGCGGACGCCGTCGGTACCGAACCGGAGGGTCACCGAGGACCGGTTCGGTCTAGCGCTTGGAGTACTGGGGGGCCTTCCGGGCCTTCTTCAACCCGTACTTCTTGCTTTCCTTCTCCCGTGCGTCACGGGTGAGGAAGCCGGCCTTCTTCAGAGTGTTCCGCAGCTCCTCGTCGAGGTTCACGAGCCCCCGGGCGATGCCCAGTCGGAGGGCGCCGGCCTGCCCCGAGATGCCCCCACCGTCCATGGTGGCATCGATGTCGTAGTTCTCGTTGAGCGTCGTGAGCCGGAGGGGCTCGGTGACGATCATCCGGTGGGTCTCCGACGGGAAGTAGTTCTCGATCGGCCGCTTGTTGACCGTAATGACCCCGGTGCCGGGACGGATTCGGACGCGGGCGACGGCCTGCTTGCGGCGACCGGTCGCTTGCATGAGGGGCTTGGGCACGGAGATCCTTTTCGTACGTAGACGCTACAGGCCGCGTTGGCGGGCGACGGCCATCGAGAGCTCGAGAGCCTCGGGCATCTGGGCGGCGTGAGGGTGGGTGGGGCCGGCGTAGACCTTGAGCTTCTTCAGCATCAGGCGGCCGAGGGGGCCCTTCGGGAGCATGCCCCGCACCGCCTTGCGGACGGCTTCCTCGGGGTTGTTGGCCATCACGTCGGTGTAGGACTTCTGCCGCAGCCCACCGGGGTACCCGGTGTGGCGGTAGGCGATCTTCTTGGCCTCCTTGCCGGAGGTCAGGACCACCTTGGAGGCGTTCACCACGATCACATGGTCGCCGGTGTCCAGGTGAGGGGCGAACATTGGCTTGTGCTTGCCGCGCAGCAGCCGGGCGACCTCGGACGACATGCGACCGAGGACCAGGCCCTCGGCGTCGACGAGATGCCAGGCGCGCTGGACGTCGGATGGTTTTGTGGAAAAGGTGCGCACCGGGGGAAGAGTGTAGTCGGTGTCAGGCCGGCCAGTTACGGGTTGCGCAGCCAGGAGCGCATCTGCATGCCAAGCCAGGGCTTGCGGCCCCAGGTCAGGAGCTGCCCCTTGGCGATGGCCGGCCACTGGCTGGCGCGGCCCCACGCCACCAAGAGGAACGCCTCCGGGTCGACCGAAAGGTGGCAGTCGACCCGCCCCTGCGGGGACGACTCGACCGAGAAGGTGCCGTCGGCGAACGTCATCCACGCCCGCCCGTCACCCCGGAGGTGGACCTCGAAGCGGGCGTTGCCGGCCTTCTCCTGTACGACCATGGCCCGGCCCAGCGCGTGCAACGACGGCAGGACGAAGCCCTGTACGACGAGCGACGCATGCCCGCTGTCGATGGGCCAGGGCGCTCCCTCCGCCAGGGCGATGTCGAGGCCGTGGACGGTCAGCTCGTTCAACATGTGGCAGGTGAGGAAGGACAGCCGCACCTCGGTGCCCTGGACCATCCAGCTGTGGGACGTATCCTCCCCCGCCGCCGCCGCCGCTTCCATGGCAGCGAGGAAGCCGGCCACGCTGGCGTCGATCCGGTCGGCCAGCTCGCCGAGAGGGCGGCGGCCCTCACCGGCCACCATGACCTGGGTCAGCGTGGCGAGGCCGGAGATGTCCTCGAGCAGGTTGCCGCCGCCCTTGCTCATGGCGGTGATGGTGTCCATGCCGTGGGAGATGTGGGTCGCCAGCTCGGTGACATCCCACTGACCCAGCGCCGACGCGTCCGGGCGCTTGGCCGAGCGCAGCATCGCCGTCAGCCGGGGGCCGGCCGAGGCCACCGCCTGCCGGGCTGCCGCCCAGTCGACGGTGGAGATGGACTCGGCGGTGGGCACGCCGGGGACGCTACTGCCAGAGGTCGGCCAGCATGCGGTCGACGCTGGCCAGCCCGCCGTCGACCGCCACCTCGGCTGGGGGACCGAACCCGTCGTCGGCGCCGAGCCGGCCCTCGGCGTGGACCTCGTCCATGAGTCCCCGAACGGGCGGTGACAGGAACCGGCTGACCTGGGCGTAGCCGTGGGCGTCGGTGAGGGGGCGGCGCTTGAAGTGGTAGCGGAGGGGGACGTTGACCTCCAGCGCCGAGCGGGCCCGGGTGACGGCCACGTACAGCAGCCGGCGCTCCTCCTCGATGCCATCGGGATCACCGGTGGCCATGTCCGACGGGAACATGCCGTCGCTGGCGTGCAGCACGTGGACCACCTCCCACTCACCACCCTTGGCCGAGTGCACGGTGGACAGGTTCAGCCAGTCCTCGTCGACCAGCGGTGGCCCGGCCAGATCGGCGGTGGAGGAGGGCGGGTCGAGGGTGAGGTCGCTCACGAAGCGGCCGCGGGACGGGGCGTTGGCCGCCACCCCCTCGAGCTGGCGGAGGTCGGCGCGGCGGGCGGCGGCGTGGTCGTAGGCCCGCTCGAGGACCGGTCCGAGCCACTGGCCCAGCCGCTCGACCTGCACCGCCGGCGGTGGCGTGGCCCCACCGGGCAGGCAGCCGTCGGCGCACTCGGCAAGGGCGGTGCGCAGCCCGGCCAACTCCGGCCGGGCCGCGGCCGGCACCTTGGGCGCCGCGGCCAGCAGGCGGGCGAGAGGGGTGACGTTGGGGTCTGCCGCCTCTCCGACGCCGGCCTTTCCGACACCGGCCGTTCCGACACTGGCCTTCCCGAAACCCAGCTCGCCCATCACCCGGCGGGCGGTGGCCGCGCCGACCCCTTCGAGCAGCTGCAGGACCCGGAACCAGGCAAGTTCGTCGAGGGGGTTTTCGAGCACCCGCAGCAGCGCAAGCAGATCCTTCACGTGGGCGGCTTCGAGGAACTTGAGCCCGCCGTACTTCACGTAGGGCACGTTGCGCCGCGTCAGGTGCAGCTCGAGTAACTCGGAGTGCGACGACGCCCGGAAGAGCACCGCCTGGTCGTGAAGGGCCACCCCGTCGTCACGATGGGCCAGCACGGAGTCGCATACCGATGCGGCCTCGGCGTCGGTGTCACCGCAGATGCGGAGCAGCGGCCGTCGGGAGCCGGCCCGGTCGGACCACAGCACCTTGGTCATGGCCGAGCCGGCTGACGCCTCGGCCATCACGGCATTGGCCACGGCCACGATCGGCGGAGTGGAGCGGTAGTTCTGCTCGAGCCTCACCACCGTGGTGCCCGGAAAGCGGGCCGGGAAGTCACCCAGGTTGCCGCTGCTGGCGGCCCGGAAGCCGTAGATGGCCTGGGCGTCGTCACCCACCACGGTGAGGCCCTGCCCGTCGGGGCACAGGGCGGCCAGGATGTCGGCCTGGAGGGCGTTGGTGTCCTGGTACTCGTCGACCAGGACATGGTCGAACATGCCGGTCAGCAGCCCCGGCGCCGCCCCCAGCGCCCGCCAGCACAGCAGGAGGTCGTCGTAGTCGAGGAGCTGGCGCTCCCGCTTGCGGGCCGTGTAGGCCTCGAACGACGCCCGGATGCCTTCCGCCTCGGCGGTGCACCAGGGGAAGCTGCGCTCCAGGACCACCTGCAACCGGTCACCGGTGTTCACCACCCGGTCATAAATCGACGCCAGCGTGGATGCCCGGGGCGACCGCCGGCTCGGCCCGTCGGTTCCCCCGTTGTGGTGGAGGCCGAGGTCGGAGCGGATGAGGCCGAACAGCTCGGTGACGTCGCCCGAGTCGAGGATGCTGAACCCCGGATCGAGGCCCAGGCGGCGCCCGTGCAGGCGCAGGACCCGGTTGGCGACGGAATGGAACGTGCCGCCCCAGACCCGGCCGGCGGCGCCGGTGTCGGACAGCCGACCGGCGCGGGCCAGCAGCTCCTGGGCGGCACGGCGGCTGAACGTGACCAGGCACACGCGCTCGGGGTCGGCGCCCTCCCGCAGCAGCCGGGCCACCCGGTGCGCGAGTGTGCCCGTCTTTCCGCTGCCGGCGCCGGCGAGGACCAGGAGGGGCCCGCCCGTGTGCTCCACCGCAGACAGCTGGGAGGCGTTCAGAACGAACATCAGTTCGAGAGCGTACCGGACGGCAGGCATGACCGCGGCGTTGCCCGGGTACAACCTCCTCGGATCGCCTCCAGGGCAGGGGGCGTGGCCCGAGTCAGAAGAGAGGGAACGAACGTGGTCGAGGTTGACCCGCAGTTGCAGGATCACGCCGTGGGCCTGGAGATGGAGATCGTGGAGCTGGCCCGCCAGGCCGACGAGGCCGCCCACGACGGATGGCCCGATCGGGAAGCCGAGCTCCGCTCACAACTCGAAACGCTCTATTCCGAGCTGGCGACCGTGGCGGAGCGTCTCTCCGACGAGGCCTCCGGAACCGCACCGGTGCCGGAGGTCGACGCTCCGTCTGCCTCCTTGACCATCCGTCCCTGACCGGGAGGGCCCGGCCAGGCTCCGCCGGGAATTGAATTAACGTTCAACTGTTGTAGGGTGAAACACATAGTTGAATCCTCATCAAAATCGCCTCCGGGCGCAAAGGAGCACGACATGGCAAGCCCCCCCACAACGACCTTCACTCGGGACCACCAGGGCCTCCAGGTCCCGCAGGCGGGCACGTACTCCCTCGACAAGGGCCACAGCACCATCGAGTTCGTGGGCCGGCACCTCATGATCACCAAGGTGCGGGGACGCTTCACCGAGTTCGACGGCCAGATCGCCATCGGCGACGATCCCGCGGACTCCTCGGTCGAGGTCACCATCGACGTGGCCAGCGTCGAGAGCTCGGACGAGAAGCGTGACGGCCATCTGCGCAGCCCCGACTTCCTCGACGTCGAGAACTACCCGACCATCACCTTCCGCAGCACAAAGGTGGACATGGGCCAGGACGGCAGGGTCAAGGTCACCGGTGACCTGACGGTCAAGGACGTCACTCGCCCCGTCACCCTCGACGTGGAGTTCGACGGCGCCCAGGCCGACCCGTGGGGCGGCCAGCGCCTCGGCTTCTCGGCCCATACCGAGATCGATCGCGAGGACTGGGGCCTGACCTGGAACGTCGCCCTCGAGACCGGCGGCGTCCTGGTCGGCAAGAAGATTCGCCTCGAGCTCAACGTCGAGGCCGTCAAGCAGTAGTCGCACCTCCGGTGACTCACTCGGTGGCCTGCCCCTTGGGCGGGCCACCGAGTGCGTGCTGGGCCGGCCTCCCAGGCCGGTCTCGCCAGTGCGACCGGGGCGTCGTCGCGCCGCCCGGCGGCCCCGACGATGTGGGGGTCGGATCTGTGCCCGGATACAGGACCTCCCACAGGCACAGGCCCCGGGCCGGGGCTATGCGGTCGGCCAAGGACCGGCTGCGCGCCCGCACGATGCCCGCCATCTCGCCGGCCCGCTGGCGGCCCAGCCCCATCTGCACCATGGTGCCGACCAGGGCCCGCACCATCTGCTGGCAGAACGAACTGGCCTCGATGTCGAACCGCAGCAGGTCGTCGCCCAAGTCGAGCCACCGGGCGTCGTAGACCAGGCGGACCAGGCTGGCGTCGGGGATCCGCTTGGGCACCCGGCAGAACGACGAGAAGTCGTGCTGACCGATGATCGGGTCACAGGCCAGGCGCAGGGCGGCGATGTCGAGCGGCGCCTCCACGTGCCAGGTGGTGGTGGCCAGGAACGGGTCGGGCACCGGCCGGTTGAGCACCGTATAGCGGTACTTCCGGGCGAGGGCCGAGCGCCTTGCGTTGAAATCGGGCGCGGCCACCGCGGCGTCCCGGACGGCGATGGCCGGGCCGAGCATGGAGTTCAGGTGCCGCTGGAGGCTGACCAGATCGGGCTCCGGCCCGGTGACGTCGAAGTGGACGACCTGACCCCAGGCATGGACGCCCCGGTCCGTGCGCCCGGCCACGATCAGGTTGACCGGCTCGCGGAGCACAGTCTCGACCGCCCGCGACAGCTCACCGCCCACGGTACGGACGTTGAGGTTCTCGGAGAACCCGTGGAAGCCGGTGCCGTCGTAGGCAACGGTCATGCGCACCCGCATGGGGCGCAGGTGACTAGACGAGCTCGATGCGGGCCATCGGCGCGTTGTCACCGTGGCGGGGGCCCAGCTTGAGGATCCGGGTGTAACCCCCGGGACGACCCTCGTAGCGGGGGGCGATCTCCTCGAACAACTTGTGGGCCATGTCCTTGTCACCCATGTACGACACCACCTGGCGGTGGTTGTGCACGCCGCCCTTGCGGGCCTTGGTGATGAGCTTCTCGGCGATGGGACGCAGCGCCTTGGCCTTGGCCTCGGTCGTGACGATGCCCTCGGCGGCGAAGAGCGACGCCGCCATGTTGGCGAACATCAGGCGCTGGTGGGAGGCGCTGCCCCCGAAACGGCGGCCCTTGGTGGGAGTACCGGGCATGGCGCTACGCCCCGCTCTTGTTCCGCAGAGCAAGGCCGCGCTCGTCGAGCTTCTGGAGGACCTCGTCGAGGGACTTCTGGCCGAAGTTGGTGATGGCCAGGAGGTCCTCCTCGGTCTTGTTCACCAGCTCGCCGACGGTGTTGACCTGGGCCCGCTTGAGGCAGTTGCGGGGACGCTCGGACAGGTCGAGCTCCTCGATGGCCAGGTCGAGGTCGGGCGAACCGCTGCCCAGCACCCCGACGTCGCCCAGCTCGAGGGCTCGGGGGGCGTCGCTCATCTCGGCCACCAGGGTGACGAGCGAGCACAGCGTGGCGCCGGCCGAGGCCAGGGCCTCCCGGGGCGAGATGGACCCGTCGGTCTCGATGTCGAGGGTGAGGCGGTCGTAGTTCGTGGCCTGCTCGACGCGGGTGGGCTCGACGGCGAAGGCGACGCGGCGGACCGGCGAGAAGATCGAATCGATCGGGATGACCCCGATGACCGACGATTTCTTGTTCTTGTCGGCCGACACGTAGCCCCGGCCCCGCTCGACGGTGATGTCGAGGGCCAGCCGGGACTTGCCCGACAGAGTGGCGATGTGCATCTCCGGGTTGAGGATCTCGACGTCGGAGTGGAGCTGGAGGTCACGGGCGGTGACGTCGCCCGGGCCCCGGGCGTCGAGGCGCAGCACGACCGGCTCGTCGGACTCCACCCGTAGGACCAGGTCCTTCAGGTTGAGCATGATGTCGGTGACGTCTTCCTTCACCCCGGCGATGGTGGTGAACTCGTGGAGGACGTCGTCGAAACGGATCGACGTGACTGCGGCACCCGGGATCGACGACAGCAGGGTGCGCCGCAGGGAGTTGCCGAGGGTGTGACCGAACCCGGGCTCCAGGGGCGAGATGGTGAAGAGCTGGCGGTCGCCCTCCTGCTCGCCGAGAGCTTCGACTGAGGGTCGCTGAATGATGAGCATGTGTTCGCTTTCCTACTTCGAGTAAAGCTCGACGATGAGGGACTCACGCACCGGGACGTCGATGTGCTCCCGGAGGGGCAGGTCGCGGACGGTGGCGGAGAAGCCCTCGCCGGTGACGTCGATCCAGGGCGGCTTGGCCCGGTCGAGCGTGTCGAGGTTGTGGCGCAGGGCGATCATCTGCCGGGACTTCTCCCGGATCTCGACGACGTCACCCTTGCGCACCTGGTAGCTGGGAATGGTGACCCGGCGGCCGTTGACGTTCACGTGACCGTGACGGACGAACTGGCGGGCCTGGTTGCGGCTGGAGCCCCAGCCGGCGCGGAAGGCGACGTTGTCGAGGCGCTGCTCGAGCATGCGCAGGAGGTTCTCGCCGGTGATGCCGTCCTGGCGGTTGGCCTCCTCGTACATGTTGCGGAACTGCTTCTCGAGCACGCCGTAGATGCGGCGGGCCTTCTGCTTCTCCCGCAGCTGGAACATGTACTCCGACTCCCGGATGCGGCCGCGGCCGTGCATCCCGGGGGGGTAGGGCCGGCGCTCGATCGGGCACTTCATCGAGTCGCACTTGGGGCCCTTGAGGAAGAGCTTCATCTTCTCCCGCCGGCAAAGGCGGCAGACAGGACCGGTGTACCTAGCCATCAGACGCGCCTTCTCTTCGGGGGACGGCAGCCGTTGTGAGGGATGGGGGTGAGGTCCTTGATGCCGGAAACCTCGATGCCCGTCTGCTGGATCGACCGGATGGCCGTCTCACGGCCGGAGCCGGGGCCCTTGACCAGCACGTCGACCTTGCGGACACCGTGCTCCATGGCCCGGCGGGCGCAGGCCTCGGCGGCCAGCTGGGCTGCGAACGGCGTGGACTTGCGGGAGCCCTTGAAGCCGACGTTCCCGGCCGACGCCCATGCGAGGACGTTGCCCTCCATGTCGCTGATCGAGATGATCGTGTTGTTGAACGAGCTCTTGATGTGCGCCACCCCATAGGTGACGTTCTTCCGCTCGCGCTTCTTGGGGCGTCTGCCTCCCGGCTTCGGCTTCGGCACGCTACCGGTCTCCCGTCTTCGTCAGCATCGTCTACTTCCTGATCTTCTTCTTGCCGGCAACGGTCTTCTTGGGGCCCTTGCGGGTGCGGGCATTGGTGTGGGTGCGCTGACCACGCACGGGCAGGCCACGACGGTGGCGGATGCCCTGGTAGCAGCCGATCTCGATCTTGCGCTTGATGTCCTGGGCGACGTCGCGCCGCAGGTCACCCTCGACCTTGAGGTTGGCGTCGATGTGGTTGCGGAGCTGGGCGACCTCTTCCTCGGTCAGATCCCGGACCCGCGTGTTGGGGTCGATGCCCGTGTCCGTGCACACCTTGGTGGCCGTGGTGCGGCCGATACCCAGGATGTAGGTCAGGGAGATCTCCAGCCGCTTCTCGCGGGGGATGTCGACGCCGGCGATGCGCGCCATCAGATTGTCCGCTCAGAGGGCCGCTCGGGCCGCGTCTCGTTCGCTGCGCTCACTCGACTCACCCCTGCCTCTGCTTGTGCCGCGGGTTCGAGCAGATCACCATGACCGTGCCCTCGCGACGAATGACTTTGCAGCGCTCGCAAATCTTCTTGACGCTCGGCTTGACTTTCATCAGCTGCTCTCTACTTGTAGCGATAGGTGATTCGGCCACGACTGATGTCGTACGGCGTCAGCTCCACCTGCACCCGGTCACCAGGCAGGATGCGGATGTAGTGCATCCTCATCTTCCCTGAGATGTGAGCCAGTACCTTGTGGCCGTTCTCCAGCTCGACACGGAACATGGCGTTGGGCAACGGCTCGACGACGGTGCCCTCCATCACGATCGCGTCTTCCTTGGGCTTGGGCAGGTGAACTTCTCCTAACGACGCGTCTCAACCAGCAAACTGCCGGGGGACAGGTGGACAGAGTAACGCACTTCGGCGCGGTAGATTCCCGACGGTCCGCGCGCGGACGCTCTTGAGGTGCTACTCCAGGACCGTCAGCACCTCGGGGCCGTCCTCGGTGACGGCGATGGAGTGCTCGAAGTGGGCCGACAACGAGCCGTCGGCCGTGATGACGGTCCAGCCGTCGTCGTTGAGCTGGGTATCGGGGGCGCCCAGGTTGACCATGGGCTCCACCGCGAAGCAGTGGCCAACCTTGATTTTGATGCCCTTGCCCGGCTCGCCGTAGTTGGGGATCTGGGGCTCCTCGTGCATGGCCCTGCCGATCCCGTGGCCCACGTACTCCCGGACCACCGAGAACCCTGCGCCCTCGGCCACGGTCTGCACCGCATGGCCGATGTCGGACAGCCGCCCGCCCTTGCGCACCTGCTGGATACCCGCCCAGAGGCTCTCCTCGGTGACCCTGAGCAGCTTCCGGGCCTCCTCGGAGATCTCGCCGACGGCGATGGTGCGGGCCGCGTCGCCGTGCCAGCCCTCGATGATCGCCCCGCAGTCGATGGAGATGAGGTCGCCCTCCTCCAGCCGGTAGGTGCCGGGGATCCCGTGGACGATCACGTCATTGGGCGAGGTGCAGATCACCGCCGGGTACCCGTGGTAGCCGAGGAAGTTCGACTTGGCCTTCCGCTTGGCCAGAACCGCCCGGGCCACCTTGTCGAGGTCGTCGGTGGTGATTCCCGGCCGGGCCGCCGTCTCACAGGCCTCGAGCATCTCGGCCACGATGCGACCCGCCCGCCGCATCGTGGCGATCTCCTCCGGCGACTTGAGCGTGATCATGAGGGATTGCTCTTGCCGCCGGCCAAGATCGGCCGCCGAAGGCGGCGCCCGGTGGCTGGCGGTCCAAGCGGCGAGCGCAGCGACGCCGCCAGGGAGAGAACGGCGGAGGCCGGCCGGCTCCGCCGGCCGGTCGGAGCGCAGCTACCTCGGTCGAACGGAGCGAAGCGAGTGAGACCGATCACCGGCGCGCCAACCGGTTCTCGACGGCCCGCAGGAGGCGGCGGGTCACAGTGTCCGGGTCGCCCTCACCGTCGACGGCGGCAAGGCGGTCGGCGGCCAGGTACCAGGCCACCAGGGGGGCGGTCTGCTTGTCGTACTGGTCGAGGCGGCGGGTGATCACCGCCTCGGTGTCGTCTTCCCGCTGGACGACCGCGCCCCGGCAGGCGTCACAGGTCCAGTTCTCCTTGGGCGGGGCGTCGATGCTGTAGTTGAGCCCGCAGACCGTGCACACCCGCCGGCTGGCCAGGCGGTTGAGGACGACGCCCATGGGCACGTTCAGCTCGATCACCAGGTCGACGTGGTGGGGGCTCAGCATGTCGTCGAGGGCCTCGGCCTGGGCCACGTTGCGGGGGAAGCCCTCCATGACGAAGCCGTGGTCGGCGGCGTCGAGCACGGCCAGGCGCTCCCGCACCATCTCGTTCACGACCTCGTCGGGCACCAGGTCCCCGGCTTCCATGTACTTCTGGGCCCGCCGGCCGATCTCGGAATCACCTTTGACGAACATGCGGAACATGTCGCCGGTCGAGATCCGGGGCACGTCGAAGTTCTGGGACAGCCGGATGGCCTGTGTCCCTTTTCCGGCACCCTGCTTGCCCAGGATCACCAGCCGCGTGGCGAGCACTACGCGAGGAAGCCCTCGTAGTTCCGCATCATGAGCTGGCTGTCGATCTGCTTCATCGTCTCCAGGGCCACACCGACGGCGATGAGGATGGTGGTGCCTCCGAACGGGAACTGGTCGACACCGTAGAGTGACAGCAGGATGTTCGGGACCAGGGCGATGATGGCGAGGAAGAGTGAGCCCGGCAACGTGATGCGGTTGAGGATCTGCCCGAGGTAACGCTCGGTGGGAGGCCCCGGCCTGATGCCGGGGATGAACCCACCCTGCTTGCGGATGATGTCCGCCTGCTGTTGGGGGTTGAAGGTGATGGCGGTGTAGAAGTACGTGAAGAACACGATGAGCAGACCGTAGGTGAAGATGTACACGATGTTGTCCTGCTGCACCAGGTACTTGTTGATGAAGTCCACGACCACTTCCCACTGGATGATGTTCGACAGCAGCACCGGGAAGTAGAGGACGGAGCTGGCGAAGATGATGGGGATGACGCCGGCCTGGTTGACCTTCAGTGGGATGTAGGTGCTCTGGCCTCCGTACATCCGCCGGCCCACCACCCGCTTGGCGAACTGGACCGGGATGCGGCGCTGGCCCTGCTCGACGAACACGATGGCCACGATCATCCCGATGGCCAGCAGCATGAAGATGGTGAAGGCCAGGTACCCCTTCTCGGCCTGGATATTGCCGACCTGGGCCGGCATGCGGCTCACCACGTTGGCGAAGATCAGGATCGACATCCCGTTGCCGATCCCCCGTTGGGTGATCAGCTCACCCATCCACATCACGATGGCGGTGCCGGCGGTGATGGTGAGGACGATCAGGGCGACGTGGGGCACGTCGAAGGTCGTGACCAGCTTCAGGTTCGTGTCGGTGCCAGAGCCGAGGAGACCGTTGTTGAACTGGTAGGTGATGCCGGTGGCCTGGAGGATGGCCAGCCCCACGGTCATGTACCGGGTCCACTGGGTGATCTTCTTCTGGCCGACGGCACCCTGCTTCTGCCACTGCTCGATCTTGGGGATGACCACCGCCAGCAGCTGCATGATGATCGAGCTGGTGATGTACGGCATGATCCCGAGGGCGAAGACCGCCATCTGGGTCAGGGCACCGCCCGAGAAGAGGTTCAGGAACCCGAGGACGCCACCCTCGTCGGCCTGGCGCTGGAGATCCTGCACCGCGGTGAAGTCGATCCCCGGGACGGTGACATTCGACCCCAGCCGGTACAGCAGGATGATGAACAGGGTGAAGAGGATCTTGTTCCGGAGATCCTCGACCTTGAAGATGTTCTTCAGGCTCGACAGCATGACGTCCTCGGGCTCGTCTGACGGCTGGTTTGAGAGGGCAGACCGAACAGTTTAGTTGTCAGCGGTTGGAAAGGGCATTGCCCTTGGCTGCCGGGCGGCCGTTGTTGAACGGCGGGGGGAGTACCTCGACGGTGCCGCCACCGGCGACGATGGCCTGCTCGGCGGACTTGGAGAACCCGTGGGCCGAGACGCGCAGGGCCCGGGTCAGCTCGCCGCGGCCGAGCACCTTGACCAGACCGTGCTTGTGGACGAGGCCCTTGGCCCGCAGGGTCTCCGGGCTCACGACGTCGCCCTCGAACTCCTGGAGGGTGTCGAGGTTGACCACCACGTACTCCACCCGGAACGGGTTGCGGAAACCCTTGAGCTTGGGAATGCGCCGGCTCAGGGGCATCTGACCGCCCTCGAACCCGGGCTTCACCGAACCGCGGGCGCCCTGGCCCTTGGTGCCACGGCCCGCGGTCTTGCCGCCCTTGCCGCCGATGCCCCGACCGACCCGGCGACGCTCCTTCGTCGACCCGGGGGCCGGCTTCAGGTCATGGACCTTCATGTGAGATCCTCTCCGGGCTCAACGGTGATCAGGTGGCTGACCTTATGCAGCATGCCGCGGACATCGGGGCTGTCGGGCAGATTTGTCTGCCGACCGATACCGGCCAGGCCGAGGGCCTTCATGGTCTTGCGGTGCACCGGCTTGGTGCCGATGGTGGACTTGACCTGGGTCACCATGATGCGGGCCATGTCAGGCCACCTCGACGGGCGTGTGGGGGCCGCGCTGGCTCTCCTGGTAGGCCTTGAGCAGACCGGGAGGCGTGACTTCCTCGGGCGACTTGCCCCGCTTGCGCGCGACCTCGTCCGGGCGCATGAGGCCCTTCAGGCCGGCGACGGTGGCGTGGGCCACGTTGATGGCATTCGACGACCCGAGCGACTTGGCCAGGATGTCGTGCACGCCGGCCGATTCGAGGATGGCCCGGGCCGCACCGCCGGCGATGACGCCGGTACCGGGGGCGGCGGGCTTCAGGAGCACGCGGCCGGCGCCGCGCTCGCCGAGGATCGGGTGGGTGATGGTGCTGCCGGCCAGGGGGACGTCGAAGAGCTCCTTCTTGGCCTCTTCGATCCCCTTCTGAATGGCGGCGGGGACCTCTTTGGCCTTGCCGTACCCCAGGCCGACCTTCCCGGCGCCGTCGCCGACGACCACCAGGGCGGTGAAGGAGAAACGGCGGCCACCCTTGACCACCTTGGCCACCCTGTTGATGGCGATGACGCGCTCGACGTATGGACTCTCAGCCATTGTGCTCCTGACAACTCATAGTCCCGCCGAGCAAGCTCCGCATGCGAAGGCGAAACATCAGAACTCCAATCCAGCTTCACGGGCGGCGTCGGCCACTGCGGCGACCCGGCCGTGGTAGAGGTTGCCACCCCGGTCGAAGACGACCTTGGTGACGCCGGCGGCTCTGGCCCGCTCGGCCACCAGCTTGCCGACCGATGCGGCGGCGGCCTTGTTGCCGGTGGGGCCCGACCGGAGGTCGCCCTCCACCGTGCTGGCCGCGGCCAGGGTTCGCCCGGTGATGTCGTCGATCACCTGGGCGGTGACGTGCTTGTTCGACCGGAACACGGCAAGGCGCGGCCGCTCGGCGGTGCCACGGACCAGCTTGCGGACCCGGTGGTGCCGGCGGGCACGGGCCAGCTGCTTCTTCTTCGTGGAGAAACTCATGGGCATTGCCTTTCCGGTGCTCCGGCTATCGGCCACGAGCGCCGCCGCAGGCGGCCGCCGGCTCCGCCGGCCGCCCGTAGCTCGACGAGCAACCTCTGGTTGCGAGACGACATCACTTCGCGGCCTTTCCGGCCTTGCGGCGGACGACCTCGCCGGCGTACCGGACACCCTTGCCCTTGTAGGGCTCGGGCTTGCGGAGGCTGCGGATGTTGGCGGCCACCTGGCCCACCGCTTCCTTGTCGATCCCGCGGACGGTGATCTTGGTCGGCACCGGCGTCTCGAAGGTGATGCCGTCCGGGGCGTCGACCGAGACGGGGTGGCTGAAGCCGAGGGCGAGGTCGAGCTTGGTGGCGGTGGTGGCCGCGGCCCGGTAGCCCACGCCGACGATCTCGAGGTCGCGGGTGAAGCCGTCGGTGACGCCGACAACCATGTTGGCGACCAGCGACCGGGTGAGGCCGTGCAGGGCACGGTGCTGGCGCTGGTCGGTGGGGCGCTCCACCAGGAGCTGGTCGGCGTCCTGGCGCACGGTGATGTCGCGTGGGAGGTCTCTCTCGAGCATGCCTTTCGGCCCGGTGACCTTGACGTGCCCGTCGGTCAGCTCGATGTTGACCCCGGCCGGGACGGGGATGGGGCTTCTACCGATGCGTGACATGGCGCCTCACCACACGTAGCAGAGGACTTCGCCACCGACCCGGCGCTGACGCGCCTCGCGGTCGGTGAGCAGCCCCTGGCTG
>Ga0136633_1000689_pt1 | contig 25512 bp, 24 predicted proteins | sample AntDrymeUQ832206_2_FD_105494 | JGI IMG/M metagenome (GOLD analysis project Ga0136633, IMG submission 105494) | Polar desert sand microbial communities from Dry Valleys, Antarctica - metaG UQ83 (22.06) | ecosystem: Environmental > Terrestrial > Soil > Desert | place: Antarctica: Dry Valley... | reverse complement strand
GCGTACCCGCTGAATCCGAGCCACCGCGGCCAAACGCGAAGTAGCCCGCGCCAACCGCCACCACGAGCGCCACTCCGATCATCCACTTCCGCATCACTGACCTCCGACGCCAGGAATGCCGGTGGGGTTGCCGGTGCCCGTCGTGCCCGTATTGGTGTTGGTATTGATGCCCGTGCCGGTGACCGTCGTGTTGGTCCCCGTACCGCCGGCGCCGGTGACGGTGGTGATCGTCACGCCGGAGCGACCGGAGGTGAGCTGCGAGCGCTCGAAGTTGACCAGCGACTGCTGGTAGTCCAGCGTCGCCCGCAGAAGGGTGTTCTCGGCCGACAGCAGGTCGCGCTGCGCCTGCACCACGAAGTAGTTGGTGGACAGGCCGACGTCGAACTTGCTCTGCTCGGCCTCCAGTCGTCGCTCCGAGAGCCCGCGGGCCACCCGCGCGGCCTCGACGCGTTTGAGATTGGCGTCCACCTGCAGCCGTGCGTTTGTCACTTCGGTGGCGATCTGCAGTTCGAGGCTACGGAGCTGGGTCAGGCTTTGCGCGAGGCCGATTCGTGCCCGTTCGTATTGCGCCGAGGCGGCCGTGCTGCCCAGCGGGTAGGAGAACTGCATCTGCACGTTCCAGGTGGGGTAGTCCCGCGCGCCGAGCAGCCGCAGCGCATCGTCGTACCCGCCCTGCTCGACGGTCAGCGGCGTGCGCGACAGGATGCGCGTGCCGCCGATGCCCTGCAGGCCGTAGTTGGCCACGAGATTGGCGGCCGGCAGGCGCTGGTTCCTGAGCAGCGCCATGTTCGCATCAGTAATCTCGAGGTTGCGCTTGCGCTCGATCAGGTCGGTCCGGTTGGTGAGCGCGTTGCGCAGTGCCTCTTCGAGCCCGGCCGGCTGCTCGGCGATCGTCGGGCGATCGACGGGGCGCAGGCGCGCGGCCCACATCGGGTCGGATGTGCCGGACACGATCAGGCGCTTGAGCGCGAGTTCAGCGGTCTGGGCCTGGGCCTCGAGGGCGGCCAGCGTCTGCCGGCGGGTTGCCGCTTCGGCCTCGGCCTGCACGACGTCGATGGGCGCCAGCGTCCCGACCTCGACGCGGACCTTGTTGTCGTCGACGAGCTTGTCAGCCAGCTGCAGCGAGCGCTCCGCGACGCCGACGACCTCCTGGGCAAACACCAGGTCCCAGTAGGCGTTGCGGACATCGGCAAGCGTCTCGGTCACCGTGGTCCTGACCTGGACCTCGGAGAGTTCGCGGTTGATCTGGGTCACCCGCAGCTGGGTGCGGATATTGTCGATGGCCCGCCCGCGCAGCAGCGGCAGGATCAACTGGCCCTGCAGCGTCGCGTTGTACTGCGGGTTGAAGGTGGCAAAGACGTTGTTGTTGTCCTGCCGCCGGTTGTTGAACCCGATCTGGTACTGCCCGCCCCACCAGGGCAGGGCCTGCTGAGCACCGATGTTGTAGGTCAGCTGCTCGTTGACGACGCGCTCACCGCCGATCAACTGGCTGGTGGGCAGCTGGGTGGTGCTGTTGGCGCCCAACGTCCCGGTCAGCGCCGGATTGAACTGGGCCCGCAGGGCCTTCAGGCTGAAATCGAAGGCCATCGGATTGAGCCGCTCGACCGCGATGTCGAGGTTCTTCTCGAGGGCCATGGCGACGGCCTCTTCGATTCGCAGCGGCACGTCGATGCTGACCGGCGCGGTGCCGGCGGGCGCCGCGGGGGTCTGGCCCGCCTGGCCGGCGACCAGGCGCAACAACTCGGCGACGCGAGCATCCGAGACGTCGGTGCTGCGCGATTGCGCCCGCGCCGGCGCGGGCATCAGGGCGGCGGTCATCACCACGACCACCGCCAGGTACACAGTCGATGTCACCAACGATCCTCCATCGCCGGCCCGAGGACCAGCGCACGGCGCATGGTCCAGGGCCCTCACTCGCGTGGCCGGGTCAACCGCGGTGCGGCGGGCTCAGCGGCCTTGTTCTGTTCCCGCTCGAACGCATCCAGGCGCGCCCGCTGCTCCCGCGACAGCAACCGGTGCATGCGGTAGAGCATCAGGGTCCGGGTCTTGGCCAGGGCGCTGCGTGCCGCCTCAACCCGGTCGATGGTCCGCACGACGACGGCTTCGTCGGTGGACTCGGACAGCAGGCGCGACAGGGTCGCTTCCTGTTTCTCCAGCTCGGCCTTCTCGGCGCGCAGCTCATCCCGGACCGACTGGAAGATCCGCTCGATTTCAGCGGTCTGGCCGTCACTCAACCCGACCCGGTTCTTGCAAATCCCGCTCTGCCACCACTTGGAGGGCCGTTGCCCGTCCGTGGTCCCCGCAGCACTCTGGCCCAGGCCAAGGGCCAGGGCCAGCAGACAGGCGGCTCCCGTTGCCAACGTGTTCATGGACACACCTTCCCCGTCTTCCGGGTACGGCGACGACTCGACTGGTGTTTACCGGGGAGCGTCGGCGCCGGGCGATTCAGCGGTGAAGGCCGTCAGCCGCTGCACGACCATCCCGATGATGTTGTTGGGCGTCGACGCGCCGGCCGTGAGCCCCACGCGCACCGGACCGTGCATCGGCAGCCAGTTGGCCGTCTCGGTCTCGGGCAGCTTGGCCATCGGCTGGTCCGAGGGCGGCACCGGACGATGGCGGATGCGCTCAGGCGACACCAGGCGGTCGACGTCGGCGATGTGGAAGGTCGGCACACGATCGGCGCAGATTCGCGCGAGATTGCAGGTATTGCTGCTGTTGTACCCGCCCACCACCAGCATCACGTCGACGTCGGCGCTGTCGAGCAGGGCAATGACGGCGTCCTGCCGCTCCTGCGTTGCACTGCAGATGGTGTCGAACGCGCGATACCGCTCCGCCAGGGCGTCTTCCCCGTAGCGGTCCTTCATCGCCTCGCGGAGCATGTCCGCGATCTCCAGCGACTCGGACATCAACATCGTCGTCTGGTTGGCAACGCCGATCTGGCTGAGGTCGCGGTCGGGATCGAAGTCGACCGAGCCCGCGTTGCCGAACCGCGCCATGAAGGCGTCCCGGTCGCCGCCACTCCGGATGTAGTCGCAGACCTGCTGGGCTTCGACGCGGTCCAGGACCACCAGGTACCGTCCGCCCTGCGTCCGGAGGGCCTGGCTGGCGGTGGCCTGGGTCTCCTCATGCTTGACCTTGCCGTGGATGACCGACGTGAAGCCCTCGCGGGCGTAACGGGTCACGTTCTTCCACACGTTCAACACCGACCCGCAGGTGGTGTCCACCAGCGTGCAGCCCAGCGCCTGCAGGCGCGCCAACTCGTGCACCGTCACGCCGAAGGCCGGGATGATCACCACGTCGCCTTCGCCGAGCGGCGGTGAGGGCTCACCAGGGTCGCTGAGGAAGCGGATGCCAGCCGTCCGCAGCTTCTCGTTGACATGCGGGTTGTGGATGATCTCGCCGGTCAGGAAGACCCGCTGCTCCTGGAACCGCATGCGGGCCTGATAGGCGTAGTCCACCGCCCGGTCGACGCCGTAGCAGAATCCGAACTCGCGGGCCAGGTGGATGGTCAGCCGGCCGTGCTCGTAGAGGAAGTCGCTGGCGCGGATCCGTTCCACGACATCGCTGTGGTAATCGCGGGCCAGATCGCCCTTGACGGCATCCTTGAGGTCGAGACCCTTGCGGAAAATGAGCGGTTGCACCACTCCTCAGTATACCGGGAGCGGCGGCGTTGCGGGCTCGAGCCGCTCCGCTCAGCGCGGGAGGCGCACGCTGGCGTCCACGATGCGTGGCGTGAGCTGGTCGAGGGCCCGGAATTCCTTGGTAGGGCTGCGAGCCAGGGCCACGTCGATCTCGACCAGCATCTGCTCGTCGGTCTCGTGTGCCGCGCCGGTGTGCACGCTTGCCTGGGCTGGTGGGTGGCCGGCCTGCCACGTCGAAAGGGGTCCGGACGACACTGGCCCGATCAGGCGGCCCGCCCCCAGTCCGATCACCAGGCCGCACGCGGCGGCCACCGCGACCCAGCGCCGCAGGGAGGGGGCCGGCGTGTGCCGATGGATGGTGACCGGGAAGGGCAGCACCCGCCCTGACTGGCCGTCGAGCCGCCGCATGATGACGTCGAACTGACGCTGGAGCCGGGACGGCGTGATACGGGCGTCGGCGCTGGCGGCGACGTCGTGGCGCATCGAGGCCGCGTCATCGCGCACCGCGTCCAGACGGGCGGCACAGTGGTCGCATTGCTTGACGTGCCGGAGGTACCGCGCGGCCACCGCATGCTCGCCACCGAGCAGCAGGGTATGCAGCTCCAGCAGCGACTCGTCGCTCAAGTGGGCTGCGCCCCAACCGCCAAACCATCGCATCGGCCCCGTCACCATGGCATGCTCCTCATTGCCGGCCTGGCGCGGTGCCGAATGCCGGGTCGTCGGCCAGCAGCAGCCGCAATCGCCGTAGTGCACGGAACAGGTGCACCCGGATGGTCGTTTCCCGCAGGCCGGTCACTTCACTCACCTCGCGGGTGGTCGCCCCCTCGATCTGGCTCAGTAGCACGACCGTACGCTGCCGCTCCGGCAGCCTGGCGATGGCCCCCATCAGGCGGGTGCCGCGCTCCCGGCGCAGCGCCAGCGCCTCCGGCGTCGAGTCCCGCGGCACGGCCACCCGCTCGAGCGGGCTGGCATCCCCCAGGTCGTCGGCGGCGATCATCCAGCGCGCCCGGCGTCCCCGCGCCTTCACACGATCCAGGCAGCTGTTGACGAGGATACGCGTGAACCACACTTCGAACGACCGGCCGTACTCGAAGTCGAGCAGGTGCGTATAGGCCTTGACGAAGGCGTCCTGCACGGCCTCGTTGGCTTCCGCCGATTCGCGCAGGTAGTAGAGCGCGATGCGCGTCGCCTTGCGCTGGTGCCGGCGCACCAGGTCGCCGTACAGGTCGCGTGCCGCCGCCGCCTCTCCCGCCGCGAGGTGCGCCTTCACGGCCGCGGCGAGGTCGACCTCGCCGGACTGGCCCTCGGCGGCAGAGGCAGGAGGTCTCACCGGCATAGGAGGGTACGCCGGTGAGTGGGGCTCGCGTTTACCGGCCAGGGCATGAAGTGCTCACGCTACTACGGCCCAGCCCCGTTTACAATTGGCGCCGTGCCGATGACCCGTCGGGCGTTCCTGCGGCAGGCGGTCGCCGCCAGTGCCGGCGCGACGCTCGTGGCGCCGGCACCGCCCGCCGCCGCCCAGCCGCGAGCCTCCGAGTTCGTCTTTGCCCGCCTGCGCTACGCCTCCGGCGACTGGGACTACAACCCCAAGGTCGCCGCCAACGTGCTCAACAGCCTCGTCGAGTACACCTCCATCCCCGTCTATCGCGACGAAGTGATCATCGCCGCCGACGCCGCTGACCTGCTGTCGTTTCCGTTTCTCTTCATGACCGGCCACCTGCTGGTCCGATTCAGCGAGCGGGAGCGGCGCGGCTTGCGGACGTTCGTCCAACAGGGTGGCCTGCTCTTCTCCGACGACTGCAACCACGACATCGACGGCCTGTATGCGCGCAGCTTCGAGCAGGAAATGCGCCACACGTTCGGCACGCCCGGCGCGATGCCGAAGCTGCCGCCCTCGCACCCGCTCTATCGGTGCTTCTTCACCTTCGACTCGCCGCCCACCACCGCCCACGAACTGAACGGGTGGGGTGACGACCTCGTCCACGACTACCTCCGCGGCGTCGAGCACGACGGGCGCGTCGGCGTGCTCTACAGCAACAAGGACTACGGCTGCGAATGGGATTACGACTGGAAGAACAAGCGTTTCCGACGCGAGGACAACACCAAGCTGGCCGTCAACATCGCCGTCTATGCGATGACCTCCTGAGCGCGCTCGCGACAGCGGAGGCGCCGTGCGGCCAGGACTGACCCTGCTGGTGGACGCCGACGACACGCTGTGGGAGAACAACATCCATTTTGACTCGGTGATCAGCCGCACGGCGACGCGGCTGGCCGAGTACGGCGTCAGCACCGAGCGGACCCGCGAGGCGCTGCTGACGATCGAGCTCCAACGCACGCGCGCCCACGGCTATGGCTCCCTCAATTTCGGGGCGTCGCTCGAGGTGCTCTGCGAACACGTCGGCGTGGGCCCATCGCTGCACCGCCTGCGGCCCTTCCTGCGCGCCGAGATCGCCTCGCTCCGTCGCAAGCGACTGCAACTGCTGCCCGACGTGCCCGACACGCTCGCCTACCTGCGCCGCCGTCATCGGGTGGTCCTGTTCACCAAGGGCAACCACGACGAGCAGTGGGACAAGGTCGTGCGCTCTGGGTTGCGCGATCTGTTCCACCAGGTGGACGTCGTGCGCGAGAAGGACGAGGCCGCCTACGTCGATGCCGCGCGCCGGCTCGGCGCACGGCCGGAACTGACCTGGATGATTGGCAACAGCCCCAAGTCCGACATCATGCCCGCGCGTGCCGCCGGCATGGGCGCCGTGTTCGTACCTCACCCGGGGACGTGGGCGCTCGAGCTGGCCGACCTGCCGCACACGCACGACCCCGGCATCGTCCAGATCGAGCGCTTCGGGGACCTGCGGGAGATGTTCTAGAGGTCGACAGGCGCCTCAGGTGCCGCTCGAGGCGGCGAGAACGGCGCCCGGATAATAGGCGAGCAGCGCCTCGGCTGCGGCATGGCCGGCACGGAGGCGGCCGAGGAGCCCGGTCTGGCAGAGGCCAACGCCGTGACCCGAGCCACGGCCGGTGAAACGCAGCTGGGTGCCGACGCGTTGCACGTCGAATCGTGCGCTGGGCATGCTGCGCGGGCCCGCCGCGGCGATCACCGCCAGCCGGAAATCCTCTCCGGTCACGACTGGCGCGCGCGGGCCCGAGAGCGCCACCGCCAACACGCGGCCCCCGGGGTCCCGCCGCAGCACCTGCACGCCGTCCAGGCGCTCGCCCACCTGCGTGCGCGGTCGCTGGTTGAGCGCCACCCGCAGCACCTCGAGCTCGAGGTCCGCCGCCCAGTCCGACGGCCGCTCGCGCAGACAGTAGGGGTCGTCGACGCCGCGCAGGTAGGACGCCCCGCCGCTGCGCCAGACCTCGGCGGCCTCGCTCGTGTGTCCGCCGCAGTGCGCGTGGAAGACCGCCTCGATCGGCCGGCCGCCGCTCGCCAGGTAGCGACCCTGCGTGTGCTGCACCGCTGCGTCGATCTCAGCCGCCCAGCGGCTCCGTCGCCACTGGTCGCGCACGTAGACCTGGCAATGGGTCGTGGAGCAGAGGTCGAAGCCCTCCGCGGCGTGCCGCCCCCGCACGGCGAGCGCGTAGGTCCGGGCGACGATGGCCTGGGCCTGGTAGGCCGGACCTGCCAGGAGGCCGTCGGTGGCGCCGACCGACAACTCGCCGACCACCACGTCCCGGACGTACTCCTCGAGAGGGACCACCGTGATGTGCCGAGTCCCACGCGCCCCGGCCTCGATGCGCACCGTCGGACCCGTCGGCCGTGACGAGGTCGGGGGACGCGGCGACCCTGGGCGGCCCGGCGATGAGACGCCCGTGCCAGGTCCGGCAGGCGGCCCCGGGAGCGGCGCCGGGAGCGGCGCCGGGTTGGTGCGGGGCGGGGTCCGTGGCGCACACCCGTCGAGGACCAGGACGAGACAGGCGCACCCGGCCAGGCTCGCGATCGGTCGCGCCCATTCCGGGACACCAGCTCGGACCGACGCGTGGATTGGGCGAACCGGCACAGGACATGGTCGCTCATCGCCAGCCCCTGGTGTGCGCCGTGTGTCACTTTGGTTCAAGGTGCGGCCTGGGGCGGTCGATTGTGGAGGGCAACGCACCATGAGCACGCCCTCGCTGTTGGTCATCCATCCCCCCGGTTCTGCACGAGAGCTCCTCCTCGAGGCCGCAGCCCGTCTCGGGTTCTCCATTCACGTCTCCGACACCGGCGCCGAAGGACTCGCGGCGTTTCGGCAACGCCCGCCCGACACGCTGGTCGCCTCGCTCGACCTCACGGACATGGATGGGCTGACCCTGCTCACCACCGTGCGCAACGAGGCGCCCGACATGTCGCTCGTGCTGGTCACGGCTCGGGCGTCGGTGGAATCGGCCATCGCGGCCATCCGCCTCGGTGTGCACGATTACCTGCGCGAGCCCATCGACGCCGATAAGTGGCGCGCCCTGCTGACCGATCGCTACGACGACGCGCTCCGCCGCCAGGTGCGGTTGTTCCCGGCCGAGCGATCGGCGGGCGTCGCCTTCCACGGGATGATCGGCCGTTCGGTCCCGATGCAGAAGCTCTTCCGCATGCTCCGCACGATGGCCCCGCACGTCCGGACGGCGCTGGTCAGCGGCGAGACCGGGACGGGCAAGGAACTGGTCGCGCGGGCCCTGCATCAGCTCGGGCCTCGTGCAGACCGGCGTTTCGTCGTCATCAACTGCTCCGCGGTGGTCGAGTCGTTGTTCGAGAGCGAGTTGTTCGGCCATGTCCGCGGTGCCTTCACGGGGGCAACCGAGGCCAAGCCGGGGCTGTTCGAACTGGCAGACGGCGGCACGCTGTTTCTCGACGAGGTCGGCGAGCTGCCTCCAGGCGTCCAGGCCAAGCTGCTGCGAACCATCGAGTTCGGCGAGGTCCACCGCGTCGGCTCGCTCGAGCCGCGGAAAGTGGACGTGCAGGTGATTGCCGCGACCAACCGCGACCTGGCGGTCGAGTGTGAAGAGGGTCGCTTCCGCCGCGACCTGTACTACCGCCTCAACGTGGTCGACATGCACGTGCCGCCCCTGCGTGAGCGGCGCGACGACATCGTCTATCTTGCCAACGCGTTCATGCGGGCGACCGCGGTTCGGCTCGCCAAGCCGCTCAGCGGCCTGACCTCAGGTGCCGACCGACTGCTCCGCGAAGCGGAGTGGATCGGCAACGTCCGTGAGCTGCGCAACGTCATCGAGCGCGCCTGCCTCATGGCCGAAGGCCGCCTGGTCGGCGAACTCGACGTGCGAGCCAGTTTGCCGGCCCCCCGCCCAACGCCGTATGCGCCACACCGGCCGCCGTCCCGGGGGACGCCGGTCGTGCGCTCGATCGCGCCAGAGGACGACCTCGAGCCTCTCTCCGACGTCGAGCGGGAGCACATCATGCGGGCGTTGCAGCACGCCAACGGCAACAAGAAGAAGGCCGCCGCGCTCCTTGGCGTCAGCCGCCGCGCCCTCTATCGGAAGCTGGAGCGCCTCGACCTCGGCGTCACGATCATCCGCCGCGGCAAGGGGGCAGCGTGATGGCCCGGCCCGAAACCGAACAGGGACTGGACGTCATGACCGACGACCGGGTCGACGCGCCGACCGCGGTGCTGGTCATCGATGACGACCCCAACGTCCGCGAGGTGCTGTCGGCCTGGGTGGCAGCCGATGGCTGTCTCCCGCTGCCGGTCGAGGGCGCGCAGCAGGCGCTGGACGTCGCGGCCACCAGGAGCGTCGGCATCGCGCTCTGCGACGTGCAGATGCCCGAGCGTGACGGCTTCTGGTTCCTCGGGCAGGTCCAGGCGCGTCACCCGGACCTGGCGGTGGTGCTGGTGACAGGCGTGCACGACGTGGACTGGGCGCTGCGTGGCTTGCAGCAGGGCGTGGTGGACTACCTGCTCAAGCCATTCGATCAGCGCAGTCTGTCGCGGGCCCTCGAGAACGGCATGCGCCAGCATCGCCTGCGGCGGGCCGACCGGCTCCTGCGCGAGCAGCGGGCCGCGGAACTCGGGGCGCGTCACGCACGACTGGTGCAGGCGATGACCCGTTTGCAGGTCGTGGCCACCGAGCAACTCGAGGCGGTGCTGGACCTCGTGGCGTTCCGCAGCGACGTGTGGCGCGAACACAGTCATCGGGTGCGGCACCTGGCCGTGGCGCTCGCCAGGTCGGTGCGCGTGCCGGCCGCCCACATCGAGGTCCTCGGCCACGCCGCGCTGTTGCACGAACTCGGACGGCTGGTGCTGCCAGACGCGCTGCTCAGCAAGACCGGCGACCTGACGACCGAGGAACGGGCCCTGTGGCGACGTGTGCCGGACCTCGGCGCCTCCATCCTCGAGGCCCTGCCATCGCTCAGACCGGCCGCCAGCATCATTCGATCGCGGTTCGAGGAATATGCCGGAGGCGGGTATCCGCGCCAGTTCGCCGGCGACGAGATCCCGCTGACCAGCCGGGTCCTTGCCGTGGCCGACTCCTACGACGCGATGCGATCGCCGCGATCGTTCCGTGACGCGCTGACCCACGAGCAGGCCGTCAGCGAACTGGTGCGGGCCAGTGGGACGCAGTTTGACCCCGACCTCGTGCGCACGTTCACGCGGATGCCGGGCGTCGGCAGCAAGGGGCGGTAGCCGCGTCTCGCCCGGGGCCGCCTGCCAGCCAGCGTGCGGCGCCGTCGGCCCGGCATTACAATCACCGGGTGCCGGCGACCCCCGCAGCAGCGCAGTTCGAGGCAGTGATCGGCCTCGAGGTGCACGCCCAGCTCCAGACCCGAACCAAGATTTTCTGTGGATGCACGCCGGCCTTCGGCGCGCCCGCCAACTCCCACACCTGTCCGGTCTGCCTCGGCCTGCCCGGAGCACTACCGGTCCTCAACGCCGATGCCGTGGACAAGGCCGTCGCTGCGGCGATCGCGCTCGGGTGCACGATCCACGAGGTGTCGGAGTTCGCGCGCAAGAATTACTTCTATCCGGATTTGCCCAAGGGCTATCAGATCTCACAGTTCGACCGGCCGATCGCCACCGGCGGCCATGTCGATCTGGAGGTCGAGGGCCAGGCCGTGCGGGTGGGTCTCACCCGCATCCACATGGAAGAGGATGCCGGCAAGTCCCTGCACGAGGGCACCGGCGACCCGAACCTCACCGGCATCGATCTCAATCGCGCCGGCACCGCGCTCATCGAGATCGTCTCCGAGCCCGACCTGCGCAGTGCCGCCGCGGCCGCCGCGTACTTCACGTTCATGCGTGACGTGCTCGTGGCCATCGGCGTCAGCGACGGCAATCTCGAGGAGGGAAGTCTTCGCTGCGACGCCAACGTGTCGGTGCGGCCGATGGGGCAGCAGCCGTTCGGCACCAAGGTGGAAGTCAAGAACGTCAACTCCTTCCGCTTCCTGCAGAAGGCCATCGAATACGAGATCGCGCGCCAGTCGGCCGTGGTGGCCGAAGGTGGGGTCATCGTCCAGGAGACGCGGCTGTTCGATCCCGACAGCGGCCGCACGCTCGCCATGCGCAGCAAGGAAGAGGCGCACGACTACCGCTACTTCCCCGAACCGGATCTGCCCCTGCTGGTGCTGGCGCCCGGGCAGGTGGAGCGGGTGCGCGCCTCGTTACCCGAACTGCCAGCGGCACGCCGCGCGCGTTTCCAATCTCAGTACGGATTGCCGGCCTACGACGCCGGTGTGCTGACCCAGGACGTCTCGGTCGCGGCCTACTTCGAGCAGGTGGCGGCCGTCGCGCCAGCCAAGCTGGCCTCCAATTGGGTGATGGGCGAGGTCCTGCGCATGCTCAAGGACGAGGACCTGGCCATCGCCGAGGCGCCGGTGGCGCCGAGCGCCCTGGCCGCGCTGATTCGGCTCGTCGATCAGGGGACGATCAGCACGGGCGCGGCGCGGCAGGTGTTTGAGCAGATGTGGAGGACAGGCGAGGCAGCCGTGACGATCGTCGAGCGCGAAGGGCTCGAGCAGGTGGCCGACGAGTCCGCGTTGCTTGCGCACGTCGCCACCGTGATCGCGGCCAATCCCGACGCCGTGGCCAGCTACAAGGCGGGCCGCGTGCAGGCGATCGGGGCCCTCGTCGGCCAGGTGATGAAGCTGACGCGTGGGTCGGCGAACCCGAAAGTGGTGCATGCCCTCATCCAGCGTCAGCTCGACGCCTGATCTCGGCCGCCCGGGCTGGCGTGAGCGGGTCCTCGCGCTCGCCGTCAACGTCGTCGTCGCCGTGATCGCGACGTGGCCGCTCGCCCGCCACCCGCGGGCCCTGCTCGGTGCGCCGCAGGGCGCTGGTGATCCCTACCTGAATCTCTTCACGCTTGGGTGGGACCTGCGGCAGCTGTTCCTCGCGCCCGCGACGTGGGTGAATGGCGCCGTGTTCGACGCGCCGATCTTCCACCCGGCACGACAGGCTCTGGCCTTCACCGATCACCTGCTGCTGCAGGCGCTGCTGGTGTCGCCGGTCTACGCCATCTGGCGTGACCCCGTCCTCAGCTACAACGTCGTGTTCATCGGTTCGCTGGCCGCCAGCGGCTGGGCGATGTGGTGGTACCTGCGGCAGCTGCTCGACGACACGATCGGCCCGATCGTGGGCGGACTCGCGTGGGGGTTCTGTGCGTATCGCTTCTCGCACGTCCTCCATCTGCAACTGCAGGCGCTGTACTTCCTGCCGCTGGCCTTTGGCGCCCTGCATCGAATGGTGGCGCAGCGCCGCTGGCAGGACGGCGCCTGGCTGGGCCTCTGGTTCGGCCTGACCGCCGTGAGTTCGGTGTACTACGCCGTCATCGGGCTCGTCAGTCTGGGCCTTGGCGGCGTGGCGCTGGTGATCGGCGCGGGACGCGTCTCGCTCGGGCGCCTGATCCTGCCGCTGGTGGTGGGCGGCATCGTCGCCATCGCGTTGGTGGGACCGATTCTCGTTCCATACGTCCAGGCGCAGCAGCGCGAGGGCTTCGTGCGCACGATGGATGAAGCGAGCCGACACGCGGCCACCCCCGTGAGCTTTGTGAGCGAACCGCCGTGGCGTCCTGTCCCGCTGGCGCCAATCGGTCGCACGGAGGAGGACGGCCTGTTGCCAGGCTGGGGCGCGCTCTCGCTCGCGGCGCTGTCGCTAGCCGCGTTGCGCCGTTCACGCCGACAGCCGCTGCTCTGGACCTGGGCCATCGTGGCCCTGGCCGGCGTGGTGCTGGCGCTCGGTCCCGAAGGGGTGCGAGGCCTGTACGGGTTCGCGCATCGCTGGGTCTTCGGATTTCAGGCCATCCGCGCGCCGGCGCGCTTCGGCGTGCTGCTGTCGTTCGGCGTGGCGGCAGCTGCCGGCTTCGCGGTGACGTGGTGGCGCCGCGAGATGCGGCGCGTGTGGCATCCGCTCGTGCTCGTCTTGTCAGCCGTCGTTGCCGTCGAGGCGATCGCGTGGCGGGTGCCCTATGTGCCGGCGCCGGCCCTGGTCACCCCCGTGAGCGCCTGGCTGCGCGATGCGCCGGGGCCTGGGCCGGTCGCCTTCGTGCCGCAGCCCGAGGATCGTGCGGCGACGCCGCTGATGCTCGGCACGCTGGTGCATGGTCGGCCGATCGTCAACGGCTACAGCGGTCAGCGGCCGGCGTTTGCCGGGGCCGTGGCTGGGGCGCTCGCGTCGTTTCCGTCTGCCGATGCCATCTGGACCCTGCATGATCTGGGTGTGCGCTTCGTGATCGCGAGCCAGGACGGCCTCGAGACGTCGTGGCCATTGGTGCGCCGGGCGAGCGTGGCGGGCAGCGGCGACGCCTCGGTGATCTACGAACTGGCCGACGAGGCCACCCTGCTCGCCGCCGTGGGCGCCCCCGCGGCCGCCAGTGCCCCGGCGCCGGGCGTACCGGGATTCGCGCCGGGCGAGGTGAGTCGGTACGACGTGTTCTGGGCTGGCGCGGGCACCACGGTCTCGGCAGGGATCGTCGAGATCCACGTCCTGGCCGCCGACGGCACCGACGCGCGCCTGCCGCCGTGGCTGCCGGCCGCCGATCGCGCCCGCATCCGCTATCAGGCGCTGGTCTCGCTCGAAACCGCGCCCTGGGTTGGGCGCTTCTTCGAGGCGCGCGATACGTTTCGGACCTACACCGACGACCAGTTCCGTCCCATCGCGCATCTGCGGGAGATCCGAGAGGGGCGACGGCGGGTCGACCAGGCGGCGTTTCACGACGGCCACGGTGGTGTCGTGAGAGTCGTGCCGCCCGCGGCGGCGACGGTCGAGGCCGGGCCGGGCTTTCGCGCGCCGCTGGATCACCGCGATCCGCTGGCCGCGTTCCTGCTGGTGCGCACGTTGGACCTGGTCCCAGGCCTGCAGCTGGCCATTCCGGTCAACGACATGGGCCGCAACCTGACCCTGCAGTCGGGGCCGCTCGAGCCCGTGACGATCGAGTGGCGCGGACGACAGGTGCCGGCCCTGCACATGCGCCCGACCCTTGTGCAGCGCGTCCAACGTCGGGCACCGCCGGCCATCGACCTCTGGCTGAGTGCGGACCGCCGCCGCTTGCCCCTCCGCATCGACGTCGCCGCCGGATTCGGGCGGGTGCGCGTCGAGCTGATCGAGACCCGCCCAGGAGTGCCACGCACGTGATCACGCTAGCTGCTGTCACCAGGTCGTACGGGCAGGGCGCCGACGCGCTGCTCGACGTGTCGCTGGTCGTCGACAAGGGCGAGTTCGTCTGTCTTGCGGGGGCGAGCGGCGCCGGCAAGTCGACGCTGCTTCGCTTGCTCCTGCGCGAGGAGGTCGCCTCTTCAGGGCAGGTGCTCGTGAACGGCACCGACCTGGCCACCCTGACAGGTGACGCGCGCCAGGCCTACCGCCGCACGGTCGGCTTCGTCTTCCAGGATTTCAAGCTGCTGCCGACGCGCACCGTCTTCGAGAACGTCGCCGTCGTCGCGCGCGCGATGGGCGTGCCACGCGCCCAGCAGTGGCGGCGGGCCTCGATGCTACTCCAACAGGTCGGGCTGCAGCATCGGATGGAGGCGTTCCCGCTGCAGCTGTCAGGTGGGGAGCAGCAGCGCGTCGCAATCGCGCGCGCCCTGATGAATGCGCCGGCGATTCTGCTGGCCGACGAGCCCACCGGCAACCTGGATCGGGCGTTGTCGCTCGAGGTCATGGACATGTTTCGAGACATCAACGCCTCGGGCACCACCGTCGTGATGGCCACCCATGATCACGAACTCATCACCTACGTGAATTGCCGGGTCGTGCAACTGCATCACGGGCAGGTGGTCGACGATCGGAGACTGCGGTGAGCGCGCGTCGTCGAGAAGACACCCATGCGGCCGGTTTCCTCCGCTACTGCCTGGACGAAGCGTATCTCTCGTTGACGCGCCGGTGGCGTGTCGCCGTGCTGTCCACGCTGATGCTGGCTGCGGCGGTCCTGGTGGTCGCGGCCGCCCTCGTCCTCTCCGGCGTCTTGGGCGACGTCACCACGCGGATGACCGAGGCAGCCGAACTGTCGGTCTACATGTCACGGGAGGCGAGCGTGGCGGAGCGCGAGGCTACGGCCGCGGCCACTCGCGCCGACGCGGCGGTAGCCGCGGCCGAGGTCCTGGACGCCGACCAGGCCACTGCACGCGTCACCGCGGACTTCCCGGATCTGGCCGGCGTGATCACGGCGCTGCCTGAACGCCCGTTCGGGGCGGTCATCGAGGTGCGTTTGGCGGCGACGGCGAGCGAGACGCAGGTCGAGGCCCTGGTCGCCCGCCTGCGGGCGATCCCCGCTGTTGACGACGTGGGGTACGACCGCGAGGTGCTGCGCCGCGTGCTGCTCACGGTGACGACCGTGCGACGGGTGGTGACGACGCTGGCGCTGCTGCTGGCGCTCGCGGCCTTTGCAGCGGTGGCGGCAGTGTTGCGACTCGGCTACTACGCACGACGCGACGAGATCGACCTGCTGGGCCTGGTGGGTGCACCGTCGCGCGCGATCTCCGGGCCCTTCGTCGCCGAGGGCCTGTTGCAGGCGGCGGTGGGCACGACCCTGGCCCTGATCGCGCTTCGCGTCGGGACGTGGATGGTGTGGCGTGGGCCCGCCGCGGCCTGGGGTCTGGCCATGCAACTGCCGGACGTGCCGTTCCTCACGTGGCAGCACATGCTTACGCTTGCGACGGCGGCGCTGGCCGCCGGTGCGCTCGCCGGCTGGATCGGCTCTCGCGAGATCTCCCGTTGACACTCGCGACCGGGCCTCGCTAGAGTGGTCAGTGTCGCTCCGACACCCTGAAATACTGTGGACGCCTCGCCCCGAGTGGCCCTGGTCGCGGAGTTCTATCGCGAGGAACTCCAGCGCTGTCATCGTCAGCTGGACAGCCAGCGTGACTGTTACTCCCGCAGCACCGTCGCCTGCGTCGAACTGGCGCTGGACCGCGTGATGGCGCAACTCGAGATCCTGTGCCGCCAGGGGCGCGCCGATCAGGTGGTCGGCGGCATCCTCGTTCAGTTCAGCCACGTCACCGCACGGCAGACATGGGTGGACGGTCGCTGTCTCCATTGAGGCCGCCGTCGCGAGCCGGCGACGACCTGGCCGCCATCAGCGGCGCGGCCCTGGAGGCCGTCTCCGCGTCGACGCTGCTCCGCCGTGCCCTACAGGGTGAGCAGCCGCCGGTGATCGTCGGGCAACCCTATACGCTCATCGCCGCCGGCAAGGCGTCGGCGGCCATGCTCGAGCGCTGGTATGCCCTGGTCTCCCAACTGCCAGAGCGTGCCATCGGCGTCGGCACGCACGATGGGCAGCGGGTACCAGACGATGTCGAGTGGTACACCGGGGGGCATCCCACGCCCACCGACGAGAGCGTGGCGGCCGCCGAGGCGGCCTTGCAGGCCGCGCGCGCCGTGCCGGCATCAGGCCGGCTCGTCGTGCTGTTGTCCGGCGGTGCGTCTTCGCTGCTCTGTCGGCCGGTCGCGGGCGTCACGCTGGCCGAGAAGCAGCAGATCACCAGGGCCCTGATGCACGACGGACGCGCCATCGACGAGCTCAACTGCGTGCGCAAGCACCTGTCGCTCGTCAAGGGCGGCAGACTGGCGGCGGCCTGTGCGGGCCAGACCCTCACCCTGGCGATTTCCGACGTCGTCGCACCCGTCCCAGACGACCCGAGTGTCATTGGATCGGGGCCGACGGTCGCTGATCCGTCGACCTTTGCCGACGCCTGGCGCATCGTGGCGGCCATGGCTGCGCAGGACGCAGTGCCGCCGTCGGTGCGCGACTACCTCGCACGCGGCGCCGCGGGTGCCGTGCCGGAATCACCCAAACCTGGTGACGTCGCGATGGCGCGCGGCCGCTACGAGTTGATCGGCACACGTGGCGCCGCGATGGCCGGGGCTGCCGAGGACGCGCGTCGTCGTGGATACGACGTCGTGGTGCTGGAGCCGCCGGTGCTCGGGGAGGCGCGCGACGCTGGTGCCAGACACCTCGCCACATTGCAGGCAGCGACGCTGCATCGGCCTGGGCCCCTCTGCATCATCAGCAGCGGCGAGACGACGGTGACGGTGACAGGGAAGGGCCGGGGCGGTCGCAACCAGGAGTTTGTCGCCGGGGCGATCGACGCGTTGTCGCGCGAAGCCCGACCGACGCTGCTGACCAGCATCGGCACCGATGGGATCGACGGGCCCACCGATTGCGCCGGCGCCTGGGCCGACAACACCATCGCGGCGCTCGTGCAGTCGCAGCGGCTGTCGGTGGAGTCGTCCCTGCGCGACAACGACACGTACGAGTTGCACCGCCGCCTCGGCACCCTGGTGCGGACCGGGCCCACAGATACCAACGTGGGCGACCTGCAGATCGCGCTGATCTACTAGCGGCCGCCGCGGCGACCGGCCGGTAATTCAGCATTCGCTCTGTTGCGCCTGCCCGGCAGATCCACCCCTGCTGGCCGCAGGCTTCATTCGCAATTCTGAATTCTGAATTACAAAATTACGGTTCCGGTGTCGCCCGATAGACCTCGCCGAGCAGGTTCGACGCGCGTTCGGCACGTCCCGAACTTTCGTGCGCCGTGCCCGCGGCAGGTGCTGTCAGCACGGCGGCGCCCGCCTCGCGCAGCAGGACGGTGGCCTGGTCCACCTTGCTCGACTCGGTCGGTGGCAGGTGGTCCTGGTCGCTGGTCTTGAACGCCTCGAGCAGGCGCACGGCCTCGGACAGGTGTTTGGTGGCGTCGCCGTAGTTGCTGCGCGCCAGCGCGACGCGCGCGTCCAGCGTGCGCGACCGCGCCTCGGACACGCGCAAGCGCAGCATCGCCCGGTCCCGCGCGTGCTGCGCCGGGTACGCCTGGTACCAACCGAACATGAAGCCGATGAGCGCAGCCACGACGGCCGTGCCCGCGAAGTATCCCCCGAGACGCCCGCGTGTCATGGGGCAAGCTTAACGCTGCACGGCTGACGCTGGACGGCAGACGGGCGCGACGCGGGCTTATTTGAGGATCTCCGCCTTGACCTCGACGGTGACGATACGGTCACTGGCGGCGTCGGCCGACCTCGCGACCACGAGGGGCGTGCCTGGCGTGAGCAGTACCGTCAAGCTGTCCTGGATGCTGCTGTTGCCAGGTCTCGGGGCAGCCCATGCCTTCTCCTCTGGGGTAGCCGGTGCCGCCCGGCCTTCACCAGCCAGCGGAGACATCACGCTGACGCCCGTGTACAGGAAGCGCAGATCCAGGAGGACTCGCTGCTCAGGCGTCAGGTTGACCGACGCGTCCACGTTCAGGAAGAGTTCGCGGCTGCTGCCATTTGCAATCGGCGCATTCGTCTGGCTGCGGATATTGCTCGACCTCCCGTCCGCGACGACGAGCGAAACCACCTTCTTCGCGGGCGGCGTGACGCCGTCCTGCTCCGTGATGGTGATGTCCACCTTCACGTTGCGGGTGGGTAGCGGCCGGCGCTCTGCAGGCGCCGGCGGCGGTGGCGGCGTGCGCTCACGCTCCTCGGCGGGCTGGCGCTCGCGTTCCGCCTGTGGCGCCTGCGCGGCCTGGGGCGTGCGGGGCTGCTGTGAGGCCTGCCGCGTCTGGGGCGGCTGCGGGGAATCCTGCGTGAAGACCGGCGCGCCGAGGACGGCACTGATGACGAGAGCGGTGGCGATGGTGTTCACGGTTTCTCCTCTTCGATGAGCGGGGCAATCACGATGGGCAGCAGCGGGATCTCCGCCAGCACAATGTCTTCGAGCGGCGCGAACGGCGCCACCTCGATCGAGACGGGTGCGATGGCTGCCAGCTCGATCGGCGGCAAGCCGGTAGGCACCGGCACCCAGGCCGTGACCGGCGCGTCAGCCTCGCGTCCGGATGCGGGAGCGCGCGGGCGCGTGGGGCGGCGCTTCCCCTCGAACGCACCAGGCCTCAGCGTCGCGAACTCGGCAAACGGGTCCATGCCCCAATACGCTTGCGGCGGCAGGACGGGCCGGTCGATGTCCTCGGGCGCTCCCCACCGAGGGGTCTGGTGGGGGACATCCACCGCTCCGGTCGGCTGCGCGACTGCCGGGAGTGCCACCCTCGTCCGACCGACGTTCCACGACGCGCCGAGGGCGATCAGCGCCGTCGCAGCGATGGGCAGCACCCAGCGCGGCCTCAGGACGCCGGCCAGGTCCGGCCGCCGCCTCAGCGCACCGCCCCTGCCGCCTGTCGCGTCCGGCTGGCCCTGGGCGCTGGCGTTGGAGGCCGACGTGCGTGCCAGCACCCCCTCGACGTGTTGACGCGGTGGCTCCGCGCGAGCCAGTGCCTCGAGGGCGGCGTCGATGTGCGCGTTTGCGCGGTCGTCATACCAAGTCATGCCTGTGAATCCTTGCGACTGCCGTCGTCTGGCGTGTCCGGGGACGCCTGGTCTGAGGTGGACGGTTCCACGCGCTGTTCCTGTTGCGTCAACCGCTCGCGCAGCATCCGTCTGGCCTCGCTGACGCGTCCCTTCAATGTCCCGACCGGCACCCCGACCAGCGCCGCCGCCTCCACGTAGGAGAGGTCCTGCGTCGCCATCAGCAGCAGCGCGTCCCGATACGAGCGGGGCAGTCCTTTCACCAGACGTTTCACCCGGGCCCGCTCGACCCGGTCCAGGGCGACAGACTCGGCGTCAGCCGCCGCGGACACCAACGCAATGGCCCCGCGCTCGTCCGGGTCGGCAGCATCGTCCACGCGCCGCATCCGCAGCCACGCCGCCACGCCACGCCGCCGATCGAGGGCCTTGCGCCAGGCGATCGTCAGCAACCAGGTGCGGAACGAGGACTGGCCGCGAAATGCCGAAAGTGCCTGCCACGCCGCAATCCACGCCTCCTGCGCCGCGTCGTCGGCGTCGGCGCGGGCCACGAGCGCCGCGTGTGCCGCCCGAAACACGGCGCCGTGATGCCGGTGGACGAGCTCGGCCCAGGCGTCGTGCCCGCCACCCTGCGCCCGAGTCACGAGCTCCTCGTCGGTCACCGAGCCTGTAGACTGACCGCGTGAGCCAGAGGTTGGGAAAGTTGATGAGGCCATGACCCCAGACGACCTGTTGCACCGCATTCGCGAGCGCGTGACCCACCCATCGACCGTCACGGAGTTGATGCGGGCGCTGAAACTCCAGAAGTCAGACGCCCCGGGTGTACGCCGGGCGCTGAAGACCCTGGTCGACCGCGGAGCGCTGATTGAAACACGAGGCCGGCACTTTGGCGTGCCTGAGCTGATGGACCTGGCGCCCGGGCGCATCACCGTGCATCCCAACGGCTTCGGGTTCGTCAAACTCGACCAACCGATCGACGAGGTGACCGGCGACATCTACGTGGCAGGGCACAACCTGCACGAAGCGATGCACGGCGACCGCGTGCTCGTGCGGGTCGAGGGCCACGGCCGCGACGGCCGGTCGGAAGGTCGCATCGTCCGGATCCTCGAGCGCGGCGCGTCCACGACGGTCGGCCGCTTCGACAAGGACGAGCACGGGTTGCTGTACGTGACGCCGTTCGACAAGCGGCTGCTGATGGCCGTGCAGATTGCCGCCGGCGACCAGCTCGGCGCGACCCCCGGTCAGATGGTGGTGATCGACATCACCCGCTGGCCGGTCCACGGCCGCGGCGCGCTCGGGCGGGTCATCGAGATCATCGGCGACCTGGAGGCACCCGGGGTCGACACGCAGATCATCATCCGCAAGCACGGCATTCCGGATCGCCACTCCGACGAGAGCATTGCTGAAGCGACGCGGCTCGGCGTCGAGATCGACCCGAAGGACGTCGAGGGCCGGACCGACTTCCGCGAGGATGTCGTGGTGACCATCGACGGCGACACGGCGCGCGACTTCGACGACGCCATCTCGGTCGAGCGTCTGGCCAACGGCAACTACCTGCTCAAGGTGCACATCGCCGACGTCGCGCACTACGTCCACGAGGGCAGCGCGCTCGACCGCGAGGCCTCCGAACGGGCGACCTCTGTGTACTTTCCCGAGCGTGCCGTGCACATGTTTCCGGAGGAGCTGGCCACCGGACTGTGTTCGCTGCGTCCGCATGTCGATCGCCTCGTGCAGTCGTGCGTGATGGAGATCGACAGCCGTGGCCGCGTCGTGGACGCGACCATGCATGACGGGGTCATCGTCAGCCACGCACGGATGACCTACAGCGAGGTCCACGCCATCCTCTCCGGCGATGCCGAGCAGCGGCAGGAATACGCCGACCTCGTGCCGCACTTCGAGCGGATGCGCGAGCTGTTCGAGATCCTGAACGGGCGACGTCATCGCCGCGGCTCCATCGACTTCGATCTTCCCGAAGCCAAGATCGTGCTCGACCAGGAGGGGCAGATCGAGAACATCCTGGTGGCCGAGCGCAACATCGCGCACCGGCTGATCGAGGAATGCATGCTGGTGGCCAACGAGACGGTGGCGGCCTTCCTCGAAGCCAACGACGTCCCGACGCTGTATCGCATCCACGAAGCGCCCGATCAGCTGAAAGTGGAGCAGTTCGAGGAATTCATAAGCACGCTCGGCTACACGCTGGCGGCACCGCTGAACAGCGTCAAGCCGCGGCACTTCCAGAAGCTGGTGGAGAAGCTGCGCGGCAAGCCCGAAGAGCGGCCAATCGCCACACTGACGCTGCGCACCATGCAGAAAGCGCGCTACGACACCGCGTGCCTCGGCCACTTCGGGCTGGCCGCAGACGCGTACGCGCACTTCACCTCGCCCATCCGCCGTTACCCCGACCTCATCGTCCACAGGACGCTGCGCGAGTTCCGGCACGACAAGCTCACCGACGCGCTGTACGAGGAGCGTCTCGAGGAGCTGCCCGAAACCGCGCGCCACACCTCCGAGATGGAACGCCGCGCCGACGAGGCCGAGAACGAGCTCGTCGCGTGGAAGAAGGTGCGGTTCATGGCCGACAAGGTCGGCGAGGAGTACGACGCCTTCATCACCGGCGTTGCGCCGTTCGGCCTCTTCGTGCAGCTGGTCGAGCATTACGTCGAGGGACTCGTGCACATCTCGAGTCTGGCCGACGACTACTACCGCTTCCTGGAGCGGGTGCACCAGCTGCGCGGCGAGAACACCCACCGCGTCTTCCGCCTCGGCGATCCGGTGCGCGTCCAGGTGCTTCGCGTGGACCAGGACCGTCGGCAGGTGGACCTCGGCGTTGTCGAAGTGCTCGAGCGGATTCGTCAATCCGAGCGTAACCGCGGACCTCGATCGAGCAAGGCCGCCGCCGGCCGCGGCAAGCCAGCCACGAGCAAGGGCCGGCCCGGCAAGCACGAACGCGCCGTCAAGAAGGCCACCCGCGGCCGCAAGTGATGCACCTGACCATCGCCACCGCTGGTCACGTCGACCATGGCAAGAGCGCGCTCGTCCAGGCGCTGACGGGCACCAACCCGGACCGCCTGGCCGAGGAGCAGGCGCGCGGGATCAGCATCGAACTCGGCTTCGCGCATGCGCAGGTGCGAGACGTGACGCTGTCGTTCATCGACGTCCCCGGCCACGAACGATTCGTCCGGACGATGCTGGCTGGCGTCGGCGGGATCGATGCCGTGCTGCTGGTGGTGGCGGCCGACGAATCGGTCATGCCGCAGACCCGTGAGCACTTCGACATCTGCCGTCTCCTGGACGTACGAACCGGCGTCGTCGCCCTCACTCGCAGCGACCTGGCCGATGAGACGATGCAGGCGGTGGCGGAGTCCGACGTGCAGGCGCTGCTCACCGGCACAGCGTTGGCCTCGGCGCCAATCATTCGCGTCTCGGCGCTGACCGGCGAGGGCCTGACGCAACTGCAGGACGCGCTGGTGCGGTGCGCAACCGGGCGACGCGCGCGAGAGGCCGACGCACCGGTGAGGCTGCCCGTGGACCGCGCCTTCACCGCCAGGGGCTTCGGCACGGTGGTCACCGGGACCTTGTGGTCGGGCACGGTCGTGCCAGATCAGGAGCTGCACCTGTGGCCCGGTGGGGCGCGCGTGCGCGTGCGCGGCCTCCAGGTGCATGGCGCCGCCGCGGCCCGGGCCGAGGCTGGGCAGCGGGTTGCCGTGAACCTGGCCGGCGTGACCCTCGACGACGTGACGCGTGGCCATGTCCTGCTTGGCGCGGGCGCGGCGACGTCGTCGCGCCGGCTCGCGGTGGAGGTCGACGTGCTGCCCGACGCGCCTCCCCAGCGACACGGGACGCGCCTGCACGTCCATCTCGGCACGTCGGTGGCGTTGGGACGCCTGCTGCTTCCCGCAGGTGACGCCACGGCCACCGGGCGCGTCGCCGACGCCGGCGCGCGGGTCAGAGGGGTGCTTCGACTGGAGTCGCCGCTCCCGGCACGCCGCGGCGACCGGCTGGTGCTGCGGTCCTATTCGCCGCTATCGACGGTTGCCGGGGCGCGCGTCCTGGATCCTGCGCCGATGATCCGGCAGTGGTCCGGCACGTCGGCCTTTACCGACGTCGTCGAGATCGATGCGCTGGCGTTGGCGCGCGTGCGCGAGGCAGGCGCGTGGGGCTGCCCGGCGGCCGAGTTGGCGCCGCGCCTCGGGGTGTGGCCGGTGGGTGCAGAGGCCGTGACCCGCAGACTGGCTGCGACCGGCGCCATTGTCGCCGTCGGCACGTCGTGGGTGTCCGCGCAGGTGCTGCGCGATCTGCGCACGCCGCTGCTGGACGCCATCGATGAGGGGCACCGCGCCGACCCACTGGCCGGGGGCGTGCCGCGAGCGTCGCTGCGGGCCTTGTGCGGGCGGCGATGGCGGGCCGAGGTCGTCGATCTGGTGCTGTCGACCCTGGCGGCAGAAGGCGCCGTGACCGGAGACGAGCGGGTCGCCCGCGTGAGCGCCGTGAGTCGGGATCCGGTCGAGGACACAGTGCTCGCGGCGATTGCTGCGAGCGAGTTGCAGGGCGTGACGCGGCAGGCCCTGGAGAGCGCGGGGGCCGCGCCTGACCGGAAGGGCCTCGCGGCCGTGCTCGCGCGTCTCTCGAAAGACCGCCACGTCGAGCTGGTAGGCGACCTCTACGTCGGGTCAGCGCACCTGCGGGGTCTTGTCGATGAACTTCGGCGTCTGGCAGTGGCGGGCGAGGTGCCCGCACGCATCGAGGTGGGGTGGTTCAAGCAACGCTACGGGCTGACGCGGCGTTCCGCCATTCCGCTGCTCGAATGGCTGGACCGCACGCGCGTGACCCGCCGGGAGGGAGAGGCGCGCGTGCTGATCGGATCGTGAAGGCTATTCGTCCTTGCCGGACACGCCGTCCTTGGTCGCTTCCTTGAAGTTACGGATGCCCTTGCCGATTCCGCGGCCGATTTCGGGCAGGCGCGTGGCCCCGAAGATCAGCACGATGATGAACAGGATGATGATCAGTTCGGGGATACCGAGTGGCCCGAGGCCCAGCGCAATCATGACGAGCTCCTTGATGAACGCAAACTGCCATTGAGTCTACCATCCGCGTGTCTTCGTATCGGTCGAGCTGCCCTCGGTGTACTGGTGGTGTCCGGCTGGGTTGGCCTGGGTGCAGACCCTGCCAGGACGACGCAGCAGTTCAGCGCGCGTACCGAACTGGTCGAGGTGTACGCGTCGGTGACCGATGGCAAGGGCCGGTTTGTCACCGACCTCGCGCGCGGCGAGTTCGTTGTCCTCGAGGATGGGGTGCCCCAGCCGGTGCACGCCTTTGCCGACGGCGAGCAGCCCGTGTCCATCGCGTTGGCCGTGGACCGCAGCTGGAGCATGGCCGACGGGCGCCTCGACGCGGCCAGACGGGCGGGCGGGGCCCTGCTCCGCGACCTTGCCGACCGGGACCGGGCCATGCTCGTGGCGATTGGGTCCGATGTGGACGTGCCGGTGGCGCTCACCAGCGACCGCAGCGCCGTCGACGCGGCGCTGCAGGCGCTCGATCCCTGGGGCTCGACCGCGCTGTACGACGCGATTGTCACGGCCTTTGATGCCATCGAGCCGGCACCGGGGCGGCGAGCGCTCGTGCTGATCTCCGACGGTCTCGAACGCGGCAGCCGCCGGACCGAGGACGAGGTGCTGGCCCGGGTGCGCGCCAGTGATGTCCTGGCCTACCCGGTGGTGCTGCAGCGGCGGGTCTCGCCGTTGCTCGAGCGGCTGGCGGCGACGACGGGCGGACAGGCGATGCGGGTCAAGCGACTGGACGACCTGCCGGCGACGCTGCGCCGTATCGCGGCAGACCTGCGCTACCAGTACCTGCTTGGCTACCAGCCGCTGCGGCCGAGTCAGCCGGGAGAGTACCGTCGTATCGAGGTCCGCGTGACGCGTCCCAAGCACCTCGTGCGCGCGCGTGCCGGCTATCTGGCGCGTTGACTCGGCCGGATACGGCCGGTGGCGCGTCTAACCCTCAGGCGGCACGTCAGAGCATCGACACGGGTGCCGACCCGGCGGGCGCACGGGACGAGCCCGAAGCACGCTCGATTTGCGGCGATCACAAGAGTGCTGACAGAATGAACGCGCTCTCACACCATCCCCCGGACATGGCTGACACAGCCGCCACGCCCCAGGAGCCGAACTCGCACGGGTCCGTCATCCTGC
>Ga0136633_1000688_pt1 | contig 25533 bp, 23 predicted proteins | sample AntDrymeUQ832206_2_FD_105494 | JGI IMG/M metagenome (GOLD analysis project Ga0136633, IMG submission 105494) | Polar desert sand microbial communities from Dry Valleys, Antarctica - metaG UQ83 (22.06) | ecosystem: Environmental > Terrestrial > Soil > Desert | place: Antarctica: Dry Valley... | reverse complement strand
TAATCCTTCTCAATCTGCACGCCCACGGCTATCGCCGCTCGCCCCCACCTGAACAGTTACCGCAAACGATCCCGCCTGGGGCGCAACGGGGCCAAGCAGCGTCTTCGCCATGATCGTCACGGCGTTTGCGGCAGTCGGTGGACAGACGTTGCTTGCGGGCCTTCGACAGGGTGCGGGGGGGAAGCCGTGATGAGGTTCAGGGGTTGAGGCCCCGGATCCCGCCGATGCTCGCCGCTCCATGTGCTCACGACACCTCAGCGCACCGACGAAGTATCGCTATTGACAGCCCGGAACCGCAGCCGCGGTCATTGGGATCGCCATCGGCGTCTGTGCGTCATTACGTCGCGTCATTCGGGAGGGCTCGATGACCAGTGCTCGGATGGCGCGCATCGCCTTCCGTCTGACCTTCCTGGTCGCCGCGGCGGTGGCGCTGGCGGTCGTGTGCCGGCAGGGGTCCTCGCTTTTCGAGGTCGGCCTCGTCTTCACCGTGTACGTCGCCGCGGCGACGCTTTGGGTGCGCGGCCAGTACCAGGCATCGGTCGACGCAGCGCAGCAAGGCAACCAGAGCCTGCAGCCCTGGACGTTCCCGTACTGGATCTCAGGGCCGGCCGTGCTGGCGGGCGGCGTCCTCGCCGTCATCGGGGTCTCGCAGGACGTGAGCACCGCCCTCCTCGGCGGCGTGCTGCTGGCCTACCTCGGTCTCGGCTACGTGCTCATGCGGTTCCGCATGTACACGACAGGCAGTTCGCTGCCGCGCGTCAAAGTCGGGGCGGGCTCGCTCCTGGTCGCGGCCGTGGTGCTGGTCGTCGGTCTGCTCGCGCTGGAGGACCATTGGTGGGCGCCGGTCGCCCTCGGCACCGGCCTGCTCGCCACCCCGATCGGGCTGTCGCTCCTGGCTGAGCCCGCAATCCGCTGGTTGCGGAGGCCAGACCACGGCCTCCTAGTCGCCGGGGCCGCTGCCATGGGCGCTGTCGCGCTCGTCGTCGACGCCGGGATCGCCGTGGCCAGGGTCGACACCACGTGGATCCTGCTGGGCTTCGCGGCGATCGGGTTGCTGATCCTCGCCATCGTCTCGAGCACCCAGGCCGACATCGCCGCCGTGATCGGGGCGGTCACGCTGATGGGCGTCACCTCGATGTCGGAGGAGAAGCCAGAAGCCCTCAAACCACAGCCTGGGCAGGCACGGGTCCTTCTCGCTCTCGGGGACTCCTACATGTCTGGCGAGGGCGCCGACGTGTACTACAGCGAGGAGGTTGACCAAGCGCAGGGGCAGCACAAGAACCACTGCAATCGGGCACCGACCGCATGGGCGGCGATGGCGGGCCATACCCAGCGACTCTTCGACTCCGTTGCGTTCCTTGCCTGTTCGGGGGCGCGCACCTACAACGTCCGACACGAGGTGCCGCCGCCCGAGGAGGGTGAGGAGTCAAAGAAGGCCCAGTACAACGAGTCCGCCACCCAACTCGACCAGGTCGACGCCCTCAAGGAGCGGTTGGGCGAGGACCTCGACCCGTCCCTCGTGGTGATCAGCCTGGGAGGCAACGACGCCGGGTTCTCCACGATCGGGATCATGTGCCTCGCGCCGGGAAACTGCAGCGACAAGCGGGACCTGTGGGAGAGCAACCTCGACGCGGTCGGGGACGCCCTGAGCGAAACGTTCGGCGAGATCCGTGACGAGTTCCCGAATGCCCCCGTCCTGGTCACCCCGTATCCGGCGCCAATCTACACCGCCGACGGCGATCCGGTCTCGTGCGACCAGGTCGCGCTCTCGGTTGACGACATGGGGTTCATCAGCGAGTTCATCCCCGCCCTCAACGACACCGTGCAGCAGGCGGCCAGATCGCGGCGGTTCTACTTCCTCGACGAGATGGAGCAGTCACTCGCGAACGCGCACCTCCAGCTGTGCGACCCGGACAACGACAAGAGGCCCGGCATCAACTTCATCGGGCTACGCTCGGTCAGCGGCATCGCCGAGCAACGCTTCAACCCGAAGAACTGGTACCACAACAGCCTCCACCCCAATGAGCGCGGACACGCCGCCATGCTGCAGGTCTTCGAGCAATGGCGTGCCGACAACCCCGACCCCGCCACGGACGACCGGCGCACGACCACACGCGCGGACGATGGGCATCCCGACACGGCAGGTGGGTCGATCGGGGCTCAGACCAAGACCAACCCCCCCTGTGACCTAGTGGAGGACGACCAGAGCCCAAAGGTGCAGTGCCGCAGGGCGGGCATAGCCTGGGCCGCGGGGCAGCTGAGCGACACGATCCTCCGCCACGGATGGGGCGTGCAAATCATCGTTGCGGCGCTCGCAGCGTGGTTGCTAGGCGTGGCGCTGTACGGCTGGTGGAAGCCCTGGTGGCCCACAAGGCCATAGCGCACGCCGGCCCGATCGCCGCCCTGTCGCCGCAGATCTAACCGGGCGAGTCGGCCTGCCTCGGGGACATTGCGTTCGCTGTTCGCTGCACGTGAGACCGCCGCTCGCCGCGGGAGCGCTGCTTCTCGCGGAGGGTGTCGCGGAAAGGTCGTCCACAAGAGAGTCGAACGGCACCGCCGAGGGTGGCGCGTTCAGCAGCGATGCGACAGTTCAAGACGAGGGACATTTTCCAGCGGCGGAACCGACCGGCGCGCAGAAGCTGATCCAGCCGAGACAAGGTTGTCGCAGGCGCAAGCCGTTTCCACCTGGCGCCGCACATCGAGGCACGCGAGCCGGGCGACTCGCTCCGCGCGGTCGTGGCGTTGATGTGCGTCTTCGCCGAGCGGGTCCAGGCCGGGAAGCTCCCCGCGCCCTACAGCGACGCCCGCGCCGAGCTCTACGCCCGCTGCGCCCTGATCGATGACGACGAGTTCGCGCGTGCGGAAGCCGATGGCGCGAGCGACACTGCGCTCGCGGCACGGTTCAGCATGCCGATCGAGCAGATCGACGCGAAGCGACGAGACCTCCGCGACTGACCGCGGCGCTACAGGGTGCGCCCGTGCCCACGGGAGGCTGCGGGACGGACGAGCTCGCGACGGGTCCGGTCGATCGTGCGGCGGGCGTCACGCCACGCGACATGCGCTCGAAGGTCCGACGGCCTCGGGCCGAGAGCGTCATCGGTGTCGGAGATGCCGTGCTCGGTGCGGTAGCGCTCGATGCGCTCCACCGCGCTGTCCCATGCTGCTGCGCATCGGGGTGCGCGGGGCGCTCGCCGAGCGCACCGATGACGTAGGCGGGCGGGTGGCGGCGGGTGGCGAGAGCACGCGATGCCGAGCCTGTTGCGGGCGCCTCACCGATCGTTGCCGGACGTCGCGCGACGATCTTGCCGTCGGCTTCGGCGGGCTCCTGGGCCACCGCTGCGCGTGTGGTTTTCGCCACGGGCACGCGATGCGATCGATGCGTCGCGCGGGCATCGGCATGCTGCTCGAGCCTGTTGATCGTGGTGCTGATAGTCAGTCACGGCGGAATTGCTGGGCTTTCGGCGATGGAGCTAGGGGGACTCGAACCCCCGACCTCCTGGGTGCGATCCAGGCGCTCTCCCAACTGAGCTATAGCCCCGAGGACGGCACAGTGTAGCCGCGCTTTGATCGCCGGAGCCCTATCGGTCTGGCGCCGCGACGCCGATACGCTCAGCACAGGTGAGTTTCCGCAACCGTCTCGGGCTGTTCTTCGTGCTCATCGTGATCGTCCCGATGATCGCGGTGGCGGTGCTGCTCTTCGGGCTGCTCGGTCAGAGCGGCAACCTCGCGGGGGATGCCAACGTCGACGCGCGCCAGAAGGTCGCACGCACCCTCTTCGCCGACGAGCAGCGCGCGGCCGACCGGCTGCTCACGACCGTCGGAACGGACGACGTCTTCTCGTCTTCGCTGCAGGCGGGTCAGACGGCGCGCGCCGAGAAGCGCGCGCGACAACTGCTGAAGTCGCGCGACATCGAGCGGATCGTGCTCGTCAAGCGCGGCGACGTCGTGTTCGCGGTCGGTGACCGCACGGCGGTGGCGCCGATGGTGCGCCGGGTCGAGACGCAGGGCACGAAGGTCCTGCTCGGCGAGCTCGGCGTCTCGCGCATCGACGCGCGCGAGTTCGCAGGCCGCGTGCGCCGCGTCACCGGCCTGGAGGTCGTCATCCGCAACGGCAGCCGGCTGCTGACCTCGACGTTCCCCAAGGGCACCGCGCCCCCGTCGCGTGCGCCCGGAGAGGAGGTCGAAGTCGCCGGCAGGAGCTATGGCGTCGATGCGATCGGCGGCGGCTTCCCCGGACAGAAGATCCGGATCCTGAGCTTCGCGACCCCCGAGGTCGCCGCCACCGGCGGGATCGACCGGCTCGCCGTCGGCGGGATCCTGCTTGGCTTTCTGCTGCTCGCGCTGATCTGCGCGGTGCTCGTCTCGCGATCGCTGCAGCAGCAGCTCGCCGGCTTCCTTGACGCCGCGCGCCGCCTGGCGAGCGGCGACTTCTCGGCGCACGTGACGACCGTCGGCAAGGACGAGTTCGCGGGCCTCGGCGACGAGTTCAACAAGATGGCGCGCGAACTCGAGCGGCGCCTGGCTGAGCTGCAGCAGGAGCGCGAGCGGGTGCAGGACGCCATGCGCCGCCTCGGCGACGCCGTCGCGGTGAAGCTCGATCGCGACGCGCTGCTGGACCTCGTGGTGCGCTCCGCGATCGACGGCGTCGCCGCCGACGCCGGTCGTGCGCACGTCCGCGGCGCGGACGAGCTGACGCTGCAGCAGCGCGTCAGCCACGGCAATATGAACGGGCTCGAGTCGGCGGTGCAGTCCGTCGAGTCAGAGGCGCTGCGCCTCGGATCGCCGCAGGAGTCCGCCGGCGAGCACGCCAATGCGATGGCCCACCCGCTGCGCGCAGCGAGCGGCGGCGAGGCGATCGGCGTCATCTCCGTCGGCAGGACGGGCAAGGCGTTCACGGTGAACGAGCGCGAGCTCTTTCATCACCTCGCGGGGCAGGGAGCGCGCGCGATGGAGGACGTCGACCGTCATGAGACGGTCTCGCGCGAGTCGATCACCGACGAGCTCACGGGACTCGAGAACCTGCGCGCCTTCCGTGCGGCGCTGAACCTCGAGCTCAGTCGCTTCGGCCGCGACGGCAGCCCCGTCGGCCTCGTCCTGCTCGACCTCGACAACTTCAAGTCGATCAACGACACCTACGGCCATCCACAGGGCGACGTCGTCCTGCGCGAGGTCGCGCGCGTCCTGCGAGAGAGCTCGCGCGACATCGATCATCCGGCGCGCCACGGCGGGGAGGAGTTCGCGTTCGTGCTCCCCGCAACCGATCTCGAGGGCGCATACAACTTCGCCGAGCGCGTCCGCGTGCGCATCGAGCAGCTGCACATCCCGCGCCTGGACGGTGTCGGCACGCTGCGCATCACCACCAGCTGCGGAGTCAACTCGGTGCCGCACAATCCGCCGAACTACGACGCCCTCATCGCGGCCGCGGACGCGGCGCTGTACGAGGCGAAGTCGAGCGGCAAGAACAAGACGGTGCGCGCGAGGTAGGCTGTGCGCTGATGGGACTGCTGGACGATGCCATCCGCGAGCACCTGGAGCTCAAGCGGCGCCGCGGTGCCGATGCCGTAGAGATCTCCCGCGCCGAGAGCGAGGCGCTCGCTCCCGTCCGCCGCGCCGCGGACGGCACGCCCGATGTCGACTCGATCCCCCCGGCCGTGCCGCAGCCGCCGGCGCAGGACTTCGAGGCGCCTGCGCCCGGCCGGGAGGCCAAGCCCGACTGGGAGGAGACGACGATCCTGCCGTCCGCCGCCCTTGACTCCGAACTTGCGCCGGGGGACTTCGAGCCTTCGCCGATGTCCTACGGGCGGCCGCCGCAGACGCCCGAGCCGGCCTACGAGCCGCCGCCGGTTCCCGCCGCTCCCCGGCCCGATCCGCCCGCGTACGAGCCGCCCCCCGCCGCGCACGAGCCTCCGCCGGCCACTCCCGAGCCCCCGCCTGCCGCCTACGAGCCGCCCCCGGTCGACCCGAAGCCGCCGCCCGCCGCGTACGAGCCTCCACCGATCCCCGCGGCGCCGCCGCGCCCCGTCCAGCCTTCGGCCCCCGCGCTGCCGCCTTTGGGCGTCGACGAGCACCCTCCCGGCTTCGAGGACCTCGACGACGACCCGATCGAGCCGCCGTCCGCCGCCGCGCCGAAGGAGAAGCGCGGCCTGCGCGGGCGCCTTCGCCGCCACGCCGGCGACGCACCGCACGCCCCGTCGCCCGAGCCGCCGCAGCACTCCGCCTTCGACGACGACGATGATCCGGCGACCGCCGCCCACCACGCGCCCCCGCCACCGGCCCCGTACCGCCCGCCGCCGCCCGAACGCGACGTCGCGCCTCCCGGCGACGAGCCCGCCGACCATGATCTGCTCGAGGAGACCCCGGAGTTCCTCGAGGAGACCCCGGACCACGATCGCCTGTGGTTCGAGCAGCGCCCGCCGCGCGACTTCGACTTCGACAAATAGCGTGCGCCACCCGATCACGTGGCTCGACGTGTTCACGTCGACGCCGCTGACCGGCAACCAGCTCGCGGTCGTGCATGACGCCGACGACGTCGGCGACGCCACGATGCTCGCGTTCGCGCGCGAGACGCGCTTCTCCGAGACGACGTTCGTGCAGACGCCGACGGTGCCCGGCGCCGACTACCGCAACCGCATCTGGACGATGCCCGGCGAGATCTCCTTCGCCGGCCATCCCTCGCTCGGCACCGCGGTCGCCGTTGCCCGCGCGCGCGGGGTCGAGCACGCGACCTACGTTCAGCAGACGCACGTCGGCAACCAGCCCGTCGAGGTGCGCCTCGAGGGCGACTCGGCACGCGCGTCGATGCTGCAGGAGCCGCCGACATTCGGCGACGAGCCGCCATCCGCCGACGTCATGGCGACGGCGGGCCTGGCGCTCGTCGAAGCGCATCCCTATCTCCCGGCCCAGGTCGTGTCGACCGGCGAGGCCCAGGTCATCGCGCCGCTGCGCGACCGCGACGCGCTCGGGCGCGTCGCACCCGACCTGCGCGCGCTGCGGATGCTGCTCGAGCCGCTCGGCGCGCTCGTGCTGTACCTCGTCGCCGTCGACCCGGACGACGGCAGCGCCCACGCGCGCAGCTTCTTCGTCGGCGTCGACGAGCTGATCGAGGACCCGGCGACGGGCTCCGCCGCCGGGCCGCTGCTGGCCTACCTGCACCAGCGCGCCGGCACGCTGTCGCTGACGATTCGCCAGGGCGAGGAAATCGGCCGCCCGAGCCGCCTGGACTGCACCTGGGCCGAGGATCGCCCGCGCGTCGCCGGCGACGTCGTCGTCGTGGCCGACGGCCACGTCTCGCTGTAGCCCCCGCCGTCCTGCCCGGGTCACGGTGCGACCCGAATCCAGGACAACCCGCCCGCGCCGCGCACGCCGTCCTGCCCCGGGGCATGACGCGACCCCGGTCCAGGACAGCGCGGCGAGCTACGCGGGCGCGGCGGCCGGCGCCGCCTCCGGCGCCCCGGCGCGCGGCAGCACCTCGACCGGCCCCTCGATCCACACCTGCACGCGGTCGCCCGGGTGCCACGCGGGATAGCCCAGTCGCCGCGAGCGCACGACGCGCCCGGAGCGAAGCTTCAGGCCGAGCAGCTGGTCGTGGCCGAAGAAGCGCCGCGAGACGACCTCGGCCGTCGCCGCGCCCGACGGCCCGCTGACGCCGACGGCGAGGCCCTCGGGGCGCACGAGCACGTCGACCGCCCCGTCGAGATGCATCTCGATCGGCAGGCTTCCGAGCTCGCAGCTCGCGCGGCCCTTCTGCGCCTCGCCGGGCAGCACCTCGACGTCGCCGAGGAAGGTCGCCATCCAGCGCGTCGCCGGGCGCAGGTAGACCTCCTCCGGGGTGCCGCACTGCTCGACGCGGCCGTCGCGCATGACCGCGACCTGCTCGGCGATGCTCATCGCCTCCTCCTGGTCGTGCGTGACGAAGATCGCCGTCACGCCCGCCTTGCGCAGGATCTGCGAGACCTCCTGGCGCAGCCGGTCGCGCAAACTCGCGTCGAGATTCGAGAACGGCTCGTCGAGCAGCACGAGGTCCGGTGTCGGCGCCAGCGCTCGCGCCAGGGCGACGCGCTGCTGCTGGCCGCCGGAGAGCTCGTGCACGAGCCGCGGGCCGCAGTCGCCGAGGCCGACGAGCTCGAGCGCCTCGCGCACGCGCGCGGGATCCGGCTTGCGGCCGAGTCCGTAGCCGACGTTCGCCGCAACGTCCATGTGCGGAAACAGCGCGTAGTCCTGAAAGACCATGCCGATGCGGCGCTGCTCCGCGGGCACGAAGCGCTCGCCGCCGCTGACGACGCGCCCGCCGACGACGATCTCCCCGGCGTCCGGGCGCTCGAGCCCGGCGATCATCCGCAGCGTCGTCGTCTTGCCGCAGCCGCTGGGACCCAGCAGCGCGCACGTGCCCCCCGCGCGCACCTCGAGGTCGGCGCCGTCCACGGCCTGCAGCGAGCCGAACGACTTGCGCAGCCCGCGCAGTCGCAGGCCCACGCACGGTGGCACGAACCCCTCCGAGTTGCCGTTGTCGCTCACGAGCCGCTCACGCCCTTCTCGTTGAGAAGGTACAGCGGCGGCGCCGCGATCAGCAGCAGGATCAGCGCCGGGATCGCCGCCGCCTCGAAGAAGCCGGTCGTCGTCTGCCTGAAGATGTCGGTCGCGAGCGTCTCAAAGCCGATCGGCGCCAGCAGCAGCGTCGCCGGCAGTTCCTTGAGCGCGTGCAGGAAGACGAGCGCCGCGCCGGCCAGCACGCCGCTGGAGACGAGCGGTCGCGTGATCGTGCGAAAGACCTGCCATGGCGTGCGCCCGAGCCCCCTCGCCGCCTCCTCCAGGCGCGGCGGCACCTGCAGCAGCGCGCTGCCCACCGGCCCGACGGCGAGCGGCAGGTAGTGGACCGACAGCGCGAAGACGAGCATCGCGAGCGTCTGGTAGAGCGGCAGCGCGACGCGCGTGCCGAAGAACACGAGCGCGAGTGCGACGACGATCCCGGGCAGCGCGTAGCCCGCGTAGCCGACGCGCTCGATGGCACGCGTGGCATACCCTGGAAAGCGCACGGACAGCACCGCGACGACAAGCGCCGCGAGCCCGGCGGCGACCGCCGCGGCGGCCGCCGCGAGCAGCGAGTTGCCGGCCTCGGCGGCGATTGCGCCCGCATCCAGGCCGCTGGAGACGTCCTTCGAGGCCCAGTACAGGAGCACGCCGATCGGTACCACGAGCGTGATCGTGACGACCGCCGCGCACAGCCCGAGCGCCGGCCAGCGCCAGCGCCCGAGCCGCACGGGCGCCGGCGGGCGCTGCGTGCCGGGGCTCGTGCGATGCAGCGCCGGCGCCCCGCGCACGCGCGCGTAGATCGCAAACAGCACGAGCATGACGACGACGAGCACCATTCCCAGCGCCGCCGCCTCCGTGCGCTGCGCGGACCCAAAGGCGATGTAGATCTCGCGCGTGAAGGAGTCGAAGCGCATGATCGCGACGGCGCCGAAGTCCGACAGGACGTAGAGCGCTACGAGCACGCCGCCGGCGCCGATCGCCGGAGCGAGCTGGGGCATGACGACCGTGCGAAAGACCTCCAGCGGCGAGCGGCCCATGACGCGCGCGGCCTCTTCGAGCGCCGGGTCCAGGCGGCGCAGCGCGGCCCGCAGCGGGATCAGCACGAGCGGGTACGTGACCAGTGTCAGCACGAGCCAGGCGCCGACGAAGCCGTAGATCGGCGGCAGCCCCTGCACGCCGAGCGGCGCGAGCAGCTCCTGCAGCAGCCCCTTCGGGCGCAGGACCGCGATGAACACGTAGGCGGCGATGTAGCTCGGCATGACGAGCGGCAGCGTCGAGAGCGTCGCCCACGCGCGGCGCCCCGGAAGGTCCGAGCGGACGGTCAGCCACGCCAGCGGCACGGCGATCGCGATCGCCGACGCGGTGACGGCGCCTGCCAGCCCGGCGCTGCGCGCGACGAGGCCGAGCGAGCGGCTCGTCAGGACGGCGTCGGCGGCCGCGCGCGCGTCGCCGGCCACGACGACGAGCAGGTACAGCGCGGGCAGCGCAGCGGCCAGCGCGACGAGCAGCCCGAGCGCGAGCAGCAGCGGCGGCGGGCGCCGCCTGCCCAGCAGCCGCCCCGCCGTCGAGCGCCGTCCGCCCTCCTGCCCCGGCTTTGAAACCGGGCTGGGCGGGAGCGCGGGCTCGGCGGCGATGGCCATGTCAGATCACGGCCGGCGCGTCATAGCGCGCCGGTCTCCCGCATGAGCTTCAGCGTGCCCTGCAGGTCGCCGAGGTTCGCAAGGTCGATCTCCGGGGCCGGGATCTCCCCCAGCGGCGTGAGCTCCTTCGCCGGCTGCACGCCCGCGATCAGCGGGTATTCCTTCGAGCTCTCGGCGAAGTACTCCTGCGCGGGCCTGCCGAGCATCGTGCGCACGAAGTCGATCGCCGCCTGCTTGCGCTTGCTCGACGCGAGCACGCCGACGCCGGAGACGTTGACCAGCGAGCCGAGATCCTCCTTCGGGTAGAAGACCTTGACGGGATAGCTCGGGTCCTTCGCCTGCGCCTCGGCGACGTAGTAGTGGTTGATCAGCCCGACGTCGAGCTCGCCCTTGGCGATCGCGTCGCGGATCGGGACGTTGGAGTCGAAGGCCTGCGTCTTGTTGGCGACCATCGCCTTCAGCCAGCGCCGCGCCACGTCCTCGCCCTCGACGAGCCGCAGCGCGGTGACGTAGCCCTGCAGCGAGGCGTTCGTCGGTGCCCAGCCGACGCGCCCGCGCCACTCCGAATCGGCGAGCTCCAGCGGTGAGTCGGGCAGCTCGGACGCCTGGACCTTCGAGCCGTACGCGAGCACCCGCGAGCGGGCCGTCACGCCGATCCAGCGCCCGTCGCGCGAGCGAAAGCGGGCGGGAACGAGCGCGAGCACGTCCGCCGGCAGGCGCGCGAGGTTGCCGGCCTTCTCGATCGCGTCGAGCGAGCCCGCGTCCTGGGCGTAGAAGAGGTCGGCACGGGTGTTGGAGCCCTCCTCGACGAGCGTCGCCGCCAGCGTGGGGCTGTCGTTCGTACGAACCTTGAGCTTCTCGCCCGAGTCCTTCTCGTAGATCGCGATCGCGGGGTCGATCAGCGCCGGGACGCGGCCGGAGTACATCGTCAGCTCATCGCTGCCGCCGCAGGACGCCACGAGCAGGACGGCGAGCAGCGCCGGCGCGGCGAAGGCTGTGCGGCGGAGGGCTCGGCTGGCTGACATGTGCGATCGGCTCCTCGGTACGGGTGACGACGTGCAAAGCTGCGCCGTCTTAGGTCTGCCTTATCTTAGGCCAACCTAACTCACGATGCGACAGATCCACCGCCTCCCGGTCCTGGCCGCCTGCTGCCTCGCGCTCGCCGCGGCCTCGCTTGCCATCGCCCACGAGCCGGTCTACGACGCGTGGGCGTGGCTCGTCTGGGGGCGCGAGCTCGCGGGGTTCGAGCTCGACACGTCCAGTGGACCGTCCTGGAAGCCGCTGCCGGTCGCGCTCACAACGCTGCTGTCGCTCGCAGGCGACGCGGCGCCGGCGCTGTGGCTCGTGCTCGTGCGGGCCGCGTGGCTGTTCTCGCTCGTCCTCGCGTGGAGGCTCGCGCACCAGCTGACCGCCGGACTGGCCCCGCGGCTGCGAATCGCGGCAGGAGCCTTTGCGGCGCTGACGTTGCTGCTGCTCGCCGACGACGTGACGATGTGGGCGCGCCAGGGCGCCGCAGGCATGTCCGAGCCGCTGCTCGTCGCGCTCGTGCTCGGCGCCGTCGCGGCGGCGCTGGACGGCCGCGACCGGACGGCGTTCGCGCTCGGTGCCCTGGCGGCGCTCCTGCGCCCCGAGGTCTGGCCGCTGCTCGGCGCCTACGGCCTGTGGCTGTGGCCGGCGCGGCCGGCGCTGCGCGCCACGATCGCGGCCCTCGCGATCGCCGTCGCGGCGCTGTGGATCGTGCCGGGCCTGCTGGTGGGTGGCGACACGGCGAGCGCCGGGGAACGTGCGCGGCGCGGCACGGGCACGCCGCTGGGCGCCGGCGCGGAGGCACTCGGACGGGCGTTGCTGATGGCCTTGGCGCTGGCCTGGCCGCTGGCGGCCGCGGCGGTGGTGCGTACCCGCGACCGCGCGCTGCTCGCCCTGGCCACGGGCGCGCTGGCCTGGATCGCGATCGTCGCGGCGATGGCGGTCGCGGGCTTTCCCGGCCTCCCGCGCTACATGGCGCCCGCGCTGGCGATCGTCGCCGTCCTCGCCGGGGTCGGACTCGCGCACGTGCTGACCGCCGCCCCCAATTCGCGCGGCCTTCGCATCCTCGCCCTTGCGCTGCTGGCGCTGACCCTCGCGCAGCTGCCCGGCCGCGCCGCCGAGCTGCCGCATGCGATGAGCGCCACGGCGCGCATCGCCCGCTCGCACGACCGTCTGAGCGAGCTCACGCAGTCGGTCGGCCGCGAGCGGCTGCTGCGCTGCGGCAAGCTCGCCACGAGCGACGTGCTCGTCCGCACCGCCCTGGCATGGGAGCTCGACGTCGAGCTGTCGCGGGTCGTGAGCTTCGGCGCCCCGCCGAGCGCCTCGGGCGCGTTCGTCATCGGACCCCAGTCCTCGCCGCTCGTGCGGGCCTTCATGCTCGGCCACGCCGAACTGCTCGGCAGGCGCGGCGAGTGGAGCGTCTACTCGCTGGCGTGCCCGAGGGCCGCAGCGGCCTCGGCAAGCAGCACCGGCGTCTCGGGCGCCCGCTGGTAGGGGTGTTGCACGGGCTTGTCCTCCTCGTGGTAGGCGTCGTCGGAGTTGACCTTCCAGAGGTCGTGGTCGGTGCCGTCACAGACGTTCTCGACGGCGCGCAGCGCGGTCAGCATCGAGTGGTCGGAGTTGTTGTAGCGGTGCAGCCCGTTGCGTCCGATCTGCTGCAGGTTGGAGATCTGCTCGAGCCAGCCGCGGATCGTCCGCACGCGCGCCTCGTACTCCGCGTCGTAGATCGGATAGGCCTTCTGGACGCGCACGACGTGGCCGGCCTGCACGAGCTCTGCGGAGGTCAGCCCGATCTGCACGAGCTCGCGGGTGGCGAGCCGCACGAGCTCCAAGTCGCTGCAATTCCACAATTCGTCGCCCTCGAAGCAGAAGTACTCCATGCCGACGCAGGTGCAGGTCGAGTCGGGCACCATCGCCTCGCTCCACGCCCGGAAGTTCTGGATCCGGCCGACCTGGACGGCCGGCTCGTGGATGTAGATCCAGTTGTCCGGAAAGAGATCCTCGCCTGCAACCACGAGCGCGACGGTGAGAAAGTCGCGGTAGCGCAGTCCGGCGGCGGCCGCGCGAACCTCGGGTGGCGGCTGCGGGTCGGCGAGCGCGACGATGTCGCGCAGCGGCAGCGACGAGATCGCATGGCCGACCGGGAGGCGTTCGCCGCCGGCCTCGACGGCGACGACGCGTCCGTTGCGCAGCTCGACGCGGGTCACGCTCGCACCGAGGCGCACCTCGCCGCCGCCCTCGGCGATCTGCGTCGCCATCGCCTCCCACATCTGCCCTGGTCCGAGCCGCGGGTAGTGGAAGCGCTCCACGAGGCTGTGCATGTCGCCGCCGTCCTTGAACAGCGCCGCCCGCACGATGCGCGCGAACGACAGCGTCCGGATCCGCTGCGCCGCCCACTCCGCCCGGATCTCCGACGTCGGCACGCCCCACACCTTCTCGGTGTAGGACTTGAAGAACAGCTCAAAGAGGCGACGGCCGAAGCGTGCGCAGACCCACTGCTCGAAGGTCTCCGGCTCGCGCCGGCGCCAGAGCTGGGCGGCGCCGAAGGACGCGGCGCAGCGCATGAGCTCGAGCGGCCCGACCTTGCGCACGACGTCGCCGAGGCGCAGCGGGTAGTCGATGAAGCGCCCGCGCCAGAAGATCCGCGACAGGCGGTCGCGCAGCAGGAGCTCGTCGCCGAGCACCTCGTGCCAGAGGCGCCCGACCTCGTGCGACTTCGTGAAGAAGCGGTGGCCGCCGAGATCGAAGCGGTAGCCGTCACGCACCTCGGTGCGGGCGAGGCCGCCGACCTGCGCGCCCCCCTCGAGCACGACGACGGGCCGCGCTCGCCGCGTGAGCTCGTACGCCGCGGTCAGGCCGGCCGGCCCGCCGCCGAGCACGGCGACCTGCCCTTCGTTGCGCTCTGCCATGACGCCGGGGAGTGTAGACGGCACGTTAGGCCGTCCTAAGTTAGGCTTTCCTAAGATGCTCTCCGTCATCGTTCCTGCAACCGACCGCCCGGCGACACTCGCACGCTGCCTGGCGGCGCTGGCGGCTTCGGACGAGCCGCACGAGGTGGTCGTCGTCACCACGCCGTCCGACGGTGGGCCGGCCGCGGCGCGCAACGCCGGGGTGGCCGCCACCACGGGCGCGATCGTCGTGTTCGTCGACGCCGACGTCGAGGTGCACCGTGACGCGCTGCGGCGCCTGCGCACCGCGCTGGACGCCGACCGCGACGTCGATGCCGTCTTCGGCGCCTACGACGAGCGGCCCGCGGAGGCCTCGGTCGTCTCGCGCTTTCGCAACCTCCTGCACCACCACGTCCACGTGAGCTCGCCCGGGCCGGCCGAGACGTTCTGGGCCGGGCTCGGAGCGGTGCGTCGCGAGACGTTCGAAGCTCACGGGGGCTTCGACGCGCGTCGCTTTCCGCGCCCCTCGATCGAGGACATCGACCTCGGCATGCGCCTGCGCGCCGATGGCCGTCGGATCGAGCTCGTACCGGGCGCTCGCGGCACCCACCTCAAGCGCTGGACCCTGCGCTCCATGCTGCACACCGACTTCAGCGCGCGCGGCGTGCCGTGGGTCGCACTCCTGCTCGAGCGCGGCGGCGCGGCGGCGTCGCTCAACATCGCGCGGCGCCACCAATTCGCCGCCGCAGGCGCCGTGACAGCGATGCTGGCCATGGCGGCCCGGCGCCCGCGGCTCGCGCTCACGGCGCTCGCCGCGATGACGGCCGCAAACGCTCGCTTCTACCTGCTGCTGGCCCGCCTCGGGGGACCGCCGCTCGCCTTTGCGGGCATCGGGCTGCACTTCCTGCATCACCTCACCGCGGCTGCGTCGGTGCCCGCGGGCGTCGTGCTGTGGTCGCGCGCGGGGCGGCGCCGCGGCACCAAAGCAGCCGGCGAGCGGTTGTCCAACTTCGCGAGAACCTCCTCATCCGCGGCTCATCCGCCGTTCGCCTGGTACCCGCGGCGCCGCTCCGCCGCCGCACGCGCCATAGTCCACCCATGATGAGCTCTTACGTGCTCCGGGGACGCGCGCAGCGCACGCGACGGGCGCTGTCGGCATCTCGCCGGGCGATCGCAGCACGAGCGCGCGAGGCCGGCCGATGAGCGGCCCCCTGCGTCTCGGCCTCGTGGGTTGCGGCCGGATCGCCGAGCTCGGCTATGTGCCGGCGGTGGCCTGCACGGCGGGAGTCGAGATCGTCGCCGTCGCCGATCTGTCGCGAACGCGCCGGTCGCTGCTGGCATCCAAGCTCGGCGCTTCCGCGCACCCCCGCACGAGCGACCTGCTGGCCGGCGAGCCCCTCGACGGGCTGATCATCTGCTCAGTTCCCGAGCATCACGAGGAGGCGGCGGCACAGGCCGCCGCAGCCGGCATCACGGCGCTCGTCGAAAAGCCGCCCGCGGCCGACGCGGCCGGTGCGCTGCGCCTCGCATGGCTGCATCCGGCGCCGTACTGCGCGTTCAACCGCCGCTTCGACCAGGGTGCGCAGCTTGCCGCAAGCGTCCCCGACATCGGCGATCTCGAGCTGCAGCTCGTGCTGCACTATCGCCGCGCCTCGTGGAAGCCGCTGCAGCGCGGCGAGGACGCGCTGCTCGATCTCGGCCCGCATCTCATCGACCTCGCGCTGATGCTGACCGGGGCGCTGCCGCTCGCCGTGCGCGCCCACGCCACGCGCGAGCGCGCGGGCATCGCGCTGGCGACCTCGCGCGGCACGGTGCGCATCGAGTGCGCGACGAACCTGCCCCACCGCGAGCTCGTCGAGATCCGCGACGGCGCGGGCCGGCGCATCGCACGCGCCACCCGCGGCGGCCGCGTGAAGGGCGTCACCGGCAGGGTCACGCCCGGTCCGCACCCGCTCGCACGGTCGTTGGCGGCGCAGCTCGAGGCCTATGGCCGCGCCCTGCGCGGCGACGACCCGGGGCTGCTCGCGACCGCGGTCGAGGGCGCGGCCGTCATGTGCGTGCTCGATGCTGCGCGGCGCTCGGATGCGATCGGCGGCGCCCCGATCGTCGTCGAGGCCGACCGCAGGCAGCAAGTCGCGTAGTGGCGCAGCGAGCAGCCGGCTCGCGTTGATCTGCGTTTTGCAGTTCGACGCCGCGAGCGTCGCGGTGATCGACCGCATGCTCGGCGAGGGGCGGCTGCCGGCGCTGGCAGCGCTGATCGAGCGCGGCCGCCGGCTCGAGCTCGCGACCCCGGCCGACCTCTTCGCCGCCGGCGCGTTTCACACGCTCTACAGCGGCATCGAGCTCGGCGACCACGGGCTCTTCTATCCCTTCCAGTGGGACGCCTCGTCGCAGCGCGCGCGCTACATGACCGCCTATCCGGCGCCGCCCGCGATCTGGGAGCGCCTGGCGCGCGCCGGCCGGCGCACGCTTGCGATCGACCCCTACGAGAGCCGTCCGCCGAGCGATTGGCGAGGCAGTTACGCCTGCGGCTGGCAGTTCGCCGACCGCGTCGTGCTGCCGCGATGGTCGCTGCCGCGCGGGCTCGAGCGCGACCTCGCCGCCCGTCACGGGCGCGGCCCGCAGGCGACGGAGATCTTCGGCCGCCCGACGGTTCGCCGGCTGCTGGCGCTGCGCGAGAAGCTCGTCGCCGCACCGGCGCGCGTCGCGGACGCCGCGGTCGACCTGCTCGGCCGCGAGCGCTATGACCTCGTATGGCTGACGTTCAGCGCGGCGCACCTCGCGGGGCACCAGTTCTGGGACCTCTCGCAGCTCGCCGCGGAGCCGGCCGGGCGCGAGCGCGAGCTCTTGTCCGGCGCGCTCCAGGACGTCTACCAAGCGGTCGACGCGGCATGTGCCCGCGCGCTGGCGGCGCTGCCCGGCGACGCCGACGTGATCGTCACGTCGGCGGTCGGCATGGACGTCAACACCTCGCGCGCCGACCTGTTGCCCGGGATGCTCGAGGCCGTCCTCGCCGGCGGCCCCGTGTCCTCCGGCGACGCGGGAGCCGGCGCGATCTGGCGGCTGCGAGCGGCGATCCCGCCCCAGGCGCGCGGCGCGCTGGCCCGCGCGCTGCCCGACCGCGCGGCGCTCGAGCTCACCGCGCGCCTGGAGCTGCGCGGGGTCGACTGGTCGCGGACGCAGGCCTTCTGCCATCCGGCCGACAACCAGGGCTACATCCGCCTGAACCTCCGCGGCCGCGAGCGCGACGGCATCGTCGATCCGGGCGAGGCCGACGAGCTGCTGGCGCGCATCGCCGCGGGGCTGCGGACGTTTCGCGATTGCGACGGGGCGCCCGCGGTCGCCGGCGTGGAGCGTGCCGCCGCGCAGCACCCGGGCGAGCGCGCCGCCCAGCTGCCCGATCTCGTCGTGCGCTGGAGCGAGCGGCCGGCGACGACGCTCGCGGGCGTGACGTCGGAGACCTTCGGCGACATCGCGCGCAGCGGCGCGGGCAGCGGGCGCTCGGGAAACCACACGCCCGGCGATGCCTGGGCCGTCGTCGCGCCGGGCCGCAGCGCGCCGCGCGTCGGCCCGGGCCGGCCGCGTCTGGCGGACGTCGCCAGCACGATCGCGACGGCCTGCGCCGTCGACGGCGACGGGCTCGGCGGCGAGTCGCTGCTGATGCCCGCGCGGCACTAGCGCATCGGCAGCGAGCGACCTGCTCGCGATTGGAGCAGCACGCCGGTCGCGACGGCGGCCTGCGCGAGCGCGACGTACGCGGCGGTGACCGGTCCCGCGCGCAGCGACTCGCGCAGGAGTCGTTCGTAGAAGGCTCGGCTCGACGGCCCCGCGTCGTCGTCCGAGTTCCAGAAGCGCACGGCGCCTCGTCCGTAGCGCCGCTGCTGGCGCAGCAGCCCGCGCAGACCCATGCTGGGCCGGTGCTCGACGCGCGCCTCGGGCACGAAGACCAGCGCGATCCCCGCCGCCCGCAGGCGCGCGCACCACTCGCGGTCCTCGCCGGCCGCGAGCGGGAAGGACTCGTCGAAGCGATGCTCGCGCAGCAGGTCGGCGCGGCAGGCGAGGTTGCACGTCGGGGCGAAGCCGAGCGTGTTCGAGCGCCGGTCCAGCGACGACAGCTGCAGCGTGTGCGTCAGCAGCTGCGACGCCGCCGCGGCCCGCCCGGCGGCCGGGTCGGCCACGGTCAGGCCGGCCGCGGCGCCGGCGCCCGCGCAGGCGGTCGCGAGCCGCTGCGCCCAGCGCGGCGCGGGGGCGCAGTCGTCGTCGGTGAAGCAGACGACCGCGCCGCTCGCGACCTCCGCGCCGAGGTTGCGGGCCGCGGCCGGCCCCTCGCCGGCGCCGGCGACGATGTGCGCCGCCGGTGCCACGTCCGCGGCCAGCAGCGCGCTCGCGACGACCGCGTGGACGGCGTGGGGATCGGCGGAGTTGTCGTCTACCACGACGATCTCCAGCGAGCGGGCGGTCTGCCAGGTCAGCGCCGTCAGGCAGCGCTCGAGTGCCCACGGGCGATCGCGCGTCGCGACGACGACCGAGATCGCCGGCGGTGTCCTGCCGCGGGGTCGTCCCGTGACCTCAGGGCAGGACGGCGGAGTGCGATCGCGCTCGTCTCGCCGGCCGTCGGTGGGCATGCGGCGAGCATACGCGGGCTCCAGCGGCGGCCGGGGGCGATGAGTTTTCGGTCCCCCGCCGGTCTGGAGGGACAAGCGCATCGCCCGATCCAGGAGCCCAGGAGGAGTCCATGAGCACCGCCCAGTCCAGCGAGCCGGTCAGCTTCCGCGCCACGATCGAGCTCGGCGGCAAGACCGCCACGGGCATCGAGGTGCCGCAGGAGGTCGTGGCCGCGCTCGGGTCGAGCCGCAGGCCCGCGGTGCACGCGACGATCGCCGGCTATACGTACCGCACGACCGTGGGATCGATGCGCGGCCGGTTCATGCTCCCGATCAGCGCAGCCGTCCGCGCGGGCGCCGGCGTCGCAGCCGGCGACGAGGTCGACGTCCCGCTCGCGCTCGACACGGCGGATCGCCAAGGCCGTGGCGACGCTGCGGGAGGGGCGCAGGCCATGAACCGCGCCGGCGCAGCCCGCTGAGCGCCGGAGGGTGCGCGACGTGTCGCCGCCACGCCAGGAGACCGAGCCTGCCACGGCGGTCCTCGTGATCACAGAGCCGGTCACGCGCGACGCCGCCCCGGCCCTGTGCGATCGCCTGCAGACGCTGCTGCGCGAGAGCCGGGCCGAGGTCATCGTCATCGACGTCCGCGGGCTGCTGGCCAACGCCTCCAGCATCGAGGCGATCGTCCGCATGCAGCTTGCGGCGCGCCGGCGCGGACGCGAGATCCGGCTGCACCGCGTGTCGCCCGAGCTCGAGCGGCTGCTGTCGTTCGTCGGCCTCGCGGACGTCGTCGAGACCGGCGGCGCGGGTGGGACCGATTCAGGCCGGCGGGGTGGCCGGCAGTTCGAACAGCGGAAACAGCCGCGCCGTGTCCAGAAACGAGTTGATCGCGACGACCCGGCCGCCTGAGATGTCGATGACCTGCAGCGCCCACGGCTCGAAGGCGCCGTCCGGGCCGCTGGGCCGGTACTGGCCGAACGCCGGCATGCCGTTGGCCGTGGTCGCCACGAGGCGCGAGCCGCGACATTCCGAGCCGATGCCGAGAAACCAAGCGCGCAGCGCAGTCGTCCCGCGCAGCCACAGCTCGTAGGGCGGCATCGACAGCGTCGCGTCCTCGTGCAGCAGCGCGACGAGGGCGTCCATGTCGTAGTCCTCGAAGGCCGCGACGTAGCGCTCGAGCAGCGCCCGGTCGCCGGCGTCGAGGCCCTCCGGCGTGGCGGTCACCGCGGCCTCGCTGGCATCAAGCGTCGCCCGCGCCCGCTGCAGCGCGCTGTTGACCGACGCGACGCTCGTGTCGAGCAGTTCGGCGACCTCGCTGGCCTTCCAGCGCAGCACCTCGCGCAGGATGAGCACGGCGCGCTGGCGCGCGGGCAGATGCTGCAGCGCGGCGACGAACGCGAGGCGCAGCGTCTCGCGCGCCAGCGCCAGCTCGGCGGGGTCGCCGTCCTCGGGCAGCACGCGGGCGTCGGGCATCGGCTCGACCCACGCCTCCTCGGGCTGCGTCGTCAGCGCGCTCTGCACCGTCCCCGCGGGTCCGAGGTCCATCGGCCGTGCCCGCCGGCCGCGGCTCTCGATCATCGTCAGGCAGACGTTCGTGGCGATCCGGTACAGCCACGACTTGAACGCCGAGCGGCCCTCAAAGCGATCAAAGCTCCGTCAGGCCCGCAGCATCGTCTCCTGGACGGCGTCCTCGGCCTCGAAGGCCGAGCCGAGCATCCGATAGCAGTAGCCCGTGAGGGCGGAGCGATGCTGTTCGAGCTGTGCCTCCAGCTCGCTGCGGGCGGGCGGGGCGGCGGCGGCAGTCGTGGCGAGGTCGGCCATCAGGCGTGGAGCTCCCGGCGTCAGGGGTGAACCCGGTGGATGCTAGGCGGCTGCGCCTGGGCCGTCCACCGCGCGTTCGATGGACTGTCGTCGAACCCTGGAGCGTGCAGCTGACCCCCGACACCCTCGACGATCTGAAGCGCTATTTGGATCTGACTGCCGACGGCCGGCGTCCCAGCCGTCGCGGGCGACCCGCAACGGGACCGCTTACACCGGCGCGAACGCCGCCAGGCCGTGGCCCTCCAACGCGCGCAGGTGGTAGTTGACCTTTCTGGCGCGTCAGCCCGACGCGCGCCGCGAGCGTGCTGGCGGACCCGGCCTCGGCCAGCTCGGCGAGCAGGCGGGCGCGAATCGGGTCCAGCGACGCCTCGGCGGCGGCGGGGTCCTCGATGACGGCGACGTCGTGCACAAGGCGCACCCTCCCGCCGACCACTGATGCCTGACCCGACCCCGCCGGAGCCTTCTGGCCTCCGCTTGACATACCCCAGATGGGTATGCGAGTCTGCCTTTCGCCAGATACCCCCCACGGGTATATTCACGCTACTCGAAAGGACCTGCCCATGCCCGCCACCTCACCCGATCCCCGCCGCTGGAAGGCGCTGTGGATCATCGCCGCCGCGCAGTTCCTCGTGATCATGGACACGTCGATCATCGGCGTCGCCCTGCCCGACATCCAGCATGCACTGGGCTTCAGCCAGGCCGACCTGTCGTGGGTCTTCAACGCCTACGTCGTCGCGTTCGGCGGACTGCTGCTGCTCGGCGGCAAGCTCTCCGACGTCTACGGACCCCGCAGGCTCTTCACCGCGGGATTCGCGCTTCTCGCCGGCGGCTCGCTCGTCGCCGGCCTCGCGGACAGCGCCGCGGTCGAGATCGCGGGTCGAGCGATCCAGGGCGCGGCCGCGGCGCTGATCGCTCCTGCGGCGCTGACGCTGCTGATGGTGCTGTTCGCCCACGACGGCCGCGAGCTGACCAAGGCGATGGGCCTGTTCGGCGCCGCCGCACCCGCCGGCGGCACCGCCGGCGTGTTTCTCGGCGGCGTCCTGACCGACGGACTCGATTGGCGCTGGACGCTGCTGATCAACGTCCCGCTCGCACTGGCGGTGCTCGTCGCAGCGCCGCGCCTGCTACCGGCCGGCCCGAGCCGGCACGGCCGCATCGACCTGGCCGGCGCGATCACCGCGACCGCCGGTCTCGCCGCGACGGTGTTCGCGATCGTGCGTGCCAACGAGGCCGGCTGGGGCTCCGCGGAGACGCTGCTGACGCTCGCCGGCGGCGTGATCGCACTCGCCGTCTTCGTCGCGATCCAGGCGAAGCGGCGCGATCCGCTCATGCCGCTCGGCGTGTTCGGACTACCGAACCTCGCTGCGGCGAACGTCGTCATGGCGCTGCTCGGCGCGGCCTGGATCCCGATGTGGTTCACGGCGAACCTGTGGCTGCAGCAGGTGCTCGGATCCGGCCCGTTCGAGGCCGGCGCGGCGCTGCTGCCGATGACGATCCTGATCATGGTGGTCATGATCGGCGTCGTCGCCCGGCTGATCGCCCGCTACGGCGTCAAGGTCCCGATGGTCGCGGGCCTTGCGATCCTCACCGCGGGCATCGCGCTGTTCGTGACCGTCCCATCCGACGGCGGTGGCTACGCCGCCGCCTTCCTGCCGGCGTCGCTGATCGCAGCGCTCGGCATGTCGCTGACGTTCATCCCGGCGATGATGGCCGCGATCGGCGCGGCACCGCCCGAGCAGGGCGGTCTCGCGTCGGGAATCGTCAACACGACCTACCAGGTCGGCTCCGCGCTCGGCCTCGCAGCGATCACGGCGCTGTCGCTCGCGTCCGGCGCAGACCAGCTCGGCAACCCCGCCGAGCTCACCGATGGGTTCCACGCCGCGTTCCTCGGCGCGGCCGGCATCGCGCTGGCCGCCGGGCTGATCGCACTCGCCACCGTGCGCGTGCCGCGCGCAGCGTCCGAGCCCGTCGCCCCAGCCGCTGCCGAGCCCGAGCTGACGCTGGCGGCGTGACCCCGATGGCGCCGGCCGGCACCTCCGGCCGGCGCCATCCCGACTTCGCGATCGCACGGCCGATCGCCGTCGCCGAACGTCGTCAGAACCACCACGAGCACCACGAGATGCCGACGTCAGGCACCGCCCTGACGCGGGTCGCGCTGAGCGCGACGCTCCACTGCCTCACCGGCTGCGCCATCGGCGAGGTGCTCGGCATGGTGATCGGGACCGCGCTCGGCTTCTCGCAGTGGGGAACCGTTGCGCTCGCCGTCTCGCTCGCCTTCGTCTTCGGCTACGCGCTGACGAGCCTGCCGCTGCTGCGCGCCGGCTTCGCGCTGTCGGCCGTCGTGCCGATCGCGCTGGCGTCGGACACGCTGAGCATCGCGACGATGGAGATCGTCGACAACGCGCTGATGGTCGCGATCCCCGGCGCGATGGAGTCCGGCGTCGGCAGCCTGTTGTTCTGGGGCAGCCTCTCGTTCGCGCTCGTCATCGCGGGAGCGGTCGCGGTGCCCGTCAACCGCTGGCTGATCGCGCGCGGCAAGGGCCACGCGGTGGTACACGAGACCGGCGTCCACGGCGGACCGTCGCCGCGGACCGTCGGCATCGCGGCGGCGATCGCGTTCGTCTTCGGCTCGTCGGTCCTGACCGCCGAGCTCCTCGACGACGCGCCCGCCGGCGCCGGCCATGGCTCGATGGAGCAGGCCTCGACGCCGGGCCACGGTCGCCAGGCCGCGGCGCCCGAGCACGGCGCCGAACAGGCGGCGCACGGCGAGGCCGGCGACAGCGTCCGCGGGCTGTCGGCGACCGCCGCGGGGCTGACGCTCGAGCTCGACCAGGCACAGCTGCCGCCGGGCGAGCCCACCCGCCTGAGCTTCCGCGTGCGTGAGGACGCGGGCGCGGCAGTGCGCGACTTCGACGTCGAGCACGACAAGCGCATGCACCTGATCGTCGTGCGGCGCGACCTGTCGGGCTTTCAGCACCTGCATCCGGCGCTGTCGGCCGCCGGCACCTGGAGCACGAAGCTCACGCTCGCGACCGCCGGCCGCTACCGCGTGTTCGCCGACTTCAAACACGACGGGCGCAGGCAGACGCTGGCGCGCACGATCACCGTTGCGGGATCGTTCGAGCCGGTCGTGCTGCCCGCGCCCGCGAACACGGCGACCACGCCGTTCGGATGACGGCCGGCAGCCCGCGCGCCGATACCGAGAGCGACCTGGCATTCGACGTCACGCGCGACGGGCGAGCGGTCGAGCTCGAGCCGTACCTCGGCGCACGCGGCCACCTCGTCGCACTGCGCTCCAGCGACCTCGCGTACCTCCACGTCCACCCCACGAAGACCGCCGCACGCAGGGGACAGTTGGCGTTCGCCACCCGCTTCCCGAGCGCCGGCCGCTACCGGCTGTACCTGCAGGGTGTGTCGGATTTGTGAGCCTGAGGCTCATGACGACACACGAGCCGCGAGATCGCGGTGGTGAGCTCCGTGGTCTTCTGTCGCCCTCGGCCTCGTCGCCGATGCCGGCGATATGCAGTGACGGACATGGTCGTCGAGCAGCCCCAGCGCGACCTTGTCGAGTGCGGCGTTGACCGCCCTGATCGCCGAGATCGCCCGCGACTCATCGCCCGAGCACGGCACCAGGCACGGCGCGAGCGCCGTGCAGCACGACGGGGGCGCGTCACGCTGATCTGACCAGCGCCCGCCCGAGCCCGCGTTGCGGCGCCTCAGGCCGACGGGCGCAGGCCGGCGAGGATCACCGAGACGAGCCGCTGCACCGCCGCCTTGGACGGCAGCTTGCTCGCCGCGGCGAGCGCGTTGAGGCAGTAGCTCGCCAACTCCTCCGGCGCGACGTCGCCGCGTATCTCGCCCGCCTCGGCGCCCTCTGCCAGCAGGTCGCGGATGAAGTCGCTGAGCCTTCGATGCGCCTCGGCGAGATGCTCGCCGCAGTGCAGGAGCGCCGCAATCTCGCTGTCGTGGTGGCGATGGGACATCAGCGCCAGCGTCTCGAGCACGGCCTGCAGACGCTCCCCCGCACTGCCGGGCTGGTCACGGATTCGCGCGAGCTGCTCGAGGTGCCCGGCGACCTGCCGCTCGTGCCAGGCCGCGAGCATCGACTCGACGTCCGGAAAGTACTTGTAGAGCGTCGCCCTGCCGATCCCCGCCTTCGCGGCGATCTTCGACATCGTCACGGCGCGCAACCCGCGCTCGGCCACGAGCGCCGCGGTCGCGTCGGGCACCGCGTCGCGGACCGCGGCGCGGTGCCCTTCGATCGTCTCGGTCCACAGCCTCGGCGCGCTTGAGACGATACGCCACGTTGCGAACGTGACATCCTGACTTGTAATCGACACCGTGCGGCGCCGGTGACCGGCAGCCTCGACCGTGCGGCCGCCCTCGGCCGCACGGCGTGACGCTGAGCCCGCGCCTGCGCAAGGTCGCGCTGACGACGCACGTCATCTCGTCGGTCGGCTGGCTCGGTGCGGTCGCGGCCTCGCTCGCGCTCGCGCTCGCGATCACGACGCTGACCGCCGGCGACGCGCAGACGATCCGCGGCGCCCACATCGCGTTGGAGCTGATCGCCTGGTCGGTGCTCGTCCCGCTGAGCGTCGCGTCGCTGCTGAGTGGCATCGTTCAGTCGCTGGGCACGAAGTGGGGGCTGATGCGCCACTACTGGGTCGTGATCAAGCTCTGGATCACTGTCCTGGCGACCGCGGTCCTGCTGCTGTACACGCAGACGCTCGGCGCTGCATCGGACGCAGCGAGGCGAACAGCGGCCAGGTCCGACCTCGACCCGCTGCTCCAGAGCCCGTCGCCAGTGCTGCACGCCACGGTCGCGCTGCTGCTCCTGCTCGCCGCGACCGTGCTCGCGGTGTTCAAGCCGGCTGGCATCACCCGCTACGGGCGGCGCCGCATGCTCAGTCGGGACGCAGCACGAACAACCCCTGCTCGATCCCGCTGACGATGACGATCCCGGACTCGAAGTACGGATACACGCTCCAGGCACCGTTGAACTCGGCTTCGTCGTCCTCGGGATAG
>Ga0136633_1000687_pt1 | contig 25545 bp, 33 predicted proteins | sample AntDrymeUQ832206_2_FD_105494 | JGI IMG/M metagenome (GOLD analysis project Ga0136633, IMG submission 105494) | Polar desert sand microbial communities from Dry Valleys, Antarctica - metaG UQ83 (22.06) | ecosystem: Environmental > Terrestrial > Soil > Desert | place: Antarctica: Dry Valley... | reverse complement strand
GCGCACTCAGGCGGACAGTACGAGTGGGACAATGCCGCGCCCGCGGCCGTGGCTGCTGCCGCCGGGCTGTGGGTCAGCCGCCTCGACGGCCGTCCGCTCGTCTACAACAACCCCGACCCCTGGCTGCCCGACCTGCTCATCTGCCGTCCGGAGCTGGCCGAAGTCGTGCTCGATGTGGTCGCCACCTGGTGAGGAGAGCTGCAGTCGTCCTCATCGTGACGCTGCTCGTCGGCGCCGTCGCCTTCGTCGTGGTGACCCGGGACGGCCGGGGCTCGTGCTCGTCGGTCGTCCATGAGCGGCTCGACCCGCGGAGCCTGCAGCACGTCCTACCCGGCACTCCGCCGCCTTCCTACCCATCGGCGGCCCCGACCAGCGGACCCCACCAGGTCGGGTTCGTCGAGGGTGGCATCCGCCGCGAGCCCCTGGGCCCGGCCCTGCAGGTCGGGGTGCTGGAGAGCGGGGGAGTGCTCATCCAGCACCGGCCGGAGGTGACGCGTGAGGACCTTCTGGCCCTCGAGGCCGTGGCCGGCGGTCGTGTGGTCGTGGCCCCGAACCCGGCCCTCGACTCGGCGGTGGTGGCCACCGCGTGGCAGGTGCGGATGCGCTGCTCCCGGGTCGACGCCGGCGCCCTGGTGCGCTTCGCCCGGTCGCGCCAGGGCCCCGTTGCCGGCGGCGACCACGCGCCGGGTGCCCCGTAGCAGCCGGGCAGTCCGGGCTCTTAGGATCGTCGTGCCGGGCCGCTAGCTCAATTGGCAGAGCGGGGGCCTTTTAAGCCCACGGTTCCGGGTTCGATCCCCGGGCGGCCCACGACGAGTGACTGACCGGATGTAGGTTCCCGCGGATGGAGCAGCCCGAGGACCTGGCCGAACCCGCGGGAGAGGCCGGGAGTGGGCAGGACCTTGCCGCCGCGGCTCGCACCCTCGATGAGGTCACAGGGCAACTGGACGCGGTGACGGCTCGACTGGTCGAGCTCGATGAGGCGGCGGCCCATGCGAGCCGCCCGACGTGACCGGCGCCGCGGCGGGCATCGTTCAGTGGGCCAGACGCTACCCACTGGCGCCTCGTTACCCGAGGACCGTGGAGCGGCTCGAGCTGACGGCTGCCGACGGTGTCCGACTCGCGGCCGTGCGGCTGGCCGGACCGGCTGCGGCTACCGTCGGAGCGAGCTTCGTGCTGGTCCACGGCTTCACGAACTCCTCGCGCTCGCCGGGGATCTTCCGCTTCGCGAACGCCCTCGCGGCCTACGCCCCGGTCGTCGTCCTCGACCTGCGCGGACACGGGAGATCAGGTGGGACCTGCGCGTTCGGGGTGGACGAGCCCCTCGACGTCGACGCCGCCGTGCGCTGGCTCCGCGAGTCCGATCCCGACGTACCAATCGTGACGGTCGGCTCGAGCCTCGGCGGCTCGACCGTGCTCCTGCACGCGGGCACGTTCGGGGGCGTGTCCGGGGTGGTGGCAGTGAGCCCTTCGGGCTGGTCCGGGGCCGACGACCGCCCAGGCAGCGCCGCCGCGCAACGAGCGGTGAGGACGACGGTCGGCCGAATGGGCCTTCGCATCGGTACCGGAGTGCGTCTGCCGAGCACGTGCCCCGTGGTGCCCGACGCCCGTGACGTCGTCGCTGCCATCGCCCCCGCCTTCACGCTCCTGGTCCACGACCCGGCCGACCGCTACTTCGGACCCGAGCACTGCGAGACCCTGGAGCGGTGGGCCCGTTCGCCCGTGGACCGATGGGAGGTCCCCGGCGGCGGCCACGGTACGGACCTGCTCGACGCCCAGCTCGCCCAGCGAGTCGTCGCCCATGCGGCCGCTCACGTGGGGACGGAGCCGCCGGGGTCAGGCTGAGGGCGAGAGCGTCTCCTCCGCGGGGGGTAGGAGATGGACCAGCTCGCCGAGCCGTGGCGTCACGCGCGCCGACTCGCCCGCGTCCTCCCAGTCGACGTGGACCCAGCGGCCCATGAGGTTGCCGATGCGGGGCCGCTCGCCGTCCGGGTCGAGGGAGCGCTGAAGGGCGCCGACGACGCCGCCGTGGGTGACGCAGAGGATGCGACCGCCCGGGTGCGTGAAGGCCACTCGGTTCACGGCGTCGAGAACGCGCCGCCCGAAGGCCCCACGGCTCTCGCCCCCGGGTGTGGCGGGCAGGGTGCCGTCGAACCAGGCCTGCATCCTTCCGGGCCAGCGGGCCTCGATCTCGGGCCGCGTCAGCCCGGACCACTCGCCCACGTCATGCTCTTTGAGGCCAGGTTCGACCTCGGGCTCGGTCAGCCCTAGGCCGTCCATCAAGAGCTCGGCAGTGCGCTTGGTCCGGAGCATCCCCGAGTGCACGACCGCGGTCAGCCCGAGCCTGCGCACGAGCTCGACCGCGTCCCGGGCCTGCTCCTCACCGTCGGCATGGAGCTCGATGTCGGCCCAGCCCTGCCACCGGCCGGCCTTGTTCCACAACGAGAGGCCGTGGCGGACGAGGAGCAGGTCGGTCACGCGGGCAAGGCTACGGTGCCGCAATGAACCGGCCTGCCGAGGGAGGTGCCCGCCGTGCCGACCCTGCGCTGGTTCGCCCAGGCCCGTGAAGCCGCAGGCACCGGGGCCGAGGAGGGCCACGGGGTCACCGTGGCCGAGGTCCTGGCCGACGCCGTGGTGAGGCACGGGCCCGCGCTGGCCGCCGTCATCGAGTGCTCCGCGATCTGGGTCGACGGTGAGCCTGCGGGGCCCGACGACCCCGTAGCCGGGACGGCTGAGGTGGCCGTGCTCCCTCCCGTGAGCGGGGGCTGACAGGGGCTGGTGTACCTCCCGAGGGTGACTTTGCCATACCCTCTGCCCATGGTCTCGCCCGACCCGCTTGCGGCCGATCTGCTCGACGGGCTCGACGTGCTCACCCTCGACGAGGTGCGAGAGCGCCGGGCTGCCTGTCAGGATCGGGAGTCCGGGCTGTCGTATGTTCGACGGCTGGCCCAAGGCCGGCTCGACATCGTGACGCACGAGGTCACGCGGCGCCGGGACGGGATGGTCGATGAGGACGTGGTGGCCGGGCTCACCGCCGCGCTGGCAGACCGGATCACCGCTCCAGGGAACGGCCACCTGCCGAGCTCGTTTGGGCCGGGCGAGGTGGATCCCGAGCTGATCGCCGCCCTCGACGCCGTGGCCACCCCCGCTCTGGTCTCCGACCCTCGGGCCATGACCGACGAAGACCTGAGGTCGGCCACCGAGGGCCTCGAGGCCTTCGAGCGCGAGGTCTCCGACATGCGCCGCGCCATGTTCGAGCGCATCGACGCCCTCCAGGCCGAGGTGGTGCGCCGCTACCAGACGGGCGAGGCCTCGGTCGACAACCTCCTGGCCGGTCCGTGAAGAAGCGGGCCGCCCCGCCACCAGCGCCGGCGCGCCCCCGTCTCGTGCTCGTGGTGGACGACGACGACATGATCAGACGTCTCGTGCGGACGGTGCTCGAGGCCGACGAGCTCGAGGTGGTCGAGGTGCCGAACGGGCTAGCGGCCCTCGAGGCGGCCGAGGCCCAGCATCCGACGGTCGTCGTACTCGACGTGATGATGCCGGGCCTCGATGGAGTCGAGGTGTGTCGCAGGCTCGACCACGACAAGGTCAAGGTCGTGATGCTCACAGCCCGAGACGACCCCGACCTCGAGGACGCGGCCCGGGCCGCGGGCGCCGATGCCTTCCTCACCAAGCCATTCAGCTCGGTCGACCTCTTGGACGTGGTGGAGCGGTTGCTCGACGCTCCGTGAGAGGCTCACACCTCGGCTGACGTGTCCTCTGCGACAGGCGCTGTGGTGGTGTCGGAGACTGCACCGCTCGGACCGGGCTCGTCGATGTCGCCGTTCTCATGGCGGAAAGACTCATAGATGCGCGACAGGGCCTGCTTCTGCTCGCCGGTCAGGCGAGGGTTGCGGAAGATCGCCATCAGGAGGTCGTCCTCGTCGCGCTCCTCCAGGATCCCGGCTCGCACGTAGAGCATCTCCGCCGGGATGCTGAGCGCCCGGGCGATGTGCTGCAAGATCTCCGCCGAAGGCTTGCGCAGGCCGCGCTCGATCTGGCTGAGGTAAGGGTTGGATATGCCGGCCAGATCGGACAGACGACGCAGGCTCAGGCGCTCGCCCGACCGCTGGTCGCGGATGTACTCGCCCAGCTCCCGCCAGCGGTCCTCGAGGTCGGGCATGCGCCGACGCTAGCGGAGTGCTTGCCCCAGGCAGCGCGTGCGTCAGCGAGCGTGGCGGCCGGGTCGGGTAATCCCGACCGGGCGTCTAGGGTTTCCCCCCGACCACCATGAGATCTCTAGCCGTCCTCTCACTCCACACCTCGCCGCTGGCCCAGCCCGGCATCGGCGACGGCGGCGGCATGAACGTGTACGTGCTGGCCCTCACGTCTGCGCTGGCTCGAGCGGGAGTCGCCTGCGACGTCTACACCCGGCGCGACGACTCCGCCCTGCCCGCCACGATCCAGGTCGAGCCCGGCCTCGCCGTCCACCACGTCGACGCCGGACCGCCCCAGCCCGTGGACAAAGAGGTGCTGCCGGGGCTGGTCGAGGAGTACACGGAGGGTGTGCTCAATCACCTCCGACAGGGCGAGCCTGCCGATGCCATCCACGCCAACTACTGGTTGTCCGGGCTGGCGGGCCACACGATCAAGCACGCTCTGGACCTGCCGCTGCTCTCGACCTTCCACACACTCGCCCGCGTCAAGGCTGACGCCGGGCTGTGGGAGGGCGAGGCCGCGGCCCGGGCCCAGGCCGAGGCCTCGATCATCGGCTGCTCTGACGCCGTGCTCGCGTCGTGCGAGGTGGAGGCCCGTCAGCTCGAGGCGCTCTACGGCGCCGACCCTGACCGCATCCACCTCGTGCCCCTCGGGGTGGAGACGGCGTTCTTCAGCCCCGGCAACCGCGACCAGGCCCGCCGGGCCACGGGCCTGCCCCGCGGCGTGCCCCTCATCCTGTGCGTCGGGCGCATACAGGCCCTGAAGGGCTTCGATGTCGCCATCCGGGCTCTCGGCCTGCTCGAGGAGACGCACCCCGATGCCCACCTCGTGATCGTGGGAGGACCCAGCGGGGTGGCCGGCATGGTCGAGATCGACCGTCTGCAGACGCTCGTGCGTGCCTTCGGGCTCGGCGGTCGGGTCCACTTCGTGCCGCCCGTGGCCCACGAGCTGCTGTCCACCTACTACCGGGCCGCCGACGTGGTGGTCGTGCCGAGCCGGAGCGAGTCGTTCGGCCTGGTGGCTCTGGAAGCCGCCGCGTGCGGCACCCCCGTGGTGGCCTCGTCGGTGGGCGGGCTCACCACCCTCGTGGACGACGGTGTGACCGGGCGGCTCGTGGAGTCCCGCGACGCCTCTGCGTTTGCTGAAGCCATGGCCACCGTGCTCGACGACGACGTGAACGCCCGCTGCATGGGCGCCGAGGCGGCCCGGGGAGCGGCGCAGTACTCATGGCCCTCGACGGCCGCGCGTCTGCGAGCCCTGGTGGCGGAGCTCACCACCCGCGACCTCGTCGCCTGCTGACATGCCGGAGCGCCACGACGAAGCCGAGCTGGCGAGACTCGGCCTCCTCATCCACGAGTGGGCGGAGCGAGAGCGGGTCACGAACGAGCTCCTCCTCGCCGTCGACTACGACCCAGCTGAGCGGCGCTGGTATGTGCGCATGAAGGGTGAGGAGAAGGACTACACCACGGTGTGGCTGACGCTCCGCGAGCGGACGCTCCACCACGAGACCTACGTGCTGCCGTCGCCGGAGGAGAACCACGCCGCCGTGTACGAGTACCTGCTCAGGGCCAACCAGCGGATGTACGGGATGGCGTTCTCGATCGGGCCGGAGGACGCGCTCTACCTGCGGGGCCAGGTGCCCCTCGCCTGGCTCGACGATGTGGAGCTCGACCGCATCGTGGGGTCGTCGTGGCAGTGGTCGGAGGACTACTTCCGCACCGGCCTTCGCCTGGCCTTTGCCTCCAGGTTCTCGAACAACGAGAAGCATTGAGAGATATTAGAAACAGATTCAGTTGACCCCCCGCAGCGGACCCTGTAGCGTGCCCGACGGGCCCGCAGGGCCGGTTCCGCTCGGGGAAGTGCGGGGCCCTCTGCGGGCCCACCCGCGCCCGCCAGGCGCAGGGCTCAGGTGGGCGCGGCGAGCGTGAACGTACGCGGTCCGACCGCCACCCGCACCCCGGGCTGCAGGGGCAGACCGACGTGGGGGGGAGCCTCCTGCCACGCCGTCGAGCCCTCGGACAGGAGGAAGGTCCTGGCCCGAGCCACCAGCAGCAGGGTGCCACCCTGCCCGTGGCGCACCTCGGCGTGGATGGCCTGGACCTGACCTGACGGATCGGCCAGGGCGAGGGCGCGCAGCCGGCCCGCAGCGACCTCAGGGGATGCCGCGGGCTGGGTGCCGATGACGTAGTCGGCGTCGAGAGCCCAGGTGGAGCCATCGTCAAGCACGATGGCCCCGTAGATGGCGGCCGCCGATTGATCCTGGGCCGGTGGCATCGGCGCCGCAGGTACCGGGGCTGCGGGCTCGGGAGAGAACCGGGGAGGCCCGGGCAGGGCGGGCGCCGGCGCGTCCCAGCCCGCCGAGGGAGCGGGCGGCGGCGGCTCCGGGAGCTGCATCCCGACGGTGGACTCGTGCTGATCGAGGGGCGCTGGGGCCGCGGCTGGGGTCCACACGATGGTGGCGTCGTCGCTCGGAGCAGCCGTGTCGAGGTCGTGGCGCGGGGCCAGCACCACCGCAGCACCTGAGCCGGGCGCTCCACCGTCGACCAGGTCATAGGGCGATCCCGGCACCGGCGGCTGCAGACGCCCGTCGGCCCGGCCCAGGGCGACGGTCCCCGGCCAGGCCAGCTCCGTGTCGACCCAGCCCCGCGGGATGTCGACGCCGGGAGCCAGCACCTGAGCATGGCCGGCGACCACCACCCGGAGACCGCCCGGCGCCGCCATGGCGAGCACGAGGCCCGAGATCGCCTGGTCGCCGCCGCCCCGCATCAGCTCGGCCACCCGCGATCCCGCCGTGACCGCGGCGTCTGGTCCCGCCTCGTTCATCTCATGCACGAGCGCAGCGAGCCGGGAGTCCAGATCCGGGCTCGCGATGGTGCCCAGCTCCCACCACGCGAGCACGTCGCCTGAGCGGACCACCACGCCTTCGCCGGGCTGGACCTGGACGGCGGCGAGCAGCGTCGAGACGCCTCGTTGGTGGTCGGCCATCACCCGACGTTACCGATCACGCCGCCGCCACGCCGCCGCCACGCCGCCGGCGGGTACGGTCGGCGCCGTGGCCGACGTGCAGCTGGCGATCGTGGGGGGCGGGCGCATGGGCGAAGCGCTGCTCGGCGGGCTGATAGGGGCGGGCTGGGAGGGTCTGGCCGTGGTCGAGCCGGTGGCAGCGCGACGCGACGTGATCGGCAAGGCGCACCCGGGCGTGCTCGTGACCGGTTCGGCCGTCGCGGCCGACGGGGTGATCCTGGCGGTGAAGCCAAACGACGCACCCGCCGCGGCCCGGGCCGCCGGCGAGGCCGGGTGCCGCCGTGCACTCTCGATCTGCGCCGGGATCACGACGGCCACACTCGAGGCCTCATTCGCACCCGGCACCCCCGTTGTACGGGCCATGCCGAACACCCCGGCGCTAGTCGGCGCCGGCGCGGCTGCGGTCGCGGGCGGGACCGCGGCGACGGAGGAGGACCTGGCCTGGGCCGAGCGGATCCTCGGCGCGGTAGGCGTCGTCGTGCGGGTCCCGGAGCGCCTCCTCGACGCCGTGACCGGGCTCTCGGGGTCCGGGCCTGCCTATGTCTTCGTGGTGGTCGAGGCGCTCATCGATGCGGGCGTCCTGGTGGGCCTTCCTCGCGACGTGGCCACCACCTTGGCCCATCACACGCTGCTCGGATCGGCCCGGCTGCTCGTTGAGTCGGGTGAGAGCGCCGAGGCCCTTCGTGCCGCCGTGACGTCTCCCGGGGGGACCACCGCTGCGGGGGTGCGTGCTCTCGAGGACCGCGCCGTGAGGGCAGCCTTCCTCGACGCCGTGGCCGCGGCGACAGCCCGTGCTGGGGCACTCGGCAAGGCCTGACCCCACACGCAACTTTCGCCCCGGGCTCCACTCCAATACCATGCGGGGCTGCGGAGAGGGGTGATCCCATGAACACGACAACTGATGGGCGGTTCGTCACCGTGGCCGAGGTCGCTGACCGGCTGCGCGTTTCGACCATGACCGTGTACCGGCTGATCCAGTCCGGCGACCTTCCGGCCGCCCGGATCGGCAAGAGCTACCGGCTGCGGGCCGAGGACGTGGACGGGTTCCTGGCCCAGCGCTTCAACGCCGCGGGCTGACCCGGAGGGCGCGGGGGCCCACCGAACGAACGTCACGACGCCGGTTGTCCTGCCGCGGACGTTTCCACCGATTGTGCACAGTCGGGACCGGTTTGCCACAGGGTCTTCCACAGGAAGTGGGGGGTTGTGGTCCACAGCCCTGTGGGCCCACCCTGTGGGAGCAGGGGAACCTTCGGACGGGGGTGGGCGCGATGGTCGTGGACGGTCACCAGGTGGCGATGGAGCTGAAGCGACGGAAGGTCGGCCGCCCCGCTCTCGTGGCCTCGTGCGACGCCTGCACGTCCCGGCGCACCTGGCTCCCCGACGAGCCCGTGCGCGTGCCTTCAGGTCTTCTCGTACTGGCCGCCATGGCTCTGGCCCGCGCCTGACCCGGTAGCGTCCGTCGGCGTGGGGCCGCGCTATGACACCATCTCGCTCCTCACGGACTACGGCTATGCGGACGAGTTCGTCGGCGTGCTCCACGCCGTCGCCCGCAGCATCGCCCCCCACGCCACCGTGCTCGACATCGCGCATGAGATCGCCCCGCACGACGTGCGAGCCGGCGGGCTCACCCTCCTGCGGGCTGCTGAGTACCTGCCTCCGGGAGTGGTCGTGGCAGTCGTCGATCCCGGCGTCGGCACCGAACGGCGGGCCATAGCGGTCGAGGTGGGCGAGGGCATGAGCGTCCTCGTCGGCCCTGACAACGGCCTCCTCGCCCCCGCCGTGAGCATGTGCGGAGGGGCCGGACGCGTTGTGGAGCTCACGAGCACCGACCATCGCCTCCCTGCGCCGGGAGCGACCTTCGCCGGGCGGGACATCTTCGTGCCGGCCGCCGCCCACCTGTGCAACGGCGTCGACCTGGCCGAGCTCGGTCCGCCGATCGACCCGGACAGCCTCCTGCCCGCAGTGCTCCCCATCACCCGATCCGAGGACGACGGCCTCCATGCCGAGGTCCTCTGGGTGGACCGCTACGGCAACGCACAGCTGAACGTGGACCCGGCCGAGCTCGACGCCATGGTCGGGTGCGAGGAGGTCGTGACGCTCCGCTTTGACGGCTCGGTGCGCACGGCTACTCGGGCCATCGCATACGCCAGCCTTGGACCGGGCAGGGTCGGCCTCGTCACTGACTCCTACGGCCTCCTGTCGATCTGCCTCGAGCGGGCCTCGGCGGCGGACGAGCTGAGGATCGCTCCCGGCACGCCTGTGGTGCTCAGCGCGCCGCAGTAGCGTTTGCCCGATGCGACCGGCCACCACGATCACCCTCGCGGTCCTGCTGCTGGCCATCTTCGCAGCCATCACCATCCAGCTCGTGGTCCTCGGCCGCTGAGCTGCGCTCGCGTGAGTTGCACGCGGCGCGCCGAGAGGGAAACCTACGGAGCGTGAACCTCGCAGCTCTCATCGAGGCCCATCCCGCAGATGCCGCGGCGGTGATCGAGGCCGATGCCGGGACGCTCACCTACGGCGAGCTGCGCGCCCAGGTGGCGAGCCTCCGCGGTGCGCTAGCGGAGGTGGGGGTCGGCGCGGGCGACCGGGTCGTGGTCCTGGCCGGCAACGAGCGCACATTCGTGCTCGGGCTGTTCGCGGTGCTCGGACTCGGCGCCGTCGCTGTGCCCCTCAACCCGGGGTCGCCCCCGGCCGAGCTGGAGCGGGAGATCAGCGTCGTCAGGCCCGCAGCTGCGATCGTCGGCGCGGGAGCGCTCCTCCCCGACGCGGCTTGCGACTTCCCGGTGCTGACAGCCGGATCAGGCTCCCCGGCCAGTAGGGCCACAGTCCTTGCAGACGCCCTCGCCCACGCGCCCGCCCCCGCGGTGGAGGTGGCCAACGAGGCGCTCGCCGTCCTCATATTCACCTCAGGAACGGCAGGCCTGCCGCGGGCCGCGCAGCTGACCCATGGGAACGTGCTCGCGAACATCGCCCAGATGCAGGCCCACCCGGGTCGCACGGTCACGTCTTCGGACGTCGCTTTCGGGGTCCTGCCCCTCTTTCATGTCTTTGGCTTGACGGTCAGCCTCTGCCTCACCATGGCGGCCGGCGGAACCCTGCTGCTCGTGCCGCACTTCGACCCCGTCGAGGCCCTCGAGCTGTGCGCCACCTATGGCGTCACCCTCATCGCCGGGGCCCCAACCATGTTCGCGGCGCTGGCCAGTGCACCCGCCATGGACCGCACCAACCCGCTGGCCGCGGTCCGTCTGGCCGCGTCGGGCGCGGCCCCGCTGCCTGCGTCGGTGGCTCAGGCCTTCCGCACCCGGTTCGGCATCCCGCTCTACCAGGGCTACGGGCTCACCGAGGCGTCGCCCGTCGTCACCTCGTCGATCCTGGACGGGGAACCCACACCTGGGTCCGTCGGGGTCCCGCTCCCCGGCATCGACCTGCGCCTCGTCGACGCGGGCGGCGACGACGCCCTGGAGGGAGATGCGGGAGAGCTCTGGGTCCACGGCGCCAACGTCTTCACGGGCTATTGGGAGGACCCCGAGGCCACCTCCCGCGCCCTCACGGCCGACGGTTGGCTGCGCACCGGCGACCTGGCTGTGATCGGCGACGACGGCCAGCTCCAGCTCGTCGACCGGGCCAAGGACCTGATCATCGTGCACGGGTTCAACGTGGTCCCGGCCGAGGTGGAAGGCGTTCTGGCCGAGCATCCCGGGATCATCGACGCGGCTGTGGTCGGCGTGGCGAGCGACCGCACCGGCGAGGCCGTGCGCGCCGTGGTGGTGGCGGCGGCCGGAGCCGACCTCACTCTAAGCGGCGTCGCCGCCTTCTGCGCAGAGCGCCTGGCCCGCTACAAGTGCCCCACCGAGCTCAGCGTGGTCGACGAGATCCCCCACGGCCTCACGGGAAAGCTCCTCCGCCGCCGGGTCTGAAACGCCCGCTGGTGGCCACGAGGAAGCCGCAGAAGATCACCGATATGCCGGCGAGCAGGGTGATGGAGAAGCCCAGCATCTCGTCGAACACGCTGTTCAGCAGACCAGAAGCACCGGTGACCAGGGTCCCTGTAGCGATGAGGGCGTTGGCCACCACCAGACGTCCCCGCCTGATCCTCCACGCCGACCAGAGCGCACCGCCCACCACCACGAGAGAGGCCAGGCCCGAGAAGCCACCGGCAAAGATCCGGGGTAGCAGGCCGAGCACCTCGCTGCCGGCCACGAGACGGTCGCGGGGGATGGCGCCCGTAAGCGGGGTCATCAGCATCACGCCACCAGCGAAGGCGACGATGAGTCCCACGGCCACGGCCGCGAGGTCAGCAGTGCGGCGCGAGCACAGGAGGTAGATGGTGCCGAGGGCGAGGATGGGCACGTTGGCGATGGCCCCGAAGAAGTAGAAGACCTTGTATGTGGGTTCGTCCCAGCCCACACCGGCACCCCAGGCCAGCGCGAAGGCAGCCACGGTGAAGAGGGCGAGGGCCACGGTCCAGGCCAGATCGTGGGGCCGGTGCCGGGCGAGCCAGCGCTCCCACGTGCAGAGGCAGAACGCGAAGGCGACCACCGCGGCGGCGGCGGCGAAGGCGATGTCGAGCATGAGCAGGCGCGAGGCTACGCCTTCCCCGTTCCGGCCCGGCAGGCAGGAGGCTGACGGTCATCTGTCGAATCCAGTGCACCATCGAGGGAACGCACTACGACGTCCTAGGCGTCGACGCGGCGGCGTCAGCGACCGAGCTGAAGCGGGCCTATCTGCGCCAGGCCCGGCGCCTCCATCCCGACGCGCACGCCTCCTCGACGGTCCGCACCAGGGACCGCTCGGCCCGGGCCATGGCGGGTCTGAACGAAGCGTGGCAGGTGCTGCGCGACCCCGACCGGCGATCCGCCTACGACCGGCTCCTGCTCGAGAGACAGAGCGCCGCCGCGGACGTAGACGGCGACACCCGGGCCCGGGCCCGGGCCCGCTGGCAGGCGGCCCGCCATCAGGCCGCGTCCGCTCCCAGGCGCACGGCTACTCCCACGCGAGTGGGGCGCGGCCCCGCGCCACCCGAGAGCCCGACCCGTTCCCGGGCTGCGCTCGGCCCGGGGGCGGGCTTTCGTCCGTGGCTCGGGTCGGCGGGGTCGGTGACGCGGACGGGTGACGGGCGGGCCCGCTTCAGCCTCGCCGTCGACGGCGCCCGGGAGCTCGCCCCGCTCGGGGACCTCCTGCCCGACCGGCTGATCGCCCTCCACGCAGGTCGGGCCCGCTTCGGCGACGAGCAGCTCGCCCACCTGAGTGGGCACCGCGGGCTCCGGCTGCTCGACATCTCGGACACGGTGATCGGTGACGCGGGGGTCGCCCACCTGGCCTCGTGCACGTCCCTCGACACGCTGCTCCTCTGGAACACCCGCATAACCGACCGGGGGCTGGAGCTCCTCGGTCAGATCCCCTCGCTCCGCGTCCTCGGGCTGGGCGGCACCAGGGTGAGCGACCAGGGGCTGAAGGCCTTGTCCCGGCTCACTCGACTCCGGGTGCTGCAGCTGTTCGGGACGGACGTGACGGGTCCGGGGCTGGTAGCGCTCGATCCGTGCACCGACCTCGAGATCGTGTCGCTGCCCAGGCGGGTTTCGCCGCGGTGGCGTCGCCGGCTCAAGAGGAACCACCCCTCCCTCACGATCACCTGAACGCCCTTCGTGCGTTGATTCACAAGGTCGGGGTAGCGTCGACAGGACATGACGCACCGTCACGTCCCGGATGCCACCGTGGCCCGGCTGCCGCAGTACCTGCGGTCGCTGGTGGAGGAGGCTGAGCGGGGCAGGGCCACCGTGTCGAGCGAGCGGCTGGCCGAGCTTGGCGGCGTGAACGCCGCGAAGGTGCGGAAAGACCTCTCGCACCTCGGCTCCTACGGCACGCGTGGCGTCGGCTACGACGTGGAGTTCCTCGTCTACCAGATCCGGCGGGAGCTCGGGCTCACACAGGACTGGGCTGTCGCCGTCGTTGGTGTGGGCAACCTGGGGCGGGCGCTCGCCGGCTTCGGCGGGTTCCGGGCCCGGGGCTTCCAGGTCGTGGCCCTCTTCGACGACGACCCGGCCAAGGTCGGTCGCCGGATCGAGGGGATCGAGGTGCGGCCCACAGCCGAGCTCGCTTCCCTGGCGGCCGAGCGCCAGGTCCAGATCGGCATCGTGGCGACGCCCGCCGAGGTGGCTCAGGATGTTGCCGATGCGCTCGTCGCCGCGGGCGTTACCTCCATCCTGTCCTTCGCGCCCACCGTGCTCCACGTCCCCGAAGGCGTCGTGCTCCGCAAGGTCGACCTGTCGATGGAGCTGCAGATCCTGAGCTTTCACTCCTCGCACCAGCCGCAGCTCGCCGCCGACCGCGCCGCGCGCCCTGGCTGAGAGGAACCCGGCCATGCCCGTGGAAGGCCCCCAGTTCCCGGTGAACCTCATCGTGAAGGGCCGGCGATGCCTGGTCGTCGGGGCGGGGCCGATCGCGGCCCGCAAGGCAGAGAGCCTGATCGTCTGTGGCGCATTGGTGGTGATGGTGGCGCCAGAGGTGTCTGATGCCGCCGCGATCCTGGAGACGGCCGGGCAGGTGGAGATCGTCCGCCGACGCTACGAAGCCGACGACCTGCAGGGGGCGTGGCTCGTCGTCACGGCCACTGGCGACCGCGAGGTCGACGCCGCCGTCTTCGCCGATGCCACCAGCCGCCACATCTGGGTGAACTCGGCCGACGACCCGGACAGATGCTCCTTCACCCTTCCCGCCGTCGTGAGGCAGGGACCGGTCATGGTGACGGTGGGCACGGGCGGCCACAGCCCGGCTCTCGCGGCGTGGCTCAGGGCCAAGCTGACCGATGAGATCGGGCCCGAGTACGCCGTTCTCGCCGACCTGCTCGCCATGGCGCGGGAACAGGTGCGAGGATCAGGGCGTTCGACCGAGGGACTCGATTGGCCCTCCGTCATCGACTCGGGAATGCTTGAGCTGATCCGCAGGGGAGAGATCCCCCTCGCAAAGGAGCGCCTGCAGGCGTGGCTGTCATCGTCATCGGAGTGAACCACCGGTCAGTCCCCCTCCACGTGCTGGAGCGGATGACGGTCTCCGCGGGGCGGTTGCCGAAGGCCCTGGACGACCTGAGCGGCCGTCGGCACCTGGCCGAGGCGGTGCTGTTGAGCACCTGCGCTCGCACTGAGGTGTACGTGGTCGCCGATCGCTTCCACGGCGCCATGCAGAGCCTGCGCGAGTTTCTGGCCGAGCAGTCCTTCCTCGCCCCCGAGGACTTCGGCGACAGCTTGTACGCGTACCACGAGGAGGCTGCGGTCACCCACCTGTTCCGGGTGGCGAGCGGCCTCGACTCGGCCGTCCTCGGCGAAGGTGAGATCCTTGGTCAGGTCGGCCGCGCCGCCGAGACGGCCAGAGGCGAGGGAACCTGCGGTCCGCTCCTGTCCACGCTGTTCAGGCGAGCGGTCGAGGTGGGGAAGCGGGCCCGGACCGAGACCAGCATCGCCCGGGGCGTCACATCTGTCTCCCACGCCGCCGTGGCCCTCGCCACCGAGCACCTCGGAAGCCTCTCGGGCCGGTCGGCCCTCATCCTGGGTGCCGGTGACACGGGCGAGGGCATGGCCCAGGCGCTCGCCCAGTCCGGCGGGGCCACGGTCCTCGTGGCGAACCGCACGCGCCGGAAGGCGGCCGACGTGGCCCACCGGGTCGGGGGGACCCCTGTCGATGTCGGGGACCTGGCCGCCCACCTCACCGAGGTCGACGTTCTCCTGACCTCCACGTCGGCCGACGAGCAGGTCCTCGTGGCTGACGACATGGCCGAGATCCTGGCCGAGCGGGGCGGCCGCCCCCTCCTCATCGTGGACGTGGCTGTACCCCGGGACGTAGACGCCGCGGTGGGCGCCCTGGACGGCGTGACCCTGCTCGACATGACCGACATCACGGCCTTCGCCAGGCAAGGCCGTGAGGCCCGGGCCGACGAGGTGCGCGGCGTCGAGGCGATCGTGGCCGAGGAGGTTGAGCGCCACCAGGCCGACCTCGCCAGCCGTGGTGTGGCGCCGCTCATCGGAGCCCTGCACGACCGGGGCGAGAGCGTCCGCCTGGCCGAGCTCGACCGGTTCCGGGCCCGTCTGGCCGGCCTGTCCGACGTCGAGCGCGTGGCCGTCGAGGCTCTCACCCGCGGCATCGTCGGCAAGATCCTCCACGACCCCACGATCGCCCTCAAGGGCGCGGCCGGCACCACCCGCGGCGAGCGCCTGAGCGACGCCGTCACCGACCTCTTCGACCTCTAGGTCAAGGGGGGCGGCGCCTTGCGCTGCGCTGGCCGCGGCGCGAGACCACGTCAGCCTGATCTCCTGGTGCTCGACGAGGCAACCAGCGCGCTCGACACCGAGAACGAGCGCTCCATTCGCACCGCCCTCCACGGATTGCGTCGAACCATGACAGTGCTCACCATCGCCTACCGGCTGTCCACCGTGAGCGACGCCGACACGATCGTGATCGACGCCGGCCGCATCGTCGAATCAGGAACGTGGACCGAGCTGGCTGACCTTCCAACGGGCCGGCTGCGTTCGCTCATCGCCGCCGGAGCGCTGCGGCCTGACGGGTGACTACGGCGCCGATCTGCTCATCCGGTGGATGTCGGCGCGGTGTTCGATGCGGACGACGTGCACGACCATCTCTTCGTCATCGATCCCGTCCGACGGGCCCGGAGAGCCGGCCTCAGACCCAGGCAGTCGGACCCTTCCCTGTCGCGCTTCACGCCCGCAGCGGGCTCGAGCCAGCGAGGCCGAGGAGCTCGGCGCTGACGTAGAGACGGCTGGGTCGGCCGACACCCCGCTGGACCGTCCCCTGCTCGACCAAGACGCCTGCGGCGACCAGATCCCGCAGCGCTGCGCTCGCCGACTTGAGCGGGAGGTCGAGCTCCGCCGCGACCGCAGGGCCGGTGAGGACGAGCCAGCGCGGCAGCAGGTCGATCACACGCCATGCCGCGGCATTGCTCCGCAGCCGCCTGGCACCGTCGCGTGGCGCTGCGAGACGCTCTCCCCACTCGCGCTGCAGTCGCTCGACCGACGCGACCAGCTCTCGCTGCGCCCGCCCGGCCCCGGAGACCGCTTCAGAGAACCACCGCACCCAGGCGCCATGGTCGCCCATGCGGAAGAGAACGAGGCCAGCGCCGTAGCCGCCGACGTCAGCGCCGCCGAGGTCGAGGCCGACCGGGCCGTGGATCCGGGCCGCGGCGGCCTCGTCGATGCCCTCAATCGCAAGGCGACGAGCCCGGTCGACCTGGGTGCCCCGCGACCCGATGGCGCCTACGTAGCCCGCTCGCCCCGACAGCGCGGCGACGAGGACAGGGGTGTCGATCTCCGGGTCGTGGCTCACCACGACGACGGCGTCCGCGGGACCGGCGCCGGCGGCGGCCTCCGCCGCGGCTGCGGCGGGAAGGGCCTGGGCGTCCCAGCCGAGGAGCGAGGCCTGCGCCACGAGCGCCGTGGCGAGGCCCTCGGCCCCGGTGATCAGCAGACGTCCATGGGGCACCCACCACTCGACCGCGACCACCGCGCCCGCGTCGGTGGTGACGAAACGACCGTCGGACCTCCCGGTCGGGCGGCGGCTGATAAGGGCGCGCACCCGAGCTTCGTCAGCAAGCGTGGACGAGCCGGGCGCGTCAATCTGAGTGACCAGCGCGACCGGCCTCCCCTCCGCGAACGCGGCCCATGCGGTGTCGGGGATGGCGGCCGCGTCCTGGACGAGGACGTGCGCCTCGCCAGAGCAGGAGAGGCCGCACGACGCCGCCCCGTGCGCGTCGACGGGCACGTCGATCCTGACCGGCGAGGTCCGTCGGCCCGCCACGACGGACTGTGCGATCGGCAGCGCCTGATCGTCGACGGCGCCCCCGAGCACAGTCCCGAGTCGACGTCCGTCGGACGCCACCGCGAGGGCCTCGCCGGGCCACCTGGCCCCGAACCCGAAGGCGTCGACGGGCCGGATGATGGCCACATCGAGGCCTTCTTCGCGCCACGCTCTCACCGCATCGACGAGGTCGTACACCGCGGTGATCCTAAGGGCACCGATGGGGGTACTACCGGGGTAGCATCCTCGGCATGAAGCTGAGCGTGAGCCTGCCGGACGAGCACATTGCTTTCGTGGATCGCTACGCCGCGGAGCATCGAGTCGGGTCTCGGTCCGCGGTGATGCAGCGGGCGCTGGTCCTCCTGCGTGCCAGCGAGCTCGGAGAGGACTATGCCGCCGCGTGGGGCGAGTGGGACGAAGCGGGGGGCCAGAGCTGGGACGTGGTGACCGCCGATGGGCTGGAGCGTGAGGCCCGGTGAGGCGCGGCGACATCGTGTGGGTCGACCTCGATCCAGCCATGGGGAACGAGGCGAGCAAGCGACGGCCTGCGGTCGTCGTGAGCAATGACGGGGCCAACCGCGCTGCCTCCGCCCTGGGGCGTGGCGTCGTGACCGTCGTTCCCGTGACGAGCAACACGGGGAGGAGCTACCCGTTTCAGGTGCTGTTGCCGGCGCGGTCCTCCGGCTTGCCCAAGGTCTCGAAGGCACAGGCCGAACAGGTGCGCACCGTGGCGGTCGAGCGCGTCGGCGAGGTCGTGGGGCACTTGCCAGCCAACCTGGTCGGAGCGCTTGACGATGCTCTGCGGCTCCACCTGGCCTTGTAGTCAGCCCACGAGGATCTCGACGGCTTTGACCGAGACCCAGACGGGGGCTCCGGGGCCGAGGGCGAGATCAGCCACGGCGGCGGGGGTGACCTCGGCGACGATGGGCACCGGGCCGTCGAGGCGCACCCGGGCCCGGCTGCCCACCAGCTCGATCGCCTCGACGCGGGCTGACCAGACGTTGCGGGCACTGCTCTTGGGCCGCTCGGGGTGGAGGGCGACCGCTCGAGGTTCGATGACGAGGATGACCGGGCCGGCCGAGGCATCCAGCACCACCAGCGCGAGATCGGGAGCGACCGTCACGACACCGGTGCCATCGGCCGTCCCTTCGAAGCGGTTCGTGCCAACGAGCTCGGCCACGAACGCGCTGGCGGGTCTGGCCGCGAGCGCGCCCGCGGTGCCGGTCTGTACGACGCGGCCAGCCTCGACGACGACCAGGGAGTCGGCGAGAGCGGTGGCGTCGGCCGGGTCGTGAGTGACCACAATCCGCACCGCGGCACTGTCGGCCAGGTGGCGGCGCAGCTCGTCACGCACGCGGGGTCGCGTGGCGGCGTCAAGGGCGGCGAGCGGCTCATCCAGGAGGAGCAGCGCTGGTTCTGTGGCCAGGGCACGGGCGAGCGCCACCCGCTGGGCCTCGCCTCCCGAGAGCTGGTGAGGGCGGGCTGCGGCCCTGTGGGCGATGCTGAAACGTTCCAGCCAATCGTGGGCCTCGAGTCTGGCCGCGGTCTTCGACCGGCCCGACCGGTGGCGCAGGCCGAAGGCCACGTTGTCGGCTGCGCTCAGGCTGGGCAGGAGCAGGGCGTCCTGGAAGACCACCCCGATGGGCCGGCGCTCCGGCGGGACCTGATCCAGCCGCGCTCCTCCGAGGAGGATGTGGCCCGGCGGGGCGAGCGGAGCGAGACCGGCCAGGGCACGCAGGAACGTGGTCTTGCCTGCGCCGTTGGGCCCGACGACCGCGATGGTGCGACCGGGAGCGGCGTTGAGTGGGATGTCGATGTCGAAGTGAGCACGCCGGACGACGACGCGTGCGTCGAGCCCGGACCCGTCTGGCGTGGTCACCGGATGATGCTGAGGACGAGAAGGGCGATGACCAGCAGGGCGAGGCTCAGGATCACCGCGGCGTCGAGGTCCCCGCCCTGAAAGGTGGTGTAGACGAAGAGGGGGAGCGTCTGAGTGCGGCCTTGCAGGTTTCCCGCGAACGTGATGGTGGCTCCGAACTCGCCGAGGGCACGAGCCCAGCACAGCACCGAGCCGGCGACGAGCGAGGGCCGGATGGCGGGGAGGGTGACCGAGCGGAACACTGTCCAGCGCCCGGCCCCGAGCGTGCGGGCGGCGTCCTCGACCCTGCGGTCAGTCGCCCGCAGAGCGCCTTCTACGGTGAGGACGAGGAAGGGCAGGGCTACGAACACCTCCGCCGCAACTGCGCCCGCGGTCGTGAACGGGAGGACGATGCCGGCCCGGCCCAGCGCGGGCCCGGCCACCCCGCGGCGGCCGAAGGCCAGGAGCAAGGCGATGCCGCCGACCACAGGAGGCAGCACGAGCGGCACGGTGAGGACCGCTCGCACCAACGACCGGCCCGGGTACGTCACGCGCGCCTGCACCCAGGCCAACGGCACACCCACCACGAGCGAGACAGCGACGGCCGAGAGGGTGGTGGTGAGGGACAGGCGGAGTGAGGCCAGCGCGGCCGGGGTCTGCAGGACCGAGCCGATGCGCGACCACGGGGCCCTGATCATGAGGGCGAGCAGCGGTAGGACCAAGAACGCAGCACCCACCATGGCGACCGCAGTCACAGCGGCTGGGGGCCGGTGCCGGAGCCCCTCGTCGTCGTCGTCGGCAACTGCGCCCCGTCTCATGGTGCCGGCGCCCCACCGGCCGAGGGGAGTCATGACCGTTCGATCACGACGTTGGTGGACTTCACGACGCCGATGGCCGCGACGCCAGGCTCGAGACCGAGGTCGTCGGCGCCCTCCCTCGTCATGATGGAGACGATGCGGTGCGGTCCCGCCTGGACCTCCACAACGGCCATGACCCCGTCGCGGGTGACCTTGGTGACGATTCCAGGGAAGCGGTTGCGGGCGCTCGATGCAGAGCTCGACGTCATGGCCCTTTCCCCGTCGACGGCCAGCTCCAGGGCCATCCGGGCCAGCTCCTCCCCTGCCACCTCCATGGGCTGGCCCCGAATGCGCCTCGCCTTGATGCGGCCGGATCCCACCCACCGACGGACGGTGTCGTCACTGACGCCGAGCACCTGCGCGGCCTCGGCCAAGCGGTAGGAGGGTGACGTCACTCTGATCCAAAGCCGGCGGCCAGGAGAGCGTCGTGCACGGCGCCAGAGCGAGCGGAGGTGACGAAGACCTCGGCCGCGTCGCGGTGCTCGGCCCCCTTCACGACGGCGATCGGGTAGCGGGCCACGATGTCGTCGGCCTGTGAGAAGGAGACGGCATCGGTGCTGGTGCTGGCCTTGACGTCGGTGGCGTAGACGATCGCGGCGTCGACGTCACCCCGCTCAACGCGACCAATCGTGGCCTTGGTGTCGAGCTCGAGGCTCTTGGGGCTGAGCTTGACGCCCGCCACGTCAAGGGCCTGCCTGGCATAAGCGCCTACGGGCACGCTCGGATCGGCGAGCACGGTCGACACCCCCGGCTTCGTCAGGTCGGCCAGGCCGGTGATCGCCTTGGGATTGCCCTTGGCCACGGCGATGACGATCCGGTTGGTGGCGAAGATGACGGGTGGGAAGACGAGGTCCTGGGCCACGAGCTTGGCCATACTGGCCTCGTCGGCCGTGGCGACGACGTCGACCGGGTAGCCATCGGCGACCAGGGTGACGATGGACTGAGAGCCTGCGAAGTTGAAGCTCACCGCCAGGCGAGGGGCGCCGTCGGGGTAGCCCGCCTCCCGCTTGAACGAAGTCGCCGAATCCTTGAAGGGCCTGGCGAGGGAAACGGCGGCGTGGACCCGGATAACCGTCTCCAGCTGCGGGGCAGAGGAAGTGCTTCGCACCTCAGGTGCGGAGGATGCACTACAGCCTGAGATGCTCAGCAGCACAAGTAGAAGGAGGCAACGGGCTCCGGATCTCACGGTGTCAGCGTATCCGCATATGCGGATCAAAGAGCCAACAACGTCCCTCAGAGCACGTTTGCGCCCGCGAAGACCGCGCCGCGGATCCCTCGTGCGGCGAGGTCGGCGAGCATCGGGAGGGGATCGTCCACCAGCGTGGCCAGGCCGCCCGCGCCGAGGTGGAGCTCTCCGTCGGCTGCGGCCACAGCGGCCACGGCGGCCACCGCGCCTGCGGCCACCGCGGGACGGTCCATGGCGCCGTAGACCAGCGTGTCGAAGGTGCCGTTGCGCAACCCACGAAGCTCCACACGGACGGCGCCGACGAGGCCCTCAGGGTGAGGCTGGCGGAGCATGGGCAGCCGGGCGGTCAGGCGGTCGCGGCGCGTTGCGGCCTGACGTGCCGTAGCCCGCTCGAGCGTGGGGAACCGAGGCACCAGGAGCACGGCCTCGGACATCTCGGCCCGGTAGCAGTCCTGGCCCGCCACCGGCTCGGGGAACCAAACGAGCTCGCGGCCTGATCCACCCTGGCGCTCCACCCACTGGCCGTCGCGGAAGTCCATGGCGCTTCGGCCGAGGGCCGCGTGGTGGGCCCGTGCGCAGGTCGGACCGCCGGTGCCGTGGCGGGCCACGTGGATCTCGTGGAGCTCGTCGAACAGGGACGCACCATGGGTGGCGAGCAGGCAGCTCAGCCCGGGCGAGAAGCTGGCACCCGCGACGAGTGTCCGGCGGCGGCTCTTGGCCATGCCGTCGAGGGCCATCAACCCGCGTACGGAGGTGAGATCGTCGGCCGTGGCCACGACGTGTGCTCCCGCGGCGAGGGCCCGCTCGGCCTGCCCCGCCTGGACGTGACCCGGTCCTCCAAGGACGACGACGTCGTTTCCTTTGAGATCGAAGTCGACGTCGGCGCTCCGAGCGACCGGACCGAGCGAGGCGCAGACCCCGTCCGCGCGACCCGGCGAGGGGTCGGTGACGAGGATGGCGTCGACGCCCGGCGTCGACGCCAGCTGACGGGCCGCTCTGCTCCCGAGCGCCCCCACTCCGAGCACGGCTGCTCGCACTATCGAAGCTCAGGCCCGGAGAGCTCGCGCCAGCCGCCGCTCTGTGGCGGTGTGCCACCGGTCCCGCGCAGACGCAGGACAGTGGCTACGAGGCCCATCACCCCGAGGGCGACAGAGGCTCTCCGTAAGAAGCGGACCATCGCGGCGACGCTACCCGACCCGGCGCTACGTTCCCGCGGTGGTCGCCATCATGCCCATCGTGCGGTGGTTGGTCGGCCTGGGCGTCACGCTCGTCGTCTCGTGGGCGGCGTTCGTGCTGCTGCTGGTCCTGTGGCGGCCCCGTGGGGTGGATCTTTCGGAGGCGAAGAGGTTCGTGCCGGATGTGGTCCGGCTGCTTCGAAGCATGGCGGCGGACCGGACGCTCCCGAGCGGGGTCCGTAGGAGGCTCGGGTTCCTCCTCGTCTACCTGTCCCTCCCGATCGACCTGATTCCCGACGTCATCCCGGTGCTGGGCTACGCCGACGACGTCATCCTCATGGCACTGGTGCTCCGCTCGGTGGTCCGCCTCGCCGGGCCGGAGGCGCTCGGCGGGCACTGGACCGGGAGTCCACAGGGCCTGGCGGTCGTGCGCCGGCTCAGCGGGTGGACCGGCCCCGGCGGCGACGACCCGACGAGGCTGTAGCGTCGCCAGGTGGTGAGGGCGGCAACGGCTGAGCGCGTTTCGCTGACTCCGGCCGACGAGGTGACCTTTGTCCCGGATCCCCTGCCCCGGCGGTCACGGTTCGCGGTATGGAGGACCGGGCGTGGCGCGCCGCCCGGGGCCGACGGCACGGTGACGGTCGTCGTGGCGGGGCCGAAGCAGGCGCGCCGGCGCGAGGTCGTGTGCCGCTGGGTTCCGGTCGCCGCCGCTGTGGACCTGCTCGTGTCGAGCCGGCCGGCCGACCTCTCGGCGAGTGCCGCGGCATGGCGTCTGGCCGTGTCCGATGCGGTGGGACTCGTCGCCCGTGGCCGCCTCCTCCCCTCGGTCACCGAGGATGGGTACGACGCGTGGCGGATCGGGCCCCTCGACGTGGCCGACGAGTCTCGTCGGGCCGCGGTGGGGGCAGCCCTGCCGGCCACCGCGTTCGCACTTCCGACGGGAAGCATGGGTGGGGCGCTCCACGTCCACGATCCGGGCGGGCTCATCGCCGCCGCGGCCGACGCTGTGGCGGACGTGTTCGTGCGGACGGCGGCTGCCGTCGACGCCTCCGGCGCGTCACCCTTCGCGGCTGCTGACCCAGTCGACGTCTCTGGTCTGCGCTCGTGGCTCGCCGAAGCGACGGCTCCGCCAGCCGCCGCCCTCCGGCCTGTGCTGCGCATCGAGCTGCCGTCTGACCTGAGCCCTGCCGACGGCGGTACGTCGGAGGACCCTACGAATGGCGACGTGGATGCGGTGGCCGCAGGCGGCGCCCGTCCGGAACGTCAGGGCGGAGACCCGTTTGTCGCCGTGCTGCAGGCCCGTAGCCAGCAGGACTGGAGTCTCGTCGTCGATGCGGCGGAACTGTGGAACGCCGCGGGCGCCGTCCGCCAGCGCTTCGGGGCCGACGCAGATGCCCAGCTCCTCCTCGCACTCCGGCGGGGAGCCAGGGCGTGGGCGCCGCTCGATCGATTCCTGGCCGAGCGCAGTCCGGACCGCCTGGAGCTGGCGGACCACGAGGTCGAGCAGCTGCTGGGTGAGGCGGCCGAGGCCTTGGCGGCGGCGGGCTTCGAGCTGCTGTGGCCGGCCGAGCTCACGGGGGGTCTCAGTGTGCGAGCCCGCACGGCCACGGTAACGACCGCGCCCGGCGGGAGCGTGGGCCCTGGCGTCGGGCTGGACCAGCTGGTCAGCTTCGACTGGCAGGTCGCGTTGGGCGACGACACGCTCACGGCAGCAGAGGTGACCGCGCTGGCCGAGGCGAAGCGCCCGCTGCTTCGCCTGAGGGGCAAGTGGGTGCTTGTCGACCCCGAGATGCTGGAGCGGCTGCGCCGGCCGCCGAGGCGAGCCACAGCCGCAGAAGTGGTAGCGGGCGCACTGTCGGGAGAGGTGGTGGTGGACGGTGAGGCGCTGCCGCTGGAGGTGAGCGGACCGCTCGCCGACCTTGCGGCGCGACTCCGCCTCCTTGACGGCACCCGTGACATGGCGGAGCCCAAGGGGCTGGCCGCGACCCTGCGGCCCTACCAGCGCCGGGGCCTGGCCTGGCTCACCGAGGTCGCCGCGCTTGGGGTGGGCGGGTGCCTGGCTGACGACATGGGCCTCGGCAAGACCGTGCAGCTGCTGGCGCTGCACGTCCATCGAAGCCTTGAGCCATCGACCCGGGCGCCCACGCTCGTCGTGTGCCCAGCTTCTCTGCTCGGCAACTGGGAGAGAGAGGCGAATCGTTTCAGCCCTGGTGTGCCGACGCGCCGGTACCACGGAGGTGACCGTGACTTGAAGGGCATCGCAGACGACGAGATCGTGGTCGTCACCTACGGGACGCTTCGGCGCGACCGGGAGGCGCTGGCCGAGGTGGGCTGGGGAATCGTCGTCGCCGACGAGGCCCAGCATGTCAAGAACCCGATGGGCCAGACCGCCAGAGAGCTCCGGAAGGTGCCCGCGAACGTCCGCATAGCCATGACGGGGACGCCAGTCGAGAACAGGTTGAGCGAGCTCTGGGCCCTCCTCGACTGGACCACGCCCGGGCTCCTGGGCCCGCTGGAGCGCTTCCGCACCCACGTTGCCGGCCCCATCGAGCGGGGCCAGGACGCCGAAGCCGCCGAGCGGCTCGCCAGGCTCGTCAGGCCCTTCCTCCTACGGCGCCGCAAGACCGATCCCGGAATCGCGCCCGACCTGCCCCCCAAGACCACGACCGACCACGTGATCAGCCTCACGGCGGAACAGGTCACGCTCTACGAGGCGGCCACCCGCGAGCACCTGGCCCGCATCTCCGATGCTCGCGGCATGGCCAGGCGCGGCCTCGTCCTCGCACTCCTCACAGCCTTGAAGCAGGTGTGCAACCACCCGGCGCAGCTGCTGGGCCAGCCCGGGCCGATCGCCGGTCGGTCTGGCAAGCTGGCCGCGGTCGACGAGCTCATCGATGCGATCCTGGATGCCGGCGACCAGACGCTCGTCTTCAGCCAGTACGTCCAGATGGGCCGGCTCCTTGAGCGCCACCTCGCGGCCCGCGGCGTGCCCACCGTCTTCCTCCACGGCAGCGTGCCGGTGACCACACGGGACGCTCTGGTGTCCCGCTTCCAAGCGGGCGAGGTGCCCGTGTTCCTGCTGTCCCTGAAGGCTGGCGGCACCGGCCTCAACCTCACCGCGGCCACGCACGTGATCCACTACGACCGCTGGTGGAACCCGGCGGTCGAGGATCAGGCGAGCGACAGGGCGTGGAGAATCGGCCAGGGCAGACCGGTCCAGGTCCACCGCCTCACCAGCAGGGGCACACTCGAGGAGCGGATCGCCGCCGTTCTGGACGCCAAGCGCGGCCTGGCGGACGCCGTTCTCTCCGGGGGTGAGGGCTGGCTCACCGAGCTCGATGACAGCGCCCTCGCAGAGCTCGTGACGTTCGGAGGCCAGGCGTGAACCCTCCGGGCCGGCGGCCGACGAACTTGGGCCGGGCCACGCCGGGGCGCCGCGAGTTCGGG
>Ga0136633_1000686_pt1 | contig 25554 bp, 26 predicted proteins | sample AntDrymeUQ832206_2_FD_105494 | JGI IMG/M metagenome (GOLD analysis project Ga0136633, IMG submission 105494) | Polar desert sand microbial communities from Dry Valleys, Antarctica - metaG UQ83 (22.06) | ecosystem: Environmental > Terrestrial > Soil > Desert | place: Antarctica: Dry Valley... | reverse complement strand
AGCATCGTGGGACGCCCGCCCGGGACCGGCGTGGCCCACGCCTTCCGCGCCGGCAATCAGGGCATGACGATGCTGATGTTCTCCGACAAGCACCCCAACGACATGACGTTCTACCCACGTAACAGCAAGGTCTCTCTTCGTGGGCTGGGGATCACCTTTGCCCCCGAGATCGTGCCCTGGGGCTAACGTCGCCCTCTTGCCGAGCCTGCTCGACAGCGATCTCGTGGTCGTCACGGGCAAGGGTGGTGTCGGCAAGTCGACGGTTGCCGCAGCGATCGGGATTGTCGCGGCGCGGCGCGGCCTGAGGGTGGTGGTCGCTGAGGTCGGGGGTCGCGCAGACACCGCGCGGCTACTCACCGGCCAGGGCGTCGACCACCTCTCGATCACCCCGCGCGAGGCGATGGAGGAGTACCTGCGCGACCAGCTGCCGAGCCCGCTGTCCGAGCTGCTCGGCAGGTCGGGGACCTTCGGCGCGTTCGTCGAGGCCACTCCCGGCATGCACGAGCTGCTGACCGTCGGCAAGGTTTGGGAGTTGACATCGGACCCGCGACGCACGCCGGACGAAGAGCCTTACGACCTCGTCGTGCTCGACGCGCCGGCCAGCGGCCACGGGCTCGCGCTGCTGGGCGCGCCGCAGACGTTCAGCGAGGCCGCACGGATCGGCCCCATCCATCGCCAGGCCAGCATCATCTCCGAGTCGCTGAGCGACCCGGAGCGCACCGCGGTCGTCGTCGTCACCCTGGCCGAGGAGATGCCGGTCAACGAGACCCTGGAGCTGCGCGACGCGCTGCTCGACCGGCTCGGCCTCGACGTGTCGCTGGTGGTCGTCAACGGCCTGGGCCCTGACCGGTTCAGCGACGAGGAAGCGGCGCAACTCGAAGCGCTAGGCGAGCCGGCCGACTCGCCCGCCGGCGCCGCGTTGTGGGCCCACCGCCGGGCGCGCGGGCAGGCCGAGCAGCTCGAGCGCCTCCGGGCAGGGCTCGACGCCCCACCGCTCGAGCTACCGCTCTTTTTCGCCGCCGGCCCCGACGCCGGTGAGCTCGCCGCGCTCGTGGAGCCGGCGCTGTGAACGGGCTGGACGGCAAACGCGTCGTCGTCTGCGCGGGCGCGGGCGGTGTCGGCAAGACCACCATTGCGGCGGCGGTCGCTCTCGGGCTCGCCGCCCGTGGCGCGCGCGTGGCGGTCGTGACCATCGATCCCGCCAAGCGCTTGGCCAATGCGCTCGGTCTGCGCGCGCTCGAGAACGACCCCGAACGCGTCGACGCCGAGCGGCTTGCGGGACACGGCATCGAGATCGCGGGCGAGCTGTGGGCGATGACGCTCGATCCCAAGCGCACGTTCGACGAGCTCATCGCGCGGCTGGCCCCCGACGAGCGCAGCCGCGACGATGTGCTCGGCAACCGCATCTACGAGCAGCTCTCAGGCGCCGTCGCGGGCTCGCAGGAGTACACGGCGATGGCCAAGCTCTACGAGCTGCATCGTGACGGCGGCTTCGACGTGATCGTGCTCGACACGCCGCCGAGCCGCAACGCGCTGGACTTCCTAGACGCGCCCGACCGCCTCACCGGCTTTCTGGAGGGCAAGGCGCTGCGGGCGTTCCTCGCGCCCACCGGACTGGCGGCCAAGCTCGTGGGTCGCGGCACGAGCGTGGTGCTCGCCGCGCTCAAGCGGGTCACCGGTGTCGAGTTGCTCGAGGACCTGTCGACGTTCTTCGGCTCGCTGGCCGGTCTGCTCGCGGGTTTCCGCGAGCGCGCCGAAGGGGTCAAGGCCCTGCTCGCCGATCCCTCCACGACGTTCCTGATCGTCGCCTCGCCGGAACAGGAGCCCGTCCAGGAGGCGATCTTCTTCGCTGAGCAGCTCCGCGTCGCCGGCCTGCCCTTCGGCGGGCTGATCGTCAACCGCGCCCATGCCCCGGTTCGCGGCGAGGTCCCGGGTGGCCTGCCTGACGATCTCGTGCTGCGCGTTCGCCGGGCGGCGGCAGAGCTCGACGCGCTGGCAGACCGCGACGCGGCGGCGATCCAATACCTATCGACCGAGCTGGTCATCGATGACGCGGTCGTCGTTCCACATCTGCCTGACGACGTGCACGACGTCGATGGGCTGGTGGCGATCCAGCGCCACCTCTTCCGCAGCGACTAGCGAGGCTCCAGGATCACGAGCGGGATCGTGCGGCCCTTCGAGCGCTCCTGATAGCCGCGGTAGCCGCCGTAGGACTTCACAGCCTCCGGCCACAGCCGCGCGCGTTCTTCCTCAGTGGCCACTCGTGCGCGCACTTCGCGCTTCTCACGGCCGACCTGGACCGTCGTATCCGGGTTCGCCTTGAGGTTGTGAAACCACGCCGGGTGCTTGGGGAAGCCGCCCTTCGACGCCACGAGCACGAGATCGCCTCTGTCGCGGAAGTACAGCAACGGCGCCGTGCGGCGCTGGCCGCTCTTGGCGCCCACGTGATCGAGCAGCAACATGGTTGGCAGGCCGGGTCCCGTATGGCCGACGCGCCCGCCGGAGGCCTTGTAGATCGCGGTATGGCCAGCCATCAGCCGCCGAGTCACCGGCCATGTCCGGTCCGCCAGATCGAGCACCCACCCCATGGCGCGGAGACTACGCTTCGCGTGGTTCGAGAAGCTCGTCAGCCAGCCGACGAACGTCGGAGTCCAGATGACCGCAGAGGACGTCGCGCAGGATCGCGCGGAGATGGCCGGCGACGTGCGAGGCGACGACCTCGATGTCAGCGGCGGCGCCAGAGTGCCCGGCGACGAGCACCTGCTCGAGGGAGACGGCGTGGGCGATGCGCTCAGCGACGACCTCGTGCTCCTCCGCCGCAGCACACAGGGTCGCCACCCGATCGGCGAGCAGCCCGCTCTCCGGCCCCTCGGGCTCGAGCAGCGCGCGCAAGGCCAGGAGATGGTCGGTGATGCGGTGCGGCGCGGGCCGCTCGCACCCCATGTCGAAGCGCTGCAACGCCCAGGCAAGCGGACCCCCGCGCGGCATCCGCCGCCAGACGAGGTTGCAGAAGCCGCGCAGCTCGTCCTCCTGTTCGCAGATCACGACGAGGCTGCCGCTGGGGAGCCCGCCGGCTCCCGTCGGGGCGAGCTGCCACGGGCCGCCCGCGGTGCGCAGCCAGGCGGTGGGACCCATCGCGACGCGGGCGGGGTCGTAGAGGCGCAGGGCGGTGACCAGGCGCCGGACCTGCGCCGGCGCGTGGCCGACGATGTCCTCGTCGTCACCGCGGACAACGGCGAGGACGGTCTCGTGCTCGCCGTCCCACGCAGCCGCCTCGGGCACGCGGTCGAGCGCGGAGGGCCGCACCAGGGAAAACCCGGGCGTGAGCGCCATCTCCTCGGACTCGAGCTCGAGGCCGAGGAGCGGCACGACGACCTCGACGCCCTGGGTTCCACCGACGAGCTGCTCCTCGAGCGCGCCGTAGACCCGCGCAAAGCGCTCGTCGGTCAGAACGAACTCCGAGAGGTCCTCGAACAGGGCTTCCAGAAACGCGAGGAGCGTGGCCTCCGCCAACGCGCGGCCCTCGGCCGGGATCCGGGCGTGGCCGCACGAGCGCAGGTAACCGTCGAGCCCGCCGCAGGCGCCGACCGCGTGGACAGCGGCGAGGAAGGTCTCGAGCCCGGAGATAGCGCCGTGGCGATCGGCGATAAAGCCGGCGGTGTCGGGCCGGTAGCAGTACAGGCGAGGCCCGCTGCGCGAAGGCCCGTCGTCGATGACGTCGAACGGGAGCTCGGCGCCCTGGGCCGTCTCGGCGGCCAGGGTCCAGGCCGCCTCCTCCGCGAAGGCGCGCAGGGTCGTGTGCAAATGGCGATCGCGCATCCCGAACCCGGTTCGCGATGCCGCCCGCGCTTCCTGCCCAGGGGCTAGGCGACTGTGGCCAACGACGGAACGTCGCCGGCCTTGAGGGCGGCGCACTCCGCGCCGAGCCAGCGCTGCCCGTAGGCGCGCATGTCGTCGATGATCGGCAGCAGGTCGAGGCCCTTCTCGGTCAGCGCGTACTCGACGCGAGGAGGAACCTCGGCGTAGGTGTGCCGTTCGACGATGCCGGACTCCTCGAGGGCGCGCAGGCGCAGCGAGAGGGTCCGCGGGCTGATGCCGGCCAGGGAGCGCTCAAGCTCGGAGAAGCGCGAGCAACCCTCGGACAGGTCGCGGACGAGCAGCAGCGTCCACTTGCCGCAGATGATCTCCGCGGTCAGGCAGACAGGGCAGGTCTCAACGGCCATGCCCAACACTTTACCAAATGAAGCGACCCAAACCCTCGACCAACCCTCAAGGGGGTCTGACCCCTTAACGTTCTACGCCGCGCGGCGCTCCTGGGCCTCGGCCAGGTCGTCCATCGTCGTGCCGCGCTTGCCGTCGGCGGCGAGCAGGAGCTTGAAGTCGTGCGGGCTGGTTGCGAAGGCCATCGCGTCGTCGACCGTGACGCGGCCGGACTTCACGTGGGCGAACAGCGCCTGGTCGAAGGTCTGCATCCCGTAGTAGGCGCCATCGGCGATGACCTCGGCCAAGCGGCCGGTCTGCGACGGGTCCATGATCATGTCGCGTACGCGACCGGTCATCCGCATGATCTCCGCGGCGGCGACCCGGCCACCCGTCGCGGTGGGAACGAGGCGCTGGGAGACGACGCCCTTCAACGTGCCCGCCAGCATCGCCCGCACCTGGTTGTGCATGTGCGGCGGGAAGAAGTCGATCATCCGGTTGACCGACTCCGCGGCATCGACCGTGTGGATCGTCGACATCACCAGGTGGCCGGTCTCGGCGGCGCTCAGAGCGGTGTGGACCGTCTCCTCGTCGCGCATCTCGCCGATGAGGATCACGTCGGGGTCCTGGCGCAACACGCGCCGTAGCGCGCGCTTGAACGAGTGGGTGTCGCTGCCGATCTCGCGCTGGTTGATCAGCGAGCGCTTGTCGGTGTGGAGGAACTCGATCGGGTCTTCGATCGTCACGACATGCTTGGCCATGTTCGTGTTGATGTGATCGATCATCGCGGCGAGCGTCGTCGACTTGCCCGAGCCGGTCGTGCCGGTCAGCAGGATGATCCCGCGCTCCTCCTGGGCCAGCTCGGTCAGGACCGGCGGCAGCGCCAGCTCGTCGAGCGTCTTGATGGCCACGGGAATCGCGCGGCACACCAGTGACACGTGGCCACGCTGGTGGAAGGCGTTGACGCGGAAGCGGGCGACGCCCTCGATCGCGTAGGAGAAGTCGACCTCCTTGTCGTCGGCGAACTCCTGCAGGCGCGCGGGGTCGGTCAGCATGGCGTTGACGGCGCCGGCCGTGTCGTCGTGCGTGAGCTGCTCGGCGCCGGGAATCGGCTCCAGCTCGCCGTTGACGCGGATGAGCGGCGGGCCGCCGGCCTTCAGGTGCAGGTCGGAGCCACCAGCGGTGACCAGATGGCGCAGGGCAGCATGGACGTCGAACACATCAGGTTATTCGGGTGTCCAGGCCCGTTTCTTGAGCGTCAGCGCCATCATCCGGACGCTCGTCCGATGGTCGAATCCGCCGCAGGGCGCCTCGCATACCCCATGGCCTCGAGATTACGAGTCCCAGGCGGGCGCGAAGGAGGGGTTGCTGAAACGACGGTTGCGGGCCAGCCCGTCGACGCGGGCGCGCTCCTCGTAGGTCAGCGGGGCCAGCTCGAGCGCGGCGAGGTTCGCCACGCGGTTCTCGTGCGACGCCGCCTTCGGGATCGCGGCCACCCCCGACTGGTCGAGCAGCCAGCGCAGGGCCACCTGGGCGGGGCTGCAGCCGCGGGACGCGGCGATCTCGGCGAGCAGCGGATCGCCCAGCAGGCCGCCGCTTCCCAGCGGGGAATAGGCGGTCACCAGCATGCCGTGCGCGTGGGCGACATCGATCACCGCGCGCTGCGAGAGGTAAGGGTGGTACTCGACCTGATCGCAGTGGATCGGGAACTGAGCGACGGCCTCGCGCAACAGCGCGCTCGGGAAGTTCGCCACGCCGATGTGCCGGGTGAGCCCGTCCTGGCGAACCCGGTGCAGCGCCGCCAGCGTGTCCCCCAGCGGCACGGCCTGATTGGGCCAGTGGACGAGCAGCAGGTCGACCCGGTCGAGCCCGAGATCCTTGAGCGATGCCTCCGCGGAGCGCCGCAGGCGGTCAGGGTCGAGATCGTCGCGCCAGACCTTGGTGGTGACCCAGACCTCGTCGCGCGGGATCGCTGCGTCGCGGAGGCCGGCCCCCACCTCGCGCTCGTTGCCGTACATGCGCGCGGTGTCGATGTGGCGGTAGCCGAGCTCGAGCGCGTCGGCGACCGCCTCGCGGGCGGCGTCGCCCTCGATCTGCCAGGTTCCAAAACCCAGCGATGGCATATTGCTCAGCGGCATGTACAGGGAATGACGGTCGTGCTCGTGGTTGCGCAAGTCCTGGAATGGCTGGCGCAGGGTGAGGGTAATCGTGCCCAGGCAGATGCCAGTTGATTCGGTCCAGATGCAGATGGTCCGGCGCTATGCCCGGATCCTGAGACAGCAGCAGGCCCAGTACCGCGGCGCGCGCATCGGCGCCCGGGAGCGGCGCCTGGCCATGGACACGGCCCAGGCCGTGGGCGAGGCGGCCGGCGGCGCCGCCCAGCGCGCGCTGCAGGCGGTCAAGCCGCCCGGGTCGCCCGCCACTTAGCGAACGGCGAGGTCAGGCGACATCGCGGAGCTTCTGGGCCTCCGCGAGCGACTGAAGCTTCTTGAGCGACTGGTTCTCGATCTGGCGTATGCGCTCACGCGTGACGTTGAACGTGCGGCCGACCTCGTCGAGCGTTCGGGGGTGTTCCCCGCCCAGCCCGTAGCGCAGCTCGAGCACGCGGCGCTCGCGGTAGGAGAGGTTCTCCAGCGCTTCGCGCAGCGCCTCCTTGGTGAGGATCTCGGCAGCCCGCTCATAGGGCGACTCGGCGCGCTCGTCGGCGATGAACTGCCCGAACTCCGACTCCTCCTCATCGCCGACCGGCTTCTCCAGCGACACGGGCGCCTGGGCCGAGCGCTTGATCGAGTCGACCTCCTCCGGGTCGATGCCGGTGACGTCGGCGATCTCCTCGGCGGTTGGCTCGCGGCCCAGTTCGGTGACCAGCTTGCGCTCGGCGCGGCCGATCTTGTTGAGCTTCTCGACGACGTGGACGGGAATGCGGATCGTGCGCGCTTTGTCGGCGAGGGCGCGGGCGATGGCCTGACGGATCCACCACGTCGCATAGGTCGAGAACTTGAAGCCCTTGCGGTAGTCGAACTTCTCTGCGGCGCGGACCAGGCCGAGCGTGCCCTCCTGGATCAGGTCGAGGAACGGCAGGCCCTGGTTGCGGTAGTTCTTGGCGATCGAGACGACCAGACGCAGGTTCGACTCGACCATCTTCTGCTTGGCATCGAGGTCGCCGCGCTCGATGCGCTTGGCGAGATCGACCTCTTCCTGCGCGGTGAGCAGGCGGACCTTGCCGATGTCCTTGAGGAACAGCTGGAGGCTGTCCGTCGTCATGTCCGGGCGCAGGTCCAGCGCGGCCTTGGTCTTGCGCCGGCCGCCACGCTTGTCGGGCGCCCGTTCGACCTTCGCGGAGTCCGATTCCGTGGCGACGTCGTCCTCCATCAGCTCGATCTCGGACTTCTCGAAGAACTGGTGGAGCTCCTCGACGTCGGCCTCGTCGAGGTCGAGCTCGGACACCGCCTTGGCGATCTCTCCGATCGTCAGGACGCCAACGAGCTTGCCCTTGGTGAGCAGGCCCTTGATCTCATCGAGCTCTTGAAGATCCAGTACAGACATGTCGACTTTCGGTCCTGGGTGGGCTGGGAGGAGTCTAGGGCCCTAGGGCCCTGTTTCCCATACAACGCTGAGGACGCTCAAGTCTTTCGCTCAGGGTGTCTCTACCCCTGTAATCGGGCGCGAATCGTCACCCCTTGAGTCCTGGGAGCGGCACATCGGCAACAATGGTCGCAATGACTCCTGAAGACGAGACGCCCGACGTGATGTCGAGCCTGCCGCGCACACGCCCGCAGCGCCGCAGCGCCCGGCGCGACAGCGCGAACAGGCCGGCGGCAGCGAAGACGCTCGCCACGGAGACGCCGGTCGCCGCGAAGCCGTCCGCGACCGCCAGGAAGAAGCCGGTCGCTGCGAAGAAGGCTGCTCCGAAGAAGAAGGCCGGAGCGACCAAGAAGGTCGCGGCGACGAAGCCGGCGACGACCGGGAAGCGGCCCGCCGCAGCCAAGAAGACCGCGACGGCGAGGAAGACCAACGCCGCCAAGAAGCCCGCCGCAGCCAGGAAGACCACCGCCGCCAAGAAGCGGGCGCCCGCCAAGCCCAAGGCGGCGGCCACGCCCCGGATTCCGCCGGCCGGCTTCGCCCCGCCGCGCGAGACGCAGGACCGTCCGGCCCCGTCCGGGGTCGAGCTGGTCGGCACGGCGATCCAGGCCGCGGGCGAGCTCGCGCAGATCGGCGCCGCGATCGGCGGTCAGGCGCTCAAGTCGGCGCTCGGCAAGCTCGGCCGCTCCTGACGTGCTCACGGTTGCCATAACTGCTCTATAGTCCCGCGCCGTAGCCGAACCTCCGCGTGCCAGCACGGGGAGGGCGGGGGAACCATTGCGGAGCGGCAGCGCCGATCCGCGGGGGCGAATCTGGGCCATTGCAGGCCTGGTAGCGCGATGTCATTCGCGCGAGCCCGTCAGCTCACCTCGTAGGCACACGACGACGACAATGAGCTTCTCGACGCGTACCCACGCAAAGGCTGCGACCGTGCTCGGCACGGTGCTGGCCCTGGCCTGTCCGGGGGCGGCAGCGGCCGCCGATACCGGCGGGACGGCGTTCGACCCTGAGGCGGCCCAGGCGCGCCACGCCCTGGTCGGCCAGGCGCTCGGGTTCCGCGGGACCGCGCAGCCGGGCGCCCGGGTCGCGATCCAGCGGGTCGACGACGGCAAATGGGTCACGGACGCCACGGCGGTCGCCGGGCGCAGCGGGCGCTATCACGCGCGTTGGCGCTCAGAGCACATCGGGATCTTCTCGTTGCGGGCCGTGCCGGCCAGTGAGGGGAACGTCCGGGCGTCGACCGTCAGCGACGAACCCGTGCGCGTCACCGTCTACAAGCGTTCGGGCGCAACGTGGTTCGGCCGCGGTCTCTACGGGCGCACGACCGCGTGCGGGCAGACCCTCACGCCACGGCTGATGGGTGTCGCCCACAAGACATTGCCCTGCGGCACCCGGGTCTCGTTCCTCTTCCGCGGTCGGTCGATCACCGTCCCGGTGGTCGACCGCGGACCGTTCGGCGCCGGTCTCAGCTGGGACCTGACCTACGCCGCTGCCGAGGCGCTCGACTTCACCGAGACCGGCCGGGGCACCGTCGGCGCCGTCTCGCTGCGCCGCCGCTGAGAGATCACTCAGACGACCGGCGTGCCCGTGGCCCGTGCCTGGAACATCGCCTGGTCCGCCTTGGCCGAGAGGGTCGCGGCATCCTCACCGTCCTCCGGGCACGCCGCCACGCCGATGGACACCGTCAGGGGCGCCCCGCGATGCGCGACCGCGGCCGTGACGGCAGCGGCGAGGCGCTCGCCGAGCTCGCGTCCCACCCCGGCGCTCGTGTCGGGGGCCGTCACCCAGTAGCGGCCGGGCTCGTCGCGCAGGAGCTGATCGGCGGGACGCAGCTCGGCGGCCAGGGCGCGCTCGAGCGTCTCGAGAAGCTGATCGACCTCAGCGCCCTGCTGGGCCGCGAGCAGGCGCTGCAGGCCATCGGCCTCAACGGCGAGCAGCGCGAACGGGCTGCCGTCGTGGGCGTGGCGCTCGAGGCCGCGCTCGACTGCGGCCTCGTGCGAGCCCTGCTCGGCGCGCCGGTCATGGTGTGAGCGCAGACCCTCCGGTGCGCCGTTGCGGCGCAGCTCGACGAGCTCGCCGTCGGGGGCGCTGATCGGCTGGGGCCGGGGATCGCGGCGGTCATGGACCTCGGCCTCGGCCCGGTAGAACGGCGGCGGCTCCGCGGCCGGGCTCTCGCCGGCGGCCGCTTCGGCGACGAGGGCGCAGACGTGGGCGAGACGGTCGGCGAGCTCAGCGGTGGTGACCGCGTCCAGCCGGGCCTCGGTGAGGATCGCCGACTGGGTCGCGCGGCGCAGGGCTTCGGCGGCGCGGACGGCGCCGGCTGCTCCCGCCGATCCCGTGAAGCTGGCGGTGCGCGCAGAGAGCCAGGCGAGGTTGCCGCCCGGCGCCAGTCGCATGAGCGCGGTGTCGTCGGCGAGCGCGGCGAGCACCGCGGCTGCTAGCCCGGGTCCTTCACGGGCCAGCTCTGCGGTCGGGAGCTCGACCGCCGCCTCCAGCGACGCCCCGGCGATGAGCTCGATGAGCCACGCCTTCGCCACCGCCCGGGAGTCCACCGCGGGCAAGCCGGCAACCGGCCGAGGCCGGCGGGGCTCGGGCGCGAGGGGGTCCACGGCCGTGTAGGAAACCAGCATGAGCAGACGGAGCACCCTCCCCCTGCCACAGGGCGCCGCCCGTCGACGCCCCGCGAGGCATGATCTGACCATGCTCTCGATCGACGAGGCGCGCGCGAAGATCCTCGCCGCCGTACCGCCGCCCGTCGCCGAGGAGGTCGCGCTCGCCGAGGCGCACGGACGGATCCTCGCCGAGGAGGTCGCCGCCGCCCACGACGTGCCGCCGTTCGCCAACAGCGCCATGGACGGCTTCGCCGTGCGCGGAACCGGGCCCGCCTTCACCGTGATCGGCGAGTCGCGCGCGGGGGCCCCGTTCGTTGAGATCGTCGGCCCGGGCGAGGCCGTTCGGATCTCCACCGGCGCCGTGCTCCCCGAGGGCGCGGAGGCGGTCGTCCCAGTCGAACGAGTGACGAATGGGCTGCATGTCAGCGGTTTCGCGACGCACATCGAGATCGAGGGGGCCATCGCGGTCGGTGACCACATCCGTCACGCCGGCGAGGACCTGCGCGCTGGTGGGGTCGTCCTACCCCCCGGAACCCGGCTATCCCCCGCCGCCCTGGGACTCGCCGCAGGCGCTGGCCGAGCGACGCTGCGCGTGGCCCGGCGCCCGCGGGTGGCGATCGTCGCCACCGGTGACGAGCTCGTGGCGCCGGGCCAGCCGCTCGGGCCGGGCCAGATTCACGACTCCAACGCGCTGGCCCTCGCGGCGCTCGTCAGCGAAGCCGGCGCCGTTGTCGTGGCCTCCCTGCGGGCGCGCGACGATCGGGCGGACACCACCTCCGTGCTGCGGGAAGCCCTCGACGGGGCCGACCTCGTGCTGGTCAGCGGAGGCGTCTCGGTCGGCCCCCACGACCACGTCAAGCCCGCGCTGGCCGAGCTCGGCGTGCAGGAGCGCTTCTGGCGGGTCGCGCTTCGGCCCGGCAAACCCACGTGGTTCGGCACCCGCCACGCGACCATGGTGATCGGCCTTCCGGGTAACCCCGTATCGGCCCTCGTGACCTTCGTCCTCTTCGCTCGACCCGCGCTGACCGCGCTCCAGGGTGGTGTCCCCGCGCCCCGGCGGCGCGTGCGGCTCGCCCATGCTGTCTCCCGCCGCTCCGAGCGAGACGAGGCGCTTCGCGTTCGACTCGACGCCGATGGTCGCGCAGCCGCCACCGGCCCTCGTCAGGGCTCACATGTCCTGTCCTCCATGCTCGACGCCGACGGCCTGGCGATCGTCCCGCGCGGCGCGGGCGATCTCCCGGCCGGCGCCCTGGTCGAGATGGAGCCCCTGCGCTGATGCGAATCCTGGTCGCCGGCGCGACGGGGTATGTCGGCGGGCGTTTGCTTCCGGCGCTGCTCGAGGCGGGTCATGAGGTCCGCGGCCTCGCCCGTAACCCGGACACGGCCGACGTCCCGGAGGGCGTCGAGGTAGCCAAGGGCGACGTCGTGAGCGGTGAAGGGCTTCGTGATGCGCTGAACGGCATCGACGTCGCGTACTACCTCGTGCACTCCATGGGTCGCGGGAACGCAACCGACTTCGCCGAGCAGGACCGTCGAGCCGCCCGGACGTTTGGCGACGCCGCGCGCGACGCCGGCGTGGCGCGCGTCGTCTACCTCGGGGGGCTCGAAGGCGAGGGCGGCGACTCTGAGCACCTGCGAAGTCGCCACGAGGTGGCCGAGCTGCTTCGCGAGCGCGTGGCCCAGCTGGTCTACGTGCGCGCCGCGATGGTCCTCGGGGCGGGCAGCGAGTCCTTTGTGATCATGAGCAAGCTGGTCGAGCGACTGCCGGTCATGGTGACCCCGCGCTGGGTCGACACCCGAACCCAGCCTGTGGCGATCCGCGACGTCGTCGCCGCGCTCGCTGCGCTGGCGGACCGCGAGGATCCCCCTGAGGAGGTCCAGCTCGGCGGGGCCGACGTCATCACCTACCGGGAGATGATGGGTCGCTATTCCGACCTCACGGGCCGGCGCCGGCGCCCGATGATCAAGGTTCCGTTCCTGACGCCCGGGCTGTCGTCGCACTGGGTGGCGCTGGTCACGCCGGCCGACCGCGGCGTCGCCCTGCCGCTCGTGCACGGACTCAGCGCCGAGATGCTCGTGCGCACACCTCCCCCGCCCGGCATCAACGACGCGCCGCTGGGCTTCGACGACGCCGTGCGCGAAGCGCTGGACGCCTAACCTCCGCGCCCGGTGGAACGCGCGAGCATCCTCAACCTCGGCGACGAGACGACCATGGACGCCAACGGCGCGGTCCGCTCCGTGCAGGCGGCCGACCTGATCATGACCACGGAGCAGGCCCAGGCCCTGTGGTCGCCGCGCCAGCTCGAGAACCTCGCGCGGACCTACTGGCGCTTCCTGACGCGGGCCACCCTCGGGCTGATCCGCGTGAAGTACACCGACGAGGGCCGGTTCGTGTGCCTGCTGTTCCGGCCCTTCGTGCTGCTGAGCTTCCAGGCGCCCGAGTACGAGATGGACGATGAGCGCGGCATCGTTCGCTGGCGCATCGATACTGGCGTCCTGGTCTCCGCGGCCGGTCGCGGTGGCAACGGCTTTCTGGAGATCGACGTCTTCCGTTGCGATACCGACGAGCCGGACAAGTCGCGGGTGCACGTCGAGGTCGAGGTGGCGAACTTCTACCCGGCGATCGCCTCCCGGCTAGGCCGCTGGCTCTACGTGCAGACGCAGTCGCGCATCCACGTCCTGGTCACCCACGGGTTTTTGCGTTCGCTGGCGAAGCTGCAACTCGCTCAGTCGCGCGTCGGGCGCCTGGCCCGGATCGAGGACCTGCCGGACCCCGGCAACCGCCCGACGCCGACCGACCGCTCGCGCGGCGACGAGCACCAGACGCCTAGCGCGATCTGAGGCGCCGCGAACGCGGCCGCGTGGACCTATAGATCGAGGCCGAACGACCGCAGCTTCGCGCGGTCGTGGGTGGCGCCGATCCGGCGCACGGTGCCCGAGCGGCCGCGCATGACCAGCGACTCGGTCGTCGCCGAGCCCGAGTCGCGGAAGTGCACGCCCTCGAGGACGTCGCCGTCGGTCACGCCGGTGGCGCTGAAGAAGCAGTCGTCGGAGGCGACGAGGTCGTCGACGGTCAGCTGGCGCTCGAGGTCGTAGCCGCCGTCGAGGGCGGCCTTGCGCTCTTCGTCGGTGCGCGGCCAGAGCCGGCCGATCTGCTGCCCGCCCGTGCACTTGATGGCGGCGGCCGAGATGACGCCCTCCGGCGTGCCGCCGACCCCCCACAGCAGGTCGACCGTCGACCGCTCCGAGACGGCGAGAAGGGCGGCGGACACGTCGCCGTCGGAGATCAGGCGCACTCGCGCGCCGGCCCCGCGGATCGTCTCGAGCATCTCCACGTGACGAGGGCGGTCGAGCATGATGACCATCACGTCGCCGATGTCGGTCCCCTTGCGCTCGGCGATCAGCTGCAGCGTCTCGGGCATCGGGCGGTCGAGGTCGAGCAGGTCCTTGAAGCGCTCGCCCGCCGCGAGCTTCTCCATGTAGACGCACGGGCCAGGGTCGAACATCGAGCCGCGCTCGGACAGGGCGATCACCGCCAGCGCCCGCGGCATGCCCTTGGCGGTCAGCGTCGTGCCCTCGAGAGGATCGACGGCGATGTCGACCTGCGGCGGCGTGCCGTCGCCGATCTGCTCGCCGTTGTAGAGCATCGGCGCCTCGTCCTTCTCGCCCTCGCCGATGACGACCACGCCGTCCATCGCCACGGTGTCGAGCACCTGGCGCATCGCGTCGACCGCGGCCTGGTCGGCGGCGATCTTGTCGCCGCGGCCGATCCAGCGCGCCGAGGCGAGTGCGGCCGCCTCCGTGACGCGCACGACTTCGAGGGCCAGGTTGCGGTCTGGCCTCAAGGTCTTCTTCTCCACGATCAGATCGTTCCCGGCGGCTTGCGCTTGATCTCGGTCTCGTTCTGGCGGATCACCGAGCCGAAGAGCATGAGGCCCGAGCCGATGACCGACACGATCCAGCCCCACTGCAGGCCGATGAGCGAGTTGCTGTCGCCCGGCTTGTCGACCAGGCCGGCATAGAAGACGAGACCGAACGCCGCGATCGCGATGACCGACGTCAGCTGCCCGCGCGGCCACGACAGCTTGTGGTCGCGAGCGATGATGTAGGCCAGGATCAGCGGAGCGATCGCCGCGGCCAGCAGCAACCACCGCATCGTCGAATGCGCCTCCCACCCCGTGAGATCGGCGGGACCCATCTTGCCGCCGGCCTCGCCGTTCTTGTCGAGGTGATACCAGGTGAGGATCAGGCTCACGGCGAGCAAGATGCCCCCGATGATCGCGATCCGCTCGCCCCTCTGAACGCGGCTGATGTCCATGGCGGCGAACCCTAGCGAGATGCGCGGGGCCGGACGCCCGTCCCGTGTCGAGCATGCCGCCGCGGGCCGGACGCTCGTAGCGGCGATACGGTCTCCCGATGCCCGATGTCCGCTGGGGTCTGACCCTTCCGTTCACCGGTGTTCCGCTCCGCGAGCACCTCGATCTCTTCCGCCGCGCGGAGGGCGCCGGGTACGACGACCTGTGGACGGGCGAGACCGCGGGGCCTGACGGCTTCACGCCGCTGGCGCTGGCCGCCGCGGTCACCGACACCATCCGCCTGGCGACCGGCATCGTCAACCCGTACACGCGTGGTCCGGCCCTGCTCGCCCAGCAAGCTGCCGCGCTGCAGGACGCCAGCGGCGGACGCTTCGTGCTGGGCATCGGATCGTCGTCGAACGTGATCGTCGAGCGCTGGAACGAGATCCCCTTCGTCAAGCCGCTCTCGGAGGTCCGCAAGGCGGTGGAGAACCTTCGGCCTGTGTTCGCGGGGGAGCGGGGCGCCGGCGGATTCAAGCTCGAGACGCCGCCGAGCGAGCCGATCCCGATCATCATCGCCGCGCTGCGCGGCAAGATGCTCGCGCTGGCCGCCGAGCTGGGCGACGGCGCCTTCACCAACTTCCTACCGCTCTCAGGGCTGCCGCAGGTCAAGGCGGCATTCGGCCGCGACGACAAGGAGCTGGCCTGCCGTTTTTTCTGCGTGCCGATGCCCGAAGAGCAGGGGATGGGGCTGGCCAAACACCTGTTCGCCGCCTACGGCACCGTTCCCGTCTACGCGGCGTTCTTCCGCTGGCTCGGCTGGGCCGAGCAGCTCGATCCGATGGTCGAGGCCTGGCAGGGCGGCGACCGCAAGAAGGCCCTGGAGCTGTGCCCGGAGGACCTCGTGCGCGAGATCTTCGTGTTCGGGTCGCCAGAGGAGATGAAGGAGCGCCTCGGACGGTTCGCCGACGGCGGCATCTCGACGCTGATCCTCACGCCGATCGCGGCGCCCGATCAGCTTCCGGCATTCATCGACGCGATGGCGCCCGTGTCCTAGTCGCTCGCGCGGCGGATGGGGATCTCAAACGACGCCAGCTTCCCGCCCCGGCGTCGCATGGCGACGCCAACTCAGGAGCGTGGCTCGTGCGTTAGGCCCGATCGGCCGCCCAGGCGCGGAAGATGCCCGTCAGGTCTTCGAGCGCCTCGAGGGACAGGTCCTCGGCCTCAAACGAACCGGTCAGGGCGATGGTTTCGCGGATCTGGTCGAGGTAGCCCGAGCAGTGCGGGCACGCGGCGAGATGGGCCTCCAGGCGCCGCCGGTCGCGCGCGGGCAGCGCGTCTTCGAGGTACGCCGTGACGATCTCGACGACCTTCTGGCACTCGATGGGTGTGGGCTTACGCGTGAACAGCTTCATCCGCTTCTCCGAAGTGCCGCTCGAGCGCCGTTCGCACCTTGGCGCGCGCTCGGTGCAGCAGCACCCTCTGGTTGGTCTCCGAAATCTCCAGAGCGTTTCGCGTCTCCTCGGCGTCGAAGCCTTCGAGGTCGCGCATCGTCATGACCAGTCGCTGCATCGGCGGCAGCGTCTCAACCGCCGCGCGGACCGTCGCCAGGGTCTCGGCGGACCGCAGGGCCAGCTCTGGCTGGTCCTGCCAGCGCCGCGGCGGCGAGGCCCACGCGCCCTCCCGCGTGAAGCGCGACGGGTCGACGGCCGGTTCGTCGGCTGACGCCTCGTCGGCTGCCAGCGTGGCGAACGGGACCGAACGCGCTTCGCGGGCGCCCTTGGTCATCGCCCGGTTGACGAGGATCCGGTAGACCCAGGTCTTCAGCGACGAGCGGCCTTCGAACCGATCGATCCCCTGCAGGACGCCGAGCCAGGCCTCCTGAACGACCTCCTCCGCGGCCGCGCGATCGGAGACGTAGGTGCGGACGAGACGAAGCATGGACGGCGACCAATCGCGCACGAGCGTGGCGAAGGCCTGCTCGTCCCGGGCGCGCAGGCGCTCGAGCAGTTCCGGCTCGTTCACGACACGGACACTAGACATGTGGCAGGGTGCCGCGCGTGGCCCGATTGGTCGGGGTAGACGTCGGTGGGACCAAGGTGGCGGCCGCCCCCTTGGAGGACGGACGGCTGGGCGAAGCCACCGTGCGGCCGACCGAGACCTCCTCGCCCGAGGCGTTGGTCGATCAGCTCGCTGACGCGATCTCCGAGCAGTTGCCTGCCGAGGCGGTCGGGATCGGCATCCCGAGCGTCGTCGACTTTGTCCAGGGCATGGCGCGCTCCTCGGTCAACATCCCGCTCCAGGACGTCGCGCTGCGCCAGATCCTGCGTGAGCGCCTCGGCATCCCGGTCTACGTCGACAACGACGCTACGGTCGCCGCTGTCGCCGAAGCTCATGGCCCGGACGCCCAGGTCGACGTCCGCCACCTGGTGATGCTCACGGTCGGCACCGGAGTCGGCGGGGGCATCGTCATCGACGGGCGTGTGTACCGCGGAGCGACGGGCGCCGCTGCTGAGCTCGGTCACATTGTCATTGGCGCGGAGCTCCAGGACGGCGCGCCGGAGGCCGAGAGCTACCCCCAGCCGGGCTCGCTCGAGCGCCTTGCCGCCGGTCGGGCGCTTGACCTCCTCGCCGCCGACCGAGGGCTCACCGACGGGCCCGGCGCCGTAGCGGCTGCGCAGCGCGGCGACGAGGCCGGGCTCGAGTGCCTGCGCATCCTCGGCGAGCGCCTCGGCATCGGCATCGCCAACGTCATCAACACCTTCGACCCCGACGTGGTGGTCGTCGGCGGCGGCGCTGGCAGCGCAGCGGGTGAGCTGCTGCTCGAGCCGGCGCGCCGCACGGCCGCGCAGTACGTCCTCACCGGCGTCGGTACCGCCACCGAGATTCGCGGAGCGCGCTACGGCCCCGAGGCCGGCGTGCTCGGCGCCGCCCTGATGGCCGGCCAGGAGCTGCGGGCCGAGCACGACGCGCCAACCCTCGACCAACCTCAAGGGGGTCTGACCCCTTAATTGTTCGCCAACCCTCAACCAACCTCAACGGGGTCTGACCCCTTAATGGTTGCCGTCGGGTTCGATCACGCCGGCACGCCCCTCCGCGAGTGCGTCGTCAACGCCCTGCGGAGCGCCGGTCACGAGCCCGAGGACCTCGGCGTCTGCGACGACTACCCCGACATCGCGGTTCGCGTCGGCAAGGCGATCATCGAGGGCGAGGCGCAGCGCGGAGTCATCGTCTGCGGATCCGGCGCCGGCGTCGCGGTCGCGGCCTGCAAGATCCGCGGCATCCGGGCGACCGTCGCCCACGACACCTACACGGCCGCCCAATGCGTCGCCCACGACGACTGCAACGTCCTGTGCCTGGGCGCCCGCGTGATCGGACCGGCGTACGCCGCGGACATCGTCACCGCCTTCGCCGGCGCGCGCTTCTCGGGAGAGGAGCGCCACGCGCGCCGACTTGCGAAGGTATCCGAGATCGAGCAGGGAGGGATGCCGTGAGCATGTCGGCCAACGCAGTCAACGAGAGGCTCGCCGCCATTACCGCGGCGGGAACATCGATCTGGCTCGACCAGATCCGGCGCACGCTGATCACCGAGGGTGAGCTGCAGCGACTCGTGGACGAGGACTCGCTGCGCGGGGTCACCTCGAACCCGGCGATCTTCGAGAAGGCGATCCTTGGCTCGTCGGACTACGACGAGACGCTCGCCGAAGGCGCCGCGGAGGGCAAGTCGACCGAGGATCTCTACGACGCGCTGTCCATCGAGGACGTCCAGCTGGCCTGCGACGTGCTGCGCCCCGTGTGGGAGGAGACCGAGCACGTCGACGGCTACGTCTCGATCGAGGTCAACCCCACCCTGGCCCGCCAGGGCGAGGAGACCCTCGCGGAGGCCCGGCGGCTGTGGGAGGCCGTCGACCGCCCCAACGTGATGATCAAGATCCCCGGCACCCCGGAGGGGATCGGGCCCATCGAGGAGGCGGTGGCCGACGGGATCAACGTCAACGTCACGCTGCTGTTCGGCGTCGAGGCCTACGCAGAGGTCGCCGAGGCGTTCATCAAAGCCCTGGAGCGCAGGCAGCAGGCGGGCGAGAGCCTCGACGTGCACTCGGTGGCGTCGTTCTTCGTCTCGCGGGTGGACTCCGAGGTCGACAAGCGGCTGGAGAAACTCGGCGCCCCCGAGGATCTGCAGGGCAAGGCCGGTATCGCCAACGCGCGCGCCGCTTACCAGCGCTTCAAAGCGATCTTCGAAGGCGAGCGCTTCGCCGCGCTGCGTGAGGCCGGCGCGCCGGTGCAGCGCCCGCTGTGGGCCTCGACCGGCACGAAGAACCCGAAGTACCCCGACACGCTCTACGTCGACAACCTCGTCGGTCCCGATACGGTCAACACGATGCCGATGGCGACGCTGCTGGCGGCAGCGGAGCGCGGGGCGGTCGGCAGCCCGGGCTGCGACGCCGATCCGACCCAGGACCTCGAGGCCCTCGCCGACGCGGGCGTCGACATGGACGACGTCACCGACCAGCTTCTGCGCGAGGGCATCGAGGTCTTCGAGCAGTCGCTCGACAAGCTGATCGCCGGCGTCGAGTCCAAGCGCGAGGCCGTGACCACCGGCCGGCCGACGTCGTTCGAGTCCAACCTCCCCGGCGAGCTCGAGGGCCCGATCGCCAAGCGCATCAAGCGAGCGGCCGACGAGAACGTCGCGCGGCGCATCTGGGCCAAGGACCCGACGCTGTGGGCCCCCGAGGGAACGCCGGAGCTGGCCGACCGGCTGGGCTGGCTGACCATCGCGGACCGTCTGCGCGACGAGGCGGACGAGCTCATGGCCTGGGCGAAGTCGCTCGACTACGACGACGTCGCGCTGCTGGGCATGGGCGGCTCGTCGCTCGGACCCGAGGTGCTGCGCCGGTCCTACGGGATCGACCACCTGCATGTCCTCGACTCGACCGACGCCGGCGCGGTCCGTGAGCTGCGCGAGAAGATCGACCCCGCACGAACGGTGTTCGTCGTGTCCTCGAAGTCGGGCGGGACCATCGAGACGCTTTCCCACATGTCCTACTTCCTCGACGAAGCCGGCGGCGACGGCTCGCGCTTCGTCGTGGTTACCGACGCGGGATCCAAGCTCCAGCGCTTCGCGGAGGCCAAGGGGTTCGCGCGCGTCTTCTGCAACGACCCCGACATCGGCGGGCGCTACAGCGTCCTGAGCTACTTCGGCCTGGTGCCCGCCGCGCTGGCCGGTATTGACCTCGTGCCGCTGCTTGACGGCGCTCTGACCGCGGAGGCCGTGTGCCAGTCCTATGACTCCAGCTCGAACTCGGGCCTCTGGCTGGGCTGCGCTCTGGGCGAGTTGGCCCTCGCCGGCCGCGACAAGCTGACGTTCGTCGTCGACGACCCGATCGCGAGCTTCGGCGTCTGGGTCGAGCAGCTCGTGGCCGAGTCGACCGGCAAGCAGGGCAAGGGCACGCTACCGGTGGCCGACGAGCCGCTCGGGGAGCCGGAGGTCTACGGAGACGACCGGGTCTTCGTGCACCTCCGCAACGCCGACGAGCCCGACAAGGCCCACGAGGACGCGATGACCGAACTGTCGAAGGCCGGCCATCCCGTGCTGACGCTGCGCAGCGACGGCGCGGCTGACCTCGGGCGGGTGTTTTTCTTCGCCGAGTTCGCCACCGCGGTCGCGGGCTGGGTGCTGGGCATCAACCCGTTCGACCAGCCCAACGTCCAGGAGGCCAAGGACAACACGGCCAAGGTGCTCAAGGGCGACGAGGAGAAGCCGGATCGCGGGTCGCTCGACGAGGTGCTCGCCGACGCCGGACCGCCCCACTACGTGGCGATCATGGGTTACGTACAGCCCTCCCCCGAGTTCGACGCAGAGGCGGCACAGGCCCGCGCCGCGATCCGCGACCGGACGAAGGCCACCACCACCTTCGGCTACGGGCCGCGCTTCCTGCACTCGACCGGCCAGTACCACAAGGGCGGCCCCGCCCAGGGGCTGTTCATCCAGGTCCTCGCCGACTCCGAGCCCGACGTCGAGGTGCCCGGCCATCCGTTCACCTTCAACAAGCTCAAGCGCGCCCAGGCCGACGGCGACCTGGCCACCCTTCGCGCGCACGGCCTCAGGGCCTGCCGCGTGTCAAGCATCGAGGAGATCAAGTAGATGGCTTCGCAGATCGGCTTCGTCGGCCTCGGCCGCATGGGCGGCAACATGGTCGCCCGCATCAAGCGCGACTCAGAACACGATGTCGTCGCGTTCGACTTCGACGACAAGGCGGTAAAGAAGGCCGAGAAGGCCAAGGCGAGGGGCGCGAAGTCTCTCCGAGAGCTCGTCAAGGGGCTCGACGCCCCACGCATGGTGTGGATCATGGTCCCGGCTGGCGAGCCCACCCAGAAGACCGTCGACGAGCTGGCCAAGCTGCTCGACAAGGGCGACATGATCATCGACGGCGGCAACTCGAAGTGGACCGACGACAAGGCCCGCGCCGCCGCGCTCAAGAAGCTCGGAATCGACTACGTCGACGTCGGCACCAGCGGCGGCGTCTGGGGCCTCGACGTCGGCTACTGCATGATGGTCGGAGGCACCGGCAAGGCGATCAAGCGGCTCGCGCCGATCCTCGACGTGCTGGCCCCGCCGGCAACCGAGGAGCACGGCCCGGGCTGGGGTCACTTCGGCGGCCCGGGCGCCGGGCACTACGTCAAGATGGTCCACAACGGCGTCGAGTACGGCCTCATGCAGGCCTACGCCGAGGGCTTCGATCTCTTCGACAAGTGCGAGTACGAGATCGACAACGCGCAGGTCGCCCACCTGTGGATGCAGGGGTCAGTGGTGCGCTCGTGGCTGTGCGAGCTGGCGGCGCTGGCCTTCGAGCAGAACGGCAACGACCTCGGCTCGTTGTCCCCCCACACCGCCGACTCCGGCGAGGGCCGCTGGACGATCGAGGACGCGATGGACAAGGACGTGCCCACCCCGGTCATCACGGCGTCGCTGATGGCCCGCTTCTACTCGCGCGGCAACGGCGAGTTCACCCACAAGATGCTCGCCGCCCTGCGCGAGCAGTTCGGTGGCCACGCCGTGCAGAAGCGAGCCGATGGATAACCCGCTGACGGAGGGGCTCGAGCGGCTGCCGGTCCACCCCACGACGCTGACGATCTTCGGCGGCACGGGCGACCTGGCCAAGCGCAAGCTGCTGCCGGCGCTCTACAACCTCGCCCACGAGGGCGCGCTGCCCGAGCGCTTCAACCTCGTCGGCGCCTCGCGCAGCGACCTGCCCGACGAGGAGTACCGCGCGCTGGCCGCCGACGCCATCCGCGAGTTCTCGCGCCGCGAGCCCGACGAGGACGTGCTCACGGCGCTGCTCGAGCGGGTCCGCTACGTGTCGGGCACGTTCGACGACGCGTCGGTGTTCGAGCGCCTCGGCACGGTCCTCGACGAGTTCGACGCGGAGGCCGGGCAGCCGCTCAACCGCGCGTTCTACTTGTCCACCGCGCCCGAGTTCTTTCCGATCATCGTCGAGCAGCTCGGCCAGGCCGGGCTGAACTGCCACGTCGCGGCCTCCGAGGTGCGCTGCATCATCGAGAAGCCGTTCGGCACGACGCTCGAGGAGGCCCAGGACCTCAACCAGCGGGTGCTCGCCGTGTTCGAGGAGTCCCAGGTCTTCCGCATCGATCACTACCTCGGCAAGGAGACCGTCCAGAACATGATGGCGTTCCGGTTCGCCAACGGGCTGTTCGAGCCCGTGTGGAACCGCAACTACATCGACCACGTGCAGATCACCGCCGCCGAGGACATCGGCATCGGCTCGCGGGCCGGCTACTACGACAACGCGGGGGCTCTGCGCGACCTCGTCCAGAACCACATGCTCCAGCTGCTCTGCCATGTGGCGATGGAGCCGCCGGTCGACTTCTCCGCCGATCAGGTGCGCGACGAGAAGGTCAAGGTGTTGCACGCCATCCGCGTGCCCGAGCCCGACGAGATCGACCGCATGGCCGTCCGCGCGCAGTACGCGGCAGGCACGTCGGGCGGCGAGGACGCGTCAGGCTATCTCGAGGAGGAGGGCGTCCCGGAGGACTCCAACACCGAGACCTACGCGGCCCTGCGTCTCGAGGTCCAGAACTGGCGCTGGGCCGGCGTGCCGTTCTACCTGCGCACCGGTAAGCGGCTGGCGCGCAAGGTCACCGAGATCGCCGTCACGCTCAAGCCCGTCCCCCACCTCGCGTTCAAGCAGGAGGGCTCGGTCGGCGTCAAGCCCAATCAGCTCATCCTCACTCTGCAGCCCAACGAGGGCGTGTCGCTGTCGCTGGGAGCGAAGATCCCCGGTACCCGCATGAGCATCCGCCCCGTGAACATGGAGTTCCTCTACGGGACCGCGTTCCTGTCGCAGTCACCCGAGGCCTACGAGCGGCTGATCATGGACGCGATGCGCGGCGACGCCACGCTGTTCACCCGCAACGACGAGGTCGAGGCGCAATGGCGGATTTGTGACCCGATCGTGCAGAAGTGGGAGGCCACGCCTGGCCCGTTGCCGCAGTACGCCGCCGGGACCGAAGGACCCAGCCCGGCCGAGGAACTCACGCTGGGCGCCGATCAGTGGAGGGCGATCTGACCGCCTCCGATGCGGTCTGGAGCGAACGCGACACCTCGCCGGGCGCCATCGAGGCCGCCCTGCGCGAGCTGCTGCGCGCCCAGCACGCCGAGAACGCCAGCTTCGTCCCCGCCCGCGTGCTCAATCTCGTCGTGGTGGTCGATGCGCAGTGGAGCGGAGAGATCGCCAACCGCCTGGCCAAGGTGGGCCGGTTCCACCCGTCGCGCACGATCGTCTGCGCCGTCGAGCCCGGGCGCACGACGCTCGACGCGGTCGCCTCCCTTACGGGCGACATCGAGGCCGGCGAGATCCCCAAGCCCGGCGATGTCGCGCTGATCCGCGAGCTGGTGGTCGTACGCTGCGGCGAGCGCCACCTCGCGCACCTCGACACGGTGGTCGACCCGCTGGTGGTCACCGACCTCGTCACCGTGCTGTGGGCGCCGCACGGACACCGCGAGGCGGTCGACTCGCTCCTGCACCTCGCCCAGGTGGTGCTGGTCGACTCGGTGGACGAGCCTGACGTGAAAGAGGCCCTCGGACGCGCGCGCGAGCTCTCCGACGAGGCGTACGTGGTAGACCTCGCGTGGCTGCGCTCGACACCCTGGCGCGAACGCATCGCCGCGACCTTCGACCCCACCCGGCTGCGGCCGGATCTACAGACGATCAGCCGGATCGGCATCCGCCACCATCCCGACTCCGAGGCCGCCGCGCTGCTGCTCGTCGGGTGGATGGCCGCGCGACTCGACTGGCAACCCTCCCGTCTGGTGCCGCGCAACGGGACAATGGTCGGGCAGGCCCACGCGCGCCGCCAGGACGTCGCGCTGAGCCTCGAGCCGGCCCCCGAGCTGTCGACCCGCGGCCTCGCTTCCGTCGAGTTCGAGACCGCCGGCGGGCGCTGGTTTAAGCTCGACCGCGGCCCCGGCGGACTGAAGGCCCACTACCGCCATACGCGCGGCACCGAACGCGAGTGGACGGTCCTCGGCGCGTCGCGCGGCGAGGCCGGCATCCTTGGCGAGGGCATCCGCCAGGCGCTGCTGCGCGACCCTACCTACAAGCCGGCGCTCGAGAAGGCGCTCACGCTCACCCGATGAGGCACCTCGTCGGCGACGTCCCCCTCGGCGGCAGCGCGTTCCCCCCGATCGCCGACTACGCGTTCCTGTCGGACACCGAATGCACGGCGCTGGTCGCCCCCAGCGGCAACGTCGAGTGGATGTGCCTGCCGCGAATGGACGGGCCATCGGTGTTCGCCGCGATGCTCGACCGTGACGCCGGAAGCTTCCGCGTCGGCCCGGCGGAGCAGATGGTCCCGGCGGGTCGCCGCTACCTGCCGGGCACGATGGTCCTCGAGACGACGTGGGGCACCCGCACGGGTTGGGTCATCGTTCGCGACGTCCTGCTCATCGGCCCGTGGCACCACGAGGACGAGCGCTCGCACACCCACCGCCGCTCGCCGACCGACCACGACGCCGCCCATGTCCTGCTTCGCACGCTGCGCTGTGTCAACGGCTCGGTGGAGATCAACCTCGACTGCGAGCCCGTCATGGATTACGGGCGCAAGCACGTCACCTGGGAGTACGCCGACGACGGGTACCACAAGGCGATCGCCACGGCCGAGGGCATGGACCTCCAGCTCACGCTGGCCACCGACCTGCGGCTCGGCTTCGAGGGTCCCCGCGCCAAAGCGCGCACGACGATGCACGACGGCGACCTGGCGTTTGTCGCGCTGTCGTGGTCCGACCACGACGGCCCGGACTCCTACGACGACGCCTACCAGCGCCTGGTGCGCACCGCCGACTACTGGCACGACTGGCTGTCGCATGGCGAGTTCCCCGACCACCCATGGAGGACACATCTGCAGCGCAGCGCGCTGACGCTCAAGGGCTTGACCTACGCGCCGACCGGGGCGATGTGCGCCGCGGCCACGACGTCGCTGCCCGAGACCCCGCACGGCGAGCGGAACTGGGACTACCGGTACTCGTGGATTCGCGACTCCACGTTCATGCTCTGGGGCCTCTACACGCTCGGCTTCGACTGGGAGGCCAACGACTTCTTCTACTTCATCCAGGACGTCGCGTCGGGCGAGGAGGAGCTGCAGGTCATGTACGGCCTCGGCGGCGAGCTCGAGCTGACCGAGAGCACGCTCGACCACCTCGACGGCTACGAGGGCGCGCGGCCTGTGCGGATCGGCAACGGCGCGTGGAACCAGCAGCAGCACGACGTCTGGGGCGCGCTGCTCGACTCGATCTACCTGCACACCAAGTCGCGCGACAACCTGCCCGAGTCGGTGTGGCCGATCGT
>Ga0136633_1000685_pt1 | contig 25574 bp, 27 predicted proteins | sample AntDrymeUQ832206_2_FD_105494 | JGI IMG/M metagenome (GOLD analysis project Ga0136633, IMG submission 105494) | Polar desert sand microbial communities from Dry Valleys, Antarctica - metaG UQ83 (22.06) | ecosystem: Environmental > Terrestrial > Soil > Desert | place: Antarctica: Dry Valley... | reverse complement strand
GCCCGGGCGCTCCGGGACCGGCCGTGGCAGCGCGACGTCGAGCAGGTGCTCGGCCCGCTGCTCGCCGACCTGCCGGAGCTGCCCGCGTCCTGGACGCACGGCGACGGCAGCCCGACCAACCTGCTGTGGTCGGCGCCGGGTGAGGTCAGCGCGGTGCTGGACCTCGGGCTGTGCGACCGCACCTCGCCCGTCGTCGAGCTCGCGACCGCCGTCGAGCGCAGCGGGATCGCCTGGCTGGAGGACGAGCCGCGGGCGCGGCCCGAGGTGGTGGCCGAGCTGGTCGGCGGCTGGTCGGAGGTCCTGCCGGTCGACCAGGCGGCGCTGCGCGCCGTGCTGCCGCTCGTGCACGTCGGCTTCGCGCTGTCCGAGACCGCCTACTACGCCGGCGTCACCGGCAGCGCGGCTGACGCGGAGGTGGCGTACGAGACCTACCTGCTCGGGCACGCCCGGTGGTGGCAGGGCTCGGCCGGGCAGTCGCTGCTCGACGGGATCTCGTCGAGCCGACCCGTGTGACGCGTGCCACACTCCGGCTCCAATCAGCAGTCGGAGGGTGGAGCACATGGGCGAGCAGTTCGACGTCGTCGTCGTCGGAGGAGGATCGGCCGGGGCGGTGCTCGCCGCGCGGCTCTCCGAGGACCCGTCGGTGCGGGTGGCGCTGGTGGAGGCCGGCGGTCCGCCGCCGCCCGAGGAGTCCATGCCCGCGGCGGTCGCGTCGCTGCAGCTCAACCCCGAGACCGACTGGATGTACACCGGTGACGCCGGCGGCGTCGGTCGCGGGCTCGCCGAGGGCCGGATGATGGTGCCCCGCGGCAAGATGCTCGGCGGCTCGTCCGGGATCAACTACATGGCGTACGTGCGCGGCCACCCCGGCGACTTCGACGCCTGGGCCGACGGCGGCGCGCAGGGCTGGTCGTACGGCGACCTGCTGCCGTACTTCAAGAAGTCGGAGGGCATCCAGCCCAGCGGCGACATCGTGGTGGACCACGACGCCCACAACCCCGACGGTCCGCTCGGCGTCTCGGTGCGCGCACCCGTCGTGCCGGCCGCGCAGCAGTTCGTCGACGCGGCGCGCGCCTCGGGCATCCCGACCGGTGACTACAACGGCGGCGACCGGGCGCGGCCCGAGGGCGTGGCCTCGCTGTTCCAGACCACGACCAAGGACGGCAAGCGCACCTCGACCTTCCACGCCTTCCTCGAGCCGGTCATGGACGCGCGGGACAACCTCGTCGTCATCCCGCACGCTCACGTGACGCGGGTGCTGCTCGAGGACGGCGCCGACGGGCTCGTCGCCACGGGCGTGGAGTACCGCACCGCCGACGGCAGGGTCGAGTCCGTGACCGCGAGCAAGGAGGTCGTGCTCGCGGCCGGCGCGATCGGCTCGCCCCAGCTGCTGCTGCTGTCCGGGATCGGCCCGGCGTCCGAGCTGGCCGAGGTCGGGATCGACTGCCGGCTCGACCTCCCCGACGTCGGCAAGCACCTCAAGGACCACCTGCACACGCCCATGGTCTTCCCGGCCCCGGGCATCGGCCTGAACATGACCGAGGTGGCGCTGTCGCTCGGCCCGGACGCCCTGCGCGCTCCCGCGGGTCCGCTGCCGGCCGACCCGGCCGACGACGACGCCCTGCCGCCCGAGCTCGCCGGCGTCAAGGCCGAGGCCGAGCGGCGCCTGGCCGAGTGGGCCACCACCGGCCGCAGCCTGGTGTCCTCCTCCCTGTACGACGCCGGCCTCTGGTACTCCACGGGCCTCGGGGACGAGCACACGCACGACGCGCAGATCGGCTTCCTCGTCTGCGGCTACACCCCGGACCTGTGGCGGGCACTGTTCCGCGTCGACCCGGACGTGTACTTCGAGGACGCGGCGGCGACGCTGGCCCCCGAGGCGGAGGTCGTCGTGATGCTGCCGAACCCGGTGCAGCCGCACTCCGAGGGCGAGGTGCGTCTCGCCAGCGCGGATCCCCTCGAGCCGCCGCGCATCTCGCTGAACTACTTCGCCGACCCGCACGACGTGAAGGTGATGGTCGCGGTGATGCGCCGGGCGCTGGAGCTGGTCGGCAACTGGCCGGTCAAGGGGATGGGGTCGCTGATGGTCCCGCCGAAGCTGGCGGAGGTCCACGGCCACACCTCGGGCGACGTGCCGAGCGACGCGCTGCTCGAGGACCTGGCCCGGCACTACGCGCTGACCGTGTACCACGAGACGTCGACGTGCCGGATCGGGGATGTCGTCGACACCGACCTGCGGGTCAAGGGCGTCGCCCGGCTGCGGGTGGCCGACGCCAGCGTGATGCCGAACGTGACGTCGGGGAACACCAACGCCCCCACGATCATGATCGGCGAGAAGGCCGCCGAGCTCATCGCCGCCGAGCACGGCATCGCACTGGCCGAGACCGTCGGGGCCGCCTGACGTACCGCGCCCAAGGCCCCACCCGCCCGTACACTTGGCACTCGGCTGACCGGAGTGCCAGGAGGAGGGCGAGCAGCGTGCTGGACGACCGCAAGCTCGAGGTCCTGCGCGCCATCGTCGAGGACTTCGTCTCGACCACCGAGCCGGTCGGGTCCAAGTCCCTTGCCGAGCGGCACGGGCTCGGGGTGAGCCCGGCGACGGTCCGCAACGACATGGCCGCGCTCGAGGACGAGGGCTACATCACCCACCCGCACACCAGCGCCGGGCGCATCCCCACCGACAAGGGCTACCGGCTGTTCGTCGACCAGCTGTCGACGGTCAAGCCGCTGTCACCGGCCGAGCGCCGGGCGATCCAGTCCTTCCTCGAGGGCGCCGTCGACCTCGACGACGTGGTCCGCCGCTCGGTGCGCCTGCTCGCCCAGCTCACCCGCCAGGTCGCGGTCGTGCAGTACCCGTCGCTCTCGCGCTCGTCGGTGCGTCACCTCGAGATCGTCCACCTCGCGCCGAACCGCCTGCTGCTGGTGCTGATCACCGACACCGGCCGGGTCGAGCAGCGTGTGCTCGAGCTGCCCGGCACGCTGTCCGAGGACGACGTCGCGCTGCTGCGCCAGGCCTTCGGCAGCCGCCTGCACGGCGCCCGCCTGGTCGACGCGCCGGCCGCGCTGGCCGATCTGCCCGATGCGGCGCCGATCGCGATCCGCCCGGTGCTCACCAGCGTGATGACGGTGGTGCTCGAGACGCTCGTCGACCAGCCCGAGGAGCGCATCGCGCTGGCTGGAACGGCCAACCTCACCCGGCACGTCCTGGACTTCCCGCAGACGATCCGTCCCGTCCTCGAGGCGCTCGAGGAGCAGGTCGTCCTGCTCAAGCTGCTGGGTGAGGTCAACGACCCCCTGACCGTGCACGTCAAGATCGGCGAGGAGAACAACGTGGAGGGACTGCGGTCCACCTCCGTGGTCACGGTGGGCTACGGCCCCGACGGCGGGGCGTACGGCGGCCTCGGTGTCGTCGGCCCGACCCGCATGGACTACGCCGGCAACATGGGCCAGGTGCGCGCGGTCGCGCGCTACGTCGGCGAGCTGCTGGCGGGCGCGTAATGGCCGACTACTACGGAGCTCTCGGCGTCGCGCCCGGCGCGACCGACGACGAGATCAAGAAGGCCTACCGCAAGCTGGCCCGCCAGCTGCACCCCGACGTCAACCCCGACCCCGAGGCGCAGGAGCGCTTCAAGGCGGTCACCGCGGCGTACGAGGTGCTGTCGGACCCGCAGAAGCGCCAGGTCGTCGACCTGGGCGGGGACCCGCTGTCCAACGGCGCCGGCAGCCCCGGCAACCCCTTCTCGCAGGGCTTCGGTGGGCTCGGCGACATCATGGACGCGTTCTTCGGTGGCGGGGGCAGCGGGCGCGGTCCCCGCAGCCGGGTCCGCCAGGGCTCCGACGCCCTGCTGCGCATCGAGTGCGAGCTGGCCGAGACCGCCTTCGGCACCGACCGCGAGATGACCCTCGAGACCGCGGTCGTCTGCTCCAGCTGCACCGGCCAGGGCACCGCGGCCGGCACCCACCCGAGCATCTGCGACACCTGCCAGGGCCGGGGCGAGGTCCAGCAGGTGCAGCGCTCGTTCCTCGGCCAGGTCATGACGACCCGCGCCTGCCCGCGCTGCAGCGGCCTCGGCTCGATCATCGAGCACCCCTGCGGGGAGTGCGGCGGCGACGGCCGGGTGCGTGCGCGGCGCACGCTGACGGTGAAGGTCCCCGCGGGCATCGAGAGCGGCATGCGGATCCGGCTCACCGGCGAGGGCGAGGTCGGCCCTGGCGGCGGCCCCGCAGGCGATCTTTACGTCGAGGTGGTCGAGCGGCCGCACCCGGTCTTCACCCGCGACGGCGACGACCTGCACTGCACGCTCACCCTGCCGATGACTGCTGCGGCGCTCGGCACCGTCCTGCCGCTGACGACGCTCGACGGCGACGAGTCGCTCGACATCGCCCCCGGCACCCAGCCGGACGAGGTCATCACGCTGCGGGCCCGCGGCGTGCCGCACCTGCGCGGCACCGGGCGCGGCGACCTGCACGTCCACCTGCGCATCGAGGTGCCGACGCGACTCGATGCCAAGCAGGAGGAGCTGCTGCGCGAGCTGGCCCGGCTGCGCGGCGAGGAGCACCCGGTCGGCACCGGCAAGGGCAACGGCCTGTTCGGCCGCCGCCGGCGGTGACCGCGGCGCTGTTCCTCTGGGACGACCTGACGACCGACGAGGTCGAGCTGTCCGGTCCCGAGGGGCGGCACGCCGCGACCGTGCGGCGGGTGCGGGTCGGCGAGGCCGTTGACCTGGCCGACGGGCGCGGCACCCGCGCGCACTGCACCGTCCTGACCGTCGGCCACGACGTCGTACGCCTGCGCGTCGGCGCGCGCGACTACGAGCCTGAGCCGGCGCCGCGGGTGGTGCTCGTCCAGGCGCTCGCGAAGGGCGACCGGGGCGAGCTCGCCGTCGAGCTGGCCACCGAGGTCGGCGTCGACGAGGTCGTGCCCTGGCAGGCAGAGCGCTGCATCGTGAAGTGGGAGGGCCCGCGCGGCGAGAAGGCGCTCGCGCGCTGGCGCTCCACCGCCCGCGAGGCCGGCAAGCAGTCGCGCCGGGCCCGCCACCCGGTGGTCGGGCCGTGGGTCTCCACCGACGAGCTGCTGGCGCGGGTGGGCACCACCCCGACGCTGCTGCTGCACGAGGCGGCGGCCAGCCCGCTGGCGTCCGTGGAGCTGCCGGATGAGGGGGACCTGCTGCTCGTCGTGGGCCCCGAGGGCGGGCTCACCGACCGGGAGGTCCGCGCGCTGACGGGCGTCGGCGGGGTGCCGGTGCGGTTGGGCAGCAGCGTGGTCCGCACCTCCACCGCGGGCGCCGCCGCGCTCGCGGTCGTCAGTGCGCGCACGTCGCGCTGGGCCTGAGCGGGTGCGCGTCGGTAGGTTCCCCGACGTGCTGCGTCGCACCGCCCTGGCGGTCCTGCTGTTCGGCGTCGCGCTGCTCGGCGGAGCGGGTGCCGCGCACGCCCAGGAGGAGCCCGAGCCGAGCCCGCCGGCCGCCGAGGAGCAGACCGAGGCCGGTCCGCTCATCCCGCTGCCCGAGCCGTCCCCGGAGCCCGAGCCGACGTCGGAACCGGAACCGGAACCGGAGCCGGAGCCCTCGGTGGAGCCCGAGCCCGAGCCCGAGCCGGAGCCCACCCGCGTGACTCGACCGTCGCCGACCCCCACCCTGCCGCCGGTCCGCGAGGTGGAGGAGCCGGTCGAGGCGCCCGTCGAGCTGCCCCTGGCCCCCGCCTCCGCGGTGCCGGTCGCGGAGGAGGCGCCGCCGGTCGAGCCGGTCGTCGCCGACCCCGCTCCCGCCGGCGACCCGGTCGACCGGCTCGTGCGCTGGGCGGTCGCCGCGGCTGCTGTGCTGGGACTGGCCGGCGCCGCCGGCCTCTACTGGACGAGGGAGACGCCCTGATGGAGTGCCTGTTCTGCCGGATCGTCGCCGGGGAGGTGCCGGCCACGGTCGTCGCCGAGACCGAGCGCACCGTCGCCTTCCGCGACGTCGCGCCGCAGGCGCCGACCCACGTGCTCGTCGTGCCGCGTGACCACCACGCGGATGTCGCTGCCTGCGCCGATGCCGACCCCGGGCTGCTGGCCGACGTGCTGGCCGCCGCGGTCGAAGTGGCTCGCGCGGAGGGTCTGGACGGCGGCTACCGGGTGCTGACGAACACCGGCCCCGACGCCGGGCAGACCGTCCACCACCTGCATGTCCACGTGCTGGGCGGACGCGCATTGGGGGCGCTGGGCTGACCCCTTCGCGGGTAGCCTCGAGGGGTCCACGTCCCGATCCCGGAGAGCAGGCGAACGGCAGCCGCCGACCCCATGCCCGACACCACTGCGTCGACCCCGCGGGTCGACCGCGTCATCAGCAAGCTCGTCGTGCCGGCCGAGCAGTCCATGGTCGCGCTTCTCGGCAGCCGCGACGAGGTCCTGCGGACCGTCGAGCGGGTGCTCACGAGCGACGTGCACGTGCGCGGCAACGAGATCACCCTCACCGGGTCGGCCGCGGACAACGCGCTCGCCGTCCTGCTGTTCGAGTCGCTGCTCGCGCTGCTCGCCAAGGGCGAGACGCTCACCGCCGACGCCGTGGAGCGCAGCGCCGCGATGCTCCGCCAGGCCGACGGCAGCAAGCCCGCCGAGGTCCTGACGCTCAACATCCTGTCCAACCGCGGCCGCACGATCCGCCCGAAGACGGTGAACCAGAAGCGCTACGTCGAGGCGATCGACGCCCACACCATCGTCTTCGGCATCGGCCCGGCCGGCACCGGCAAGACCTATCTGGCGATGGCCAAGGCCGTGCAGGCGCTGCAGGCCAAGCAGGTCAACCGGATCATCCTCACCCGCCCGGCCGTCGAGGCGGGGGAGCGGCTGGGCTTCCTGCCCGGGACCCTGTTCGACAAGATCGACCCGTACTTGCGGCCGCTGTACGACGCGCTGCACGACATGCTCGACCCCGACTCGATCCCCAAGCTCATGGCCGCGGGCACCATCGAGGTCGCGCCCTTGGCGTACATGCGTGGTCGGAGCTTGAACGACGCGTTCATCATCCTCGACGAGGCGCAGAACACCACGGCCGAGCAGATGAAGATGTTCCTCACCCGGCTGGGCTTCGGCAGCCGCATCGTCGTCACCGGCGACGTCACGCAGGTCGACCTGCCGGGCGGGGCGACCAGCGGGCTGCGGGTGGTGCGCGACATCCTCGACGGCATCGAGGACGTGCACTTCGCCACGCTGACGAGCAGTGACGTCGTGCGGCACCGCCTGGTCGGCAAGATCGTCGACGCCTACGCGCAGTACGACGCCGAGAACGAAGCGGCCCGCGGCCCGCAGCGCGCCCCCGGTCGTCGCGACGACGTGCGGAGGTCGCGATGAGCATCGAGGTTGCCAACGAGAGCGGCGTCGTCGTCGACGAGGAGTCCCTCGTCCGTGTGGCGCGGCACGTGCTCGACCGGCTCGGCGTCTCGCCGCTGGCTGAGCTGTCGCTGCTGCTCGTCGACGTGGAGCAGATGGAGAAGCTGCACGTGCGGTGGATGGGCGAGGACGGGCCGACCGACGTGCTGGCCTTCCCGATGGACGAGCTCGACCTGCGCGGCTCGCGCGGCGTCGCGCACGGCTCCGGCCACGGCGCGCCGGCCGAGGACGACGACGACGCGAGCCCAGCGGTGCTCGGCGACGTCGTGCTGTGCCCTGAGGTCGCCGAGCGGCAGGGCCGGGAGGCCGGCCACGGGACCGCGGCAGAGCTGGAGCTGCTCTGCACGCACGGCGTGCTGCACCTGCTCGGCTACGACCACGGCGAGCCCGAGGAGCACGCCGAGATGTTCGGCCTGCAGGGCGAGCTGCTCGCGAGCTGGCAGGCCGCGCGCGGCCGCTGACGCCGCAGGGCTAGCGACGGCGGCGCGCCGCCTTGCGGGCGCAGGCGGCGCACGTGCCGAAGACCTCGACGGTGTGCGACACCTCGGTGAAGCCGTGCGTCGCGGCGACCGCGCTCGCCCACGCCTCGACCTCGGGGCCCTCCACCTCGACGCTCCGCCCGCAGTCGCGGCAGACCAGGTGGTGGTGGTGCTCGGCGGTCGGGCAGCGCCGGTAGACCGCCTCGCCGCCGTCGGTGCGCAGCACGTCGATCTGACCGGCGTCGGCCAGCGCCTGCAGGTGCCGGTAGACGGTCGTGAGGCCCACCGACGCGCCGTCGTGGCGCAGCAGCTCGTGCAGCTCCTGAGCACTCCGGAAGCCGTCGACCTTGTCGAGCACGTTGGCCACCGCGGTGCGTTGACGGGTCGACCGCAGACCGGGCAGGGCGGGGGCGCTGCTCTCGCTCACCGGGGCGTCGGCTCCTTCGTCGTCGTCAGGGCGGTGGGGGCGACCAGCAGATCGCCGGTGGTCCGGCGCCGGTGCCGCACGAGGACACCGCCGACACTAGCCAACGCGAAGCAGCCGAGCGCGACGACGACGATGAGCGCGCCGGGTGCGGTGTCGGCGTAGTACGAGCCGAGGACGCCGCTGACCGAGGCGAGGACGCCGGCGCCCAGGGCGACGACCACGGTCGCCCGGAAGCCGCGGACGAGCTGCTGCGCGGTGGCGACGGGGACGACCATCAGCGCGCTCACCAGCAGCAGCCCGACAACGCGCATGGCCACGGTGACGGTCAGGGCGGCCATGACGGCGAGCAGGAGGTTGAGGGTCCGGACCGGCAGCCCGGCGACCTTGGCGTACTCCTCGTCGTGGCAGACGGCGAACATCTGCCGGCCGACGACGGCCAGGGTGAGCAGCAGGGCGCCGGACAGGGCGCTGATGATCACGACGTCGGTCGGCGACACCGCCGTCAGCGAGCCGAACAGGTACGACAGCAGGTTGGCGTTGCTGCCCCCGGGCGACAGGCCGATGAGCAGCACGCCGCCGGCGATGCCGCCGTAGAACATCAGCGCGAGCGCCACGTCACCGCCGGTGCGGCCCTGCTGGCGGACCAGCTCGATGACGACCGCGCCGATGCTCGCCACGATCACGGCGGTGAGCACGGGCGCAGTGCCGAGCAGGAAGCCGAGCGCGACGCCGGTCAGGGCGATGTGGCCGATGCCGTCGCCCATCAGCGACAGGCGGCGTTGCACCAGGAAGACGCCGACCGCCGGTGCGGCCAGGCCGACGAGCAGCGCGGCGATGAGCGCCCGCTGCATGAAGTCGAAGGCGAGCGGGTTCACCGCAGTCCCCAGACGTGGCGCGTCGACGGGTGCGGCTCGTGCACCGGGTGGGCGTGCTCGGGGTCGTGCAGGTGCAGGTGGTCGGAGTCCGGGGGAGCGCCGTCGTGCAGCACCTGGCCGTCGACCATGGTCACGGCGCGGGTGATGAGCGGCGCCATCGGCCCGAGCTCGTGCGCGACGAGCACGATCGTCGCGCCGCCGTTTGCGAGCTGGCCGAGGGTCTCGGCGAGCCCGGCCTGGCTGGCCGCGTCGACGCCGGCCGTGGGCTCGTCGAGGACGAGCAGCTCGGGGTCGCAGGTCAGGGCCCGGGCGATGAGGACCCGCTGCTGCTGCCCGCCGGACAGCGTCGACACGCTGTCGCCGGCGCGGTCGGACAGCCCGACGGTGGCGATGGCCCGGTCGACGGCCTGTCGGTCGGCCGCGCGCGGCCGGCGCAGGCCGGTCAGCGCGAGCCGCCCGGTGGACACGACCTCGCGCACCGTGGCCGGCACGCCTGTGGTCGCGCCGCCGCGCTGCGGCACGTAGCCGATCCGCGTCCAGTCGTGGAAGCGGGAGAACGGCGTGCCGAAGAGCGCGAGATCGCCTGCTGCCAAGGGGACCAGACCGAGCACGGCCCGGATGAGAGTGCTCTTGCCGGAGCCATTCGCACCGAGGACCGCGACCACCTCGCGGGACGCGACGTGCAGGTCCACGCCCGACAGCGCGACGCGCCCGTCGTAGGCGACGGTCGCGCCACGCAGGTCGATGACGGCGTCGGTCATGCGGTCACGCGGTCACGCGCAGTCCAGGGCGGTCTGCAGCGACTGCAGGTTGGTGCGCATCGCGCTCAGGTAGTCGCCGGTCTCCGGAGCGCCCTCCAGCGGGCTGAGCACGACGGCCTCGGCGCCGACCTCGCGGGCGAGGGACTCGGCCACGCGCGGGCTGGCGGTCTCCTCGAAGAAGATGGTCGTCACGCCGTTCTCCTGCGCGTAGGTGGCCACCTCGGCCAGGCGCCCGGGGGAGGCCTCGTCGTCGGGCGACAGACCGGCGAGCGAGACCTGCTCCAGACCGTACGCGCCGGCCAGGTAGCCGAACGCGTCGTGGCTGGTGACGATCTCCTGCCGCTCGCAAGCGCTCAGCCCGCTGCGCAGCTCCTCGTCGAGCTCACCCAGCTCGGCCTGCAGCGCGGCGGCCCGCTCCTGGAAGGCGTCGGCGCGGTCGGGGTCGAGCTCGGCCAGCTCGTCGGCGACGGCGCCGGCGATGGTGCCGAGGCGCACCGGGTCGAGCCAGACGTGCGGGTCCTGACCGCCCTCGTCGGCGTGCTCCTCGCCCTCGCCCCCGTGCCCGTCCTCGTCCTCCTCGTGCGCCTCGCCGTCGCGCAGCTCGACGGTGGTCAGCACGTCCAGCGCCTTGTCCGCCGCCTGCTGCTCGACGGCCTCGTCGACGGCGGGCTGGAAGCCCTTCGAGTAGACGACCAGGTCGGTCTCGGACAGGCCCGCGACCTGCTGCGGGGTGAGCTCCAGGTCGTGCGGCTCACCCCCCGGCTTGGTGAGGTTCACCACGTCCACGTCCGGTCCGCCGACCCGCTCGGTCACGAACGCGTACGGGTAGAAGCCGACCGAGACCTCGAGCCGATCGCTTGTCTGGGCGGCGTCCCCGCTGTCGGCAGCACCTCCGCAGGCGCTGAGGAGGAGGGTGGCGGTCAGGACAGTCGCAGCGGTCGGCAGGTGCATGTCGTCGACCTTACCCGTATCGACAATCGTTGCCAACTAGGGTTGGTGCTGTGCCTTCCGTAGGCTCTGCGTCGACATGGACAGCCTTCCCCGCCTGCGCGACGCACCGGTCGGATGACCAGCACCGAGGTCCTGCCGCTCGTCGTCGCCGTCGGCTTCGTGCTGCTCGCGGGGCTGCTCGGCAGCCTGGAGGCCGCGCTGGCGCGCGTCTCGCGGGTCCGCGTCGAAGAGCTGGTGCGCGAGGGCCGGCCGGGGGCCGGGCGCCTGCAGAAGGTCATGTCCGACCCGCCGCGGTCGCTCAACCTCCTGCTGCTGCTGCGCGTCATCTTCGAGCTGTCGGCCGCCGGCGTGGTCGTGTCGTACTGCGTCGACCGCATCGACGGCTCGCTCGCGGTGGTCGTGGCAGTGGCCGTGATGACCGTCGTCAGCTACGTCTTCGTGGGCGTGGCCCCGCGCACCATCGGCCGCCAGCAGGCCGAGCGGGTGGCACTCGGCGGCGCGGGGGTGGCGCTGCTGCTCACCCGCGTCTTCGGTCCGTTGCCGACGCTGCTCATCCTCATCGGCAACGCGCTCACCCCGGGCAAGGGCTTCCGCGAGGGGCCGTTCTCCTCCGAGGCCGAGCTGCGCGACCTGGTCGAGATCGCCCAGGAGCGCGGCGTCGTGGAGCGCTCCGAGCGCGACATGATCAACTCGGTCTTCGAGCTGGGCGACACGATCGTGCGCGAGGTCATGGTGCCGCGTCCGGACATCGTCACCATCGAGCGCGGCAAGACGGTGCGCCAGGCGCTGAACCTCGCGCTGCGCAGCGGCTTCAGCCGCATCCCGGTCGTCGGGGAGAACGCCGACGACGTCCTCGGCGTGGCCTACCTCAAGGACCTCGTCCGCAAGGAGCGCAGCGAGGGCGGCGGCGCGGTCAAGGTGGAGGACGCCATGCGCGAGCCGGTGTTCGTGCCCGAGAGCAAGCCGATCGACGAGCTGCTGCGCGAGATGCAGGCCGAGTTCGGCCACATCGCCGTCGTCGTCGACGAGTACGGCGGCACCGCCGGGCTGGTCACCATCGAGGACGTCCTCGAGGAGATCGTCGGCGAGATCACCGACGAGTACGACCGGGAGACCCCTCCGGTCGAGGAGGTCGACGAGCAGACCCGGCGGGTGACCGCCCGCCTGCCCGTCGAGGACCTCGAGGAGCTGTACGGCGTCGAGCTCGAGAAGGATGACGTCGAGACCGTGGGCGGGCTGATGGCCATGCTGCTCGGACGCGTGCCGATCCCCGGCGCGACCGTCCGGGTGGCCGGGCTGCAGCTCGTCGCCGAGAGCGCGAAGGGCCGGCGCAACCGCATCGGCACCGTCCTCGTCACCCGTGACGTGCCCGACCCGCAGGAGGAGACCCGTGCCTGACCTCGACCCCGAGGACGCCAAGATCGTGACGCTGGCGAGGGGGGCCCGGTTGCGGGCACACGCGCCACACACGGGCGTGGCCGAGGGCGCGGCGGTGCGCGACGCCGACGGCCGGACCTACGCCGGTGCGACCGTCGAGAACCGCGACCCGGGCCTGACCACGTCCGCGCTGCGCGTGGCCGTCGCGGCGGCCGCCTCGAGCGGCGCACGCGCGTTCGAGGCCGCTGCGGTCGTGGGCGGGGCGCTCGTCTCCGAGGCCGACGTCGCAGTGCTTCGGGAGTTCGGCGTCGGCGTCCCGCTGCTGCTCGCGGGCGACGACGGGGTCGTGCACCACACCGTCACCACCTGAGCCGAGCCGCGGTTCTGGGAGGATGGTCGACCGTGACTCCCACTCCGCCGGGCTTCCGCTCCGGCTTCGCCTGCTTCGTCGGGCGTCCCAACGCCGGCAAGTCGACCCTGACCAACGCGCTCATCGGGCAGAAGATCGCCATCACGAGCAGCCGGCCGCAGACCACGCGGCACGCCGTGCGCGGCATCGTGCACCGCCCCGACGCCCAGCTCGTGCTCGTCGACACCCCCGGCCTGCACAAGCCGCGCACGTTGCTCGGCCAGCGGCTCAACGACATCGTCCGCGAGACCTACGCCAGCGTGGACACCATCTGCTTCTGCGTGACCGCCGATGACAAGATCGGCCCTGGTGACCGCTTCATCGCCGCCGAGCTCGCGCAGGTCACGACGCCGGTCATCGCCGTCGTCACCAAGACCGACAAGGTGTCCAAGCAGCAGGTCGGGGAGCAGCTGCTCGCCGTCTCGCAGCTCGCCGACTGGGCCGAGATCGTGCCGACCAGCGCGGTCTCGGACTTCCAAGTGGGGCTGCTGGCCGACCTGCTCGTCGCGCGCCTGCCCGAGGGGCCGGCGCTGTTCCCGGACGGCGAGCTCACCGACGAGCCCGAGCAGGTGATGATCGGCGAGCTGATCCGCGAGGCCGCCCTCGAGGGCGTCCGCGACGAGCTCCCGCACTCCCTCGCCGTCACCGTCGAGGAGATGAACCTGCGGGAGGACCGCCCCGAGGACAAGCCGCTGCTGGACGTCTTCGCGACCGTCCACGTCGAGCGCGACAGCCAGAAGGCCATCATCCTGGGGACCGGCGGGGCCCGCCTCAAGGGCGTCGGCACGACCGCGCGGCACCAGATCGAGTCGCTGCTGGGGATGCGGGTGTTCCTCAACCTGCACGTCACGGTCTCGAAGGACTGGCAGAAGGACCCCAAGCAGCTGCGCAAGCTCGGCTTCTAGGCCGCCCGGGACGCGGACGGCTCGGCGCGCTGACCGGGCCGCCCCGCCGGACTAGCGTGGAGGGGTGAGCCTCTACCGGGACGAGGGCGTCGTCCTGCGGGTGCAGAAGCTCGGCGAGGCCGACCGGATCATCACGCTGCTGACCCGCCGGCACGGTCGGGTGCGCGCCGTGGCCAAGGGCGTGCGGCGCACCCGCTCGAAGTTCGGCGCGACGGTCGAGCCGTTCAGCCACGTGGACCTGCAGCTCTACGCCGGCCGCTCGCTCGACATCGTCGTGCAGGCCGAGAGCCTCACCGCCTACGGCAACCGGCTGGTCGCTGACTACGGCCGCTACACCGCCGGCACCGCCGTCCTGGAGACCGCCGAGCGGCTGACGGCGGAGGAGCGCGAGCCGTCGCTGCGGCTGTTCCTGCTCGTGGTCGGGGCGCTGCGCGCGCTGGCCGGCGGCGGGCCCGACGCGCTCGCGCCGCGCGACCCGTCGATGGTGCTCGACGCCTTCCTGCTGCGGGCGATGTCGGTGGCCGGCTACGCCCCGGCGCTGGACGGCTGCGCGCGCTGCGGCACGCCCGGGCCGCACCGCGCGTTCTCGGTCCCGGCCGGCGGCAGCGTCTGTCCGGCCTGCCGCCCGGCGGCCGCGGCCTCGCCCGACCCGGCCGCGCTGGTGCTCATGGTCGACCTGCTGACCGGCGACTGGGACGCCGCCGAGCTGGCCGACCCGCGCACCCGCAAGGAGGCCAGCGGGCTGGTCGCCGCGCACCTGCAGTGGCACCTCGAGCGGGGCCTGCGGTCGCTGCCGCTGGTGGAGCGCGTGTGAGGCCACCCACCCCGCACCCGTCGGGGGTGCGTCCGCCGGACCTGCCGGCCGAGCTGGTGCCGCGGCACGTCGCGATCGTCATGGACGGCAACGGCCGCTGGGCCAAGGACCGCGGGCTGCCCCGCACCGCCGGCCACGAGGCGGGGGAGTCGTCGCTGTTCGACGTCGTCGAGGGCGCGATCGAGATCGGCGTCCGGTGGGTGTCGGCCTACGCCTTCTCGACCGAGAACTGGAAGCGCTCGCCCGACGAGGTCCGCTTCCTCATGGGCTTCAACCGCGACGTCATCCGCCGCCGGCGTGACGAGATGCACGAGCTCGGCGTACGGGTGCGCTGGGCCGGCCGCCGGCCGCGGCTGTGGCGGTCGGTCGTGCGCGAGCTCGAGGCGGCCGAGGAGCTGACCCGCGACAACGACGTCTGCACCCTGACGATGTGCGTCAACTACGGCGGCCGCGCCGAGATCGCCGACGCCGCAAGGGCTCTCGCGCAGGATGTCGCCGATGGCCGGCTCGACCCGAAGAAGGTCGACGAGGCCGTGCTGGCGCGCTACCTCGACGAGCCGGACATGCCCGACGTCGACCTGTTCCTGCGCACCTCGGGCGAGCAGCGCACCTCGAACTTCCTGCTGTGGCAGTCCGCCTACGCCGAGCTGGTCTTCCTGGACACGCTCTGGCCCGACGTCGACCGCCGCCACCTCTGGTATGCCGTCGAGCAGTACGCCTCCCGCGACCGCCGCTACGGCGGCGCCGTGCCGAACGAGGAGCCGAAATGAAGCCGTACGCCGCGGTCGCGGCCGTCGACGTGCTGCTGTCCGCCGCCGGCCGGCAGCGCGAGCGGTGGGTCACCAAGCCGCTGCTCATGCCGCTGCTCGCCCGCGGCAAGGACGACCGCGTCCGGCGCGCGCTGGCCCTGGGCGGCGCGGGCGACGTCGCCCTGCTGGGCAGCGGTCCGGTGGCGTTCACCGCGGGCCTCGGCGCGTTCCTCGCCGGCCACGCCGCGTGGGTCGCGGCGCTGCGCCCGCAGTCGGCCGGCGTGCTGGCCCGCCGGCCCGTGGCGGCGCTGCCGTACGTCGTGGCGTGGGCGGGGCTGAACGGCTACCTGTGGAGCCGGACCGGCAAGGACCGGCTGCCGGTGCTCGTCTACAGCACGGCGCTGCTCACCACGGCGCTGGCCGCGCTCGACACCGGCGAGCCCGATGTCGCCACCGGCGGCGCGCTGTTCCTCGTGAGCGACGCGCTGCTCGCGCTCGAGCGGTTCGGCGACGTGCACCTGCCCGCCCATGAGGGGCTGGTCATGGCGAGCTACACCAGCGCGCAGGCGCTGCTGGCCCGCGTCAGCCGCTGAGCCGGCCGGCTGCCGCCGCCAGGACGAGCCCGACGGTCCCGAGCCGCAGCGCCCGCTGGACGCCCGTGACGACCGGCCAGGACAGGTAGGACAGCCAGCCCATCAGCGCGGCGAGCAGCAGCAGCAGCGGCACCCCGACGGCGGTGGGGGAGGCGAGCCCGGCGATGAGCAGCACCGCCGACAGCACCGGCAGGAAGAACCGCGGCCGCGAGCTGAGCCAGACCAGGGCGTGGGCGCTCGCGCGCTCCACCTTCCCGCGCAGGCCGGGCGCCGGCTGCTTCACCAGCGGCTCCCGGGGAGCGCGGGGTGCGCGCGGCCGAGCGGTCGGCTTGCGGCGGGAGCGGGACTTCGGCACGAGCGGGTCCTCCGGGAGCGGTCGGGGCGCCTAGCCTGTCACCCGTGCTGGTCGTGACGAGGTTCGACGTGCCCGAGTCCGACGCGGCCGGCTTCCTGCCGCTGGCCCAGGCCGCGCTCGCCGCCTTCGCCGCGCGGCCCGGCTACCTGCGCGGGCGGATCGGCCGCGCGGCCGACGACCCGACCCAGTGGGTCCTGACGACCGAGTGGGTCGGCGTGGGCGCCTACCGCCGCAGCCTGTCGGCGTACGACGTGAAGGTCGACGCGGCGCCGCTGCTGGCGCGCGGGCGCGACGAGGCGAGCGCCTTCGAGGTGCTGCACGCCAGCGAGGGCGACGGCGCGGCCGTGGTGGGGCCGTCGCGGCGGGCCCACGACGCGGCGCAGGTCAGGGTGGGCGAGGCGAGCGGGCCGAGCGTCAGCGACGTGTGAGCGGCGCCAGGACCGCAGCGATCGCGGCGGTGTCCTGGTAGGTCAGCCCGAGCGAGCTGGCGGAGTGGTGCCGCACGACGCCGTCGGCGTCCACGACGACGACCGCCCGCTTCGGCAGCCCCATCAGCCCCTTCGCGCCGTACAGCGCGTGCACCGCCTTGTCGACGTCGGACAGCAGCGGGAAGGTGAGCCCGCGTCGGGTGGCGAAGCGCTCGTGGCTGGCGAGGTCCTGGCTGCTGATGCCCCACAGCGTCGCGCCGAGGTCGGTCAGCACCGACAGGTCGTCCTGGTAGGAGCACAGCTGCCGGGTGCAGACGGGCGTGTCGTCGCCGGGGTAGAAAGCGAGCACCACGGGGGCACCGCGCTGCTGCGACAGCGTCAGCGTCGTGGCGCCGTCGACGGTCCAGGCGGGGAGGGTGAAGTCCGGGGCGGTCTGCTCGATCATCCCCGGAGTGTGGACCCCGGTAGCGTGACGCGCTCGCCCGACAGCCAGCCGGACCAGGAGCGCACATGGCCAGCAAGAACGACCGCATGGACACGATCGTCAGCCTCGCGAAGCGGCGCGGACTGGTCTTCCCGAGCAGCGAGATCTATGGCGGGTTGCGCTCCTCCTGGGACTACGGGCCACTCGGCGTCGAGCTGAAGAACAACGTCAAGCGCCAGTGGTGGAAGGCCGTCGTGCAGGGCCGCGACGACGTCGTCGGGCTCGACTCCTGCGTCATCCTGGCCCGCGAGGTCTGGGAGACCTCCGGCCACGTGCAGGCCTTCGTCGACCCGCTGGTGGAGTGCACCTCCTGCCACAAGCGCTACCGCGCCGACCACCTCGAGGAGGCGGCCGGCAAGGAGCTCAAGGACCTCGCCTGCCCCAACTGCGGCAACCGCGACGTGTGGACCGAGCCCAAGATGTTCAACGGCCTGCTCAAGACCCACCTCGGGCCGGTGGAGGACGAGAGCGGTCTGGCCTACCTGCGTCCCGAGACCGCGCAGGGCATCTTCATCAACTACGCCAACGTGCAGCAGAGCGCGCGCAAGAAGCCGCCGTTCGGCATCGGCCAGATCGGCAAGAGCTTCCGCAACGAGATCACCCCCGGCAACTTCATCTTCCGCACCCGCGAGTTCGAGCAGATGGAGATGGAGTTCTTCGTCAAGCCGGGGGAGGACGAGCAGTGGCACCAGAAGTGGATCGACGAGCGCTTCGCGTGGTACCTCGACCTCGGCATCGCGCCGGAGAAGCTGCGGCTGTTCGAGCACCCGAAGGAGAAGCTCTCCCACTACTCCAAGCGCACCGTTGACATCGAGTACGAGTTCGGCTTCACCGGCTCGCCGTGGGGTGAGCTCGAGGGCATCGCCAACCGCGGCGACTACGACCTCACCGTGCACAGCAAGGCCTCCGGCGTCGCCCTGGACTACTTCGACCAGGAGTCCGGCGAGCGCTGGACGCCGTACGTCATCGAGCCGGCAGCCGGCGTCGACCGCTGCGCGCTGACCTTCCTGCTCGACGCCTACACCGAGGACGAGGCGCCCAACGCCAAGGGCGGCGTGGACAAGCGCGTCGTGCTCAAGCTCGACCCGCGGCTGGCCCCGCTCAAGGCGGCGGTGCTGCCGCTGTCCCGCAACGCCGACCTGTCGCCCGTCGCGCGCGACCTGGCCGCGAAGCTGCGCCGCGAGTGGAACGTCGACTTCGACGACGCCGGCGCGATCGGCCGCCGCTACCGGCGCCAGGACGAGGTCGGCACGCCGTACTGCGTCACCGTCGACTTCGAGACCCTCGAGGACCAGGCCGTGACCGTGCGCGAGCGCGACGCGATGACCCAGGAGCGCGTGTCGCTGGACCAGGTGGCCCGCTACCTGCACGACAAGCTCGGCCCGCTGTAGTGCGCACCCTCGTCGTCGACCACCCGCTGGTCGCGCACAAGCTCACCGCCCTGCGCGACGAGCGGACCGACTCGCCGACCTTCCGGCGGTTGGCCGACGAGCTCGTCACGCTGCTGGCGTACGAGGCGACCCGCGACGTGCGGGTCGAGCCGGTCGAGGTGACCACCCCCGTGGCGGTCGCGACCGGCTGCCGGCTGTCGCGGCCGGTGCCGCTCGTGGTGCCGGTCCTGCGCGCCGGGCTCGGGATGCTCGACGGCATGACCCGGCTGCTGCCGACGGCCGAGGTCGGCTTCCTCGGGATGGTGCGCGACGAGACGAGCCTGACCGCCACCGCCTACGCGAACCGCCTGCCGGACGACCTGACCGGCCGCGAGGTCTTCGTGCTCGACCCGATGCTCGCGACGGGCGGCACGCTCGTCACGACCTTCCGGCTGCTCGTCGAGCGCGGCGCGGCGTCCATCACGGCCATCTGCCTGCTCGCCGCGCCCGAGGGCATCGCCGTCGTCGAAGAGGAGTTCCGCGACGACAGCGCGTGCAGTGTCACGGTCGTCTGCGCGGCCATCGACGAGCGGCTGACCGAGAAGGGCTACATCACACCGGGTCTCGGCGACGCGGGCGACCGGCTCTACGGCGTCGTCTGACCCGGTGCTGCTCGCTCTCGCGCTGGCCGCCGCCAGCGTCGCGTTCACCTTCACCGACCCGCGCATCAGCGAGTCCAGCGGCCTGGCCAGCAGCAGCACCCCCGGGATCGTCTTCACGCACAACGACTCCGGCGATGCGGCGCGCTTCTTCGCCGTCGGCGACGACGGGCGGACGCGCACGACCTACGAGCTCCCCGACGTGCAGGCGCGCGACTGGGAGGACATGGCGCGCGGGCCGGACGAGCAGGGCCGCAGCAGCCTGTGGCTGGGCGACATCGGCGACAACAACGCGCTGCGCGACCAGGGGATCCTCGTCCACCGCGTCGCCGAGCCGGAGCCGACCGACCTCGAGCAGGTGACGACCGAGGCGCCGACCAGCTTCCGGCTGCGCTACCCCGACGGTCCCGGTGACGCCGAGGGCCTGATGGTCCACCCGACCACCGGGCGGCTCTACGTCGTCAGCAAGCCGCTGGCCGGCGCGGCCCGGGTCTACGCCGCCCCGCAGCCGCTCGATCCCGACGGCCCGAACCTGCTCGAGCAGGTCGCCTCGGTGTCGTTCTCGACGACGGGCACCCCGGGCGGGCCGGGGATCGGCAGCTTCGCGCAGGTGCTGGTCACCGCGGCCGACATCGCTCCCGACGGCTCGCGGATCGCGCTGCGCACCTACACCGATCTGTACGAGTGGCCGCTGGAGGGCGAGGACGTCGGCGCCGCCCTCGCGGACGAATCGGTCGTCACGCCGCTGCCGGAGACCCGCCAGGGGGAGGGGCTGACCTACACCGCCGACAGCGCGGCGGTGCTCGTCAGCACCGAGGGCGAGGGGACGCCGGTGCACCGCGTCCCGAGCGGCCGGGTCGAGCTGCAGGCCGAGCCGTCGCCGGTCGACCGGGTCGCCGACCCGCCGTCCCGCTGGCCGCTCGTCGTCGGCGGGGGCGCCCTGCTGGCCGTCCTGCTCGTCGTGCGCGGGACCGTCCGACGTCGCCGCTACCGAAGTCGGTAGGGTCCGCCTCCCCGGACGAACGGAGGTCCTCATGACGAAGTACGTGTACGCCTTCGCCGAGGGCGGCAAGGACATGAAGGACCTGCTCGGCGGCAAGGGCGCGAACCTCGCCGAGATGACCGTCCTGGGGCTCCCCGTGCCGCCGGGGTTCGTCATCACGACGGAGGCCTGCACCACCTACCTCACGACCGGGGAGGCGCCGCACGAGCTGGCCGACGAGGTGGCCGACCACCTGGCGACGCTCGAGAAGGCCATGGGCAAGACGCTCGGCGACGCCCACGACCCGCTGCTGGTGAGCGTGCGGTCCGGCGGCAAGTTCTCGATGCCGGGGATGATGGACACCGTCCTCAACATCGGGCTCAACGACACGAGCGTCACGGGCCTGGCCGAGCAGTCCGGCAACGAGCGCTTCGCCTGGGACTCGTACCGCCGGCTCGTCCAGATGTTCGGCAAGACCGTGCTCGACGTCGACGGCGAGCTGTTCGAGCACGAGCTCGACGCCGCCAAGCGAGCCAAGGGCACGCGCTCCGACCTCGACCTCGACGCGGCCGACCTGCAGGCGCTGGTGCGGCGCTTCCAGGAGATCGTGCAGGAGCAGACCGGTGAGCCCTTCCCACAGGACCCGCGGGTGCAGATGGACCTCGCGGTTCGAGCGGTCTTCGACAGCTGGAACACCGACCGCGCCAAGCTCTACCGCCGCCAGGAGCGGATCCCGGGCGACCTCGGCACCGCAGTCAACGTCTGCGCGATGGTCTTCGGCAACCTCGACATGGACTCCGGCACCGGCGTCGCGTTCACCCGCGACCCGGGCAGCGGTCACCGCGGCCTGTACGGCGACTACCTGCAGAACGCCCAGGGCGAGGACGTGGTCGCCGGCGTCCGCAACACCGTCGGGCTGCACGAGCTCGAGGCGCTCGACAAGGCGTCGTTCGACGAGCTGCTGAGCATCATGGAGCGGCTCGAGAACCACTACCGCGACCTGTGCGACATCGAGTTCACCGTGGAGCGCGGCAAGCTCTGGATGCTGCAGACCCGCGTCGGCAAGCGCACCGCGGCCGCGGCGTTCCGCATCGCGACGCAGCTCGTCGACGAGGGCCTCATCTCGATGGACGAGGCGCTCGAGCGGGTGACCGGTGCGCAGCTCGCGCAGCTGATGTTCCCGCGGTTCGGCTCGACCGACGAGGCCTGGCTGCTGACCACCGGCATGGGAGCGAGCCCCGGCGCGGCCGTGGGCAAGGCGGTCTTCGACAGCGCGACCGCGGTACGCGAGGCCGAGCGCGGTGAGTCCGTCGTACTGGTCAGGCGCGAGACCAACCCGGACGACCTGTCCGGCATGATCGCCGCGCGCGGCATCCTCACCAGCCGCGGCGGCAAGACCAGCCACGCGGCCGTCGTCGCGCGCGGCATGGGCAAGACGTGCGTCTGCGGTGCCGAGGAGCTCGAGGTCGACGTTTACGAGAAGACCCTGACCGTAGGTGATCTCGTTGTCCGCGAGGGCGACCTGCTCAGCATCGACGGCACCACGGGCGCGGTCTACCTCGGCGAGGTGTCGGTGACGCCGAGCCCCGTCGTGCAGTACTTCGAGGGCGAGCTGCGCCCCGAGGACGGCGACGACCTCGTGCAGTCCGTGCACCGCCTGGTCACCCACGCCGACGCGACCCGCCGGCTCGGTGTGCTCACCAACGCCGACAACGCCGAGGACGCCGAGCGCGCCCGCCGCTTCGGCGCCGAGGGCATCGGGCTGTGCCGGACCGAGCACATGTTCCTCGGCGAGCGGCGCCAGCTGGTCGAGGACCTCGTCCTCGCCGACACCGCCGAGGAGCAGGAGGCCGCGTTGGCGGCCATGCTGCCGCTGCAGCGCGGGGACTTCGTGGAGATCCTGCGCGCGATGGACGGGCTGCCCGTCACGGTGCGCCTGCTCGACCCGCCGCTGCACGAGTTCCTGCCCGACCTGCTCGAGCTGCAGGTCGAGCAGGCTGTCGCCGAGGCGACCGGCGGGACCATGGACGACAAGCGCCACCGGCTGCTCGAGCACGTCCGCCGGCTGCACGAGGAGAACCCGATGATCGGCCTGCGCGGGGTGCGCCTCGGGCTGGTCATCCAGGGGCTGTTCGCCGTGCAGGTGCGCGCGATCTGCGAGGCCGCCGCGCAGCTCGCCGGCGAGGGCCTTGACCCGCGGCCGGAGGTCATGGTGCCGCTGGTGTCGGCGGTGCAGGAGCTCGAGATCGTCCGCGAGGAGGCCGTGCGGGTCGTCCGGGAGGTGGCAGAGGCGACCGGCCGGAGCGTGCCGGTGCTCATCGGCACGATGATCGAGGTGCCTCGCGCGGCGCTCACCGCCGGCTCGATCGCCGCTTCCGCCGACTTCTTCTCCTTCGGCACCAACGACCTCACCCAGATGGGCTACGGCTTCAGCCGGGACGACGTGGAGGGGGCTTTCTTCAGCCGCTACCTCGACCTCGGCGTCTTCGGGGTCAGCCCGTTCGAGTCGATCGACCCGGACGGGATCGGCCGGCTCGTCCGCATCGCCGTCGACGAGGGCCGCGCCGCCAAGCCCGAGCTCCGCTTCGGCGTGTGCGGCGAGCACGGCGGCGACCCGGAGAGCATCCACTTCTTCGCCGACGCGGGGCTGGACTACGTGTCCTGCTCGCCGTTCCGCGTCCCGGTCGCCCGGCTCGAGGCCGGTCGCGCCGCGCTCGGGGACACGAGCAGCGACACTCGATAGGTGCTCTTCGCCTTCCGCTGGGTCCGTCGCCTGGTCTCCCTCGTCGTGCTCGCCGTCCTGCTCGTGCTGGGCGGGACCGCGGCCGGGGTGTGGTGGACCGCGCGCCAGGACGACCGGCCGGTCAGCGACGCGATCGTGGTGCTCGGCGCGGCGCAGTTCGACGGCCGGCCCAGCTCGGTCTTCAAGGCCCGGCTGCAGCACGCCCGCGCGCTGTACGAGGACGGCGTCGCGCCGCGGGTGATCACCGTCGGCGGCGGGCGGCAGGGCGACCGCACCACCGAGGCCGAGGCCGGCGCGGCTTTCCTCGAGGAGCGCGGCGTCAAGACGGTGGCCGTCGCCGAGGGGCGCAACACGCTGCAGAGCGTCGAGGCGGTCGAGCAGCTGATGCAGCAGGAGGGCTGGGAGACGGCGGTGATCGTCACCGACCCGTGGCACTCGCTGCGCAGCGTCCGGATGGCGCGCGACGTCGGCATCGACGCGCAGACCTCACCGACCCGTGCCGGGCCGTCGGTACGCACGCGTGGCACCCAGATCCGCTACATCGCTCGCGAGACCCTCGCGCTGCTCTACTACGAGATCCTCGGCCGCAGCGGCGAGTCCGGCCCCAGCGCGGTCTAGCCACCCCGTACGGCGCCCTGGGCAGCCGGGTCACCGGGCAGCCGGGCAGCCGGGCCGTGGGTCACCGCATGGCTCCTGCCTGGCACGTCCCGCCCGACTCGCCCTGCGTCCGCACCCAGTTGCCCGGGCGCTGGTGCGGCGCGCGCCGGGCGAGCGAGGTCCCCGGGGTCCGGGCCGCTGAACTGGGTGCAGCTACGAGCAGAAGGCGCCCGGCCGCCGCGCGAGCCTCGTCGCCCGGCCCCGCGGAGTCCCAGGACCGGTACCTCCGGTGATCCACGTGAGGTTGCAGGTGGATTCGGGGCCCGCAACCACCCGCAACCTCACGTGGATCACCCGACGGCCTCCGCGGCCGCAGCGCGCGCCTCGTCGACCGGCTGGGCGGAGTCCCAGGGCCGGGTCACGCCAGCTCGGCGCGCAGCCCCGGCAGGACGTCCTCGGCGATCCGGCGCACGACGTCGGGGCCGGCCTCGCCGTGCCCGACCCGCTCCTCCGCCGGGTGGTCCGGGTGCATGAGGACCACGTCGGTGAAGCCGATCTCGGCGTAGCGCAGCACCGCCTCGCGGAACGCCGCGGGGGAGGCCAGCGCCGGCCACTGCCGCGAGCCGAGGAGCACCGAGCGGCGGATCGTCGCCGGGTCGCGGCCCGCCGCGACGGCCGCCTCGTCGAGCAGGCGCATCCGCGACGCGGCCAGCGCGAGCACCTCGTCGGGCGGCAGGTCCTGGGTGGTGAGGGTGTTCCACACGTCGGCGAACCGGCCGGCCAGGCGCAGCGTGCGCGGCCCGTGCGCGGCCAGCACGAGCGGCACCCGCGGCTCCTGCACGCAGCCGGGCGCGATCGTCATGCCCTCGCCCGCGACCAGCGAGCCGGCGTACGACGTCCCGCCGCGCAGCACCACGTCGAGCAGCTCGACGGTCTGCTCGAAGCGCCCAGCCAGCTCGCCGGCGGTCGGCTGCGCGATGCCCAGCGCCGCCGAGTCGAGCAGCGACCCGCCGGCCCCGATGCCGAGGTCGAACCGGCCGCCCGACACCTGGTCGACCGTCATCGCCGACTTCGCCAGCAGCAGCGGGGAGCGCAGCACGGGGGAGGCCACGAGCGTCCCCAGCCGGATGCGGGAGGTCAGCGCCGCCGCGGCGGCCAGGGTCGTGAAGCCCTCGTGCAGCGGGTCGGTCGGCTCCTGGGTGCGGTGCACCAGGTGGTCCCACACCCACGCGCCGTCGTAGCCGAGCGCCTCGACGTCGAGCACCCGCGCGATCCAGGTGCGCCACGGCAGGTTCTGGACGACGACGACGTCGACCCGCAGGGCGGTCATCCGCGGCCGTGCAGCAGCTTCACGACCTTCACCAGCTGACCGGTCACCTTCTCGGGCCGGTCGAAGGAGGTCAGCGCCACCGGCAGCGCGAAGCGCTGGCGGGTGATCGCCTTGGCGCGGGTGAACTCGCGCAGGCCGTCGTCGCCGTGGATGCGGCCGAAGCCGGACTCGCCGACCCCGCCGAAGGGCAGACCCGGCACGCTCGCGAAGGTGATGACGCCGTTGACGCTGGTCATTCCGCTGCGCACCCGGCGGGCGATCTCGACGCCCTTCTTCGACGACTTCGCGAAGACGGCGCCGGCCAGGCCGTAGCTCGTGGCGTTGGTGCGGCGCAGCGCCTCGTCGACGTCCGGCACGCGGGTGACGGTGACGGTCGGGCCGAACGTCTCCTCGGTCACGGCGGTGCTGTCCTCGGGAACGTCCACCAGCACGGTCGGCGCGACGAACGCCCCGTCGACGGTGCCGCCGGTCAGCGCCCGGCCGCCCTTGGCCAGGGCATCGGCGATGTGCCGCTGGATGATCCCGACCTGCGAAGGCATCGTGATGGGGCCGTACGACGCGCCCTCCTCCGAGCCCGGGTGCAGCTTCGCGGCCCGGCTGGTGATCTCGCTGACGAAGGCGTCGTACGACCCCTCGGTCACGTAGACCCGCTCGATGCCGATGCAGGTCTGCCCGGCGTTGCTCATGGCGCCCCACAGCGCGGCGTCGGCCGCGGCGCTGACGTCGGCGCCGTCGTCCACGATCATCGAGTCCTTGCCGCCGCACTCCATGAGCACCGGCACCAGGCCCTCGGCGCAGGCGGCCATCACCTTGCGGCCGGTGGCGGCCGAGCCGGTGAAGGCGATCTTGTCGACCCCGGCGCGGCACAGCGCGGCGCCGGTCGGACCGAAGCCGGTGACCAGCTGAAGCACGTCCGCGAG
>Ga0136633_1000684_pt1 | contig 25575 bp, 23 predicted proteins | sample AntDrymeUQ832206_2_FD_105494 | JGI IMG/M metagenome (GOLD analysis project Ga0136633, IMG submission 105494) | Polar desert sand microbial communities from Dry Valleys, Antarctica - metaG UQ83 (22.06) | ecosystem: Environmental > Terrestrial > Soil > Desert | place: Antarctica: Dry Valley... | reverse complement strand
GGCCTCCACGTAGAGCGGCCGGATGTAGAGCAGCGACTGCTCGATGGGGATCAGCAGGAGGTTGCCGAGGCGGACCCTCGACCCCTCGGTGTTCAGCAGGGTGATCTGCTGGGAGACCTCCGGCTGCTGGTTGATCCGGGCGTTCACGATGGCGGGGCCGTCGACCTGGCGGGTCCGGGGCATGACGAAGACCTCGAGGGTGCCGTAGTTCCCCGGATCGCTCTTGGCCACCATGAACGCGCTCAGCACCTTGACGCTGTCGTCCCTCGACCGGGGGACGAACGGTTGGAGGAGCAGGAAGTCCTCTGTGTTCTCGTTGGGCAGCCGCATGAGCAGGTAGTAGGGGTCCATCCGAGGCTCACGGGCCTGGAGAGGTTGGCCGGCGGCGTTGGTGGCCGGGACGAGCGGCTGGGCGCTGCTCACTGCGCCCGGCTCCTGGGCGATGTCCCAGGCGTCGGTGTTGTTGTAGAAGTCGCCGGGGTCGGAGATGTGGTAGCGGCCGAACATGTCGGTCTGGATGCGGAACATGTCCTCCGGGTACCGGAAGTGCCGCTTCAGCTCGGGATCGATGTCGAAGCCGTCGGTGAACAGCTTCGGGAACGCCTTCCGCCACGCCTTGATGATGGGGTCGCTCTGGTCGACGACGAAGTACGTCATCTTGCCGGTGTAGGAGTCGATGAGGACTTTCACCGAGTTGCGTATGTAGTTGAAGTTGGCATTGAGATCGGCGTTGGCGGCGAGGCGGGAGGTGTTGGCCGCCTGGCTGTAGGGGTACCGGCTGGTGGTGGTGTAGGCGTCGTAGATCCATTGGATCTTGCCGCCGTAGATGATGGGGTAGGGGTCGCTGTCGAAGCGGAGGAACGGGGCCGCCTTGCGGACCCGCTCGTCGATGTCACGGACGTAGATGGCGCGGGACTCGGACGTCACGAAGCTAGAGATGAGCGGGTTGATGTCGCCGAAGCGGAGCGCGAGGGCGGCCTTGCGGATGAACGAGTCGATCTTCACACCGCCGTCGCCGTTGTAGACGGTGGTGTGGTTGGTGCCGTCGGCCTCCGAATAATCGATCTCGCGCTGCTCGGTGTTGACGATGGCGTACCCGCTCATCACCTGGCCGTAGTAGATCGCCGGCTGGGCGATCGAGGGGGTGCCCGTGGGCGGCAGGTCCTTCAACTGCAACGCGGGCTTGCCGTCGGGCTCGACCGCGCTGCTGGGGGTCATGACGGCGCCGTACCCGTGGGTGTAGACGAGGTGCTGGTTCACCCATGACTGGGAGGGGATGCCGTCGATGTTCAGCTCTCGGGCCGAGATCAGTTCCTGGCGGACACGACCGTCGACCACGTAGCGGTCGATGTCGACATCGTTGAACTGGTAGAAGTTCCGGATCTGCTGCAGGCGGTTGTAGGTCGCCTCGAGGATGAAGCGGTCGGGGTCCCAGAGGCGGACGTTCTCGATCGTCGACTTGTTGCTTTCCAGATCGGCATTCGTGACGGTGTTGTCTGCCTGGAACAGGTTCTCCGTGACATCGCGCAGGCCGAAGGCCGTCTTGGTGGCCTTGATGTTGCGGTCGATGTAGGGCAACTCCTTCACCGACTCCGTCGGCTGCACCCGGAACTGCTGCACGGCGGCCGGGATGGCGGCGCCGACGACGACGGACACCATGGCCCACAGCCCGAGGGCGATGACCGGCAGCACCCAGCCCCGCCGGAAGATGTTGTAGATGAAGAGGGCAGCGGCGATGAGGGAGATGCCGAGCAGCAGCTGCATGGCCGGGAGCTGGGCCTTCACGTCGGTGTAGCCCGCGCCCTGGACGACGCCTCGGGCGGAGTACAACAGCTCGTACTTCTCGAGGTAGTAGTCGACCGCCTTGAGCATGGCCAGCACGGCCATCAGCACCGACAGGTGGGCCTTCACCTGGGGCGTGACCTTCTGCATGGGCGTCTGAAAGCGGATGCCGCCGTTGAGGTAGTGGGCGACGGCGGTGATGATGGCCACGATCACCAGCGAGGCGAAGAGCCAATCGACCACGAACTTGGCGAAGGGCAGTTGGAAGACGAAGAACCCCAGATCCTTCTGGAACAGGGCATCCCGTGTCTCGAACGGGACGTGGTTCCGGAACAGGGTCCAGGCGCCCCACTGGCCGGCGGCGCCCGGACCGGCGATGAGGGCGAAGGCGCCCGCCACCGCGGCCCGCACCAGCCCGGCCCGCTGGCCGATGGCCTCGTGGTAGCGCTCGATGAGCTGCTCCTCGGGCCCCAGCGGCCGGAACGTCGGGGCGATCAGGTCGGCAATGGCCAGGTTGGCCCACAGCAGGGCGAAGAAGAGGAGCGTGAAGATCAGCCCGAGGGCGATCTTCACGCCGAGCACGGACCGCCACACCGAGGTGAGGGCCAGCTCGTCGAACCAGAGGTAGTCGGTGTAGAAGCCGGCGATGCCTCGGAGCGAGACGAGGACGAAGAACAGGGCGACGGCGACCAGCACCAGGACGATGCGGCCGCGGGCCGGGTGCCGGCGTCCGGCTATGTCGGTGGGAGCGCGCACGTCGGTGCCAGCCTAGGTCGGCGGGGAAGCAAGGGGGGCTCGGGGTCAGGCGGTGACGGGTACCAGGAGGCAGCGACAACCGGGATGGGCCGGCGGATGCAGCTGGCCGGTGGGGAAGGCCTGGCCCTTGATGGTGGGCCCGGCCAGCGCGTTGTCGTCGCAGTCGGGGCAGTGGCCCTCGTCGTCGACGAGCCACTGCAGGACGGCGACTTCGGGTGTGGCTGCGAAGGCCCCGGTGCTGAAGGCAGCGAGGACATGATGGCGCGCGCTCTCCTCCACCTGCTGGACCTTCCACTGCCGGTAGGTGGCTCTGAGGCTCTCGGCGGCGACGGAAGGGTCGTCGGAGTCGGCGCCGCCCGCCAGGGCGCGGGACAACCGCTCCCGGAGCGGCTCGACCAGCTCGGTGGCCAGTGACCGGGCCTGGGGCTCGACCGACGGGTAGGCCTTCTCGGCGTCCGAGCCGGAGCCCGGATCCGACACGAACCCGATGCCGGCCCGGGCCGCCTGCTGGAGCCACGGCACTGCGGCATCGGCGTAGCTGGCGGACTGGGCCTCGGGCTCGGGGAGTATGCCCGCGCCCGCCTTCGGGCCCAGCCGGCGCAGGCCGTCGAGCACCTCGTTCTGCTCGTCACCCAGAACCCGCTTGAGGGCGCGGGTCAGGCCCGCCTCGAGGCTGTCGAGCAGGTCGTCGCGACCTTCCAGCGCGTTCTCGCCCACCACCGGGTCGACGGCGACCTCCTTGGGGGGGGCGTCCGGAAGCGGCTCTGGATCGAGATCCGGCTCGCGCCGGTCGGCCCGGATGCGGGCGAACAGCTCCTCGACGTTGCCAGGCGGGCCCTCGGCGCTGACGATGGGCACCTCACTGGTGCCCAGCTCCGGCGCCGGCGGGGGCTCCAGGGCGTCGGGAATCTCCACCGGGGCATCTAGGACGGGAGCCTCGGCCACGGGTTCGACCACCGGCTCGGGCTCGGAGGGGGCCGGTTCGGGCGGCGCCGGCGGGTCGGGCGGTGCGGCCAAGCGCCCGGCGACCGCGCCGGCCACGGTCTGGGGGCGCAAGCGGGGCCGTTCCGGCGCCGCCGGGGCGTCGACCCGGCGGAACAGGGCGGTGGCCGGCGACCCCCGCAGCCCTTGCGGCTCCCTCGCTGAGGCGGCGGCCCCGACCAGCGAGCGGGCCCGCTCCCGCTCGGGCACCGGGCGGGGAGGCGTCCGGGGCTCGGGCAGGACCGTGTCGTCGTCCTCCGCCCGGCGTGCAGTGTCGTCTTCGGCCCTGCGGGCGATGGCCTCGGCGGCCAGGCGCGCCTCCGGCTCGGCGGCCTCGAGCTCGGCGGTGGCCTCCTCGACCGTGCGCCGCACCACGTCGTACGCCGCCACCAGGCGCTCCCGGACCGCCCGGAGCTGCTCGATCTGCACCTGGGCCGACCGTCGGCGCCGGGCGAGGTCACCGAGCATCCGTTCCCGGACGGCACGTGCCTCCCCCACCATGTCCTTGCCCTGCTGCGTGGCCCGTTCGATCTGCGCCTCGCACTCGGCCTCCGCCGCCCGCTGGATCGAGGCTGCTGACGCGTCGGCCTCGGCCACGCGGCGGGCCATCAGCCCGTCGGCCTCCTCGCGCATACGGGCGACGCGCGCCTCGGCGTCCCGGAGGACGGCCTGACCCTGCTGACGGGCCTCGTCGGTGATCGACGCCGCGGTCGCCCGGGCGCTGGCCAGCAGCTTGGCCGCGTGCTCCCCAAGGAGGTTGGTCAGGGTGGTCTCGTCGAGCTCCGGGTGGGCTACTCGTGCCAGCGCGTCCTGCAGCGCGCTGCTCAGCTCCGACTCTCGTTCTGCGCCGGCGGCCATCTCGTCGCTGACCCGCTTCAGGAACTGCCTGACCTCGACCGGGTGGTAGCCGCGGAAGGCGGAGCTGAAGCTTCGGCTCGTCACGGTTTCGGGCGTGACGACCTGGCCGCTCGAAATGACGATCTGGTCGTCACCCATGACGGGCAGCGTACGCGCCGCGAGAGTCCGAAACGCGGACGCTCACGGAATTGCCTGCGGCTGGCCCCCAAGGCTGCGCAGCAACCCAGTGAGGGTGTTGACCAGCGAGTTGACCGTTTCGTCCAAGGGGGTCCCGGTGTTGAGTGGTCCCGTCACCGTCGTGGTGGTGATTGCGGGAGCGACCGTGGTGGTGGTGGCTCCGGGACGGGAGCGGGCTGGCGCGGTCGTCGTGGGGGACGGGCGCACCGTGGTGGCGGTGGATCCGCGGCTCGGCGGGGCCAGGGAGCCGGTCGGGCCCGTCGGGGGGCCGGACGCGAACTGGGCCGGGCCCCGGCTCACGGCGGCCTCGATGGTCTCGAGGATGGGGACACGGTTCACACCCTGGTCGAGGGCGACGAGGCCCCATGCCGCCCCCTCGTCCCTGAAGCCGAACACCGCGACCCAGCGCTCGGAGAAGGCGCCGCGGGTCCCCTCGAGGGTGATGGCTGCGCCCACGAGCGTCTCGCCCGGGGGCCGGGCGGGATTGAGCAGGGAGGCGGTGAACGCCGGCTCGGCCGCCAGCTCCGGGAAGAGATCGCGGAAGTAGTTGAAGGACCGGCCCTCGGTGGCGCCCAACTGGGCGGTGAACCCCTGACTGCGGGCGTTCAACTGGTTGCTCAGTTCGATGGCATCGGAGAGGTAGCGCTGATCCCACATGTCGGTCGGTAGGTACTCGAGGGGCGTGGCCCTGGTGGGGAACTGTCCGGTGGCCGGCAGGGCGGCCTGGCGCAGGGCGGCAACGGTCAGGGTGGAGCCTCCGGCGCTGAGCTGGGCCGTTCCCTCGTAGGCAGCGACGAGCACAGCCACGCCCCGCGACACCCGGGCGTCGCCCTGCACGGCGACGTCGGTGCCGTTGACGTCGACGGCCAGCGGCGCGTCATCGGAGACGATCAGGACGTCACCGCCGACGAGCACGGGCCGCACCTGCTTGGAATCACCCACCTGGATCTCGAGGTCGGTCCCCTGCCGGAGCTCGAGGCGGCGATCGTCCTTGAGGCGGATGACGGCGGTCCCCCGCAGCATCCGGACCCGGTCGCCGCTCTTCAGGTCACGGGAACCGGTGATCTCGCGCCGGTCCTCGCCGGCGCGGCTGATCTCGGCCTGACCGTCGACGGTGATCCGGCCGCCCGCCGGCGGTGACGACCGGCTGCAGCCGGTCACCCCTGCGGCCAGTACGGCAGTGACGAGAACGACGAGCACCGACCTGGGCCTGCTCATGGACGACCGGCTTTCGTGAAAGGGGTTCTGCGGGCGGATGGCTGGACCGGCAGGACGATGGAGAACGTGGACCCCTGGCCGGGAGCGGTCTCGCAGACCAGCTCGCCGTCGTGGGCGTGGACGACCCGCCGGACCAGGGCCAGCCCGAGCCCGAGGCCGCCGAACTGGCGGGTAGGCGAGCTGTCGCCCTGGGCGAAGTCCTCGAAGATGCGGTCGAGGCGGTCGTCGGGGATGCCGATGCCGTGGTCACGCACCGAGATCCGCACCGCCGGCGACGCGTGGTCGTCGCCGCCGGCGCCGTTGGAGGAGAGGGTGGCCGTCACGGACACCGCGCCTCCTGACGGCGAGAACTTGACGGCGTTGTCGACGAGCTCGTCGAGGCAACGCTCCAGCAGGCGGCGGTCGCCGGCGATCTCGGGGAGGTCGCGAGCGGTCCGTCGGGTGATGGGGTGCCTGTCGTCGACCCGACCCTTCCATCGGGCTACGACCGACTCGAGTAGGGGGCGGACGGCCACCGGCTCCCGCCGGATGCTGAGCGGCCCGGCCTCCTGGGCGGCCACGTCGAGCAGCCGCTGGACGACCAGCTCCAGCCGGTCGGCGGCGTCGACGATCTCGGCCAGCGACTGGCGGGCCTTGGCCTCGGGCACCTTCCGGCGCAGCAGGAGCTCGGCGTAGCCCTTGATAGGGACGAGCGGGGTGCGCAGCTCGTGGCTGATGTTGGAGAGGAGCTCGCTCTTGGCCCGCTCCGCCTCCCGCTCCCGCCGCATGTCGCGCAGCACGTAGACGCCGCCGACCGGAGGCCCGTCGGGGCGGCCCAGGCTGCCGGCCGAGAGCGCCACCGGGATGCGGGTGTCGGCGTCGCGGATCACGACCGCCGGGGAGCTCCACGGCCCGGCGGCCGGTTGGGCCAAGCGGGGGGCGAGGTCGACCCCGTCCTCGGTGGCGATGCTGGCCACCTCCGAGGCCGACCGCCCGACGGCGTCGCGGGCCCGGATACCGAACAACTCCTCGGCCGCGGCGTTGAACGTGGTGATCCGGCCGGTGGCGTCGACGGCGACGAGCGCCTCGCCCATGCCGGCGACGACCGTCTCGAGCCGGGTGCGGGTCTTCGCCTCCTCGTCGGCGGTCTGGCGCAGTTCGGCGGCCAGGGTCTCGATGGACTCGGCCATCGAGTCGAATGTGGCGCTGAGCACACCGACCTCGTCGGAGCTGACCACGTTGGTGCGGACGCTCAGGTCGCCGCCCTGGATGGCCTCCGCCGCCCTCGTGAGGCGCCGCAGGCCCACGCCGATGCGCTCCCCGACGAAGACGGCGACGAAGAACGCGGCGAGAGAGGTCAGGAGGCCCACGAGGAAGAGGCTCCGGAACAGGGAGTTACGGGTGTCGTCAACCGTGGTGGTGGGGATGGTGGCCACGACGGCCAGCACCCGGGCGCCGTCGGGGGCGAGGACGGCACGGGACGCGAGGAACGTCCCACCGGTGACCCGGGTGGCGCTGCCGTTGGTGCTTCGCAGCGCGTCGCCGGCGACCCCGAGCACCGACCCGCTGCCCAACGGGCGTCCGTAGCTCACGAGGACCTGCTCCCGGTCGACCAGCGCCAGGGTCACCGCAGGGTCGTTGCGGGCCCGCTCCGCCAGGTAGTCCCTCGTCAGATCGGCCGAAGCGATCACCAGGCCAACCGGCCGGCCCTGAGCCGTCACCACGTACACGCCCACGGCCAGGACCCGACCCTGGAGCACCTCGATGGACCCCGTCTCCTCGATCCCCCTCTGCAGGAGCTCGTTCACGGCCCGCGAGCCGACCAGGGCGTCGGCCCCGGCGGTGTCGAGACCGACGGCCGCGATCACCCGCCGCTTCTCGGTGGCGTAGAGCAGAGGTCCGGTGGCCGAGAGGAGTCCCTCGCTGACGAAGTCGTTCAGGTTCCGAAGGATGGTCGGATCGGCCGCCGGACGGTTCGACAGCCCGACGAGGAAGTCGGCGGGCTGGCCCTGGATGGTGAGGGCCACGAGCTTGGCGCTGTTGCGGGCGTCCTTGCCCGAGCTGATCTGGACCTCCTCGGCCTCGGCGAGGGCCCGGGCGGCAACCCGCCGGAGGGCCTCGCGCTCGACGTTGCCGGTGATCACGATCGACAGCGCCAGCGACACTGCGAGGACGACGAAGAGCAGGGTCGCCACTGCGCTCACTGCGATGCGGGCGGGCACCGAGCGGCGGGCCGACGCGATCAGCACCGTCCCCAGGGCGAGGGCGCCGGCGCCGCGCAGCCAGTCGGCCAGGGTGGCCGCGTCGGACGCCGACGCACCCTCGGCTGCGGCCATCAGGACGAGGGCGATCCACAGGGCGCGCCGCGAAGCCCGGTCCTCCCCCCATCCCAGCGTGCCGGCCGCAAGGAGGACGATCCCCGCTCCGCGCAGGCCGATGACCGCCAGCTCCCTGGTTTCGGTCAGCAGCGAGCCGTGCAGGAAGGCGGCCCCGGCCACCGCCGCGAAGCCCAGGGCGAGGGTGAAGCGCGACCGGCGGTTGGCGCCGACCAGCTGTGGCCGCAGCAGCACGATGGCGGCGCCGGCGACCGCCACCAGGAAGGTGGCGAACTCGACGGCGAACCGTAGCTGCGCGGCCTGCGGCGACATCGCCTAGCGCCGAAAGAGCGCGGACGGACCCGGAAGGGCCACGAGCGTGGATGCTGTCATCGGCAACCTCGGAGCCCGGCGACGGACCGTTGTCAGTATGGTACTGCCCTGTCTAGTCACCCTGCGTGGCGACCCGTTCACAATACCGGGTCAAGCTGGGCCAGGCGGCGTGGGGAAGAGGCGTGTCCACGGGGCGGGTGCCCGCCAGTGAAATACGGAGCAAGAGCACCGAGCCGGGCCTGCCGGCCCTGCCGCAGCGCAGCGGAGGCCACCGCCGGAAGGCCGTCAACGGCTCGGTGCGGTTTGCGACCAGTGACTACGTGCCGGAGCCGGGCTTGCCGAGGGCGAGGGCGTTGCTGCCGTCGAGCGTGGCGAGCGCCTTCAGGGCCTCGTCGAAGCTGCCGACGCCCCGAATCTCGAGGCCGCCGCCGGCGTGGGCCCGGGCCTCGGCCTCGTTCTCCTTGGGGACGAGGAAGACCTTGATCCCGGCGCGGCGAACGGTGACAGCCTTCTGAGCCACCCCTCCGATGGGACCGACCGTGCCGTCGCTCAGCAGTTCGCCGGTGACGGCCACCGAGGAGCCGCCCGTGAGCTCGCCGGGCGTGAGAAGGTCGAGGAGCTCGAGGCCGTAGGCCAAACCGGCAGAGGGACCCACCACCCGGCCGGAGTCGATGTTGATCTCGAACGGCAGCTTGATCTTGGTGGTCAGGCGGACACCGAGGATCGGACGGCCCTCGGCCTCACCCAGCACCGCCTCGAGGTCGACGGGGCGAGCGTCGCCGCGCCTGACCTGCATGCGCAGGGTGTCACCGGGAGCGTGGGCGCGAATGGCGGTCACTGCGTCATTGCTGGACCTCACCGGCTTCCCGTCGAGGGCGACGATCACGTCGTTCGGCTTGAGCACCGTCGCCGCCGGGAGGCCGGCCTGCACGTCGACCACTTCGGCGCCCTCGCCGAGGTTGGTGTAGCCCAGCTCGCGCAGGGCCAGTACCTGCGCCGTGGTCTTGGAGTCGGCCATGGCCTCGACGTTCATGCGCTGGAACTGCTCCGGCGGAATCGTCCCCCGGACCTTCACCTCGGGGACGACCTCGACCGCAGGGTCCAGCCACCCGGCGAGCGCCTCGTACGGGTTCACCCGCTCCCGCACGGAGACGGTCGTGTAGAACAGCTTGCCCCGGGGAGGATACGTGGGATGACCCTTGATCTCGATCACCGTGTTCACCGCCCGGGCCGAGCCGGGCGCGAGGGTGTCGTAGGGAAGCTGCACGAACCGGGCGACCACGCCCACCGCGCCCAGCACGAGGCTGAGCACCACGAGGGCGATCACCCACCGGCGGCTGGACGACGATCGATGGGGAGCCGGCGGCGGCCCCTCTTCGTTCGAAGTTAGACTTTCTTCGGTCGTGTCCACGTTCCTCGTGAGCTTTGGCGTGGTTGCGGCGACGATCGCCGCCGTGGTCTACGTCGTCCTGAACGGCCCTGACCAGCCTCCCACGATCCGGCGGCAACCGTCCCGCGCCAAGGACCATCGACGCGAGCGCGCCGCCCGGGCCCACGCGAAGACCCAGCACGCTCCGTCGCCATCCACCGCTCCGTCGACACCTCCGCCCACACCCACACCCACACCCACACCCACACCCACACCTCCAACCAGGGCCCCGATGACCATTCCAGTGGGTCCGGCCATCGCCCTGCCAGACTCCGACGTCATGCGCCTGCGCGTCCTGCCGGCGGGACGGACCACCCTCTGGGTCCGCATCCGCTCGAGTGTCGCCCTCGTCGTCCTCGTGGCAGTTCTGGGCGCGCTCGTCGCCCTGGCCATCGGCGGGCTCCTCCTTGGCGTCGCGCTCCTGATCCGCAGCGCAACGATCTAGGTGACGAGCTCCATCCGCACGACATAGCGCTCGGCGACCGACCCCACGGGATGGCAGGCGTAGAGCGTGGCGGTGTGGGCGTGCGTCTGGTTGGCGATCCAGCTGTCCGAGGGCCTCACCACCAGGTGACCGGTGACCCGGTAGGTCGTGCGGTCGCCCCTGACGGTGAAGATGACCCTGTCGCCGGGAACGAGGGCGTCGATGTGGCGGAACGGCTGGCTCTCGGTGGAGCGGTGGCCGGCGACGACGACGTTGCCCATCTCGCCGGGCAACGCCGAACCGGTCCAGTGGCTCGGCCCGCGATCGATGTTGTGGAGGGTGACGCCCTGGAACATGCGGTGCTTCAGGCCGAGCTTGGGAATCTCCATCGTGCCCAGCTCGACCACCGGCTCGGGGGCGTAGGAGTCCTTGGGGATCGGGATCGGCACAGGGAGCGGCGGGCCGGGCGGGGGAAGCGTGGGGTCGGCGTAGCGGGACGTCGTGGGCGGCGCTATCACGAGCGGCTGCAGGGCCGGCGGGGACGCCTCACCCCTCGCCTTCACGGCCGGCGCCGGCGCAGCGCACCCGGCGAGGACGACGACGAGCAGGGCGACGACGACCAGGGGCACGCTGCGGGGCCGCACGCGCGAGAGCATACGTCGGTGGTCGACGCCGCCAGCCGCCGCCGGGCTGCCGCCCTCGCCGGTCATACCGGGGACGAGGCGCAGGCCCGGACCCTTCTCGCCGACCCCGACCCGGGTGTCCGGGCCACGGCGTTGGGCGCCCTCGGCCGGCTGCGGCGGGCCGGCGTGGACGACGTGCTCGCTGCGCTCGCCGACCTCTCGCCTGAGGTGCGCCGGCGGGCCTGCCAGGTGGCCGTCGGCGTGCCCACCGTCGATCTCGTCCCGATGCTCGCCGATGGCGACGCAGGGGTGGTGGAGGTGACGGCCTGGGCCCTTGGCGAACGGGCGGAGGCGGCGGGCGACGTGGTCGCCCGCCTCTCGACCGTCGCCACCGACCACGACGACCCTCTCTGCCGGGAGGCCGCCGTGGCCGCCCTGGGCGCAATCGGCGACGCGCACGGCCTCCCCGCCATCCTGGCCGCCACCCGCGACCGGCCCGCCATCCGGCGCCGGGCAATCATCGCCCTCGCCCCGTTCGACGGCCCCGAGGTCGAGGCCGCCCTCGCTGCCGCCCTTGGGGACCGCGACTGGCAGGTCCGCCAGGCCGCCGAGGACCTCAGCGGCGACGAAATCTAGTTGCGCCTTACCTCTCCGCACCCATGAACAGCACCTTGAGGGATTCGAAGGCCTCGAGGCACTTGCCGGCGCCCAGGACGACGCACTCGAGGGGCGCCTCCACCAGGTGGACCGGCAGCTCGGTCTCGTCGGCCAGGCGTTGGTCGAAGCCCCTGAGCATGGCCCCGCCACCGACCAGGTGGATGCCCTGCTGGATGAGGTCCTGCGCCAGTTCGGGAGGGGCGTGGCCCAGGCACTTGATGACCGATTCGACGATGGCCCGCACGTTCTCGTCGATCGCGTCGCGGATCTCCTCGGGCGAGAGGATGGCGGTCTTGGGCAGGCCGCTCATGAGGTCCCGGCCCCGGACCTCGGCCTTCACGTCGTCGGCCACGGGGGCGGCGGAGCCGATGGCCAGCTTGATCTCCTCGGCCGTGCGCTCGCCGATGGCCATCCCGTACTCGCGCCGGACGAACGCCTGGATGGACGCGTCGATGTCGAACGAGCCGATCCGGATGGCCTCCAGGGCGACGATGCCGCCCAGGGAGATCATGGCCGTCTCGGACGTGCCGCCGCCGATGTCGACGATCATGTTGCCGAGGGGCTCGTGGATGGGCAGGCCGGCGCCGATGGCGGCGGCCATGGGCTGGGCCACCAGTTGGGCGTCCATGGCCCCGGCCTGGCGGGCCGCCTCCTTGACCGCCCGGCGCTCCACCTCGGTGATGGCCGAGGGGACGCAGAGCAGCACCCGGGGTCGCTGGAATCGAGAGAGGCCGGCGCGCTGCAGCAGCAGCCGGATCATGCGCTGGGTGATCTCGAAGTCGGTGATGGCCCCCTGGCGGAGAGGACGGACGGCCTGGATGTACCCGGGTGTACGGCCGATCATCTGCCACGCCTGGTGGCCCATGGCGAGGACGTCGTGGGTCTCGACATTGAGCGCGATGACGGTGGGCTCGTTGAGCACGATCCCCCGGCCCTTGGCGTAGACGAGGGTGTTGGCCGTCCCGAGGTCGATGGCGAGGTCTCTAGCCAGGGCCCGGCCCTCTTCCCGGCTGCGACGGCCGCTTCGGTGGGGTTGTCGGGGGCTTGGGCCGGTCGTCGCGGGGGGCCTGGCGCCCACGCTGCCGGTCGAGCGGGGAGCCCGGCGCCAGCGCGTCGAGCTCCCGGGCGAAGTCTCGGATGTGGGCGTCCATGGACCCCGGCTGGCGGTGGCGGAACCACAGCACGAGGCAACCGATCAGGCTCAGCACGACGGCGATGCCCAGGAACACGAGTGCGTTCACTGGGTGGGCACCTCGCCGACGGGCGAAGCGCACGCCGACCAGTCCTCGCCGCCGTCCCACGCCTCCCGCTTCCAGATGGGAACGGTGGCTTTCAGGGTGTCGATGCAGAAGCGGGCCGCCTCAAACGCCTCGGCCCGGTGGGGGGCGGAGACGCCCACCGCCACCGACGCCTCGCCGACGCCCAGAAGTCCCGTGCGGTGCAGCAGGGCGAGGCGGCCCAGCGCCGGCCACCGGGCTCTGGCCTGGTCCGCGATGGCGGCGAGGCGAGGCGTCACCTCCTCGTCGTACGCCTCGTACTCGAGCGACCGCACGCCGGGTCTGCCCTCGGAGTGATCACGGACCGCGCCAGTGAAGATCACCGACGCCCCGCAGTCCGCACGAGCGAGGAAGTCGGCGAGCGCGCCGAGCGGCAAGGCGCCGGCGGTGATGCCCACCCAGTCGTCCCGGCCGTCCGGGGGGTCGAGGCCCACGGGGGGAATCCTACCGGGGGGGCGAAGTCCGCCGGTGGGAAGGGCCACGTAAGGTGGATCGCGATGGAGTTCGTCGAGCCCGAAGACGAGCCACTGCCCTACCGTCAGCCGCCTTTGCCGGACGATCGCCTATGGCGGCACCCATCCGAGATCGGCCCGAAACGGGCCCCGGCGTCGCGGCAGTTGTGGGTGGTCGCCCTGGCCTCGGCCGTGGTCGCGAGCGTGCTGTCCTCGGGTCTGGCCGTGGTCGCCGGCAACCTCCTCGACGCCCGGGCAGGAGTTGGGGCCGGGGGCGGCGGCGGCGCCCCGGGGGTCGACGCCGCACGGGTCCTGCCCACCTCGGCGCTGGTCGGGTCCCGGGCCGACGTCGTGGCCGTGGCCGACCGGGTGCGGCCGGCGATCGCACAGTTGAAGGTCGAAAGGGGCCGAAGCGGGACCGGGTCGGCGGTGTTCTTCCGCAGCGACGGCCACCTGCTCACCAACGCCCACGTGGTCGAGGGGGCCACGTCGGTCACCGTTGTCCTGTCGACCGGCCGGGAGATCGCAGCCCGGGTCGTCGGCTCCGATCCCGACAGCGACACCGCGGTGCTCAAGATCGAAGGCGGCCCCTTCCCGGTGGCCGAGCTGGGCTCGTCGGCCGATCTGAAGGTCGGCCAGGAGGCGATCGCCATAGGGTCACCGCTCGGCCTGACCGGCGGGCCGTCGGTCACCGTGGGCGTGGTCAGCGCGCTGCACCGCACGGTGCGCACCCGGACGGGCAACACGCTCGTCGACATGGTCCAGACCGACGCACCCATCGCCCCCGGATCGTCGGGCGGCGCCCTCATCGACTCCTCCGGCCGGGTCATCGGCATCACCACCGCACTGGCCATGACCGACACCGGCGCCGAGGGCTTCGGCTTCGCCACACCGGTGGACGCATCCCGCTCGGCGGCGGAGCAGTTGATGGCCACCGGCAAGGTGGTCACCGTGTGGCTCGGCGTGGAGGGCAGCGACCTCGACGGGGCCACCGCTGCACAGCTGAAGGTGGACGGAGGGGCGCTGATCGAGCGGGTGAAGGCCGGCAGCCCCGCCGAACGGGCCGGCCTGGCTCCGCTCGACGTCATCGTCGGCGTGGACGGCAAGCCGGTGACCTCGATGGGAATGCTCGTCATCGCCGTGCGCTCCCACCGACCCGGCGAGGTATGCACGCTGGACATCGTGCGAGATCAGCAGCACCACGGGATGAAGGCCACGGTGGCCGAGCGTCCTGCAGGTTCATAGTCGGCGGAGAGCCGCCATCCAATGAAATGCGGCCTACGATGGCCCGGTGAGCAGCTCCGGCCCCGAGGGCGGGAATCCGTTCGAAGGCCTGCCGATGTTCGGCGACCTGGCCCGGATGTTCAGCCGCCAGGGGCCGGTGAACTGGGACGTCGCCCGCCAGACCGCCAGCTGGCTGGCGACCGAGGGAAAGCCGGAACCCAACGTCGACCCGCTCGAACGCATCCGGCTCGAGGAGCTGGTCAGGGTGGCCGACCTCCAGGTCAGCTCGGCCACGGGGCTCGACACGTCGATCGCCGGCGGCATCTTGAGCATCCTCCCCGTGAGCCGGGGCGACTGGGCGCTGCACAGCCTCGAGGCCTACCGTCCGTTCCTCGAGCGGCTGGCCACGTCGCTGTCGACCGCCGGCGATGACGACGACGAGCCGGTCGATGCCACCACCCAGCTGCTCGGCGACCTCGGGAAGATGCTCGGCCCGGTGCTACTCGGCATGCAGTCCGGTTTCATGCTCGGCCACCTGTCCCGCCGGGCCCTGGGCCAATACGACCTGCCGCTCCCCCGGCTGCCCGCCGACCAGCTGCTGGTCGTGCCGGCCAACCTCGATGCGTTCGCCGACCAGTGGAGCCTCGTCCCCGACGACTTCCGTCTCTGGGTCTGCCTGCAGGAGGTCACCCACCACGCCGTCCTCGGCCTGCCCCACGTGCGAGCTCGCCTCGAGCAGCTGATCAACGAGTACGTGAGCCGGTTCGAAGTCGACCCCGAGGCCCTCGAGGCCAGCCTGGGCAACCTCGACCCCACCGACGCCGCCGGCCTGCAGGCCGTCCTCGGCAATCCCGAGACCCTGCTCGGCGCCATGCGCTCCCCCGGCCAGCAGGAGACGCTGACCCGCATCGAGACCCTCACCGCGGTCATCGAGGGCTACGTCGACCACGTGATGGACACCACCGGACGGGGGCTCATCGGGTCCTTCGGCCAGCTCGCCGAGGCCCTGCGCCGGCGCCGGGTCGAGGCCGACGACGGTGAGCGCTTCGCAGCCCGGCTGCTCGGGCTCGAGCTCGGGCGTGGCCAGTACGAGAAGGGCGCCACCTTCGTACGGGGCGTGGTCGAGCGGGCCGGCGAGGAGGGTCTGTCACGCCTGTGGCTGACCGAGCGCGAGCTGCCCACCCCCGCCGAGCTCGACGCTCCCGGGCTGTGGCTGGCCCGCATCGACCTACCCGAGAACTAGGCGCAGCCGAGCGCCGGCGGGCAGCACCATGCCCGGACGCGAGATTGGCCCGGGCGAACGATGTCAATGCGTCCTTGGCCCGGGCAGCTCCCGATGGTGGTCGAGCGCCCGCAGCCCCGCCAGGTAGGACGACAGAGCCACTGCGGCGCACAGCGCCAGCAGCCCCATACCCGTGCCACTGGGGATGCGGATGGCGACGGGGAGTGCGGCGCCGGCCACCCACGCCAGTTGGAAGCGGGTCTCGAACCGGGCGAACGTGCGGCCGCGGATGGCGTCTGGGGCGTCCCGCTGGACGATGCTGTCGAACGCCAGCTTGCCGGCGCTCGCAGCCACGCCCACTGCGAATGCCAGGACGGCCGCCGCCGGGCGCCCGCCCACCCACACCGCCAGCAGACCCGTCGCCACCACCAGCATCAGCGCGCCCTGGAGGATCCGCTCCTCGTGCAGACGCCGGCGGAGGCGGGGGGCCGCGGCGGCGCCCACGAATGAACCCACCATGCTGGCGGCCAGGACCACCCCGAACCACCATGCCGGCGCGTTGTCGTACCGGAACGTAAACGCCACCAGGAAGGTGAGGAAGCCGACCACGGCCCGGAGGACGCCCATGGCCGAGGCGGCCATACGTACCGAGGCGGCGTGCAGCTCGGCCTCCCCGACCGCCACGGGGGGCAGCCGGTCGTCGCCCTTGGCCGGGCGGGCGAGCCGGAAGCCGGCCAGTGCGGTGACGGCGAAGGTCAGGGCGGCCAGGCGCACGACCCACGGCGCCCCCAGGAACCCGAGCTTGAGGACGACGACGCCGGGGATGGCGGCCACGAAGCCGGCCAGAACGGAGAGCACGGCCAGCCGGGAGTTGGCCGCCACCAACTCGCCCTCGCCCGATACCGTTCCCGGCACCAAGGCGCTCTTGGTGACCATGTGGATCTTGGAGAGCACCAGCACGGCGAAGGCCTCGGGGAACAGCATGAGGCTGTCGAGATGGGTGGCCATCGACAGGCAGACGATCGCCCGGCTGGCGGCGGAGGCGATGACGAGGGCCCGGCGCCCGCCCCGGCTGCGGTCGATCACCGGCGACAGGAGGGGCGCCACCACGACGAACGGGGCGACGGTGAGCAGCAGGTACAGGGCCACCCGGCCGCGGGCGGCGTTCGGCGAGATGGAGAAGAACAGCGATCCGGCCAGGGCCATGGTGACGAACGTGTCGCCGGCCACGGCCAGCATGTGGACGACGGCCAGCCGGGAGAACGGCGACCGGCTCAGCCCCCGGGGCCCACTGGCCGGCGACTTGCGCAGCGGCTGCCACCCGGTGTCCGGAGGAGAGGGCGCCACCCTCCTAGCCTACGGCCGTAGGTGGTTCGGCGCCCGAAGGGCAGCCTCTCAGCCCACCGTGGCCGAGGCCGAGCGAGCCGAGCCGTTCGTCTGGGCTGCGCTCTTGGACGGCGCCGCCAGCGGAGGGCCGGCGGGCAGGCGGACGACGAAGGTCGACCCCTCCCCTTCCTCGGACTCCACCCGCACCTCGCCCCGGTGCAACCCGACCACGTGACGGACGATGGCCAGGCCCAGGCCGGTGCCGCCGACGTGGCGGGACCGGGCGCCCTCCACCCGGTAGAAGCGCTCGAAGATGTGCTCGAGGTCGGCTTCGGGGATGCCGATTCCCGTGTCCTTGACGCTGATCTCGACCCAGTCGCCGTCCTGACGGCCCCGGACCTCCACCACTGAGCGGGCCGGCGAGTACTTCACCGCATTGTCGAGCAGGTTGTAGATGGCAGCCACGAACTCGCGGCGCTCGCCCATGACCGTCAGGCGCTGGGCCGGCTCGCCGAAGTTGACCGTCATGTCTTTGTCCTGGGCCGCAGCCCGCACCCGCTCGGCGGCCTGGGCCACGATGAGATGCACCGGCACGGCCTCGGGCGCCGGGTGCTCCTCAGCGTCCATCCGGGAGAGGAGCATCAGGTCGTCGACCACCCGGGACACCCGCTGGGCCTCGTTCTGCAGGCGCCGGGACAGCCTGGCGACGACCGCCGGATCCTTCTCGGCGGCCAGGGTCTCCGCCAGCAGGCCGAGCGCTCCCACCGGGCGCTTCAGCTCCTGGCCGATGTTCTCCACGAATTCGCGGCGGGCGGCCTCGTGGCGGTTCTGCCGGGACTGGTCCTCGATGACCACGATCCCCCCCAGCGTCCGCTGCTCGTCGTGGAGCGGGTACGCCTCGAGGTGCAGGGTGCGGGGCGGCGGGCCGTCGATCTCGGCTGCGGCGTTGTCAGGCGTGCCGTCGGCAGCCGTCGCCAGCAGCCTGAGGACCGTCTCGCGAGCCGCCGAGGCACCAGCGTCAGCGTGGAGCAGGGCGGCGGCGGGGGCATTCTGGAAGACCACCGCCCCCTGGTCGTTGCCGACCACCACCCCCTGGGGCACGGCGGCGAGGGCCTCCTCGAGGAGGGAGTGGGCCGACTGGGCCTCACTGGCCACTGCGACGGTGGTGTCGACGACCCGCTCGAGCTCGGCCAGGCCCGTCTCGAGGCCGGCGCGACCACCGAACTGGAGGTCGGACTCGCCCATGCGGGCGGTGAGGGCGGCCAGCCTCCGGGCCGTCGCCCGGCGGGTGAGCAGGGCCCATACGACGGCGAGCAGGACGACTGCGGCCGCCACTGCGACGACCACGGCGTCAGCGTTCGACAGTGGCATCTCCACCACCATAGGTGGTGACCACGGCCGAGTGGTGGCTACCCGGCGTTGTTGCTGTCCTCCTCGGGCAAGCCGAGATCCCAGTCGAGGAGGATGTTCTCCCGTTCGGCGTCACGCACCACCCGCTCCCGGTTCCGCCGGAACTGGGGGTCGTGGGGCGGCAGCAGCAAGAGCCTGGCCATGATGCGCTGGCTCAGCTCCTCGATGACGTTGCGGTCCCCGAAGTCGGACACCACCTGCCAGTGGGGCGCCACCGGGCCGAGGTACACCACGCGGACGTGTCCGCGCGGTGGTTGGGCTTCCTCGAGCTCTTCCGGTGCCTGGGCCATCGGGCCAGGCTACTGCTACCGGGTCGGGGTCTGGCCGAGGACGACAGTGGCCGAGCGCTCGGCGCCGCCCCGCTGCCAGCGGATCTCCACCCGGTCGCCCGGCTTGTTCCGCCGGATCGCAGTCCCCAGCTCGTCCGAGGATGCGACTTTCCCGCCGCCCACCCCGGTGATCAGATCGCCGGCGAGAAGCCCCGCCGACTCGGCGGGGGTGCCGGGGCTCACCGAGGTGACGTACGCGCCGGTGCCGGTGGCGCCGCCGAGGCGGTCGCGGTTGGTATCGGTCAGCGTGGTGGTGCTGACGCCGAGGTAGGCGGGCACCCTGACCTTGCCGCCGGCCTGGCGCAGGTCCTCGATCATCGGCCGGATGGTGTCGGAGGCGATGGCAAAGCCGATGTTCTGGGCGTCGCCCTGGTTGCTGGCCTGGATCACCGCGGTGTTGATACCCACGACCTCCGCGTTGGCATTGACCAGCGGCCCGCCCGAGTTGCCCGGGTTGATGGCGGCGTCGGTCTGGATGAGGTGCTCCAGGCGACGGTTCCCGGAGCCGATGGTGCGGTCGAGGGCCGAGACGATGCCCGTGGTCACTGTGGGCCCTCCGGGGAGAGCGAGGGCGTTGCCGATGGCGACGACCTGGTCGCCGACCCGCATGTCGGCCGACCGGCCCAGGACCGCTACCGGGAGGTTGCTCACGCCCTGCACCCGGATCACGGCGACGTCGGCCGCAGGATCGCTGCCGAGCAGGGTGGCGTCGTAGGTCTTGTCGCCGGTGGGCAGCTTGACCTTGATGGCCGCGGCGTTGGCGATGACGTGGGCATTGGTGAGCACGTCGCCGTCGGGGGTGAGGATCACGCCGGTGCCGGCACCGGCGCGGGGCGACAGGCTGGTCTGGTCGTCCTGGGCGAACCCGCTGGCGCTGATGGACACCACCGCCGGCTCGATGCGGGCCAGGATCGCCCTGATGTCGCCCGGGTTGGTGATGCGGTCCGACGGCCGACCGGCCGGCGCCGCCGTGGTGGTTGCGGCCGGCGGTGGGTCGTCGTCCTGCAGGGTGGCGACGATGCCGCCCGACACGGCCGCTCCGACCACCGCTCCGACCAGGCTGCCGATCAGGGCGGACAGGAGCCACACCCGACGGGGACGCCGGGGAGGCGCCGGCGGCTGCGCCGGCTCCGGCATCGTGCTGCTCGGGATCTCGAAAACCGTGCTCTCGTCCACGCCCACGCTCCTCCGTCGATCTACAACCACGTCGCCCGAAGCCCTGTTCCCGGCGGTAAAAGTGAAACTTTCTCCGATCCGTCAACGTCTTTCCCTACGTAGACGTTGATGTAGAGGGAACCACTTTTGGGCACAAGCCGTTGTTCAAAGCGGAAGCCCGACGAGGAGGGCCAGTGGACAACGAGTGGATGGCCGACGGCAACTGCCGCCAAGAGGCGCCGGCGATGTTCTTCCCGAGCGACGGCGTAGGCGTGGAGGTGGCCCGTCGGATCTGCGCGACCTGCCCCGTGAAGGAGCCCTGTCTCGAGTACGCGCTGCGCAACGGCATCGACCACGGGGTCTGGGGCGGCGCCTCTGAACGTGAGCGTCGCCGTATCGCCCGCCGCCGGCGCCTGGAACGTGCCTCGGCGTAGCGCCGAGCCGACTACCGGGGTCCGGAGCTAGGAAAGCGGTTCCAAGAGGGCCTGGGCGGCCCGCTTGGCCTTGCCAAGCAGCGACAACTCCCCGCTGGGCGTCGGTGGGAGCGATCGGACGGCGGCCAGCACCTGGTCGGCGGGAGCATCGCTCACCGCAGTGAACACCTTCCCACCCTCGGACCACATCACCAGCTGTCCGCCCGGCCAGGGATAGCGCCAGCCGGTGGCGCGTCCGACCGTCACCCGCTCGCCGGAGGGGGGTAGGTCGGACCGGCGCAGGCGGCCCTGCTGCTGGAACAGCGACAGGTCGTAGAGGCCGTCGCTGTACAACACCTGGAGCACGGCGCCGCTGCGGTAGACCCCCATGCGCTCGTAGCCCTCGGCCAGAGCAGCCGGGGCGGCCGATCCGGCGCGCTCGGGGGCCACCGACTTGGGAGCATGGCGGGCGGGCGCTTCCGGCTCCGCCGGCGGGGTGGTCGACCCGTCGACCGTGAGGGACTCGAAGGCCAGCCGGCGGACGACCTCGCCCCGGGCGTCGTACTGGTCGCGCTCCAACAGCAGGTCCGTCTCGACGTCGAGGAAGATCCGCTCCAGCAGGGCCCCGCCTCGATGGACCTCCACCAGCTTGGTGGGCCGGCCCGCCACCGCATGGCCGTTGGTGGGAGACGACGTCACGTATTTCGGCACTCCCTCGGGCCGGGCACTCGGAGCCCGGGAGGGGAGCCACATCTCCTCCCACCCCCCGCCGTCGTGGGCGAGCAGGCGGCCGAACGCCGGGCGGGCCATCACCAGGTTGGCCCCCCGGACCATCAGTGACCCGCCGGCGGCGGCCACCGTGAGCCGCTCGGAACGCATCACGTCGCCGTCACGCCAGCGCACCTCCAGCAACCCCTCGAACGACGTGCGCTCGGCGGCCTGACGGGCCTGCTCGAGCGGGGCCGGTCCCCCGGCCACTGCGGGCGCCGGTGCGGCCGCCACAAAGAGGGCGAGGGCGACAACGCCCCGCCTCATCGGCCGAAGGAGACGGGGACGCCCACCGGGGCGAGCTTGCTGAGCAGGTCGGCCCCGACCGAGGCACTGGTGGCATGGGCCTCGACCAGTCGGGGCACGGACGGGCTGACCGGCCGTGGGCTGGGCGAGCCGATGCCGAGCACGGTGACGGCGGCGGCCGCCGCACCGAAGGCAGCCACGCCGGCCCGCCGTCGGAGCGTGGCTCGGTCGCCGAGAGCCCCCCGGAGGACGGGCTGGCGGTCGAGGAGCATGCGTTCGTAGAACCCGAACGGCGGGTCGACGGGGGGCAGGGTGCGAACCCACGTGCGGGCCTGGTCGACGGCAGCCAGCTCCCTGGTGCAGTCGGGGCAGACTGCGAGGTGGTCGCGGGCCCCCTCGGCCTGCGCCGCCGGCAGCTCGCCGTCGAGCAGGGCGCTGAGCGCGTCGCCCAGGTGGCCGGCGAAGCCGCCGTCTGTGCCGAACCTGCTCATGCCAGTGCCTTCCGGAGCAGGGCGCGACCGCGGTGGATGCGGCTGCGAACGGTGCCGACTGGCACGTCGAGGGCGTCGCCGATCTCCTGGTACGACAGCCCGACCACGTCACACATGATTATGGCGGCCCGGTACTCCGTGGGCAGGGCCCGCAGGGCGTCCTGGATGTGGTCTGGCAGCGCCTCGGCGGCCAAGGCGACGTCGGCCCCCGGGCTGGGCGGCACGACACGGTCCGGGTCCTCGGGCAGGAGGTCCACAGGGCGACGGCGTTGCCGTCTCGTGTCGTCGAGGAAGGTGTTGGTCGTGATGCGGCTCAGCCACCCTTCCAGTGAACCTGGGACGTAGGTCTCCAGGCCTCTTCGCACCTTGAGAAGCACTTCCTGCACCAGGTCCTGCGCGTCGTCGGAATTGCCGGTCAGGCGGTAGGCCACCGTATAGAGAAAGCGCCCGTGGTCGCGAGCCACTTCCTCCCAGGTGGGAATCCCACTACCCGACACGAGAACGACGGCCGGGGCCGCCGGGTTCCCTTGATTGACGGATCGTTAGACGGAAGGAGGGGTGTTTCTGCGGGACTGGGCGTCACGCTCGGCGAGGATGGCGTCGTACTCGGCCTTGGTCATGGTGACCTGGTCTTCGACAGGTGGCCGCTCGAGGGCCGGCTTCGCAGCCTCGGCAGCGGACTCGGCTTCCGCCTCGGCCACGCCCTTCTTGAACTCCTTCTGGGCCTCACCGAGCGACTTGGCCAGCTTCGGCAGCTTGGTGGACCCGAACAGCAGAAGGATGACGAGCAGGAAGATGATCAGTTCCGGCGCTCCGATACCACCCATGGCTCACAGCCTACAGGCATCGGCCAGCAACTCAACGTCCCCCCCGCTGGCCAGGGCGAAGGGCACGGCGCCGGCGGTGAGCACCAGGCTGGACACCCCGAGCGCCTCCCATGCGCCAACCTGTTCCCTGACCTGCTCGACCGTGCCGACGAGGCGACCTATGCGCCATTCCTCGAGTGGGACGTCGTCGAGCACGCCGGGGGGCGACAGCTGCTGCAGCCGCCGGTAACGGGCCGCGAGGTCCGACTCGTTCTCCCCGGCGAGGGCGTAGAGGCCCACCGACCGGGTCACCGAGGCCGGGTCACGCCCCGCCTTCTCGCACGCGACGTCGAGCCGGGCCGCCCGGGCCGCCCAGTCCTCGTGGGTCCAGATCCAGGCGGTGTTCCAACCGTCGGCGTGACGGCCGGCCAGGTCGATCAGGCGGTCGCCCTTGCCCCCCACCCACACCGGCGGCGCCGGCCGTTGCACCGGGCGGGGCTGGCAGCGGGCCTTGTCGGCCCGCTCGTAGGCGCCGTCGAAGGAGAACGGTCCGCCCCCGAACATGCCCCGGACGACCTGGACCGACTCAGCCAGGTGGGCGAGCCGCACGCCGGGCCGCTCGAGGGTCAGGCCAGCGGCGGTCAGCTCGGGCTCGTACCAACCGGCGCCCAGGCCGACGGTGAGCCGCCCGCCGGAGCAGACGTCGAGGGTCGCCAGGGCCTTGGCCAGCACCGTGGCCGGGCGCAGCGGCCCGCACAGGGTCAGGGTGCCCAGGCGCACCGACGTGGTCCGGCGGGCGATGGCGGCCAGCGCCACCAGCGGGTCGAAGCAGCCGTGGTCGCCCGGCGGCGCGCCGTAGCGGCTGATGTCGAGGAAGAGGTGGTCGGAGAGCCAGACCGAGCCGAACCCGAGCTCCTCGGCCCGCTCGGCCCAGCCGACCAGGGTCTCCCACCGAAGCGGCGACTCGCCGGGGATCGAGAAGTCGTACTGCGGCAGGGCCAGGCCGACGTCCATGTGCGCGAGCCTACGAGCGACGTGTTGGAGTGCGTGGTGAACGTGAGCGAGGGCCGCGACCGTGCGGTCGTCGACGCCGTTGCGGCTGCCGCCGGCGCCTCCCTCCTCGACGTCCACACCGATCCGTTCCACAACCGTTCCGTGCTCACGCTGGTCGGGGCTGGCGTGGAGGAGGCGGCCCGCATGGTGGCCGTCGAAGGGGTGCGCCGGATCGACCTGCGCCTCCACGTGGGCGTCCACCCCCGTCTGGGAGCGGTCGACGTGGTCCCCTTCGTCCCGCTGGACGGCTCGTCGATCGACGACGCAGTGGCGGCCCGCGACCGCTTCGCCGTCTGGGCGGCCGACGAACTGGGCGTCCCGTGCTTCCTGTACGGGCCGGAACGCACGCTGCCCGACGTCCGCCGTCACGCCTTCACGGGTCTGGCGCCGGAGTACGGCCCGCCAGTGGCCCACCCGACAGCGGGCGCCATCTGTGCCGGCGCCAGGCCGGTCCTGGTCGCCTACAACGTGTGGCTGGCCGACGGCGCAGACGTGGCCACCGCCCGCCGGGTGGCCCGGGAGCTCCGAGGTCCGGCCCTCCGGGCCCTTGGGCTCGACGTCGGTGGCCGGGCCCAGATCTCGATGAACCTGGTCGATCCGCTCACGCTCGGGCCGGCCGACGCCTACGACGCAGTGGCCGCCAGGACTCCCGTCGACCGGGCAGAGTTGGTGGGGATGGTTCCGGCGGCGGTGCTAAACGCCATCCCCACCGATCGCTGGGCCGAGCTGGATCTCAGCTCGGCCAGGGCCCTGCCTCAGTCGGCGTAACGCAGGCGGCTGGACAACGACTGCAGTGACTCGCCGAGCAGGCGACCCCCCGGCGAGTCGTGCGCCTGCGCACTCGGCGAGGCCGACACCGGGACCCGCCTACGGTCGACCACGCTGTCGTGCCTGATGGCGCTCCCCGGCGACCTGGCGGCCAGGCGCTCGATGTGGTCGAGCTCGGCGACGATCTGGTCCGCCCGCAGGCGGGCCACCTCGGCCCTCAGTGCTGCGGTCTGCTGCTGAAGCTGCGCCACCGCCCGCTGCTGGGCGTCCGTACCCCCGAGAAGGGCGTAGTCCTCGCTGTCGTAGAACTCCACCACGTGCTGGTGGCCGGCAGCGTCGGGGACGACGGACGGCCGGCCCGCTGCGGCCCGGGCCCGGGAGCGTGTCGCAAGATTCATCGTGAGGTCCTCTCGGTGATGCGGCAGCGAGTGGTGGCTGGGCCCGTGAGGCGGAGCGCCAGCGCCCCCAGAGCCATGGCGAAGGCGGCGAGCAGCAGCATCCACCGGCTGTCGAGGCCGGTGAGAGCCAGGCTCCGGGCGGGCGTTGCCGCCTGCACCGTGACCAGTTCGGCCGAGATGCTGCGTGCGACCGGCGTGCCGCTCGTGGGGGCGGGGACCGTTGCCGGCCCGACCTGCGGTGCGGTTACGGCCTGAGGGGTGAGTGTGAGTGCGGCCACCAGCACCTGCGTAACCGTTGCGGTGGGTACCGCCGTGCCCGTGATCGACGGCTGGGTGGCCGCTACGACCGGGGCCGGCGCCGGCACGGAGGCCTGCCGGACGGCGACCGGGAGAACGGCCTCGGATGCTGTCAGGACGATCGGGGTCTCCGTGCGGACGACCGGCGTCGGGGCGACGGCTGGCGTGGGAACGACGACCGGGGCGGCGACGACGGGGGCGACGACCGGGGCGGCTCCCGGGAGGCCGTCGACGCCGGGGGCGCCGGGGGCGCCGGGGGCGCCGACAACTGGGGCGACGACCGGGGGGGCGACGGGCGGGGGCACGACGACCGGGGGGGCGGCGGGGGCCGGGACGACGGGGGCCGGCTCGAGGGGGGCGGGGACGACGGGGGCCGGCTCGACGGGGGCCGTGACGACGGGGGCCGGC
>Ga0136633_1000683_pt1 | contig 25578 bp, 26 predicted proteins | sample AntDrymeUQ832206_2_FD_105494 | JGI IMG/M metagenome (GOLD analysis project Ga0136633, IMG submission 105494) | Polar desert sand microbial communities from Dry Valleys, Antarctica - metaG UQ83 (22.06) | ecosystem: Environmental > Terrestrial > Soil > Desert | place: Antarctica: Dry Valley... | reverse complement strand
TCGCCTTGTCGGGCAGGAAGCGGTCGGTGATGTACCGGCTGGACTGGTAGACCGCGGCCTCGAGCGCGTCGCGCGAGTAGTCGACATGGTGGAACGTCTCGTACCGTTCCTTGATGCCGAGCATGATCTGAATGGCCTCGCTCTCGCTCGGCGGATCGACCTTGACCGCCTGGAAGCGGCGCTCGAGCGAACGATCCTTCTCGATGTACTTGCGATACTCGGCGGGCGTGGTCGCGCCGATGCAGCGGATCTCGCCGCGCGAGAGGGCCGGCTTCAGGATGTTGGCCGCGTCGAGTGACCCTTCGGCCGAACCCGCGCCCACCAGCGTGTGCAGCTCGTCGATGAAGACGATGATGTTCGGGTTTTCGACCAGCTCCTTCATGATCGCCTTGAGGCGCTCTTCGAACTGTCCCCGGTACTTGGTGCCGGCCACGATCAGCGAGATGTCGAGCGCCAGGATCCGCTTGTCGGCGAGAAAGTGCGGCACGTCGCCCACGGCGATCTTCTGCGCCAGGCCTTCGACGATGGCGGTCTTGCCCACGCCGGGTTCGCCGATCAGCACGGCGTTGTTCTTGGTCCGGCGGCACAGCACCTGCTGGACGCGCTCGATCTCGGTCTCGCGCCCGACCAGCGGGTCGAGGGAGCTCTTGAGTGCGGCTTCGCTGAGGTCGCGGCTGAACTCGGCCAGCAGCGGCGTCTCCTTGATCCGCGTCATCGTGGACTTCTCGTTGAGCAGCGCGACGATGTCCTCGCGGACGGTCGCCAGACGCATCCCCTTCTCCATGAGGATCGTGGCGGCCACCGACTGTTCCTCACGCAGGATGCCGAGCAGGAGGTGCTCGGTGCCGATGTAGTTGTGCGAGAGCTGATCGGCTTCCTCGGCGGCAAACTGCAGCACGCGCTTGGTCTCGGCGCTGAACGGAATCTCGACCGAGGTCGAGACCTTCTCGCGAAAGACCGTCCGGCCCTCGACTTCCTTGCGGATCGCCTCGAGGGAGAGGTGGGACCGGGCGAAAATCCGGCTGGTCAGCCCCTTGCCCTCGCGGATCAGGCCAAGGAGCAGGTGCTCGGTCTCAATCGAGACGCTTCCGAGTTGGCTGGCCTCGTACCGGGCGAAAAAGAGGACGCGCCGCGCTCGTTCTGTATACCGCTCGAACATGTGGTCCCTTGCAAGAACTCACGCCGCTTAGCGTGGGGTGCCGTCTGTCGGCATTATACGGGAGACCCTGCGCCGACTGCCCCGCGCGATCACCCATGTCGGCCCACCGTCGGTCCCGTGAAAAAATCTCCCGACATCGGCCATGACCCTGTCAGTAGGACGCCGTACAGGCCCGAGCGGATGGGTCACTCGTCAAACCGGCAACAGCTGCCCGTCTTCGAGGCGCAGGACGCGGTCGCACGCCTGCGCCAGCCGGCCGTTGTGGGTCGCGATGACCGCCGTCAGCTGGTGCTCCGCATGCATCTCGCGCAGCAGTGAATGCAAGGATGCGGCCGTGTGCTCGTCGAGGTTGCCGGTCGGCTCGTCGGCCAGCAGCAGGGCCGGCCGCATGACCAGGGCTCGGGCGATCGCCACCCGCTGCTGTTCCCCGCCCGACAGGGTTCCCGGTCGGTGGCCGAGGCGGTGGCCGAGGCCGACGCGTTCGAGCAGGGCGCGGGCCCTCGGCCGCCCGTCTGCCAGCGGCACGCGGGCGATGCGCAGCGGCATCTCGACGTTCTCGAGTGCCGAGAACTCAGGCAGCAGATGGTGAAACTGGAACACGAAACCAACGCGTTGGTTTCGGAACGCGACGCGCTCGGCGTCGGTGAGCGTATGCAGCCCGACCCCGGCCACCGTGACCGACCCCGCGTCGAGGCCGTCGAGGCCGCCAAGCACGTGCAGCAACGTGCTCTTGCCCACGCCCGAGGCGCCGACGATGGCCACCATCTCCCCTGCCTCGACGTCCAGCGAGACGTCGCGCAAGACCTCGACCGGTCCGTTGGGGGTGGGGTAGGACTTTTTCAGCGCGGCGACGGAGAGAAAAGACATCAGGGCCTGGAGACGTGCGTCTACGGGTAGCGCAGCGCCTGCGCCGGATCGAGACGGGAGGCCTGGCGCGACGGATAGATGGTGGCGAGAAAGCAGATGGCCAGCGCCGCCAGGACGACGAGGATGAAGTCGTCGGCCTGCACCTTGAACGGGACAAATGCCACCTGATAGACGTCCATTGGCACGCGGATCAGTTGGTAGTGGTCGAGCACCCAGGTGACCAGCAGCCCCGCGGCGGCGCCCACGGCGGTCCCGATGGCGCCGATGATGAGTCCCTGCAGCATGAACACCGCGGTGATGCTGCCCGCCGCCGCGCCCATGGTCTTCAGGATGGCGATGTCTCGGCTCTTCTCCATCACCAGCAGCACCAGCGACGCGACGATGTTCAGGGCCGCGACCATCACGATCAAGCCGATGGTGATCGAGATGGCCACCTTCTCCAGCCACAGCGCCGAGAAGAGCGACTGGTTCATCTGCGCCCAGTCCTGCGTGACGTAGCTGTCCCCGAGCCGGGTGACGATGTCTTTGGCGACAGCCGGGGCGGCGTACATGTCGCTGACCCGGACCTCGATGAAATCGGGACGGTCGCGGGCCAGCAGGCGCTGCGCGGTGGGCAGGGCCAGGAAGCCGTACGCGGCGTCGAACTCGAAGAGTCCGAGCGCGTAGATGCCCGTGACCTCGAGGCGCCGGCTGCCCATCGTGGGCCCGAAGGGCGAGAGGGGACCTTCGGGCGTCATCACGGTCACGATATCGCCGACCTGCACGCGGAGCTGGTCGGCCAGCACCTGACCGATGGCGATGCCTGGCAGGCGGCCATCCGGACGCGCGTCCAGGGCCGAGAGCGACCCGGAGCGCATGCGCTCGCGCACGTCGGTCACCTCGCCTTCGGTGGCCGGATCGATGCCCTTGACGGTGATGAAGGCCTGTTGCTCCCCCGCCGTCACCAGGGCCTTGCCGAGGACGATGGGCGAGGCTCCGGTGACCAGTGGCACCTGCTTGAGCCGCCGCATGTCGGCAGCCACGTCGGTGAGCCCCTCGCCGACGTGCCACACGTAGATGTGCGGCGAGGCCCCGACGATGCGGTCGCGCAATTCACCCTGCAGCCCGGTCATCAGCGCCAGCGCGATGATCAACGCCATCACCCCGACGGCCACCCCGACGGTCGAGATGACCGAGATCAACGACAGGAAGGCCTGCTTGCGTCGGGCCACCAGGTAGCGAAGGGCGAGGAAGAGCTCGAAGGGCATCAGAGCCTACGCTAGCGAGTGCGCATCAGCGGAAACAGAATCACGTCCCGGATGCTCTGGCTGTTGGTGAGCAGCATCACCAGCCGGTCGATGCCGACGCCTTCGCCGCCGGTGGGCGGCAGGCCGTACTCGAGCGCGCGGATGTAGTCCTCGTCCATCTGGTGCGCCTCGGCGTCGCCCCTGGCACGCTCGGCGAGCTGGCCCTCGAAGCGGCGGCGCTGCTCGGCCGGGTCGTTGAGTTCGCTGAAGGCGTTGGCCAGTTCGAAGCCGCCGGCGTAGAGCTCGAAGCGCTCGACCGTCTCGGGGTCATCGGCCTTCTGCTTGGACAGCGGCGACACCTCGGTCGGGAAATCGTAGATGAAGGTCGGCTGGATGAGATCGTCCTCACACAGCGCCTCGAAGATCTGGGTCGCGGTCTTGCCTGCACCCTGCCCGCCCGGCACCTCGAGGCCGAGGGCGGTGGCGACGCTGTGCGCGGTGGCGGCATCACGCAGCATGTCGGCCTCGACCGACCGCTGCAGCTTCTCCGACGCCCGCTCGGCCGCCGCGTGCCGCAACGACAGGCGTCGGAATGGCGCGGCAAACGAGATCGCGTGTTCGCCGAAGGTGAGGTCGGTCGTGCCAACGGTCTTGAGCGCGACCTCGGCCAGCATCTCCTCGGTGAGCCGCATCAGGTGCTGGTAGTCGACATAGGCCTGATAGAACTCCAGCATCGTGAACTCGGGGTTGTGCTGCGTGGAGATGCCCTCGTTGCGGAAGTTGCGGTTGATCTCGTAGACGCGGTCCATACCACCCACCACCAGCCGCTTCAGGTACAGCTCCGGCGCAATGCGCATGAAGAGCTTCATGTCCAGGGCGTTGTGGTGCGTGACGAACGGCCGCGCCAGCGCGCCGCCGGCCAGCGGCTGCATCATCGGCGTCTCGACTTCGAGAAAGCCGCGCGCATCGAGGAAGCCGCGGATGGCCTGCAGCGCGGTGGCCCGGACGTGGAAGACGCGGCGCGCGTCGGGATTGACGATGAGGTCGAGGTACCGCTGCCGGTAGCGCGTCTCGATGTCCTGCAGCCCGTGCCACTTCTCTGGCAGCGGCAGGAAGCTCTTGGCCAGGAAGGTCAGCCCGGCTGCCCAGATCGTCAGTTCGTTCGTGCGGGTGCGGAACAGCCGTCCCTCCACGCCGATCTGATCGCCGAAATCCAGCAGCTTGAAGGTCGCGAACGCCTCGGCGCTCACCGAGTCCTGCCGGATATAGACCTGCACCGACGCGGCGCCGTCTGACAGCACCAGGAAGTTGGCCTTGCCGAAGGTGCGCATCCCGAGGATGCGGCCGGCCACGCGGACTGGCACGGGCTCGGCCTCGAGCGCGTCCCCGGCATGCGCACCGTAGGTCGAGACGACCTCACTGACCCGGTGTGTGGTGTCGAAGGCGTTGGGGTACGTAGCGACGCCGAGGGCCAGAAGTTCCTCGTAGTTGGCGCGACGCTGGGCGACGAGTTCTGAATCGGACATGAGCAGTTTCACGCCTGCGGGGACTCCAGCCTGCGGCAGACTCTCAGGCAGCTTCAGCCTACAGGCTACTAGATGGGCGCTACTTCGCCGGTCCCCGTGGCCCCGACGTCGGTCCCCGGTCCTGCGCGATGCGCTTGCGAATGGCATCGAGCACGCCGTTGACAAAGCGCACCGAGTCGGGTCCGCTGAACGTGCGAGCCAGCTCGATCGCCTCGTTGATGACCACGGCTGGCGGCACCTCCGTGCGCTCGAGCAGTTCGTAGACGGCCAGTCGCAGCACCAGGCGGTCGATGACCGCGAGCCGTTCGAGCCGCCAGTTGGTGGCGGCCTCGGCAATCATCGGGTCGATGCGATCGAGGGTCCGCGCCGTGCCCTGCGCCAGCGCGACGGCCAGGTCATCGCGATCGGCCACCGGTGGGCGCAGCTGCAGGTCGCGGACACCGGCGATGGCCTCCGGCAGCGCGTCGCCGGTCATCTCCCAGCCGTAAAGCATCTGCAGCGCGCTCTCGCGTGCCTGCCGCAGGTGTTGCGGGTCGAGCGTCACCGCCCGCTCCCCTGCTCCACGTTGGCTGGGCGCCACATCTGCGCCATCCGGGCCATCGTCACCACCGCAACGGCGGCTTCAAATCCCTTGTTGCCGGGGCCGTCTGGAACACGAGCCTCGGCCTCGGCCAGACTGTTCACCGTCAGCACCCCGAAGGCCATCGGCGTGCCGAGCGATAAGGAAGCCTGCATGATGCCGTGCGCCACGGCGGAGGCGATGTAATCGAAGTGCGGCGTCTCCCCCTTGATGAGGCAGCCGAGGCACACTACGGCGTCGACGCGCCCGGACGCGGCGGCGGTACGCGCCCCGAACGGGATCTCGTAGGCGCCGGGGACGTCGAGCCGCGCGATGTCGGCCGCCGACACCCCGGCCTCGGCGAGCGCCTCGAGGGCGCCGCTGGCCAGACGACCGGTGATGTCGTCGTGGTACATGGACACGACCAGCGCGACGCGCAGACCTGGAGCCTGCGGAACGACCGGGACGACGAGGGGACGAGACACGGGGCGATGGCTCCTATCGACCTGTAAACGAGGGCGGTCGCTTCTCGAGGAAGGCGTGCACGCCCTCTTTCATGTCGGCGGTGGCGGCCGCGAGCCCGAACCAGCGCGCCTCCGCGGCAAGGCCGTCGGCAAGCGGGCGGTCCACCCCCTCGGCCATGGCCGCCCGCGCATAGCGCAACGCCAGCGGCGCGCGCGCCGCCAGTTGCGCGGCCAGCGCCTGCGCCTGCGCCATCAACTGATCCGCCGGCACGGCCTGGAGCACGAGGCCCAGCCGAACGGCTTCGTCTGCGCCGATCTGGCGCCCCGTGAGGATCATCTCGAGCGCCTGCTGCCGGCCGATGGCCCGCGCCAGCCGCTGGGTGCCGCCAAAGCCCGGAATCAGACCGAGCGACGTCTCGGGAAGCCCGATGCGCGCGGTGTCGGCCATGAGCCGGAAGGTGCAGGCCAGCGCCAGCTCGCAGCCGCCACCGAGCGCGAACCCGTTGATGGCCGCGATGGTCGGCACCGGCAGCGATTCGAGACGGTCGAACGCGGCCTGCCCGTCACGCGCGTAGCGTGTCGCCAGATCGGGCGTCAGCCCCTCGAATTCGCTGATGTCGGCCCCGGCGACAAAGGCCTTGGCGCCTGCGCCGGTGACGATCAGGACGCGCAGCGCCGGGTCGGCCGCGAGGGCCTCGAGCCGCGCCTGCATGGCCGCGATCGTGGCGCGGTTCAGCGCGTTGAGTTTGTCGGGGCGGTTGATCGTGAGCACGCGCACGGCGTCCGTGCCCGACAGGTCCAGGTGCTGGTCGCTCATGACATCGGCAGTCGGCAGTCGGGAGTGGGCGTCAGACGTCGGGAAACCGCGTGGTCGGACGAGAGCCGTTCCGACGGCACACGTTGGCTTCGCGCTGCGGAGGCGGCGGCGGCGCGAACCGCCATGTTCAGAGACGCGGGCTGGACGATCGCCTGTCGAGGAGTATAGCCCACGCTCCTGCGGCGGTCAGGGCGATGCCAGCGCCGGCGGCATCGGCCAGGACGTCGGCCACGTCAGGGACCCGGCCCGGCACGAACGACTGGTGGATTTCGTCGGTCACGCCGTACACGACCGCGATCAGGAACGCACCAAGCAGACGGGAGCCGGCGACCGACCGCCATCGCCAGCCGGTCAGGCCCATCAGGCACAACGACGCGAGCGTGGCGTAGGCGACGGCATGGGCCTCTTTGTCGTTGAGCTGACTGGGGGTTGGCACCGACGGCTGTGCGGACAGGACGAAGATCAGCGCCGCCCAGAGCACGGCGGGAAGCCATCCGACAAGCCGTCGTCCCGTCGGCGTCACAGTGGGAACGGGTACAGCACCCAGCCGAGCGCGAGCGCCGCACCCACAAATCCGCCGGCGATGTACAAGGCGAGCCGGAGCTGTCCGGCGCGGTCGTCCTTCTGCAGGACCGCCATCACGATCGCCACGCACGCGGCGAAGAACACGAGCAACAGGAAGTGGCTGGTCATCAGGCCTTGCGTCCGACCGCGATGTCGTACGCGTCCAGTACCACGAGCGCATTCAGGAGGCCGGCCACGATCAGGTAGGTGTTGGCGTACTCGTAGCTGGCGGCCACCACGTTGCCCGCGCCAAGTCCGAGGGCCCAGGCGATGAAGTACGGCACCCCGATCCCGATGTTGGCCAGGGCGGCCAGGGCCACCAGCGGCTCGCTGGGTTCAATAGGGAAAATGCGGCCATCGAGCCACAGTCCGGCGGCAAACAGCGCCACGAGCACGACGAAGAAGGCGACACCTTTGTCACGCCGCCCGAGCCAGAGGTGTGCGGCACCGGGAACGAGCCACCCGACCGCGCACAAGGCGAGCGGCGGTACAGCGGGCGGTGGCGCAACGGCAACTGGAGCAGGCATCAGTCGGTTAGTGTACCAAGAGGCTCTCGTCGGGTTGACTCAGCGCGCGGCCGACCAGCCAGCCGGCCGTCAGCCCGAGAGGCAGCGCGGCGATGGCGCGCATCGGTGTTCCCGGCTGCCAGACGCCGGCCCACTCCAGACCCCACGTAAGTGCCGTTGGAACCGCCGCCGCGACGAGCGCGCCGGCGCGGCGGTCGATTCCGGCGGGCCACCACGCCGGCATGCCGGCCGAGGCCGGCGCGACGCGCGGCTGGCGACCGATGCCGACCAGCAACAGGCCTGCCGCACCCGCGACATACAGACCCGTGCATCGCCCGCACACGGGGAGCGATCGGCCGTACAGGTGAAAGGAACGCTCAGGGCGCTGATGGCACACCCGAGCGCCGGCCAGCCGGACCAGCGCCGCAATCGTCGATCGCCCGTCAGTCACGCCAGTCTCTGCCTGGCTGGCCCAGCGCGGTGCGAGCAGGATCAAGGCGACCCACGCGCACGCCACCCCCGTGCACGCGGCGCGCAGGCGCCTGGACGCGCGCACGGTGGTCACGTCAGAAGGGGCACGTGCCCCCGAACGCCTCGACGTAGCGTTGGCGGAACTCATCGTGCGTGTAGGCATGACTCTGGCCGCCGACGTGCTCGAGGGAGTAGGTCGCGGCGACGCTACCGAGGCGCCCGCAAATCTCCCAGTCGACGCCAAGGGCCAGCCCCTTCATCAAGCCGCCGCGGTACGCGTCGCCGACGCCGGTCGGATCGGCAATGCGTCGTTCGGGTGCGACCGGGACGTCGATGCGACGGCCCTCGAGGTGGATGGAGGAGCCGTGCTCGCCCTTGGTGATGATCACGGCCTCGGACTTCTCCAGCAGCGCGTCGACGTCGAGCGCGGTCTTCTCGCGAATCAGCTCGTATTCGTAGTCGTTGCAGATGACGATGTCGGCGCCCACCAAGCCGGCGGCCAGTTGCGCGCCATCCATGCGGGCGCACTGCTGACCCGGGTCGAAGATGTAGCGGAGGCCCAGGGTCCGGCACTCTTCCGCGTACTGCACCATCGCTTTCGGATCGTTTGGCGAGACGATGACGAGATCGGCGCCACCCGCGGTCCGAAACGACAGCTGATCGGCATCGGCCATCGCGCCGGCGTAAAAAGAGGCGATCTGGTTGTTTTGGGTGTCCGTGCTGCAGAAGAACGAGGCCGTGAACTTGCTGCCGACCTCGTGGACCAGCGACGTGTCGATGTTGGCCGCCTCGAGCCAGACACGGTAGTCGGAGAAGTCCTGCCCCGCCGTCGCCATCAGCACCGGCCGCTCTCCGAGCAGCGCCAGCGTGTAGGCGATATTGGGCGCACAGCCGCCGCGACGCTTTTCCATCTCGTCGACCAGGAAGCTGAGGCTGAGACGTTGCAGATGTTCAGGGAGCAGCAGCTCGGTGAACGTCCCCGGGAACGTCATGAGGTAGTCGAAGGCGATGGAACCGGTGACGATGTGGCGAGGCATGGCGATAGGGCTTCGGGATGAGGCGCTGACCTTGGCGACGGCTTCGGCGGACAGGTCGGCGTCTGGCGTTGAGCGTGAGCGATCAGGCGGTGGGATCCGGCGTGCCACCCAGGTACTTGCCCATGATCGGCGCCAGCTTGCGGCGAGTGGCGTCGGGCACCGCCTCCGGACGCGTGATGATGGCCGTGGCGAGGGCCTGGCCGCACGCGCACGTGCGCGGCGCCTCGACCAGCGCGCCAACGGCGCCGGCGATGACCTGTTGCGCGATGCGGGCGTTCTGCGTCAGGTTGTTGATGACCATCTCCACGGTCACATGGTCGTGGTCGGGATGCCAGGCGTCGAAGTCGGTGACCAGGGCGATGGTCGCGTAGCAGATCTCGGCTTCGCGCGCCAACTTGGCCTCCTGCAGGTTGGTCATCCCGATGACGTGCGCGCCCCAGGCGCGGTACAGGTGCGACTCGGCGCGGGTCGAGAAGGCCGGCCCTTCCATGCACACGTACGTGCCGCCCTTGTGGACCGTGGCGCCGGCCGTGACGGCGGCGGCGTAGGCCACCTGCGCCAGGTGCGCGCACACCGGGTCGGCAAACGCGATGTGTCCGACGACTCCGTCGCCGAAGAACGTGCTGATGCGTCCCCGTGTGCGATCGATGAACTGATCCGGGATCACCAGGTCGAGCGGCGCCATGTCCTCACGGAGCGACCCCACCGCGCTGGCCGACAGCAGTCGCTCGACGCCCAGCGTCTTGAACCCGTAGATGTTGGCGCGGAAGTTCAGCTCGGAGGGCGTGATCCGGTGCCCCGCGCCGTGACGGGCGAGGAACGCCACAGGGGTGCCGGCAAGCAGGCCGGTGAGATAGGGCCCCGACGGCGGGCCGTACGGGGTGTCGATGAATCGCTCGCGCCGATCGGTGAGTTCGGCCATGTCGTACAGGCCGCTGCCGCCGATGATGCCAATCTGAATGGACATGAAGAGTAGGGTCAGGAAGCGGGCGTCGAGTCTGGGTGACCGATGCCGACCTCCGCAGCGCGCGGCCGCCGGCCACGCGCGCACACGACTCATGATGGAGGCGGGGGGCGGTCTTGTCCAGCGGACGTACGGCCGACCGGGGCTTCCCTCGATCTGGCCGGCGCGCCGGACGCCCGGGTCACCGACGCCGCAGGACGCGGGCGACAATGGCGGCGGCAACCGCGTGGGGGTCGATCTCGTGGCGCTCCACGCGATCCAGCATGACCTCGAATTCGCCCGCTGCCAGCACCTCCCGCTCGACGTGGGCCAGCAGGCGTCGCGTCACGAGGTCTCGGATGCGCGCGGCCGAACGGCTCCTCCGACGGTCATCCAGCTGGGCGGAGGCGCCGGCAAGAAAGCGGTCGATGGCGTCGACCAGGTCCTGGATGCCGAGGCCGGCGAGGGCCTCCGTGCGGATGATCGGCGGCCGCCAGCGTCCCTCCGCGCCTGGCTGGAGTGACAGCAGACCCTCGATGGCGGCGACGGCGGCCTCCGCTCCGTCCCGGTCGGCCTTGTTGACCACGTAGATGTCGGCAATCTCCATGATCCCCGCCTTGAGGGCCTGCACGTGATCGCCGGCGCCCGGCACAGCCACCACGACGGAGATGTCTGCCGTGCGGACGACCTCGATCTCGTCCTGGCCGACGCCGACGGTTTCGATGACCACGACGTCGTACCGCGCCGCGCCGAGGACGACCGCGACATCTGCGGTGGCGCGCGCCAGCCCCCCAAGGTGGCCGCGGGTGGCCATGCTGCGAATGAAGACGCCCTCGTCCTCGGCATGCTGCTGCATCCGCACGCGATCGCCGAGTAATGCGCCGCCGGTGAACGGACTCGTCGGGTCGACGGCGATGACCCCGACGCGATGCCCGAGGGCGCGCCATGCACTCGTCATGCTGTCGACGAGCGTGCTCTTGCCGGCGCCGGGCGGGCCCGTCAGGCCGACGATGGTGCTGCCGGCCGCGTGGGGATGCAGCATGGCCAGGAGCGCGGATGCCTGCGGGCCCTCGGCTTCGACCATCGAGATCGCCCGGGCGATCGAGCCGATGTCGCCCTGCCGTACCCGTTCGGCCAGGGCTGTGACGCTCACGCCAGCAGTTGCCGGGCGATCACCAGGCGCTGCACCTCGCTCGTGCCCTCGCCAATGGTGAGCAGTTTCACGTCACGGAAGAACTTCTCGGCCGGGTAGTCCTTCACGAACCCGTAGCCGCCATGAATCTGCACGCATTCCTCGGCCGCGCGCACCGCCACCTCGCTGGCATAGAGCTTGGCCATGGACGACTCGCGCGTCGTCCTGACGCCCTCGTCCTTGAGCGCCGCGGCCCGGTAGGTGAGCAAGCGCGCCGCTTCGATGCGAGTGGCCAGGTCGGCCAGCTTCCAGCGGATGCCCTGGAACGAGGCGATCGGCTGTCCGAACTGCTGTCGCTGCAGCGCGTAGGCACGCGCCGCGTCGTAGGCGCCCTGCGCCAGGCCGACCGACAGGGCCGCGATGCCGATGCGTCCGGCATCGAGCACCTGCAGCGTGTTGATGAACCCCTGCCCTTGCTCGCCGAGCAGCGCGTCGCCCGGCACGCGGCAGTTCTCGAAGATGACCTCGCTGGTGTCGCTGGCGCGCATGCCGAGCTTGTTCTCCTTGCGGCCGGCCCGCATGCCCGGTGTGCCGGCAGCAAGGACAAAGGCCGAGATCCCGCGGTTGCCACGGGCGCGGTCGGTCACGGCCATCGCGACCATCACGCCGGCCAGCTTGCCGTGGGTGATGAACGTCTTGGCGCCATCGATCACCCAGTCCTCGCCGTCACGCCGAGCCATGGTGCGGGTGCCGGCGGCATCGCTGCCGGCCGTCGGCTCGGTGAGGCCCCATCCGCCCAGCACCGCTCCGGTCGCCAGCGGCACCAGGAATCGCTGCTGTTGCTCCGGCGTGCCGAACATGTGCAGATGCGCTGCGGCCAGGCCGTTGTGCGCCGCGACGCTCAGCGAGATCGCCGGATCGACCCGGGCAAGCTCCTCGATGCACAGGCAGTAGTCCACGGCCGACATGCCGGCGCCGCCAAGCGCGTCCGGAATCTGGATGCCCATCAGCCCGAGGTCGGCCAGCTTGGGCAACAGCGCCATGGGAAAGTGCTGCGCCTCGTCCCAGGCCATGACATGCGGGCGGATCTCCCGCTCGGCGAACTCGCGGACACTGTCGCGCAGGAGACGCTGGTCGTCGGTCAGGTAAAGGTCCATTGGCTACCTGCTACAGCGTACCGCGCCGGACACTCCGCATCCCGCGCGCTGCATTCCGCATTCCACATTCCGCAGTCGGCATTCTGCATTCTGCATTCTGCATTCTGCATTCCATAATGCGCCATGCCCGCTTTCTTCTCCCGTCCCCTGCTCGGCGTCCTCCTGCTGCTCGGGACGGCGCTGCCCGCTCGCGCCGACCTCACCGTCTTTGCCGGCCTGCAGGGCGCGCCGGTGCTGCGCCCCGCGACGGGGATCAGCCTGGGCTTTGGACTTCTGATCGTCGGCTGGGAAGTCGAGGTCGCTCGCGTCAGCGAACGGCCCGACGACGTCGCCCCGTCAATCGCCACGGGCACCGGCAGCGTATACGTGCAGAATCCGGTGCCGATCAGCGGCGTGCAGCTCTACGCCCTGGCCGGGGCGGGCCTCTACCGCGAACGACTGGGCGTGACCTACCAGCAGACCGACGTGCACGTGGCCCTGGGCGGCGGCGCGAAGATCGCGCTGGCTGGGCCGCTGAAGCTGCGTCTCGACTATCGGTACTTCAAGTTGCGCGGGGCCCTCGAGCCCAATGCGCAGCGGCTGTACGCCGGACTCGCGCTCGCGTTCTGAGAGAGGCCGCCACGCAAGGGCCGGACGGCGTCGGTTACTCGACGCCGATCAGGTAGGTGTTGCCGGAGGGGTTCGCGGGGTCCAGCGTCGAGAGCAGCCGCTGCTTGAGCGCCGTGGCCTGTTCCGGGAGGACGGCATCGATGAGGACATCGAAGCCGGACCGGTCGGCATCGCTGCCGAGCGCCGGGATCTGCAGGAAGTACATCACCTTGCCATCGACGTTGGGCAGAGCCGACCGGTGGATCCGCAGGGCCTGCGCCTGCCGCTTCCGCACGTCCTGCGTGCTCTTGGCGAGGGCGTCACGCACCTGCCTGGCCAGTGCCTCGAACTCGGCCGCGCGGTCCGGCAGCACGCTGTAGATCACCAGCCACAGATCCCCTCGCGCGCTGGCGGCAGGCGAGCCGGCCACCGGCGGCGCTGTCGCCACTGGGGCGACGGGGGCCTGCGGAAGCGCCGACAGCACGCCGCCGAGCAGCAGCGACGCGATCATGGCGTGGGCGCGGCCCCCGGAGCGGCGGGAGGCGGCGCCGGTGCGGCGACGGGCGCGATCACCACCGACAGGTTGGAGGCCTGCACGGTCGGCTGTACGTGGGCGTCGCGGAACTGTTCGTAGAGCTGTGCGGCTTCGGCAGGGGCCGCTTCCGCGAGGAGGCGAGGCACGTCGTATTCGGCGTTGGGCACGACAGGGTCGATCAGCGAGACGTAGAGGACGCTGCCGTCGGCGAGCGGCGTCGCCTGGCGGAACACGCGCCAGCCAGCGCCTTGCTTTCGACGGACGGGGTCGGCGCTGAGTGCCAGCAGATCGCGCAGCCGGGTCATCACCGCCTCGAACTCAGCCGTGCGGTCGGCCTTGACGGCGTGATAGACCATGCCGGTCGGGCCGGCCATCGGCAACGCCGCGGGCACCGGGGGCACGGTTGGGGGTGGGGTGGTCGTGGTGGCCGGCGTCTGAGCCGCAGGCGGCGGCGCGGGCGCCTGACCAGCCAGGGCACGCGCTGACAGCACGACGGCGCCGCAGGTGAGCAGGAAGTTGCGCATGAGCACGAAGACCCCGGTCGGAGCGTGAGCACCGCCGGGGTCGAGTCTACTGGACCGTGAGGTCGGGAACTACATGCCGCCGAGGGTCATCACGTTGGCGAGCGGCACCGCGGCGTTCAGCCCCTTGTCGTTGATGAACGTCTGCAGCTCGTCCACCAGCGTCTTGGCCTCCGTTGGGAAGACCTCGAACAAGAGCATGCCCGGGCTGTACTCCTGCCCCTTGGCAATCGGGCTGATCATCAACACGTAGTTGATGGTGCCGTCAGCGGCGGGCGAGGTGGACTTCATCAGGCGCATGCCTGCGGCCTGCGCCTTGCGCTCGGCATTGGTGCTCTTGGCCATCGCTTCCTTGACGCGACCGAAGAACTGCTCGAACTGGGGACCGCTCTCGCCCTTGACCGCGTAGAACCACACGACGGCATCGGCATTGTCGAATGTCAGCTGCGGCTTGGCCGGAGCGGCTGGTGCTTCCGCGGCGGCTGCCTGGTCGGTTGGCTGCGCCGGTTGCGTCGGCTGAGCCGGCGCCGCCTGGGTGGTGGGGGCTTGCATGTCCGCGTGTGCGGACGCGCTGCCGATCAGACTGCCGAACACCATGACGGCGGCAGTCACTGCCACCTGCGCACCCGCAAAACGTACGGACCGCGCCTCCATCATCGAACGCATAGCACTTCCTCCAACTTCGAAACAGGGGTGGTGAATCCGGCGCCTACTGTACCGTAACTGCGCGCCGGGACAAACCCTCAAACAAACACCTGCATCACTTCATTTGCGAGGAGCATGCCACGACGGGTGAGTCCAATTCGATTGCCCTCGTGGCACATCAGCCCGGCCTCGACTGCTGGCGCAAGCGCGTCACCGTAGCGAGACCAGACATCCTGACCGAAACGTCCCCTGTAGGTGTCAAGGTCGATGCCCTCGACGAGGCGGAGCCCCATGAACAGCGCTTCAGCCAGCTGTGTCCCGGCGTCGAGGAGGCGGGCCTCGGCCGTGGGATCGGCTCCGGCGACGACCCGCTCGACGTAGGCTCGCGTGTCGGCCACGTGCTTCCAGCGTCGTCCGTCGCGCGAGCCATGGGCGCCACACCCGAACGCCAGCCAGCCCGAGTCGTGCCAGTACTTCAGGTTGTGGCGGCTCTGGCGACCCGCGCGCGCGACATTGGAGATCTCGTACTGGTGCAGCCCAGCCGCCGCCAATCGATCCATTGCCGCCTCATACATGTCCGCGGCGTCGTCGTCGGGCGTCTGCGACCACTGCTCGCGGGCCATGATTTCCTGCAGCGGCGCGTTCGGATAGAGCTCGAGCAAGTAGAGAGAGGCATGCTCTGGCGCGACGTCGATCAGGGCGTCGACCGACTGCAGCCACTGCGCGACCGACTGTCCTGGCAACCACATCATCAGGTCGAGGCTGATGTTGTCGAATCCGGCGCTCCGGGCGTCGCTCACCGCCGCCCTGGCCCGCGCGGCCCCGTGCAGCCGGCCGAGGCGACGCAACTCGTCGTCCAGGAACGATTGCACGCCGAACGAGAGGCGGTTCACCCCGGCGGCGCGCAGGCCGGCCAGCTTGGCCGGGTCCACCGTTTCCGGGTTGGCCTCCATTGTCACCTCGGCACCGGCGTCCAGGTGAAAGGCGGTGGCGCAGGCGCCGAGGAGGCGCGCGATCTCTGCGGGTTCGAGCAACGACGGCGTGCCGCCGCCGAAGTAGATGGTGTCGACGATGACCGGTTCGGCCGAGCGGTGGATATGTGTGACGAGCGCGTCGACGTACGCCGTCTTCAGCGCCGCGTCCATCAGACCGCGGTTGAAGTTGCAGTAGTGGCAGATGGCGCTGCAGAACGGGATGTGCAGGTAGAGGCCGAGGGGGTCGGGCACGTGCGTCAGCGGCGGGTGCCGGCGCGCCCGCCCGGCCACTTCAACTCGGGGGCCGCCGCAGCGGAGAACCGGTCGCCGTCGCGCAGCTTGGCACGCATCGGCGCACTGGCCTTGATGGGCAGGGTCGGCGGGCCGCCGCTGCTCTGCTTCTTCCGTTTGCGCCACAACGCCACGAGGTCTTCCTGTCCCCCGTTGGCCGGCAACTCACGATAATCGCCGCCATCCAGATCGATGAACTCGCACATCTCGTGCAGCCGCGAGCGCATCCGGAAGCCAATCCGGAACAGCAGCGAGTCGGGCGTGGCGCCCTCGGGGTCGTCGACGTAGTTGGACGTGAACAGCGTCAGCCGCTTCTCGCTGTACCGCGTGTTGACGATCAGGTTCAGCGTCTCGTCCACCCATTCAGACGCCTTCTCCGCGCCGAGATCGTCGAGGACGAGGACGTCAGCGGTCATTACCGGCCGAAGCACGTCGCGTTCGGTCTCGCGCACGAGCGGGTCATAGGTGCTGCGGATCACGCGGAGCAGATCGCGGGTGTCGTAGAAGATGCCGCGGGCGCCCTTCTCCTGCACGAGCATGCGCAGGATGGCGACGGCGAGATGCGTCTTGCCGACTCCCGGTGGCCCGAGCAGGAAGAGGCCGCGATCGGATACGGGGTAGCGCTGCACGAGGCTGCGTGCCGAGGCCAGCGCGCGCTCGAGCGACTCGTTGCCGTACGTCAGGAACGCCGCGAAATCGCAGTGTTGATAGCGTCGGGGAATACGCGAATCCACGCGGCGCCGCGAGGCCGAGGCCTGGCGCCAGCACTCGCAGCGCGCGACTCGTCGCTCGCCGTCGTGATCGACCGTTTTCCAACCCGTTCCATTGCAGAGAGAGCAGACCGCGTCCAAGGGATCGGCATGATAGCGCGAAGGGCGCGCGAGGGCAGCCGAACGGCAAGCGAAGGTCCGTCAGTCCTCGCGATCATCGGGCGCCGAGGTGTCGTCATCCCGGGTGATTCTGCCCGTTTCGCTCTTGACCATCGCCGTCGAGAGACGTTGTTCCCAGTCGCCGAGGCCGCGCACCATTTCCTGCTTGACGTAGCCCATGAACTCGTTCACCTCGTTCTGCATCTGAGCCATGCGCTCGCGCAGGTTGAGGATGATCTCGACCCCCGCGAGATTGACGCCGAGCTCGCGGGTCAGCGTCAGGATCGTCTCGAGACGCTCGAGATCGTCGTCCGAGTACAGGCGCGTGTTGCCGTCGGTGCGTGACGGGCGCAGCAGACCCTCACGCTCGTACAGTCGCAACGTCTGGGGATGGATGTTGTAGCGCTGGGCCACGGCGCTGATCATGTACAACGCCTTGCCAGGACGACGTGTGGACATCGTTCAGCCTTCCGCCTTGACCGCCGAAGCCGGGCGGACCGGATCGTGGGCCGACGCGTCGATGCCGGCGGTGGCCCCATCGGGGCCCCACCACACCGCGCGCACGTCCTCGGGATGCAACCGCGCGAACTCCTGCATCAACGCGCGTGCACGGGCGTCAATCACTGGCGGCAACACCAGCTGCACCTCGAGCACGAGGTCACCGCGGACACCCGTGCGGCGCGATGGGACACCGCGCTCGCGCAACCGCAAACGCTGCCCTGACTGGATGCCGGCCGGGACGCGCACCGACACCGGCCCCTCGGCGGTCGGCACGATCACCCGAGCACCGAGCACCGCCTCGTGCACGGCCACCGGCAGCACCATCTGCAGGTCGTTGCCGACGCGCGTCAGTCGCGCATCCGGCGCGACCCGCACGCGCAGATGCAAATCGCCCGACTGAGCGCCATGGACACCCGCATGGCCGTCGCCCGACTGCACGAGGCGATCGCCGTCGCCCAGGCCGGGCGGGACCGTCACCGTGACGACGTGCGGGGATTCGTGCATGCCATGGCCATGACAGCCGTGGCATGCACGCTGGGTCACCTGGCCTGAGCCCCGACACGCCTCACAGGCCCGCATGAACACCATGTGGCCACGCCCGAGACGCTGCTGCCCGGCCCCGCCGCAGATCTGGCACGGCACCGGCGTGGCCTGGAGCACGCCGAGGCCGATGCAGAGACGACAGGCCACCCGACGCGTCACCTCGACCCGGCGCACGGCCCCGTGCAGCACCTCGGTGAGGGTCAGCGTGAGATCGGCGTGCACGTCGGCACCGCCGGCACCCGCCGGGGCACTGCCCGCTGCCTGCTTGAAGACATCGACGAACAGGTCGCCGAAGGTCGAGGCCTGATCGCCCTGCACCGCGAGCGAGAAATCGAAGCCCGAGAAGGCCGCAGCCGCCGGCGCCAATGCCGGCGGCGCAGCGCCCGAGGCGTCGTAGGCCCGACGTCGGACCGGATCCACGAGCGTCTCGAAGGCCTCAGTGATGGCGCCGTATCGCCTGGCCGCCTCGGCGTCGCCGGGGTTCAGATCAGGATGCCAGCGGCGCGCCAGGCGGCGGTAGACCCGCCGCACGTGCGCCTCCGAGGCATCCCGATCCAGTCCCAGCACGTCGTACAGAGACATCGTCTACTTCTCGTCGACAACCTCGGCGTCGATCACCTCGCCGTCGGCGGCCGCACCTGGCCCACCCGTGCCGCCGGCCCCGGCGTCGGCGGAACCCGACTCCTGTGCCTGTCGGTACAGTGCCTCAGCTGCCTTGCTCTGCACCTGAATGAGCTGTTCCACCGCGGTGTTGATGGCTGCGGCGTCCTCGCCCTCGAGCGCGGTGCGCACCGCCGCGATGGCTTCGGTGACGGGCTGCTTGTCGGCGTCGGTGAGCTTGTCACCGGCGTCAGCGAGCATCCGTTCGGCCTGGTACGCGGCCTGCTCGGCCTTGTTGCGCACTTCGATCTCCTCACGCCGCTTGCGGTCTTCCTCGGCGTGCAACTCGGCGTCCTTCATCATCTTGTCGACCTCGTCCTTGCTGAGGCCGCTGGACCCGGTGATGGTGATCTTCTGTTCCTTGCTGGTGGCGCGATCCTTGGCCGACACGTTGACCACGCCGTTGGCGTCGATGTCGAACGTGACCTCGATCTGCGGCACGCCGCGCGGCGCGGGCGGCAGGCCATCGAGATGGAACTTGCCCAGGCTCTTGTTGTCGCGCGCCATCTGGCGCTCGCCCTGCATGACATGCACTTCGACACTCGGCTGACTGTCGGAGGCCGTCGAGAAGACCTCACTCTTGCGGGTCCGAATCGTCGTGTTGCGATCGATGAGGCGGGTCATGATGCCGCCCAGCGTCTCGATGCCGAGTGACAGCGGCGTCACGTCGAGCAGCAGCAGATCCTTGACCTCACCGGTCAACACCCCGGCCTGCACGGCCGCACCGATGGCGACGACCTCGTCGGGGTTGACGCTGCGGTTGGGTTCCTTGCCAAACAGCTCCTTCACCAACTGCTGCACGCGCGGCGTGCGGGTCGATCCGCCGACCAGCACCACCTCGTCGATCGCGGACGCCTGCAGGCCTGCATCCTTCAACGCCTGCCGGGTGGGCCCGAGCGCGCGCTGGAGCAGGTCCTCGACCAGCGACTCGAACTTGGCGCGCGACAACTGCAGCGACAGGTGCTTGGCCCCCGACGCGTCAGCCGTGATGAAGGGCAGACTGATGTCGGTCTGCATGGTGCTCGACAATTCGATCTTGGCCTTCTCCGCCGCTTCGCGCAGGCGTTGCAAGGCCATGCGGTCCTTGCTCAGATCGATGCCTTCCTGCTTCTTGAACTCGCCGATGATCCACTCGATGACGCGCTGGTCGAGGTTGTCGCCGCCCAGATGCGTGTCGCCGTTGGTCGACTTCACCTCGACCACGCCCTCACCCACTTCGAGGATCGAGATGTCGAACGTACCGCCGCCGAAGTCGAACACGGCAATCGTCTGATCGCCCTTCTTGTCGAGTCCGTAGGCGAGCGCCGCCGCCGTCGGCTCATTGACGATGCGCTTGACCTCGAGGCCAGCGATACGCCCGGCCTCGATGGTTGCCTGACGCTGCGCGTCGTTGAAGTAGGCAGGCACGGTGATCACGGCCTGCGTGACCGGCTGCCCCAGGTACTCCTCGGCGGCCTGCTTCAGCTTCTGCAGGATCATCGCCGCGACCTGCGGCGGCGCCCACTTCTGCCCGCCCGCGTCGATGCGCACATCGTCGCCTTCCTTGACGACGTGGTACGGCACCAGCTTCATCTCGTCGCTCACTTCTTCGAAGCGACGCCCCATGAAGCGCTTGATCGAATACACGGTGTTCTCGGCGTTGGTGGCGGCCTGGCGCTTGGCGACCTGGCCGACGAGACGTTCGCCGGATTTGGTGAAGGCGACAACGGACGGCGTCAGCCGGCTGCCTTCAGGATTGGTGATGACGGTGGGTTCTCCACCTTCCATGACCGCGACGACCGAATTGGTCGTTCCAAGGTCGATACCAATGACTTTGCTCATGACGTCAGCCCCTCTGCGTAAGCCCTGGGCAGCCTTGGGTGCGTTCCCAAGGCGACCCTTCATAACCACAGCATCATAAAACCTGCGCGAGATAGTGTCAAGACATTCGGGTCGCACACGGTCGCGGGACGTCCCCATTCGCCCGCGGCGCTCGGCGGCGCTAGACTCGACTGGACGCCCCCGGGTGGCCTCAGGTGTTCCAGAGGTGGACGAGGTCTGTGGTGAGGCGTTGTTCGAAGATCCCGGCCGCCCCGTTGCCATAGATGGCGGGTCGCTGGAGACGCGGTGTGTCGCGGCGCGGCGGATGCCAGCACGCCGGCTTGAAAGGAACGTCATGAACGTGCAGGTCTTCGCTCGTACGCTGGCCCTGGGCCTGGCTCTCGCGCTGCCGACGCTGGCGGCTGCCCAGCCGACCGACGTCGCACCTTCCGAGGCCCCACCGCACCTGATCCGCCTTGAAGGCCCTGGCGCGCAGGTCATCCGAGACGGCACGGGCTCTCCCCTGCACCTCGGCGATCCTGTGCTGTTTGGCGACCGCCTGGTGGCCGGAGACGCGTACGCACAGCTGCTGTGGGGCGACGGCTCGCGTGTCGCTCTGGACCGTGGGGCCGAGCTCGAGGTCCTGAGCGTCGACGTGCTCGCGGTCACGGCAGGACGAGTGCTGGTGATGCGTCCGGCAGCCGCGACCGTGGCGCTGCGGATCGACACGCCGGCCGCGTCGTTCCTGCTGGCACCGGGCGGAGAGTACCGCTTCAGCCTCGAAGGCCTGGTCACGACGCTCGGCGTGGTGCGCGGGCGCGCGGACGTGCAGACGGGCATGGGCAACCAGGTCGTCGAGCCCGGACAGCAGATTGTCGTACGCGACGGCATCGCCCCACCCGCGCCCGGACGCTACAACGACGGCGGCTACGACAGTTTCGTCGAATGGGCGAACACACCAGCCGCTGCTCCCGCGCATGGCACGCCGCTCGAGACCTTCGAGGACCCGCGCCTGGAGGCGTACACAGACGTCTTCAATCGGCACGGCTCGTGGCAGACCGACCCGCAGGTCGGCGCCGTGTGGTATCCGACGGTGGCCTCAGACTGGCGCCCGTATGCCGATGGCTACTGGCAGGAGTACGGCCCCGAGAGCCAGTGGCTGTGGGTGGGTCGGGATCCATTCGGGTGGCCGACGCATCACTTCGGCCGCTGGGGCGTCAGCAACGCTGGCCGCTGGTACTGGGAGCCGGGGCGCCAGTGGGCGCCGGCCTGGGTCAGCTGGAGCGTCGGACCCGGGTACATCGGCTGGACGCCGCTCGGCTCGCAGGACCGGCCCCTCTGGGGTTGGGACGCGTTGTCGTCGCGACGGGGCGCCTACGCCGGCGCCACGCTCGATCCGGCGCGGGCCTGGACGGTGATCCCGTCCGATCGCTTCGGGCAGCCCCTCCCGATGCGGGCCTATGCGGTGGACCCGCGGACGCTCGACAACCTGTCGGCCTTCGTGTCGCAGCGGGCCGGGCCGCCTTCCCGCTACGGGACGCCACAGGCGGGGTACGGCGGCCCCAACCGACGCGACCCGCGTGCCTACGGCCGCACCGGCGGGACGGCGGTCTACGGCCCAGGTGGCTACTCTGGCGGTGTCCGACCGCGCACCGGTGACGACACTACAGGCGACCTGCGCCGTGGCCCCGGCCCGACCCGCGTGGGACCGCCGGCGCCCGGCTACGGCGGACCGACACCTCCACCCGACGACCCCTACGATCGTGCGCAGCGCGTCATGGCCCCGCGCGGCCGGCAGCGGTCACCCGAGGGAGCCAACGCGCCAGGCGCCCCACCGCCAGCGACCGCGCGCCCGCGCACACCGCCGAGCGACGTGCCGCAGACCGAGCGGCCGCCGGCCGCCCCGCAGTCGCGCCCGACGCCGCCACCGGCCGCCGAGCCCGCGCCGCCTGCCCCCGACCGCTCGTCGCCTCCCGATGCGTCGGTCGGGCGGTCGCCTGCCCCGGGCACCAGCACGGGCCGCCGCGCAGTACCGCGGCCAGAGTGAGACCTGGTGCGCCGTGCCTGGCCCGCTCGCATGCGGCAACCGTTCTGCGTCGGGCGTGAGGCAGAGTCCGCACACTGGCGCCTGCCGCGTTCATCGCACTCCGGCACGCACCCTGTCGCCGTCCTTCAACGTGCGCAACACCTGGAACGGACCCGAGACCACCTGCGCACCGGGCTGAACGCCGCTCACTTCGATCAGCAGGCCGCCGATGATGCCCGTGGTCACAGGTACGAATGCCGCGACGCCGTCGCGCACCTCGAACACGCCAGCCGTATCGGCCTCCGCCTCCGGCGCCGCGCGCAGGACCACGGCCTGGAGGGGGACGACGATGGCGTTCGGGCGCGAGTCGGTGAGAATCTCCGCGTCGCAGGTGAGGCCGGGTCGCAGGCCGGCGGCGTCGGTGATGCGAACGACCACGCGGAACTCGCGGGCTGACGCGATGGCCGCGCCGCCAGCCGGCGGGGGTAAGGCGCCGGTGCCGATCTCGATCACCTGACCGGCCAATCTTCTGCCGGGCACGGCATCCAGTGTGATCGTGGCCTGCTGGCCCAATTCGAGGCGCAGCACGTCCGCTTCCGCGACCTTGATTTCCGCGTTCACGTCGGTGAGGTCGGAGATGGTCATCAGCGTCGTGCCGGGCTGGTTCTGTATGCCGATGACCACCATCTCGCCCTGTCGCACCTGCAACCGCGACACGACGCCGTCGATGGGCGACGTGATCTCCGTCTTGGCCAGCAGGTCGCCGGCACCGACGGCCTGGGCCCTGGCCTGCTGTTGACGGCGTTGCGCCGTGCGGATGCTCGCGTCGGCACGCGCGGCGGTCGCCAGCGCGGACTGCAGCTGGGCGCGGGCACCCTCTGCGGCAGCGACGGCACTGTCGCGCTCGGCGGCCGACACAAGTCGGTCGGCAAACAGCGCGGCGAATCGGCCGCGGTTGGCCTCGCTTTCCGCGACGCGGGCCCGGGCGGCATCGACGTCGGCACGTGCCGCGCGGCTCTGCTCGCGCGCGGCATTCTGCTCGGTGCCGAGGGCCTGCACCTGCGCTGATGCGGCATCACGCTGGCTGCGGGCCTGCACTGGATCGAGTCGCGCCAGCACCTGCCCGGCCCGCACCTGGTCGCCTTCCTTGACCCGCAGTTCGTCGATGCGTCCCATGACGCTCGAGCCGATGTCGGCAAATCGGTCGGCGATGACCTCGCCCGAGGCCGTGACGTACGCCTGCAGCGTGGCGCGGCGGACCACGGCCGTCGTGTCCACGTCCACGCCCGTCGGCCCGCGGCGGGCGATCACCGCCATCACCGCCATCAACCCGAGGAGGACCGCTCCGATCACTAAGTTGCGTCGACGCATGGCCGTCATTGGACGCGCGCAGCACCGGGAGTGTCCCGGATCCGGCGCGTCCTGCGGCATGATCATGCATCCGGATGCCCATGTCAGGCGTCAGACGCACCAACGTGCCCACCATCGCTCAGGTGACCCGCTTGCATACGGCGGCGGCGCAGGCCGCGTCTACGGCGCGTGGCCATCCGCTGCGCTCCCTCCTCGCCGCGCTCGCTATCGCCGCGGCCGTGGCCACGATGCTGCTGGTGACGGCCGGGTTGGACGGCGTGCAGCAGTACGCCCTGGCCGTGGGAGCCCGCACCGTGGGCAGCGACACGTTCGTGATCGCGCAGGTCGTGCCAGGGCAGCTGAGTCGCCAGGCACTGGCGGAGAAACTCCGTCGGAATCCTCCGATACGACGCTCCGACGTGCGTTACCTCGATCGCGTGACGGGCGAGACGCTGCTGGTGGCGCCGACCGTACAGCGCAGCGCCGACATCACGGCGGGAGGGCGGCGCTACGAAGGCGCGAACGTGAACGGCACCACGTCCGAGTTGTCGCGCATCCGCGACCTCGATATCGGCGAAGGGCGATTCTTCCTGCCCGCCGAGGACCAGCGGGCCACACAGGTGGCCGTCATCGGCGCAGAGATCGCCACGACCCTCTTTGCCGCCGCCGATCCCCTTGGCCAGACCGTCCGCATCGCCGGTCGCGGTTTCCGCGTGATCGGCCTGGTTCGCCCCCAGGGTACCGGCGGAGGTGTCTCGCTCGACCGCTACGTCTACATCCCGCTCACCAGTTTCGAACGTGCGTTTGGGGCGCCTGCGACGCTGCAGGTCTTTGCGACGGGACGGGAGGTGTCGTTCGAAGAGGCCGAAGGCGCCGCGCGCGCCGGCATGCGTGCCCGCCGCCGATTGCAGCCCGGGCGTGCCGACACGTTCGACATCCTGTCACCGGAGGCGGCTCGGACCTTCGTGCTGCGGCTGTCGGACCGCATCGGCGCTGCGGCCGTGCCCATTGCCCTCATGGCCCTGCTCACCGCCATTGTCGTGGTGACCAACACGGTGCTCGTCTCGGTGGCCCAGCGGACCCGCGAGATCGGCATCCGCCGCGCGCTTGGCGCCACGAGGCGCGCAGTGACGAGTGAGGTCGTCGCCGAGGCCGTGCTGACGGCCGTGCTCGGCGGAGCGGTCGGCATCCTGGCTGCCTGGGCCATCCTGAGCGTCGCCGGCCGTCTGACCGGGCTGCACCTGCCCGTCCGTGCGACGACAGCGGTGTGGAGCCTGCTGGCCGCCGGGGGCGCCGGGATGGTCGCGGGCTGGTACCCCGCGCGCGTTGCGGCGCGTATCGACCCGATCGAGGCGGTGCACCAGGAATGAGCGGGCCGCACCGCACCGGCTGGCACGGACGGATACGCCTCTGGCGCGAGATCGTGATCCTCGCGTTCGGGTCGCTCCGCATGAACCTCTCGCGTTCCATTCTCGCGAGCGTCGGCATCGTCATCGGCATCGTGACCGTGGTGCTGGTGGCCTCCGTGCTCGCCAACGTGCGCAGTCAGGTCGCCCTGCTGTTCCAGGAACTGGGCACCGAGAACATCTTCGCGTTCCACCTCACCGGCGACCCGTATGCCGCCGCCTCCGAGCGCGAGGCGCAACGCAAGCCACTCGAGCCGGAGTTTGCCGCGGTGCTCGCCCGCCTCGCCCCGTCGGTACGCGAGGTCGCGGTGCAGATGATCGTGCCGACCGTGGTTGACGGGCGGCCGCTCGTCGCCAGGGCCGGCGGCGCCGGCGGCCCACGCGCCGCGGACCGCGCACACCGCCACCTGGCAGGCGAGGTCGAGACGCTCGGTCGCCCTT
>Ga0136633_1000682_pt1 | contig 25595 bp, 27 predicted proteins | sample AntDrymeUQ832206_2_FD_105494 | JGI IMG/M metagenome (GOLD analysis project Ga0136633, IMG submission 105494) | Polar desert sand microbial communities from Dry Valleys, Antarctica - metaG UQ83 (22.06) | ecosystem: Environmental > Terrestrial > Soil > Desert | place: Antarctica: Dry Valley... | reverse complement strand
CGGACAGTACGACGGAAGTCGAGCCGGCCGCGCCGGCCGAGCCGGCGGCGGGCCGCAAGTCGTACGGCGAGTCGACGGGCCAACGGCAGCACCGTACGCCGCAGCTCCGCGATGTCCGCTGCCGTCGCCCGGACGAAGTCGACGTCCTCCGGCAGCGTGCGCACGGCTGTCCGCGCCACCTTCTCCACGCCCTTGTCTTCGGCGAGCAGCCGACGGACCTCGGCGTCGACGAGCTCCTCGAAGCGCTTCATCCGCTCGGACACCGTGCGTCGTGCGACCTGCTCGGCCAGCCCACCGCGCTCAGTGGGAGCCAGCATCGCCGCGAGCAGCCCCGCCATCAGCGTCTCAGGAGCCAGCGCGCGCATCACCCGGTAGGAGAAGAAGCTCTGGCGACCCGGCTGGCTGTCGGCGCGGCCCAACGTGATCACGGCCTCGCGCGCGAGCCGAGCCAGCACGTCGTCGGCACCCTCGAGGAGAGCCTGGTGCAGTGCCGCGCGGAGACGCTCCCGGGTCACCTCGCCGTCAACTGCAGGGCCGTCCGATCGCCCCTCCGTGCCGTCGCCGGGATCGCCGTCGGTCACGGCGAGCTCGGCCAGCACGCCGGCTCCGACCGCAGGCGGGAAGTAGAGGTCGAAGAGAGTGTCAAAGGCGGGGCGATGCGAGGGACGCTTGACCGTCGTCGCGGCGAGGCCGGCGCGCAGCGCCTCGCGGTCCAGCAACGGCACCGCTGCCAGCACTCGGACAGCGTCGATGTCCTCGGCCAGGCTCACCGGGATCCCGGCGCCGCGCATCGCGGCAACCAACTCGACCGTGCGGTCGACGAGGCCCGCCACGTCCTACGCCTCGCCCAGCCGGAGCTCTCGCGTCGCGCGGGCCTGGTCACCAACATGCTTGAGCACGACCCCGAGAGTGTCTCGCATGGCTGCCTCGTCGAGGGTGTCCAGGCCCAGTACGACAAGGGTGCGGGCCCAGTCGATGCTCTCCGCCACCGAGGGCGCCTTCTTCAGCTCCAGGGCACGCAGGGTCCGAACCGTGCGCACGAGCTGCTCGGCCAGTGCCTCGGCGATCTCCGGCACCCGCGAGAGCACGATCGCCTTCTCCCGGTCGAACGCCGGGTAGTCCAGGTGCAGGTAGAGACAGCGACGCTTGAGCGCCTCGGAGAGCTCCCGCGTGGCGTTGGAGGTGAGCACCACGAGAGGTTTGCGCACAGCCACGATCGTGCCGAGCTCCGGAATGGTCACCTGGTAGTCGCTGAGCACCTCGAGCAGCAGGCCCTCGACCTCGACGTCGGCCTTGTCGGTCTCGTCGACGAGCAGCACTGTCGGCTCGGACCGCCGGATCGCGGTGAGCAGCGGACGGGAGAGCAAGAACTCCTCGCTGAAGATGTCGTCGTGGACGTCGGACCACGACACAGCGTCGTCGGACTCCCGGGAGACCTGGATGCGGAGCAGCTGCTTCTTGTAGTTCCACTCGTACAACGCGCGGGACTCGTCGAGACCCTCGTAGCACTGCAGCCGGATGAGCTCGGCACCCGTTGCGGTCGCGATGGCCTTCGCCAGCTCCGTCTTGCCGACGCCGGCCGGGCCCTCGACGAGCAGCGGCTTGTCGAGTGAGTCAGCGAGGAAGACGGTCGTGGCGATCGCCGCGTCGGCGAGGTAGCCGGCTGCGGCCAGTCGCTCCTGGACATCCGCGACGGACGCAAAGTGACTTGCCGCCATGACCGTGCACCCCTCACTCGCCCCGCAACCGAACCCGATTCTACTGCTGGTAGTCGCCGTACGACGAAGATGCTCGCTGTGACCGACCGCCGCGCGCTCCTCGTCGCGTTAGCCGTCTGGAATTCCCTCGCCCTGCTGGCCGGGGTCTCGACGGCAGTGCTGCGGTCAGGGTCGCCGCCAAATGGCAGCGCGCGGGTCTCGAGCGACCCGGCGACTCCGCTGCCCTCCGTTGTCCCGTCACTGGGCATCCAGGCGCTCGTACCCGAGCTCAGCAGGTTCGTCGAACGCGAACGCGGCCTGCGCTTCCGCACACCGGTGACGGTCACACTGCTAGGTGACGCCGCCTTCCGCGACCGCCTGGCCGAAGAGGGCGACGAGAGCACCGAGCAGGTCGAGCCGGAGCCCGAGGTCGCGGTGACGCTGCAGGCGCTCGGTCTGATCGAGCCGGGCACCGACCTCGACGAGGCCATCGAGTCACTGACCGGCGACACCGTGGCCGGCTTCTACGACCCTGAGAACGACGAGCTTGTCGTCCGCGGTGACACGGCGACTCCACTCGTGCGCACTGTTCTCGTTCACGAGCTCACGCACGCGCTGCAGGACCAGCACTTCGACCTCGACCGGCCGGAGCTCGAGGACCGCGACGACGAGGCCTTCCTGGGCTACCTCGGGCTGGTTGAGGGCGACGCGAGCGTCGTCGAGCAGGCCTATCGGGATCAGCTCTCGAAGCGCGATCGCTCAGCGCTCGACGCGGAGGAGGAGCGGCTGTACGGCGACACGGGCGAGGATGCACCGGAGGTGCTGCTGGCGCTGTTCGGCTTTCCGTACGAGGTCGGCCCGCAGTTCGTCGAGCAACTGCGCGACGCACGCGGCCAGGCGGGCCTGGATGCAGCGTTCGAATCGCCGCCGCAGTCATCGGAGCACCTACTGCACATCGCCAGCTTCCTCCGCGAGGACAACCCCCGCGTGCTGGCTGACCCACGCGGCCGAGGCACGGTCGTCGACCGCGGAGTCCTCGGCGAGCTCGGTCTCCTGGTGACCCTCGGGCTGTCCCCCGCGGGCAAGGTCCGCGACGCAGTGGACGACGTCGACGACTGGGGCGGCGACCGTTACGTCAGCTGGCGCGATGGTTCACGGGCCTGCACCGCAGCGATCATCGTGATGGACACCGATGCGGCAGCGGGCGAGTTGCGATCGGCCCTGGACCGCTGGGCCGAACGACGTGCCGGAGCGTCGATCGGCGGCAGCGCCCGCCAGATCACCCTCGACGCCTGCGCATAGCGAGGTGCCTAGCGGATGTGGCCGCTGCCCGTTACGACGTACTTCGTCGACGTCAGCTCGGGCAGTCCCATCGGGCCGCGCGCGTGCAGCTTCTGCGTGGAGATGCCGATCTCTGCGCCGTAGCCGAACTCGGCGCCGTCGGTGAAGCGCGTCGATGCGTTGACGATGACGGCGGCCGAGTCGACAGCCGCGACGAATCTCCGGGCGGCGTCCTGCGAACGGGTCACGATCGCCTCGGTGTGCTGCGAGCCGTAGCGCCGGATGTGGTTGACCGCTGCAGTGAGGTCTGCGACCACAGCGGCACTGATCTGGAGGTCGAGGTACTCCTCCGCGAAGTCCGCATCTGTCGCCGGTACGACGTGGGCGCCATGACTCGCGACGGCCGGATCGCCGTGGACCACCACACCGGCGTCGTGCAGGGCAGCGAGGGCTCGCGGCAGGAACGCGTCGGCGACCGAGGCGTGAACGAGCAGCGACTCCGTCGAGTTGCACACCGCGGGCCGCGAGACCTTGCCGTTGAGCAGGATCGACAAGGCCATGTCGAGGTCGGCATCGGCATCGACGTAGACGTGACAGTTGCCTACGCCGGTCTCGATGACGGGCACGGTCGACTCCTCGACGACCGACCGGATCAGACCCGCTCCCCCGCGTGGGATGAGTACGTCGATCAGGCCGCGCAAGCGCATCATCTGCTTCACCGAGTCGTGGTCGGTGGCGGTGACGAGCTGCACCGTGTCGGCGGGCAGGCCGGCGGCGACACCCGCCGTGTCGAGAATCTCGACGAGCACCTCGTTGGACCTGGATGCGCTCGACGACCCACGCAGCAGCACCGCATTGCCTGACTTCACACAGAGCCCCGCGGCATCGACGGTCACGTTGGGCCGCGCTTCGTAGATGATCCCGACGACGCCGAAAGGGACCCGGACCTGGCGCAGCTCGAGTCCGTTGGCCAGCGTGGCGCCCCGCACAACTTCACCGACCGGGTCGGGCAGTCCGGCGACATCGCGCAGGCCCGCTGCCATGGCAGCGACCCGCGGACCGGTGAGAGCAAGTCGGTCGATCATCGACTCCGACGTACCGTCTGCCCTCGCCCGCTCGACGTCCGCGGCGTTGGCGGCCAGCACCTCGGCGCACCGAGCGTCCAGAGCATCGGCCATTGCGTGGAGCGCGAGGTCCTTGGCCGCGCGGGTGAGCAGCGCCGTCTCGATTGCCGCAGCGCGCGCCCGGGTAGCCAGTTCGACGACGTCGACCATGCTCGTCACGGTACGCGCCTGCGGCGGGGGCACCAAGATCACATCAGGACCCATTACATCAGGACAAGGTCGTCGCGATGGATGACCTCGCGCTCGTACTCCGCACCGAGCTCGGCTGCCAGGTCGTGCGTGGACCGTCCGATGATCGCTGGCAGCTCACCAGCAGAGTAGGTGGTGAGCCCTCGCGCCACCGGCGTGCCACGCCCATCGACGAGCTCGACCGGGTCACCGGCGACGAAGTCGCCCGCGACACCGACGATCCCGGCCGGGAGCAGCGACATGCGCCGCTGCACCACGGCGACGACAGCTCCGTCGTCAAGCACCAGGCGGCCCCGCGGGGCCGAGGCGTGGGCCAGCCAGAGCAGCCTCGACCGGGTGCGCTGACCCGAGGGGTGGAAATGGGTTCCGACCCGCTCGCCGGCAAGCACGGCCGCTGCGTCGTCCGCGGCGCCGACGACGACGTCGATGCCGCTGCCCGTCGCGATCCGCGCAGCGTCGACCTTCGTCGCCATCCCGCCGGTGGACACAGCGGAGCCGGAGCGCCCAAGCAGCACCCCGTCGAGCTGCGCTGCGTCGTGCACCTCGTCCAGCCGATGCGCACCCCCGCGCCGCGGGTCGTCGTCGTACACACCGTCGACGTCAGAAAGAAGGACCAGCAGGTCGGCGTCGACAAGCAGCGCGACGAGAGCGGCGAGGCGATCGTTGTCGCCGAAGCGGATCTCCTGCGTCGCCACAGCATCGTTCTCGTTGACGACCGGGACCACGCCCATCGTCAGCAGCCGGCCAAACGCCCGGTGCGCGTTGAGGTAGTGCGACCGACGCACGACGTCCTCCGCAGTCAGCAGCACCTGCGCCGCGATGAGCTGGTGGCGGCGGAACGACTCGGTGTAGCGGTGCATGAGCAGACCCTGGCCGACTGAAGCGGCGGCCTGCAGGGTGGCGAGGTCACGCGGACGCCCAGCCATGCCCAGCGGTCCGATGCCGGCCGCAATCGCGCCAGAGGACACCAGCAGCACCGTGCGGCCGGCGGCCCGCTGCGACGCGAGGACGTCCACCACTCGATCGACGCGCTCGCCGTCGAGATGCCCATCGGCCGTCGTCAACGAGGAGGAGCCGACCTTCACGACGATCCGACGGGCGTTGGCCACGGCCGCGCGCCGGTCCTCACCGTTGGGGGGGGTCAGTGGGGTGCGGGAGGTCACGAGTCGAGGCGGCGGTCGGTGCCGCGGGGGCCGGGGAGGTAGCCCTCCTCGGTCGCCGGCTCCCAATCGAAGGTCCAGTCGCCGATGGTCACTGCGGCGCCCGGCTGGGCCCCGAGGCGCTGCAGCTCGGTCTCGACGCCGATGCGGGCCAACCGGTCCGCGAGGTAGCCGACCGCCTCGTCGTTGTCGAACTGGGTCTGCATCACCCAACGCTCGGGCTTGTCGCCACGGATCGTGAACCCTTCCTCGGTCGCCTCGACCGTGAAGCCGCTGTCGTCGACGGCCTTGGGACGCAGCACGATCCGCGTCGGTGCCGCGTCGGGTGCGGCCGCCCGGGCCGCCCGTACGGCGTCGGCGAGGGCGTACGTGAGCTGCTGGATGCCTTCGTGAGTCGGCACTGATGTGGCAAACACGTCGAGGCCTCGGTCGGCAATCTGCTCGGTCACCATCTCCGCCATCTCGCGGGCGGATGGCACATCAATTTTGTTGAGAACGACGAGTCGGGGCCGTCCCTCTAGCCCGCCGTACTGCGCGAGCTCATCCTCGATCGCGTCGATGTCGGACAGCGGATCACGTCCCGGCTCCTCTGTGGCTGCATCGAGCACGTGCACGAGAACGCTGCAACGCTCGACATGACGGAGGAACTCCAGGCCGAGGCCCTTGCCCTGCGCCGCACCCGGGATCAGTCCGGGCACGTCTGCAATGGTGAAGACCACGTCGCCGGCTGTCACGACGCCGAGATTGGGCACCAACGTCGTGAAGGGATAGTCGGCGATCTTGGGACGCGCAGCGGACAGCACTGAGATCAGCGATGACTTGCCGGCGCTGGGAAAGCCGACGAGGGCGACGTCGGCGACGGACTTGAGCTCGAGCACCACGTCGGCGGCGCGGCCCGGCTCGCCCAGCTCGGCGAAGCCTGGCGCCTTGCGCCGGGTGGAGGCGAGCGCGGCGTTGCCTCGACCACCGCGGCCGCCCTGCGCAATGACGTAGCGCGACCCCGGGCCGACGAGGTCGACCAGCTGCTCACCGGCGAGGGTCTTGACCACCGTGCCGTCGGGCACGGGCAGCACGAGGCTCTGGCCGTCGGCACCGTCCTTGTTGGCACCTTGACCCTGCTTGCCCGAGGTCGCCTTCTGGTGCGGCCGGTGGTGATACGCGATCAGCGTCGTCACCTGAGGATCGACGACGAGGACGACGTCGCCGCCATGTCCGCCGTTGCCACCGTCCGGTCCGCCGAGCGGCTTGAACTTCTCCCGGTGGATCGACGCGCAGCCGTTACCGCCGTCACCCGCGCTCGCGTAGAGGGTCACGCGGTCGACGAACTCGACTGCCATCGGTGGGGCCACCTCGATCTGTGTTTGCGGGAAAGCTGTGTGCGGAAAAGCCGAGAGGGCGGGTCCGGGGAGTCCCGGCCCGCCCTCTCAAGGGGCGATGACGTCGTACGACGGGTCAGGCGTCGACCGGGACGATGTTCACAGTCTTACGTCCGCGCTTGAGGGCGAAGAGCACTGTGCCGCCGGCGAGGGCGAACAGCGTGTCGTCCTTGCCGCGGCCGACTTTGTCACCGGGGTGGAACTTCGTGCCCCGCTGGCGCACGAGTATCTCGCCGGCGTTGACGGTCTGGCCGCCAAAGCGCTTGACGCCGAGGAACTGTGGGTTGGAGTCGCGGCCATTTCGGGAGGCCGACGCACCCTTCTTGTGAGCCATCTGCTACTTCCCGCTCTCGATGCCGGTGACCTTCAGCTGGGTGAGCGGCTGACGGTGGCCCTGGCGCTTGTGGTAGCCGGTCTTGTTCTTGAACTTGTGGATGCGGATCTTCGGGCCCTTCGTCGCCGCGAGGATCTCCGCGGTGACCGCGACGGACTTGAGCGCAGCAGCCTCGTGGGTGACGATCTCGCCGTCGACCAGTAGCAGCGCGGGAAGGGTCACCGAGGTACCGAGGCCGGCCTCGAGCTTCTCGACCTCGAGGACATCGCCGACGGCGACCTTGTACTGCTTGCCGCCGGTCTTGACGATGGCGTACACGGTGAAGCTCCTGACGCGTGGGGTGGGCAGGCGAGCGCGCACGCCTTCCAGCGCGCACGAACCATCAGGGTACTGCACCTGCCCCCAGGGGGGTCAAACGAGAGGGTACGGTGGGCGCTCGTGCGCGCGAACACCAGGGGGATCCGATGACCACGCCGACCACACCAGAGCCCAACGAGTGGGCGGCACCTGCCGACGCCGGCAGCGGCCCGGCCGCTGCGCCGGCAGCCTTTCCGCCCCCGCCGGGTTACGCCCCGCCACCGGTCGCTCCCAGCGGGTACGCACCCGCCCCGTACGCCACCGGCCCCGGGAGCCCGGGCACGATCCGCAGCACCGGGACGTGCGTGCTGCTGTTCATCGTGACGTTCGGGATCTACGGCTACGTCTGGTACTACCAGGTCCACACAGAGATGAAGCGGCACAGCGGCGTGGGTCTCGACGGCGGGATCGCCCTGCTTCTCGCCTTCCTGGTCGGGATCGCGTCGCCGTTCCTCGCCTCCAGCGAGGTAGGTGGGCTCTACGAGCGGGCCGGCCAGCCCAAGCCAGTGTCGGGCACCACCGGCTTGTGGGTGGTACCCGGCTTCCTCATCCTCGTCGGACCGATCATCTGGTTCGTCAAGACCAACGGCGCCCTCAACGACTACTGGCGCGCCGTCGGAGTCAGATGAGCAACCCCAGCGAGCACGCCAGCAGGTGAAGGCTGTACCGACAGGTGCGCAGCCGCACGGATCAGACGGTGCGCAGCCGCACGCCGAAGCCGGCAGCGTTGGCCTTGGCGAGCAGACCAGCGACGGTCGGCCCTTCCTCGGAGCAGATGCCGAGGCACAGGCGGCTGACGATGCCGAGCGCCTTGCCGGACTTCACGTGGACAAGCGGACCACCGGAGTCGCCGAAGTCGATCGGCCCGGTGACCTCGTGGACCTGGTCGTCGTCGTAGCCGAGCACGGCGAAGCGCTTCTCCTGGGTCACCGCGGTGAAGCCGAAGCCAAGTCCGTGCCCTGAGATCTGCACCGTGTCACCGGTCGTCGTGTCCTGAGGTGAGGTGACGCCGGTGGGGTAGGCGGGGTAGCCCTTCACGGCCGGGCTCACCCGGGAGAGGAACTCTCGGCGCACCTCGATGAAGGCGAAGTCCGGTGCGGCGGAGTCCTCGTCGCCGAGGAAGGCTACGTCGCCGAAGACCTCGCCGCTGGCCAGGCTCACGTCGTCGCCGATCTCCTTGACGCAGTGCGCCGCCGTACCGACGTAGGTCTTGCCGGCGTTGGCGCCGGTCCCGTCGTAGACGAAGTTGAGCGTGCAGCCGCCCACAGCGGTCTCGGAGTAGGCGCCGGGCTGGATGAGCTCACCCGCCGCCCCGACGGGGGCGGCCCACAGGGCGAGCCCTGCGGTCAGCACAGCGGTGGCCAAGGTCGTCGCGCGGGTCAGGTTGCGCATTCGTTGCTCCTCGTGTCGTGGTGTCTAACGAGACAACGTCGGGAAAGGCGCGACTTGATCCCATCCTGATAGTCACAAAGGACTACCCCCGGGCAGACACGCCACACCCCAACTGTGTAGTTGGGGGACGGTGCTCACGCTGGGTGATCTACACAGTTCGCGGGGGACGACGGGAGTTGGAGCGAGAATTTCTAGACAGTGAGGCGGTGCACGAGGGCGTCGGCGGCGGCGTAGGGATCAGTCGTCCCGGCGACCACGTCCGCGGCGAGATCGTCCAGCAGCGAGCCGTCGTGCAGGTCGCCCAGGCGTTCCCGGAGCGCGGTGATCGCAATGGCTTCGATCTCCGCAGCGGCCCGCGCCGTACGACGTCGACCGAGCTCGCCGGTATCGATGAGCCAGCGATGATGGTCGTCTACCGCAGCGACCACCTCCTCGATGCCTTCCCCGCGTGCCGCGACCGTCTTGAGGATCGGCGGACGCCAGCCAGCATGCGGGCCATCGCCCTGGGACATCGCATTGCGTAGGTCGCGCACCGTGTTGTCGGCGCCGTCACGGTCGGCTTTGTTGACGACGTACAGGTCGGCGATCTCGAGGATGCCGGCCTTCATCGCCTGCATCGCATCACCCATGCCTGGTGCGAGCAGGACCACCGTCGTGTCGGCGTGCGAAGCGATCTCGACCTCGGCCTGGCCGACCCCGACTGTCTCGATGAGGATGACGTCGAACCCCGCGGCGTCGAGCACCCGCAGCGCCTGGGGCGTCGCCCAGGCGAGACCGCCGAGATGCCCCCGCGAGGCCATTGACCGGATGAAGACGCCAGCGTCGGTGGCGTGGTCCTGCATGCGCACCCGGTCACCGAGCAGCGCGCCGCCGGAGAACGGTGACGACGGGTCGACTGCCAGCACCCCGACTCGATGGCCGAGGTTGCGGTACGCCGAGACGAGAGCCGCCGTCGACGTGGACTTGCCGACACCGGGTGAGCCGGTCAGCCCGACGACCCGCGCCCGGCCGGCATGCGGTGCGAGAGCAGCCATCACTTCGCGCAGCTGCGGCGACGCGTCCTCAACGAGGGAGATGAGACGCCCGACGGCTCTGGCCTGCCCCTCGCACGCCCGTGCGACCAGGTCGGCGACGTCCTGCTGCGCGCCGCGCCGCGAGGCAGAAGCGCTGGTACTGGGCGTCACTCAGCCGGTCACGCGAAGCAGCAGCGCGTCGCCCTGGCCGCCTCCCCCGCACAGTGCCGCGACTCCGAGTCCACCGCCTCGGCGGCGCAGCTCAAACGCGAGGTGCAGGGCGATGCGGGCGCCGGACATGCCGATCGGGTGACCGAGCGCGATGGCCCCACCGTTGATGTTGACCGTCTCCTCAGTCAGGCCGAGGTCCTTCATCGACTGGATCCCGACCGAGGCGAAGGCCTCGTTGATCTCGACCAGGTCGAGGTCGGCGGCCGTCAGACCCTCGCGGGCGAGAGCTGCCTTGATGGCGTTGCTGGGCTGCGACTGCAGCGAAGCGTCCGGCCCCGCGACGACACCGTGCGCGCCGATCTCGGCCAGCACCGGAGCGCCGAGCTCCTCCGCTTTGGCCCGCGACATGACGACGACAGCGCAGGCGCCGTCGGAGATCTGCGATGCCGAACCGGCCGTGATCGTGCCGTCTGCCGCAAATGCGGGACGGAGCTTGCCGAGCGACTCGGCCGTCGTGCCGGGACGGACACCTTCGTCCTCGGTCACCAGGATCGGCTCGCCCTTGCGCTGAGGGACGGCGACGGGAGTGAGCTCCTCGTCGAACCGACCGTCCTTCATGGCGGTGGCGGCCCGCTCGTGCGACCGAGCGGCGAACTCGTCCTGCTCGGCGCGGAGATGCCGAGCTTGGCGTTGTAGCGCTCCGTCGACTCCCCCATCGCCACCTGGTCGAAGGCGCAGAAGAGGCCGTCGTGCGCCATCGAGTCGAGCATCGTCGTGCTGCCGAACTTGAAGCCCTGCCGCGCACCAGGGAGGAGGTGGGGTGCATTGGTCATCGACTCCATGCCGCCGGCGACGACGACGTCGTACTCGCCCGCGCGGATGAGCTGGTCAGCCAACGCGATGGCATCGAGCCCGGAGAGGCACACCTTGTTGATCGTCAGGGAAGGCACGGTCATCGGGATGCCGCCCTTGAGAGCAGCCTGGCGGGACGGGATCTGGCCGGCTCCGGCCTGCAGAACCTGGCCCATGATCACGTAGTCGACCGCGTCGCCCGCGATACCGGCCCGCTCGAGCGCCGCCTTGATGGCGATGCCCCCCAGGTCGACGCCGGTGAATGAGGCCAACGAGCCCTGCAGCTTGCCGATCGGCGTACGGGCGCCAGAGACGATGACAGAACCGGCCACAGGGCCTCCTTGCACTGTGTGGCCCGCGGGCCAACTGGAGCGAGTCGTGGGATGTGGGGCAAGAATACGGGTCCGTCGTACCCGACCCAAGGCAGGCCACTGTGCTCACTCGCATCGACCACGTCGGGATCGCTTGCCACGACCTGGAGGAGCGGGTCGAGTTCTATGCCACGACCTTCGGGCTGACCGTCGCCCATCGCGAGACCAATGAGGAGCAGGGCGTCCACGAGGCGATGCTGCTCGTCGCTCCCGGGTCCTACGTCCAGCTGCTGGCGCCCACCCGCCCGGACTCGCCGGTGGGCAAGTTCCTCGCGCGCCACGGCGAAGGGGTGCACCACATCGGGTACGGCGTCGACGACGTGACGGCGTCGCTGGAGGAGCTCGGCCTGCTGGGCGTCCCGCTGGTCGACCAGCGGCCGCGGCACGGCTCCATGGGAGCCTCCATCGCCTTCCTGCACCCCAAAGGCGTGGGCGGAGTCCTCACCGAGCTCGTGCAGTCCCGGTGATGCGTGCGGTGGGCACTGCTAGCGGGGATTGCTACCCCGGGCGTACCGATGAGTAACATCGCCCGGACCCCCGGACCTGGCAGACCTGCAGGAGGCGCACGTGAAGGAGATCCTCGAGGCGATCCTCGCCGGCGACCCGAGCGGCACCGACTTCGGTGCCCTGCCGGTGCCGGACTCCTACCGCGGCGTGGTGGTACGCCGGGAGGAGCAGGAGATGTTCGCCGGCCTCACCAGCCGGGAGAAGGACCCCCGCACGTCGCTGCACATCGACGAGGTCCCGACGCCTGAGCTCGGCCCTGGCGAGGCGGTCATCGCCGTCATGGCCAGTGCCATCAACTACAACACGGTCTGGACGTCGATCTTCGAGCCGGTATCTACATTCAAGTTCCTCGAGCGCTACGGACGGCTCTCCCCGCTCACGAAGCGGCACGACCTGCCGTACCACGTCGTCGGCTCCGACCTGGCCGGGGTCGTGCTGCGCACCGGTCCCGGCGTGCATGCCTGGAAGCCGGGCGACGAGGTCGTCGCGCACTGTCTCTCCGTCGAGCTGGAGAGCCCGGACGGTCACAACGACACGATGCTGGACCCCGAGCAGCGCATCTGGGGCTTCGAGACCAACTTCGGCGGGCTGGCCGAGCTCGCACTCGTCAAAGCCAACCAGCTCATGCCGAAGCCAGGTCACCTCACCTGGGAAGAGGCGGCCTGTCCCGGGCTGGTCAACTCCACGGCTTACCGCCAGCTGGTGTCGGCCAACGGCGCGAACATGAAGCAGGGCGACGTCGTCCTCATCTGGGGCGCCAGCGGCGGACTCGGCTCCTACGCCACGCAGTTCGCCCTCAACGGCGGAGCGATCCCAGTCTGCGTCGTCTCCTCCCCCGAGAAAGCCGAGATCTGCCGCCGGATGGGGGCGGAGCACGTCATCGACCGCAGCGCGGAGGCTTACGTCTTCTGGAAAGACGAGCACAACCAAGACCCGAAGGAGTGGCAGCGCTTCGGCGCGAAGATCCGCGAGCTGACCGGCGGCGACGACCCGGACATCGTGTTTGAGCACCCCGGCCGGGAGACGTTCGGCGCCAGCGTCTACGTCGCCCGCAAGGGCGGGATGATCGTCACCTGCGCCTCGACGAGCGGCTACCTGCACCAGTACGACAACCGCTACCTCTGGATGAACCTCAAGACCATCAAGAGCTCGCACTTCGCCAACTACCGCGAGGCGTGGGAGGCCAACCGGCTGATCGCCCAGGGCGCGATCCATCCGACGCTGTCGAAGGCGTACCCGATGGAAGAGGTGGGTCAGGCGGCGTACGACGTCCACCGCAACGCCCACCAGGGCAAGGTCGGCGTCCTCTGCCTCGCGCCGGAGCCCGGCCTCGGCGTCCGTGACACAGCTCGTCGGGAGCAGCACCTGGTGGCGATCAACCGATTTCGCGACGCCTGACCCGGCCGAGCGCAGCACCTCCACACCACCCCGCCCCCCACCGGCACCAAGCGGCTACGGTGGCGGCCCCGACAGCCATCACCAGGAGCGATGCCCGTGGCGACGCGTAAGGAGAAGGTCGAGCAGGCCGAGGACGAGGTCAGCCTCGCGGCCGACCAGGCGAGCGCCGCCTCCGTCGAGGCCAAGGATCCTGACCGAGCGAAGCCGGCGCGCAAGTCCGCGGCCAAGCGGGCCGGCACCGCGGCGGGTACCGCCCGACGCAAGGCGTCGACAGTGCCTACCGTGGAGGCCGAGGACGAGTCCCGGCGTGCTTCCGCAGCCGCCGACCGAGCGACGACAGACGCCGAGGACGACGACCCGCTGCTCGACACAGCCATCCGCCAGATGGAGGCCGGGGCGACGGAGGAGAAGCCCTACGGCGAGCCTGGTCGGCCGATCGCGCCGAGGTCGCCCTTCCGCATCGCCTTCTCCGCGGCGCTCGGCGTCGCGCTCGCCTACACGCTGCTCAACGCGCTCGTCGCCGTCCGCCAGATCCTGATCCTGATCCTTATTGCGGCATTCTTGGCGATCGGCTTCAACCCAGTCGTCGAGTGGTTCCAAGGACGTGGGCTCCGACGCAACCGGGCCGTGCTCGCAGTGTTCGGCGGGATCCTTCTGGCGTTCATCGGCTTCGGTGCGGCGATCGTGCCGCCGATCGCCGAGCAGGGAACCGGCCTGTTCGAGCAGCTGCCGGAGTACGGCGAACGGCTACGGGACAACCGCCAGTTCCGAGAGCTCGACGACAAGTACGACATCGTCATGAAGCTGCAGAAGCAGGTGGACGAGGCGCCGGAGAAGGGTGTCGGTCTCCTCGGCGGTGCGTTCGGCGTCGTCCGAGGGATCTTCAACGCTATCTTCAGCACGCTGACCGTGCTGATCCTCACGCTGTACTTCCTCAGCTCCTACCCCAGCATGAAGCGCTCGGCTTATCGCATCGTGCCTCGGTCGCGACGGCCGAGAGTGGGGCTGCTCGCGGACGAGATCCTCTCTCGGGTGGGCGGCTATGTCCTCGGCAACATCGCGACGTCTCTCGTCGCTGGCATCGTGGCCTTCGTGTTCCTGCTCATCGTCGGGGTCCCCTACCCCGTCGCGCTCGCGGTGCTCGTCGCCTTCCTAGACCTCATCCCGCTCATCGGCGCCACGCTCGCTGCTCTCGTCTGCGTTGCCGTCGCATTCTTCGTCTCGGTTCCGGTGGGGTTGATCACCGCGGCCTTCTTCCTGACCTACCAGCAGTTCGAGAACTACGTCCTCGTCCCGAGGGTGATGCAGCGCACCGTCGATGTGTCGCCGATCACGACAGTCATCGCCGTGCTGATCGGCGGCAGCCTCCTCGGGGTGGTCGGGGCGCTGCTGGCCATCCCCGTCGCTGCTGCGATCCAGCTCATCGGCAATGAGGTGGTGCTGCCGCGCCAGGACACGCTGTGACCGCCCTGATGCACGCTGTTCGGCTGCACGCGGTCGGTGTGAGACCGACGCTCGACGAGATCCCGGTGCCAGATCCCGGCCCGGGCGAGGTGCGGGTCGCCGTACGCGCGTGCGGACTCTGCGGCTCGGACGTGCACCTCCTGCACGGGACGACGACGACGGGCCCGCTGCCACTCGTCCTGGGTCATGAGCCCTCCGGTGTGATCGACGCGCTCGGCGAGGGCGTCACTGGCTGGGCACCCGGGGATCGGGTGTGCATCGCGGCCGGGTACGGCTGCGGAGACTGCGTCTCGTGCGACGCGGGGCGGGACAGCATCTGCCCCCGGCTGGAGATTCCCGGCATCACCTGCGATGGCTCGCAGGCGGAGTTCGTCGTCGTACCCGCACGCACGCTCATCAGCTTGCCCGGGCACGTCGACTTCGCCGTCGGCGCGATCCTCATGGACGCGGTGTCGACCCCTTTCCACGCCATCAACCGGTCGGGCGTACGACGAGGTCAAACCGCCGTCGTCTTCGGCCTCGGCGGCCTGGGGCTGCATGCGCTGACCATCCTCAAGCAGGTCGTTGGCGCCCATGTCATCGGCGTCGACCGCTACCCGGGAGCGCTGGAGCGGGCGAAGCGATTCGGTGCGGACGAGGTCATCGACGCATCGAGTGGCAAGCCCGCGAACGCCGTGCGGCTGCACACCGGTGGCGGCGCCGACCACGCCTTCGAGTTCGTCGGCAGCGCAGTCGTCGTCGACCAGGCAGTGAAGTCGCTGCGGCCCGGCGGCACCTGCACGGTCGTCGGCGTCGGTCCCGAGCCGCTCGCCCTGCTCCCACAGGCGCTGCTCGTCGCAAACGAGCTGCGCGTGCAGGGCTCGTTCGGCTGCAGCCAGGACGAGCTCGCCGAGCTGGTCGGGTTGGTGGCGAGTGGGGCGCTGGACCTGACCGGGACGATCACCCACCGTTTCGGCCTCGCGGAATTCGACGAGGCACTGCGAATCCTCGAGACCAAGGAGGGCGACCCGATCAGGGTCGTCGTCGAACAGCCTGCTGCTGTGCTGAGTTAGCTGTGCTGAGCTCAGCGCTGTGCTGTCCTAAGCGTCGTCTGGCAGGCCGGCCAAGAACCCGGCGAGCGCCTCATTGAAAGCAGCCGGGGCCTCCACCGCAGTCAGGTGCCCGGCGTCGGGGATTCGCACGAGCTCAGCGCCGGGCACGGTCTTCGCGATCAGCTCCGCCTCCCCGGGCGGCGACAGCGTGTCCTCCTCCCCCACCAGGACAAGGGTCGGGACGTCGACTGCAGCCAGGTCGGCAGTCGAGTCCGGGCGCGCCGCCATGGCCCGCTGGGCCCAGGCCACGGCGTACGGCGGAGCCTTCTCCAGCAGCGCCTTCACCCGTCCCAGCACCAGCGCCCGGCGCTGCATGGTCGTCTCGCCCAGCAACGACGGCAGCAGCTCATCGACGAGCTGCGCTGACGTGCCAGCGGCGATGACCTCGTCAGCGACACGCAGTCGGTTGGCCGCCGCCTCGGTGGAATCGGGGCCGAGCTTGGTGTCAGCCAGCACGAGGGCTGAGACCCGTTCCCGGTGCCGTCGTAGGAACGCCATCGCGACATAGCCGCCCATCGACAGCCCGCCGAGAACGACGCGGTCGATCTTGCGTCCGTCGAGCATGGCTGCGATGTCGTCGGCGACCTCGTCGAGCGACGGCTCGTCGTGTCCGAGGTGGGTCCCGCCGAAGCCGCGCTGATCGGGCGTGATCACCCGATGGGTCGTGCCGATCGCCTCGCGCTGAGGCATCCACATCGATGCGTTGAGCGGAAACGCATGGAGCAGGACAACTGGACGTCCGCGTCCAGTCTCGATGACGTAGGGGTCGACCCGCACTGTGCCTCCTCAGGCCGCACCATAGACCGGGCAACCCCGCCAGTCATGCGCCCGATGTCATCCCGCTGTCAGGCCGCCGTCCACGACGATGGCCTGGCCGGTGACGTACGACGACGCGTCGCTGGCCAGGAACAGCGCCGGCCCGACCATCTCCTCGGCGGCACCCCACCGCTGCATGGGCACCGTCTCGACCATCTTCGCGGCGACCGTCGGGTCCGCGCGAACGGTCGCGTTGAGGTCTGTCGCGGTCCATCCCGGGCACAGGGCATTGACCCGAACACCGGCGTGCGCCCACTCCATCGCGAGCGACCGGGTGAGGCTGATCAGCGCCGCCTTCGACGCGCCGTACGGCGAAAGCCCGGGCGTCCCGCCGAGCCCAGCCACCGAGGCGACATTGATGACCGACCCGCTGCCCCGCTCGAGCAGGTGTGGGCCGACGGCCTGGCAGACGTGCACCACCGAGCTGACGTTAAGAGCCATCACCTTGTCCCAGCCAGCGAAGCGCATGTCGGTGAAAGGGACCATGAACGACGTGCCGCCCGCGTTGTTCACGACGACATCGAGGCGACCAAGCGCATCGATCGCCTCGGCCGCCATCGCCATCACCGCGTCGCGGTCAGTCACATCAGCCGGCACGACGACGGCCTTGCGGCCGAGCGCCTCGATCTCGGCGACCGTCTCGGCCAGGCCCTCGGACGAGCGCGCATTCACTGCCACGTCGACGCCGGCCCGTGCCAGGCCGACGGCGATCGCGCGGCCGATGCCCCGGCTCGCCCCGGTGACGAGTGCGCACTTTCCCTGGAGGTCGTCGATCATGTGGGCTCCTTTGGCGGCCAGCTGCGGGGCAAGGGGAAGCGCTCCGGTACGACGTAGCGAACTATCTCGTCGAGGACCTCCTCGGCGTAGCCCACGAAGAGGTGCTTGGACCCGGCGACGGCGACGACGGCCGCCTGCGGAACAACCCCGAAGCGCTCCGCCGCCTCAGCCGGGCGCAGGTAGTCGTCGAGCTCGGGCACGATCGCTACGAGTGGCTTGCCGGACTGCGCCCACAATCGCAGGTGCCCGTCGTCCGAGCGCCGCAGCGGCGGGGCGAGCAGCACTGCGCCGACCACGGAGGGATCGAGGGCGCCGTACATCAGGGCCAGCTCAGACCCGAAGGACCACCCGACAACCCACGGCGCAGGGAGCCCCTCCGACTCGACGAGGTCGAGAGCTGCGGCGACGTCGAAGCGCTCACCGTCGCCAGCGTCGTAGGTCCCCTGACTTGCCCCGGTGCCGCGAGTGTTGAAGCGAAGCACGGCGATCTCGGCCAGTGCTGGGAGGCGCCAGGCCATCTTCCTCAGCAGGTGGCTGTCCATGCTGCCGCCGTGGGTAGGGAGCGGGTGCAAGCAGAGGAGGGTCGCCACAGGCGGAGCGAGCACCGGCACCGCGAGCTCACCCTCGAGGGAGAGCCCGTCAGCGGTGTGCAGGGTGATGGCCCTGCGGTCGGCAGGCAGCACGGTGTTGGCCCGTACGTCGGTCACTGCGGACCTCTAGTACCGAGGCGCGGCACGGCCGCGAAGCTGTCGTGGGCGCCGGCTGGACCGACGTTGCCAGCACGTCGCGTGCCAGTGTCGCCGGTCACCGAGGTCCGCAACCGGCCAGGCGACGATGTGCGGCGTCGCAGGCCGGATCTCCTGATCGCATCCGGGGCATCGGTAGCTCTTCGTCGACGCTGCTCCGGTGACTCGACGAGCGACGAAGTCGCTGCCATCCGGCCCCTCGACGAACTCGTCGTTCACTGTCGCGGGTCGGAGCTACGGTCGACGACCGAGCCCTCGATCACTGTGCGCTCGGGCATTGGGCCCTCAGCGCCGCGGTCGCGGTCTGACCGCTCCCCGGACCGACCGGCCAGCCCACCCAGGGCGAGACCGGCAAGAAGCCGCCGTGGGTTGAAGCCCACCGAGGCGATCTGAAGGAGCACCTCGAGGCCGCGGTCGCTGCCGTGCCAGTGCTCGCGGAGGATGCCCTCGCCCGCCCCCATCATCATTCGCCGGACAGCCCAACCGATCACGGCGACGTCATCGAGCTGGCCGATTCCGGGAAGGAAGTCCGGAATGATGTCGATGGGCATCAGGAGGTAGCCAGCGGCCAAGCCGACCTCCACCTTCACCCGACGCGGCACCCGGTCGTCGCGCGCGACGTCGCGGAACAGCCGGGCGACATCGGGGAGAAACGCGCTGGCTTCGCGGGCCAGTGATCGCAGCCGCTGTTTGTCCATTCCCATCACCCGTTCCTGCCCGTCACCTGGCGGAGTAGTCGCGGAAGCCGCGTCCACTCTTTCGGCCCAGGTAACCGGCGGTCACGAGGTGCTCGAGCAGGGGCGCAGGGGCGAAGCCTGGCTCGCGGAACTCCAGGTAGAGCGTCTGCTCGATGGCGAGCGCGACATCGAGGCCAACGACGTCGAGAAGCTCGAAGGGACCCATGGGATGACCACAGCCGAGCTTCATCGCGAAGTCGATGTCGTCGACGGTGGAGTAGTGCTCCTCGAGCATCTTCACGGCATCGTTGAGGTAGGGAAAGAGAAGCGCGTTGACGATGAAGCCAGCTCGGTCACCGCAGATGACGGCGTGCTTTCCGGCAGTGGCACAGACACTTTTGATGGTGGCCACGACGTCCGCTGACGTGCGCACAGTCGGCACCACCTCGACCAGCTTCATCAAGGTGGCCGGGTTGAACCAGTGCATGCCAACGACGTCCCCGGGTCGGTTCGTCGCTGCGGCGCACTCGATCACCGGCAGGCTGCTTGTCGTCGTGGCCAGGATCGCGCCTGGCTTGACGACGTCGTCGAGAGCGGCAAACAACGCGCGCTTGGTCGCAAGATCCTCGACCACTGCCTCGATGACCAGGTCGCAGTCCGCCAGGTCATCGAGAGCGATCGTCCCGGAGATGCGGGCCAGGGCAGAGTCCCGGCCGGCCTCGTCGAGCTTGCCGCGCTGCACCGCCTTCTCCAAGCTCTTCTCCACGGCTGCCCGGGCGATCGCGACCTTGTCGACGCTGCGAGCGCGATACACGACGTCGTAGCCTGCCTTCGCGCACACCTCGATCATCCCGGTGGCCATCGTGCCGGTGCCGACAACGCCGATCCGACGTACGGAGCGGGCAGTGTCGTCGGTCTCCTCGACGGCAGCTGCAGTGTTGAGCACCTCGGGCGAGTCGGGCGCAGCGTAGGTGTAGAACCCCCGCCCTGTCTTGCGGCCGAGGAATCCCGCGGTGACGAGCTGCTTGAGGATGGGCGCCGGAGCGTGCAGGTGGTCACGGCTCTGGTGGTACATCGTGTCCAGGATCTCGTACGCCGAGTCAAGGCCAATGAGATCGAGCAACGCGAGCGGGCCCATCGGGTGGCCGCACCCGAACCGCATCGCGGCGTCGATGTCCTCCCGCGTGGCGTAGCGCGACTCCAGCATGCGAACAGCGTTGTTGAGGTATCCGAAGAGGAGCGCGTTGGCGATGAAGCCAGCCTTGTCACCAGCCGTGACGTCCGTCTTGCCCACGCGCGTGACAAGGCCCTCGATGTCGTCGACGACCGCTTGGTCGGTGACGACAGTCCGAATGATCTCGACGAGTCCCATCACGGGTGCCGGGTTGAACCAGTGCATACCTAGGACACGGCTCGGCCGCTGCGTCGCGACGGCGATCTCCGTCACCGACAGCGCCGACGTGTTGGTAGCCAAGACTGTGTCGGGGGGGCAGATCAGGTCGAGCCGAGCGAAGAGCTCGGTCTTGAGCTCAAGTCGCTCGGGAATCGCCTCGATGACCAGGTCGACATCGGAGAGCTGCTCGAGGTCGGTGGTGAATGCGATACGAGCCACCACGTCGCGCTGCTCGACGTCCGTCAGCTTGCCCCGACGCACTGCTCGATCGGTGGAGTGCTGCACGTGGCCGCGGCCCCGCTCCAGGGCGTCATCGCTGACCTCCACTCCCACGACGTCGATGCCCGAGCGCGCGAGCACTTCGGCAATGCCCGCACCCATCGTGCCGAGACCCACCACGCCCACCTTGCCGAACTCCCGGGCCACACTCACTCCTCGCGTCGCTGCTGGTGACAGGAAGTCTCTCAGCCTGTCGATGAAGGGTGCGAATCCCCGCGGCCCCGCGCGGTACCGTGGAGCCGGTCGCTCGCAAGGTTGCTAGGGGTCCATCCGGGGGGTGTCGAATGATTGAAGACTCGCTGGCTCTGCGCATCACCGAGCTAGGTGGCCTCCTGCTGAGCGACGAGACACTGGAGACCACCCTCACCAGGGTGGCCGATCTGGCCGGACAGGTCATCGACGGCTGCGACGCCTGCAGCGTGACGATGCAGGCCGGCACCGGGTTCCTGACCGCGGCAAGCACCAACTCGACGGCGCGGACCGTCGACGAGGACCAGTACCGGGTCGACGACGGACCCTGTCTCGACGCGATCCGCCATCGACGGACCAACCGGGTCGACGAGGTCACCGCGGAGTCTCGGTGGCCAGACTTCTGCCGCCTTGCCGAGGAGCACGGCATCGCCAGCTTCCTCGCCGTGCCTCTTGAGGTCAGGGGAGAGGTGATCGGGGCCCTCAACCTGTACAGCCGCCTGGCCCGAGGCTTCGACAAGGTCGACGAGGACGTCGTCTCCCTCTTCGCGGGGCAGGCCGGCGCTGCGCTGGCCAATGCTCAGGTCTACCGCAGCGCTCATGCGCTCACCGCTCAGCTGCAGGAGGCGATGGCCTCACGGGCCGTCATCGAGCAAGCGAAGGGTGCCTTGATGGCGCTGCACCGGTGCTCCGCCGAGGGTGCCTTCGAGCGGCTCACCACGATGTCCCAGCACAGCAATCGCAAGCTTCGCGAGGTGGCTCAGACGGTTGTCGATGATCTGGGGGGACGCTGAGGCTTGGTCGACGGGTCCGAGTGGGATATCAATGACCCTGATCGGTTGAGAACACAGCCCTTCGAAGCTTCGGCAGCGCGCTTCGGCGTGACTGCCCGTCGAATCGGGAGGGACTGTGGCAGCAGCGATGTCTGAAGGCTTCGCTGTCTCGATCAGCCGTGTCGACGACCGCATGGTCGTCGTCGTGCGGGGCGAGATCGACGTCGCCACGGCGCCATCGCTGGCGTCGGCATTTGCCGACCTGGCGAGCGCGGGCACGCCCGCCGACGTGGTCGACCTCCGGCATGTCACGTTCTGCGACTCGAGCGGGCTCTCCGCGCTGATCGCCGCCCATCAGTCGCTGCCGCCGGGACAGCCACTGACCCTGCTTCGACCGACGAGAACGGTGCGCCGACTGCTCACGCTGACCGGCATGACCGGCACCTTCAGAGTCGAGGACTAAGAGCGATCTCGGCCCAGATCGCCTTCCCCGGCTCGCGCGCGTCGATCCCCCAGCGGGTAGACAGCGCGTCGATCAAGTGCAGGCCCCGCCCGCGCTCCTCGTTCGACGGATCAGCGCCCGTGGGCAGCAGCGGACCACGATCGCTGACCTCGACACGCACACATCCGCCGCGGGCGTGCAGGGTCAACGTCGGCCCGCCTTCGCCGTACCGCACCGCATTGGTGACCAGCTCGCTGACAACGAGCAGCAGGTCATCCATGGACAGCGACCCGCGCATGGGGCGCAGCACGTCCTGCGTGAACCGACGCGCCCGGGCCGCGCTGCCCGGTGCGGCGGCGAGCACCAGGACGGCATGGCGCACCGGCTCCGCTTCCTCGCGCTGAGCCAGCACGGCACGTCCCTTCTTGCCGCAGGTGGCGAGCGGGCGCTACCCCTGCGGTGGTACCGGCAAGCCACCTGTCGCCGCAGCAGGCAGTCCATGGGCAGACCGGATGACCGCGACGATCTCCATCATGATCGCACTCATTGCGTAGTCCTTCGGGGTGAACACCCGCGCCACGCCGGCCTTCTCAAGAGCGCGGACGTCGATGTCCGGAATGATCCCGCCCACGACGACGGGTACTTCGGCCAGCCCGGCATCTCGGAGACCGGCAAGCACGGCGGGAATCAGCTCGAGATGGCTGCCACTGAGGATCGACAGTCCCACGCAGTGCACGTCCTCCTCCACGGCAGCCGCGACTATTTGCTCCGGGGTCAGCCGGATGCCCTGGTAGATGACCTCGAAGCCGACATCTCGAGCGCGCACCGCAATCTGCTCTGCGCCGTTGGAATGCCCGTCTAGTCCAGGCTTGCCGACCAGCAGCTTAAGCCGGCGCCCCAGCTCCTCTCCGGTCTGTCGGACCACGTCGCGTGCGTGAGCCAGCTCTGGCCCCGCATCAACCCCGCCGACTGATGCGCCGCTGACTCCAGTCGGCGCGCGGTACTCGCCAAACACCTCCCGCAACGTCGCCGACCACTCCCCTGTCGTCACACCGGCGCGGGCACATGCCACAGTGGCGACGACGAGATTGGCGTCAGTCTTGGCGGCATCGCGAAGCGCCCTCAGCGTGGTCTCGACTGCACCGGCGTCGCGTTGCGACCGCCACCGTGACAGAGCGTCGACGGCACGCTTCTCAGCAGCGGGATCTACGGTGAGGATCGCCGCGTCGAGATCCGCCAGGAGCGGATTGGGCTCGGTGCTCGTGAAGCGGTTCACCCCGACCACGACTCGATCCCCGGACTCCACCTGAACGCGATGCTCGGCCAGTGATCGGACCAGCTCGGCCTTCATGTACCCGCTCTCGACGGCAGCGACAGCGCCACCGAGTGCCTGCACCCGGTCGATCTCCGCACGAGCGCCGACGAGCAGCTCGTCAACCTTCGCCTCAACGACAACGCTGCCGGTGAAGATGTCGTCGTACTCGAGAAGGTCGGTCTCGTAGGCGAGCACCTGCTGCAGGCGCAAGGACCACTGCTGGTCCCAGGGACGGGGCAGGCCGAGCGCCTCATTCCACGCCGGAAGCTGGACAGCACGTGCTCGGGCGTCCTTGGACAAGGTGACAGCGAGCATCTCCAACACGATGCGCTGGACGTTGTTCTCCGGCTGGGCCTCCGTCAGGCCGAGTGAGTTGACCTGCACTCCGTATCGGAAGCGTCGCTGGCGTTCCTCAGTGACGCCAAACCGGTCGCGGGTGATCTCGTCCCACAGCGCGCCGAACGCGCGCATCTTGCACATCTCCTCGACGAAGCGCACACCAGCGTTGACGAAGAAGCTCATTCGAGCGACCACGTCGCCGAATCGGTCGGCTGGCACTTGCCCCGACGCTTGCACCGAATCCAGCACCGCGATCGCCGTGCACATCGAGTAGGCGATCTCCTGAACCGGTGTGGCCCCGGCCTCCTGAAGGTGATAGCTGCAGATGTTGATCGGGTTCCACTTCGGCATCGCCGCGACGGTGTACGCCACCATGTCGGTGATGAGCCGCAAGGAGGGCGCGGGCGGAAAGATGTAGGTGCCCCGCGACAGGTATTCCTTGATGATGTCGTTCTGTGTGGTGCCCGTGAGCTGCGCGACGTCGGCGCCCTGCTCCTCGGCGATCACCTGATAAAGCGCAAGGAGCCACATCGCGGTGGCATTGATCGTCATCGACGTGTTCATCCCGTCTAGCGGGATGCCGTCGAAGAGAGCGCGCATGTCGCCGAGGTGGCTGATGGGCACGCCCACCTTCCCGACCTCTCCCCGCGCCAAGATGTGGTCGGGGTCGTAGCCGGTCTGAGTGGGCAGATCGAAGGCCACGGAGAGGCCGGTCTGACCCTTGTCGAGATTGCGCCGGTAGAGCGCGTTGGACTCCGCGGGCGACGAGTGACCGGCATACGTGCGCATCACCCAGGGCTTGTCGGGCACAACGGAAGTCTAGTCGGGGCGTTGTCCCAGTCCGACGAGGGCACGCCCCATGGCGCCCTTGCCATTCCCTAGTACGACATCCGTCAGACCGCGACGACCGTGCCGACGCCAGGCACCCGTGCCCGCAGCACCTGCTCAACGCCCGCGCGTAGCGTGTGCTGCTGCATCGTGCAGTCCGCGCACCGACCGAGGAGTCGGACCCGAACCTCCGCGCCCACGATCTCAACCAGCTCGATCTCGCCATGGAGGTGCGGGCGCACCTCGTCGAGCGCGCGCTCGATTGCGATGCGGTCCAGCGGATCCATGCGGTCTAGAGCTCGTCGACGAACTGCGTGTCCACCTGAGTCGTGAGGTCAGTCAAGATGTTGGAGGCCTTGACATAACGGACGATGGTAGGCAGGTCGCCCTTGACCTTCAGCTTGCCCATCATCATCGCCTTGACCGGCGCGATCTCCTTCTTCATAACTGACTTCCAGCGGCTGTACGGCGCCGTGATGGTGAACTTCGCGCCCTTGGCCCGCGGGTCCAACGGACCGTCAAGAATGGCGGCGTCACGACATTTTCCGTGCCAGAGGTCAAGCCAGGCATAGACGTCGTCCGGCACGCCCTTGTCGGGTTCCTTCTCGTAGACGAAGACGAGATCCCCCTCCCACGTCGCAGCGGCGTCGGCATACTCCGCTGAGGAGTTGACGACGTCCTGGAACTCGACGAGCCACTCTGGGCTGGGGAACTGCGGCATGCGAGCCTCGCTAGGCGTCGTAGGTGTACCAGCCGCGGCCGGTCTTGCGGCCGAGGTCGCCGGAAGCGACCATCCGCGTGAGCACCTCTGGTGGAAAGAACTTCTCGTCCTGGGTCTCGGTGTAGATGTTGCGCGTGGCGTTGACCATGACGTCGACCCCGGTCATGTCCATCGTCCGCAGCGGACCCATCGCATGGCCAAAGCCAAGCTGGCAGGCGAGGTCGACGTCCTCCGCGCTCGCCACCCCACTCTCGACGAGCTTCGCGGCCTCGACCGACAGCGCCGCGATCAGCCGCGTCGTGACAAAGCCGGCGACGTCACGGGTGACCACGATGCACGTCTTGCCGACGTCCTCTGCGAAAGCTCGGGCCTTGGCAAGAGCGTCGTCACTCGTCTTCAAGCCGCGAACGAGCTCACAGAGCTTCATCATCGGCACCGGAGAGAAGAAGTGCGTGCCGACGACGCTCTCTGGACGAGAGGTGGCGGCCGCGATCTGCGTGATGGGCAGCGCGCTTGTGTTGGT
>Ga0136633_1000681_pt1 | contig 25601 bp, 24 predicted proteins | sample AntDrymeUQ832206_2_FD_105494 | JGI IMG/M metagenome (GOLD analysis project Ga0136633, IMG submission 105494) | Polar desert sand microbial communities from Dry Valleys, Antarctica - metaG UQ83 (22.06) | ecosystem: Environmental > Terrestrial > Soil > Desert | place: Antarctica: Dry Valley... | reverse complement strand
CCGCGCCTGTACTGGAACTACGGCGACTCGGTGATCGCCGCCTACGAGGAGCACTGCGACGCCTACGAGTGCTGGACCACCCAACAGCTCGAGGACTTCGTCAAGGCGCTGACGCGCCCGATGCGCTGAGCACTGGTCTCGCCCTCCCGGCGCCCGTACCCTGAGCGGGGTGGATGCTGCCCTCCCCGACATCGAGACGCGCGAGGACTGCGAGCGGCTCGTGCGGGCCTTCTACGGAAGGGCCATGGCCGATCCGGTGATCGGCTTCATCTTCACCGACGTGGCCCACCTCGACCTCGAGGCGCACGCCCCGGTCATCGCGTCGTTCTGGGAGACGGTGCTGCTCGGCGCGAAGTCCTACCGCGCCAGCGCGTTCGATCCGCACGCGGCGCTCAACGAGAAGGTCACGCTGCGCGCCGGCCACTTCGAGCGGTGGCTCGCGCTGTGGCGCGACACCGTCGACGAGCTGTTCGCGGGCGAGCGCGCGGTCGCCGCGAAGGCCCACGCCGTCCGCGTCGCCTACGCGTTCCACGGCCGCCTGCAGACGATGACGCCGCCCGCGCCGGGCGAGAACGCCGGGCTGACCGTCACACACCACGGCGCGCAGCCGTCACCCGAGCGCTGAGTGCGCCAGGATGTCGGGGTGAGGACGGAGCCTGACTACCGTCGCCGGCGCGTCGCGCTGGCGGTCGGCGTCGCTGCCATCGTGGTAGCGGCGCTCGTCATGACGGTCGGCGCCGGGAGCGACGGCGACACGGCGAAGACCACGACGGCGAACAAGCCGCCCGCCCCGATCGAGCTTCCCGGCGGCGGGCGCACGATCTTCCCCGGTCGTCTCGTCGTCGGCTTCTACGGCGCGCCCCAGGCCGACGAGCTCGGCGAGCTTGGCATCGGCAGCCCGGCGTCGGCGGGGCAGCGGCTGCTCGCCAAGACCAAGGAGTACGAGGGAGCCGGCCGCAAGATCCTGCCGGCGATGGAGCTGATCGCCGAGATCGCCCACCGCGCGCCGGGCGACGACGGCCTGTACCGCGGCCGCCTCGACGACGCGATCATCCGCCGCTACCTGCGCGCCGCGCGCAAGATCGGCGCGATCCTGATCCTCGACATCCAGCCTGGGCACGCCAGCTTCTTCGCCGAGGCCCAATACCTGGAGAAGTGGCTGCGCGAGCCCGACGTGTCGCTGGCGCTCGACCCCGAGTGGCACACCCCCGGGGCCGTTCCCGGGACGGTCATCGGCTCGGTGGACGTGCGCGAGGTCAACGCGATCTCGTTCTGGCTAGACGCGCTGACCGCCGAGCTCAAGTTGCCCCAGAAGCTGCTGCTCGTCCACCGCTTCACCGAGGACATGATCGTCGGCGAGGACCAGCTCAAGCCGCGCGAGAACGTGGCGGTGACCGTCAACGTCGACGGCTTCGGTGGCCGCGAGATCAAGATCGCCAAGTACAAGGAGTTCGCCCAGCGGGCTCCCGGGCTGCACAACGGCTTCAAGCTGTTCTTTCGCGAGGACACCGACCTGCTCCCGCCGGCCCGGGTGCTGCGGCTCAAGCCGCAGCCCGAGATCATCGTCTACGAGTAGAGTTCACGGCGTACTCGAAGACCAGGGGAGCTGGCGAAAGGCCGGCTGAGAGAGCGCCCACGGCGCTGACCCTTCGAACCTGTGGGGTAATGCCCGCGGAGGGAGCGATGACGACACCGACGACGCTCGAGAGCGTGACGCGGCGCTTCGGCGCCGTCCTGGCGCTCGACGACGTCTCGCTGCGCGTCGAGCCCGGTGAGGTCGTGGTCGTGGTGGGGCCCAGCGGCTGCGGGAAGTCGACGCTGCTCGAGCTGGTCTGCGGTCTGATCGAGCCTGACGCCGGCCGGGTCATGGGGCCGCCCGCGGTGCTCATGCCCCAGCGCGACCTGCTGCTGCCCTGGCTCTCGGCGCTCGACAACGCAGCGCTCGCCCTGCGCATCGGCGGGTCGAGCCGCGAGGATGCCCGCCGGCAAGCCCGCCCGTTGTTCGAGCGGCTGGGGCTCGGCGGGTTCGAGACAGCTCGCCCGCACGAGCTCAGCGGGGGGATGCGTCAGCGTGTCGCCTTCGCGCGCACATTGCTCTCAGGCAAGCCGGTCCTGTGCCTTGACGAGCCGTTCGGCGCCCTCGACGCGCTGACGCGGGCCGACCTGCAGAGCTGGCTGGCCGAGGCGCTTGCCGCCGAGCCTCGGGCGGTGCTGCTGGTCACCCACGACGTCGAAGAGGCGGCGGTTCTCGCCGACCGGATCGTGATCCTCTCCCCCCGGCCGGGGCGCGTCGTCGACGAGGTGGCGCTGACAACGCCGCGCCCCCGTGCCGCGACCGATGCCCCGGTGCTCGAGGCCCGCGTCCGTGCACTGGAGGCGCTGCGGTGATCCGCCGGGCCTGGCCCCCACTGCTCGTCGTCGCCCTGCTGCTCGCCGCCTGGCAGGCCTACGTCGACACGGGCGGCGTCGACGACCTGGTGCTCGCCTCGCCGACGCAGATCGCGCAGGCGCTGTGGGACGACCGCTCGCTGTTGCTCGACAACCTGGCGGTCACCGCGGTCGAGGTGGGGCTCGGCGTCCTGCTGGCGTTGGCGCTGGGCCTCGTGCTCGGCGTGCTTCTGCACTGGTCCGAGCTCGCGCGGCGAGCGCTCTATCCCTTGATGGTCGGCTCGCAGGCGGTGCCGCTGGTGATCCTCGCCCCGCTGCTCGTCTACTGGGTCGGCTTCGGCATCCTGCCCAAGCTGGCGATCATCGCGCTGATCTGCTTCTTCCCCGTCGTGGTCACGACGTTCGACGGCCTGCGCCGGGTCGACCCCGACCTGCGCAAGCTGATGCGCACGCTTGACGCGAGCCGCTGGCAGACCTTCCGTCTCACCGAGCTCCCGGCCGCGCTGCCCGCCGCCCTCTCGGGCGCACGCATCGCCGTGGCCATCGCGGTGATCGGCGCCGTGCTGGCCGAACAATCGGGCTCGACCCGCGGCCTGGGCCACCTGATGCTCCAGGCCATCCCCAACCTCGAGACGCCGCGCGCCTACGCCGCGGTCGTCGTCATGGCCGCCTTCGCGATCGTCCTCTTCTACGCTCTCGGCCTGGTCGAGCGGCGCCTGTCCCACCACCGACCGGAATCCACATGAACCGACTTCTCGCTTTCCCCCTCGCCCTCATGGCCACCCTCGGCCTCGCTGCCTGCGGCGAGAAGGAGGACCCCACCGGCGCTCCCGGCAAGGAGCGCATCACGCTGCTCCTGGACTTCTTCCCCAACGCCGACCACGCCGGGATCTACCAGGCGCTCGAGAGCGGGGAGTTCGAGCGCGCGGGCCTCGACGTGCGCATCGAGGCGCCGGCCGACCCATCGGCGCCGCTGAAGCTGCTGCAGGCCGGCAAGGCCGACCTGGCGATCTCCTACGAGCCCGAGCTGCTGCTTGCCCGCGACAAGGGCGCCGACGTCGTCTCGATCGGCGCGCTGGTCCAGAAGCCGCTGACCTCGATCATCGCGATCGGCAAGACCAAGCTCGACTCGCCCGCCGACCTGGAGGGCCACACGGTCGGCACGGCGGGCATCCCGTATCAGTCGGCCTACCTCAAGACGATCCTGCGCGAGGCCGGCGCCGACCCCGCGCGGGTCAAGGAGGTTGACGTCGGATTTGATCTGTCTCCGGCACTCATCTCCAAGCGGGTCTACGCGACGCTCGGCGCCTTCTGGAACTACGAGGGCATCGCGCTGGAGCGCAAGAAGCGCGACCCGACCATCATCCGCGTCGACGAGGCGGGCGTGCCGACCTACAACGAGCTGATCATCGTCACCCGCACCGAGGCCGCCAGGGACAAGGCGGCGACGTTCCGGCGCTTCCTGCAGGCGCTTGCCCGCGGCCACGAGGCGCTGCGGGAGAACCCGGACGCCGGTGTTACCGCGCTACTGAAGGCCAACCCCGAGCTCGAGCGCGGCCTGCAGGCCGCCGTGGTCGAGGCGACGCTGCCGGTCTTCTTCCCCTCCGACGAGGACAGGCCCTGGGGCTGGCAGGAGCCGCGCGAATGGCGGGCCTACAGCGAGTGGATGTACGACAACGAGCTGATCAAGCAGCCCGCGTCGCCGGGAGCGCTGACCAACGACCTGCTGCCGGGACAGGGCTTCGAGGAGTGAGGGCCCCGGCCGAGCGCAGGGCGTGCGCTCCCGCGAGGCCGGCCCAACCCTCGTAAGGGGCGAAGAACTCGCGGACCTCGTCCTCGGTGGCCCGCGCGCCGACGCGAGGATCGCCGCCGCTGCGCAGGAACCCGACGAGCTTGATGAAGCCCAGGTCGCCGGCGGGGATCTGGTCGTAGCGGCCCTGGCCGTGCAGCGCCAGGATCTCCTGCGTCCATGAGCCGATGCCGCTGATGGCCCGCAGGCGCCGCCAGCCGCGCTCGTGGTCGGGATCGCGCAGGTCGACGCGGCCGCGCGCCACCTCGCGCGCGGCGCGAACCAGCGCGATGGCCCGCGTGCCCTTGAGGTCCATGGACTCGAGCAGCGCGGGGGCCGTGTCGGCGACGGCTTGGGCGGAGGGGACGTCGCGCAGTCCCGTGCTCCGGCAGCGGGGGCCGAGCGTGCGGACCATCGCCCGCTGGATCGCCGTCGCCCGCGGGTAGTCGATGAGCTGCTCGGTGACCGCCCACGCCAGCGCCTCGAACGGCTCGGGGCGGCGCAGGACGCGCAGCCAGGGGCGGGCGCGGACGCTCGGCCCGATCAACGGGTCGAAGCGGAAGCGCTCATGGAACTCGCTGAAGTCGTCATCGAGGCCAAGAGCGAAGCGCATCCGGCCTATGGCTTCCTCGCCCGTCGCGGCGTCTTCGGCCCAAGCCCCGAGGACCACGCGGCCGTTCGCGGGCTGGGCGGCGCGGACGATCGCCGGGCGACCCTCGACGTGCAGGTACCGCTCCAGGACGCCGTTGCGGCAGCGCAGGACCCCGTCGGGGGCGTTGCCGCGAGGCAGCCGGACGGGCCAACGCGGGGTGACCTCGCGACGGACCTCGACGAGCGGCGGCGTCACCGATCGAGGACGTGCACGTCGACCAGGAAAGACCGACTGGCGACGACCTTGCCAAGCGTCTTCTTGCGCCGGCGCGCCGCCTTGCGCGATGCCCGCCGCTGAGCGACGGCGACCGTCGCCATCCCCGCCGCCATGCTGGTCACCGCGACCCCGGCGGCGACCGCGACCGGCGGCAGCGTCCGGCGGCTCGGCTCGAGCGCGCCGCCCGGCTCGCCCGGGCGGACGAGCTCGGCATCGACGGTCTCGATCTCCTCGGGCGCGGCCATGGGTCCACGGTACCGCAGCGCCCGGACCGGGGCACGCCCTGAGCCGGGCGCCCGACCCAGAAGAGGATCCTGGGTTGGTGTCGCTTTCCGACACGAGAACAGGACCGTTGCGACCGTGCATAGTCAGGCGAGCACGCGCTCGTACATCCGGTAGCGCTTGACGACGCGGCCGCCCATCATCTCCATGCCGCGGTTCATGGCGTCGTTGGTCTCGAGGATCCAGCCCATCTCGCCGCCGTGGATGCGCGGGTGGCGCGCCGCGACATCGAAGTGCTCGACGTAGAAGGCGGCCGCGACGCCGGTGTGCTGGTACTCGGGGTGAATGCCCAGGAAGCCCACGCGGACGCGGTGCATGATCGAGCGGCGCCGCAACCACCAGTAGGCGAACCGCAGCGCGTTGCCCCTGGCCTTGCGCAGGACCGGCGCGAGATCGGGGACGCTGATCGCCACACCGACCGTCTTGCCGTCCTGCTCGGCGACCATGAACCAGTCCTGCTCGAAGACGAGCTGCATCTCCAGCGCGTAGGCGTCGAGGTCCTTCTCGCCGTAGGGCACGAACCCCCAGTTGTCTGACCAGGCCGCGTTGTAGACCTCGGCGAAGCGATCCATCTCGGAGCGCAGGCGTCGCCGTGACATCTTGCGCAGCCGGATCCCGTGGTCCGGCTCGACCTTGGCGGCGAGGTCGAACATCACCGGCAGGACCTTTGAGCGGTCCTGGACCTCGAGGTTCCACATCAGCAGGTCCATCGCCTTGTCCAGTCCGGCGCCCTCGGCGAGGCGCTGGTAGTAGGGGGGCTGCCAGGGCTGCTTGATGAACGCGGGCAGGTCGTGGCCCTCGATGACGATGCCCGACTCCTCGTTCATCGTGAAGTCGCACGGACCGACCATCCGCTCCATCCCCCGTTCGCGCAGCCACGCCTCGGCCGCGGCGAGAAGCGCGCTCATCGCCTCCGGATCGTCCTCGAGTTCGAGGAACCCGAACCAGCCCCACTTGTCGCCGTGATGGGTGTTGTAAGCGTGGTCGATCTGAGCGCTGATGCGGCCGACCACCCGGCCGTCGCGCCGGGCCAGGAAGAGCTGCGCGTCACCGTGGCCGAAGAACGGGTTCAGGCGCTTGCTGAGGTAGGCGCGGCGCTCCACGAGCACCGGCGGAATCCACTGTGGCGCGTTAGCATGCAGCCGGAACGGGAGGCGCAGGAACTCCCGCATTTCCCGTCTCGAGGCCACCGTTTTCACCTCGATCGACACGAAGCCGGCCACTATATGCCCACCTCCACCGACGTCTTCGCCAAGACCCGCGACCACGACCGCGCAGAGATACTGCGGATGGCCCGCGAGCTCGAGGCGCTGCCCTATTTCCGCCAGCTCGAGGGCCGGTCGCTCCCCGTGGTCGAGATGGAGGGCGCCCGGCGGATCATGCTGGGCTCCAACAACTACCTCGGGCTGACCGGCGACGAGCGGGTGATGAAGGGCGCCCAGGACGCGTTGCACACCTACGGCACCGGGCTGACCGGCTCACGCTTCCTCAACGGGACCATCCCGCTGCACCTCGAGCTCGAGCAGGGCATCGCCGAGTGGATGGGCACCGAGGACGCCCTGGTCTTCACGACCGGACACCAGGCCAACGTCGGGACGCTTGGCACGATCCTCGGCCCGGAGGACACCGTGATCGCCGACTCAGGCGACCACGCCTCGATCCTAGACGGCTGCCTGCTCTCCCGCGCCAAGCTGCGCCCGTTCCGCCACAACCGGCTCGACAAGCTGGCCAAGCAGCTCGAGCGGTCGGAGGGCGACGGCGGCGGCGTCCTGGTGGTCGTCGACGGGGTCTTCTCGATGGAGGGCGACGTCGCCCCGCTGCCCGAGATCGTCGAGCTGGTCCGCAAGCACGGGGCGCGGCTCATGGTCGACGAGGCCCACGGCGCCGGCGTCCTGGGCGCCCGCGGCGCCGGCGCCTCCGAGCTGCTCGGTGTCGAGGATGCGGTCGACCTGCGGATGGGGACGTTCTCGAAGTCGCTCGCGTCCTGCGGCGGGTTCATCGCGGGCAGCCACGAGGTCATCGAGTACCTGCGCTTCCACAGCCGCGCCTTCATGTTCACCGCCGCCGCCGTGCCCGCGGCGGTCGGGGCGGCCGCTGCCGCGCTGAAGATCGTCACCTCCCAGGAGGGCCGGGAGCTGATGGCCCAGGTGCTCGTCAACGCCGACCGCCTGCGGGAGGGTCTGCGCGAGCGGGGGTTCAAGGTCATCGACCACCCGATCGGCACGCCGATCATCCCCGTCCTCGTCGAGGACGACTGGAAGGCCGCGCTGCTGTGGAAGGCCCTGTACGAGGCGGGCATCTTCGTCAACGTCGCGATCCATCCCGCGGTCCCGCCGGGTGGCGCGCTGCTGCGCACCAGCGTCATGGCGACGCACACGACCGAGACGATCGACGAGGCGCTGGACACCTTCGCGGCGGTCAAGGCCGGGTTCGAGGCAGAGCACGGACCACTCCCCGGACCCGCGACCCATTGATACGCGCCAGGACTGACTAGCCAATCCCTTGTCCGGATCTTCACAAGTGCGCTGAGCCCAGAAAACCTCCGCTCTGAGCGAAGGTTTTGATGTCCGCAGGGTTGATCGGTTTCGCGTTCCTGCCGTAGCTTGACTCAACGCCAGCGCGGAGCTGAGGAGAGACCCGCCCGGTGTCACACACTGCAGGCAAGAGGATCCTCGGACCTCTCGCACTGGCGCAGTCCCCCAATAAAACTGATCGATTGCCACTCGTGGGATGGACGAGGGCGGGAGGAATTTATGAACGCAGAAGCGACGATGGCCCCTGCGCCGCAGCACATGCGCGCGCTTGCCCGAGCGAACGAGGTACGCCTCGCTCGTGCCGATCTCAAGCGCCGGATCGGCCATGGCGAGGTGACCGTCGCCGACGTGGTGCTCAGGTCCCCTTGGGAGGCCGAGAGCATGACGATCTCTGATCTGCTCATGAGCCAGCGGCGCTGGGGCACGACCCGCTGCCGCAAGCTGCTTCTGAGCGTCCCCATGCCGGAGAACAAGACGGTCGGCTCCATGACCGAGCGTCAGCGCCGCGCTCTGGCCGCTCTGCTGGCCCCGAGCTCTGCCCGCTCCCCTCTCGAGGTGGAGGCGTCGTCGCCCTTCGCCTTCAGCATGGCCTAGGGGTCGCTCCGGCTGCCGGCACTGCGCCGGCAGCGCTCGGGGGCTCCCTCGCTAGCGCTGTGCGATCTCGACGATGCGTCCGTCGGGATCGCGCAGGTAGATCGAGCGGAAGCGCCCGCGCTCGAGCACCTCGGTCGCCTCGACGCCGCGGGAGGCCAGGTACTCCGCCCACGCCGTCAGCTCCTCGGCCGAGTCGACGGCTAGCGCGAAGTGGTGCAGGCCGCCGGCCCCGACGGGGCTCGCTTCCAGTTCGGGGTACTCAAGGAACGACACCAGCGTCCCCGGCGCCCCGTCGGCGTTCCCGAACCAGAAGTGCCGGGCCTCGGGATCGTCGGGGTTGGCCTCCTGATGGACGAGCGCCAGCCCGAGCGTGTCGCGGTAGAAGTCGGTGAGCGCATCGAGGTCCTTGGTGATGGCCGTGACGTGATGCAGACCGGTAAGGCGCATCTGGCGGGACCCGCCCGGGGTGTCGGCGATGCTCACGCCCGGAACCCCATGCCGCCGGCGCGCTCCTGAAAGGCCCGGCGCAGGGCCCAGAACCCGGAGGCGAACATGGCGACCGCCGCCCCGATCTGCACCAGACGCGGGACGCCGACGACGACGAGCACGATCGCGGTCACCGCGCCCAGAATCAGGCCCAGCAGCGCCGAGTGCGAGCGGAACCCGGCGAAGTGCTCACGGGCGGCCAGCTCGGTGGCGGCGAGGGCGACGAGCGAGAAGCCGACCGCCATCAGGCGGGCGGACAGCGAGACGAACCCGACGATCAGCACGACGATCCCGGCGAGAGTCGTCAGCTCGCCGAGCGGAAAGCTGCCCCACGGGGCGGGGGGCCGGTCCTCCGAACGGGCACGGCGCTGGAGCGCCGCCGGGGCGGGACGCGGGGTTGAGGTCGGTCCAATGGCGGGCTCTGGGAGCCCGGCCGGCGCGGTGGAGCGCTTGCGACTTCTACGGCCCATGAAGGACAGAGTATGAAGCGGGCTCACCCCGCGCGGCTAATGGACAGCCGGAGGAGAGCTTTATGTGCCACCAGCCCATGAGCATCCCGACCAGGCCGAGTCGCGGGCGGACCTCGTAGCTGCCGCACCCGGGAACACCCATATCGGCGCGGGCGACCTTCAGGAAGCGATACCGGCGGGGCTCGGCGATCATCGACTCCAGCAGCGTGCGCGCGGCCTGCTGGCGCTCCGCGCGAGCCGTGAGCGTGCCGCGCGCGCTCTGCAGCTGGGCGGCCAAGTCGTCGCGCAAGGCCTCGAGGTCGCCGAGGCGCAGCAGGCGTGGGCCGCCGCGGCCGGCCACCGTAACGTCGACGGCGTCGGTGGGGAAGCCGGTGACCAGGGCGTCGGCCAGCAGACGCTCGAGGCGGGCGATCTGGCCACGCAGGGCGCGGCGGGCCGCGTCCTCTTCGACCGGCGGGGCGAGCGCCGGCGAGGCGTCCAACGGGAGCTGGTCGTAGACCATCACCACACGAGTGATTCTACCCCCCCTCGCCCTCTCATCACCAGCAATCTCCCCACCGTGGCCCCAAGTTGTCATCGAATGGACAGTTGACGACGCTGAGAAACCTGAACTGTCCACTCGATGCGCTTTTCAGAGGGTGAGGCATTCGGCGCAGGTGAACAGCGCCTCGTCGAGGTGGATGCTCGGGACGTTCGGCGCCCGGACGGCGAACAGGCGAACCGCGCGAGTGTGCTTGGTCACCAGATGGCTCGTGGCCAGCGGGCCGAAGAGGACGCCGACGGTTCGCTCCTGGTCGGCGACGACCAGCCGGCCGCCCGGGACCTGGTTGGCGTACTCGTCGGTGCCGATCGTCTCCCCCGTTCGCGCGGGGCGCAGCCCGAGCACGCCTTCGACTCGATCCTCGTCGAGCGCCCAGACCGGCACGCCGGTTTCGGCGATCGCGATCGTGATCGCGTCGTCGAGGCGGTTGTCGGCGCGGTACTGGCCCTTGATCAGGCGCTCCAGGATCACCGCCTCGCCGGGAGGCCGCTGCTCGTCGGGGTCCATCCCGAGGTGCCGGAAGAGCACCCGGTAGGCCTGCGGGATGGGCCGGGTGCGGAAGGCCACGGCCTCAGCGCCCGACATCCGCTGGGAGAGGTAGCGCAGGCGCTTGCGGATCTCGGGCGCCGAACGCCCCGTCCCCGCCTGCACCGTCATCTGGACGAGCTCGAGATCGGGGAACTCGGCCGCCACCTCAGGGTCGATCCATCCGCGCTCGTGCGTCACGAACCGGGCCTCCAGCCCCGCTTCCTCGATCCCGCCACGAGGGCGGCGACGCGTTCGTCAAGCTGGCGCTCGGCTCGGTCGCGGCCGATCACCGTCTCGCGCACCGTGCCGCCCGGGTAAGCGAGCACGACCTGCGGACACCCCGGGACGCCGTAGACGTTGGAGATCGCGCCGTCGCGGTCGTAGGCGATGGGGAACGTCCAGCCTTCCTCGCGCACCAGCTCGCGGGCGTCGTCGCGGTCGCCGCGGACCACGACGCCGGCGAAGCTCACACCCGGGTTGGCGGCCTGAAGCTCTTCCAAGCGGTCGAAAGAGCCCTCGCACTCGGCGCCCCGCGAGAAGTAGAACCCGAGCACGAGCGGGGCGCCCTCGGAGAGCTCGCACGAGTTGACGATGTCGGGCCCGCGCAGCTCGCAGGCAGGGACCGTCCCGGCCTCCTCGCTGGTGTTCTCGGGGGTGGCGAGGTTTGCGTCACCGTCGAGGTCCGAGAGCACTGCGGGAGCGGCGAACGGCGCCAGCTTCGCGCTGGCCTGCGGCACCTCGTTGTCCTCCGTGCGCAGCGAGTTGAGCATGATGTAGCCGAGGACGATCACCGCCAGGATCCCCACGTACCACGTGTAGCGCCCACCGGGCGCGGGCTGCGCCGGCGGCGGAATCGGGGGCACCGGGCTCACGAGCGGGCTCGGGCCGGGCGGCGGGGCAGCGCCAGACGGGGGAGCCGGACGCCTCGCTCCTCCAAGAGCAACGCGGCAGGGAGCACCGCGAGCACGCCCAGCAGCGAGACCGTCAGGTCGATCACCGTGACGATTCCGAAGTCGCGCAGCATGGTGATGTCGGAGACGATGAGCACCGCGAAGCCGGCGATCGCCGTGACGCCCGAAGCGGTGACCGCGCGGCCGGTCGACGCGTAGGTCCGCTCGAGCGCGTCGGATGGCCCGTGGCCGGCCGCCCGCTCCTGGCGATAGCGCTCGCTGAGCAACACGCTGAACTCCGTCGAGATGGCGATGACCAGCGCGCCGAGCGTCACCGACATCGGGTTCAGTGGTATGCGCGTCAGGAACAGGATCAGCGCCGACCAGCCGGTGGCCATGGCGATCGGCACCAGCGGGACCAGCGCGCGCCGGGGATTGCGCAGCGCCACCAGCAGCACCAGCGCGACGGCGAGCAGGCCGGCGACGAGCTGGAGCGCGCGCCGCCACGGCGAGGCGACCCTGGCGTTGGCCTCCGCGGCCAGCACGGGCAGGCCGACGAGCTGAGCCGTCACCCCCTCGGGCGGGTCGAGCTCGCGGCGCATGGTCTCGATGACCTGCTCCTGCTTCTCCAGCGGCATGAGCCGGATGCCGAAGGCCAGCGTCGCCGTCTTGCGATCGGCGGTGATCACGCCCTGGGAGAAGTACGGAGGCACGGCATCGAGCAGGCCTTCGATCGCCGTGCGGCTTCCCGCGCCATCGCCCGAGAAGAGGTCGGGCAGCGAGAACGCCGGGCATATGTCCGCGCGGCCGCAGCCGCGCTCCGGGCTGTAGTCGTAACGGTCGAGCAGCCTCTTCTGATACCCGCTCATCCACGCGACGGTGGCGGGATCGGTGAGCTTGTCGGAGGTCACCATCACGTCGATCTCCCCGCCGACCCCGGTGGCGTCCTGGAGCGTCCGCAGGTCGCGCAGGGCCGGAAGGTCCTGGGGCACCAGCTTCTGCACGTCGGACTCGACGCGGGTCTGCGTGTGCAGCACCCAGCCCGCGGCCGCCGCCGCCAGCGCCACCACGATGACCCGTTGGGGCCGCTGCGTCGCCTGGGCCAGCGCAGCGCGGCCGACCGCCGACCCGGCTCGCCTTACCGCCCGCCCGGGCGCCGTGTCGGTGATGAGCTCCCCGGCGCCCCGCCAGGCCGGCTCGAGCCCGTCCTGGAGCGCGGCCAGCGGCCGCGGCGCCCGATGGCGGCCCAGCAGCGCCAGCAGGGCCACACCCGCGGTGAAGGTCATGACGAACGCGAGCAGCACGCCGATGACCAGCAGCACGCCGAAGCCCTGCACCATCGGGACAGGCGACAGCGCGAGAACCAGGAAGCCCGCGGCCGTGGCGGCCCCCGCGGTGAGGATCGTGGGTCCGCCCAGAACCGCGGCGCGGCGAACATCTCCCGTCTCCTGCACACGGGACTGAAACTGGATCGCGTAGTCGACCGCCAGGCCGATCAGCACCGGCAGCACCGCGATCGAGGCCATCGTCAGCGACGCCCCGGCCAGCGACAGCCCGCCGAAGGTCAGCGCGGCGGCGGCGAGAGCGACCAGCAGCGGCAGCATCCGCGCCCGGACCCGAAACACCACGGCCAGCGTGGCGGCCATGACCAGCAGGACCGCGATCAGCAGCAACTCGATCGATCGGCTGATGCTCTTGGTCAGGTCGTTGACCACCACCGGGACGCCCGTCACCACGTACTTGCCGCCGTTCTGGGGCTGCCAGTCGGGCTCGGCCACCGCGCGGCGGATCTCGACGATCGCCGCCTCGCGCTCGTCCTCGGTGAGGTCGGGACGCAGGCGCACCTGGATGAGGGCCGCGTCACAGGTCGGGAACAGGTAGGCGAAGCGCGCCTTGGGGCACCCGGGCTTGTCGCCGAAGACGAGCTTGGAGACGAACGTCGTGTCGTCGAGCGTCGGTGGGCGCCGGAGCCCGTACTTGAGACCCAGCTGAAGGATGTCGCGTACGAACTGGGCCTGGCGCAGCTCGGCGGCCTCCTTGGCCAGCCGGTTGGCCTGCTCCCTGCTCTGGCCCCGTGCCAGCGCGAGCTTGCGCGCGGCGACGGAGACACGGCGGGCCTCGCGCTGAGCCTGCTTGGTCTGCGCCGAGAACTCGTCGGCGATCTGGGCGACGGACTCGTTGATGAACGTCCCCGGGCCGTAGACGACCTTGACCGGCTTGGTCTCGGCCAGCGCGGCGCACGGGCCGTCGGGGCCGCCCAGGGGCTCGACGCCTTCCGGCACGTTGCCCCCGATGCAGCCCTCCAAGGCCACGAGGCGACCGAGATCGGACGTGAGGACGAGCTTGGACAACGGACCGTCGATGAGGACATAGACGGCGTCGTCGCCGAACTTCTCGTGGAACTCCTCGGTCGCCTGGAACTCGGGCGTGCCGCTGCCCACCAGGGTGTCGGTCGCAGCCGACGGCTCGAGGCGCAGCGCGAACAGCGCCCCGGCGATGACGAGCACCAGGCTCGCTACGAGCACGGCGACGGGCCGCCGCGTGACGGCGCCGACCAGCGATGCGAGCGTCCTCCCAACCATCCGCGTTGCAGGTTACGGACCCGCGCTCGCGGGTCCGTCGCTCTGCTATTTGCCCTTCGACCTCGTGGTCGTGCCGGAGAGCGCCTCGGTGACCTGCGGGAACTGCGTGTCCGTCGCGCTCTTGGGCTTGGTGGTCGGCGAGAAGTTCGGCTGCTGGACGCAGGGCGGGGCGGCGACCTCGCCGCTGCTGAAGTTCGTGAAGGCGAACTCCTTGATGTTCTCCTGCAGCTGCTCGCCGATCAGCGGCAGATCGCCGAGCGGGTCGAGCACGGCCTGGTCGGCGATCGTCGGCACGCCGTTCGCGCAATGGCGCGTCTCGTAGGACAGCGGCCCGGTCCCGCCCGCGAGCAGCTCCCTGAGCGCCAGCGAGGATCGGGTCATCTGGTACGGGTTGGTCCGGTTGCTCCCGATCCGGTTGGGATACACCGAGAGGTTCTCGGGGTTGAACGGGTTCAGCGTGCGCAGGTAGTGCACGCGCTGGCCCTTGGCGTAGCGCGGGATGTTGCTCGCCTGAGTGGCGGCGACGGTGTTGGCGAAGAACGCCGTCAGCTCGGGGCGGTAGTTGCCGGCGTAGACCAGGATCGGGTTGAGCTGGCGCAGCACGGGGTCGAACTCGGGCAGCAGCGGATGCAGCTGGTCGAGGAACGACTCGGTGGCCGGCAGCCCCTCCTCGGAGGCTTCGGTGAGCTTGTCGAGGTCGCGGAACAGCGCCTTGGCGTCGGGGGCGAGCGCCGACAGGCTCACCAGCGTCGGGCTGAGCTCGCGAGCCGCGGGCCGCAGCTGCTCGATCAGCGGATTGGTCTTGACGGTGTACTCCTCCAGCCGCTTGACCGTCGCCTCCGACTCCGTCTCGAAGGTCGGGAGGATGCGGAAGATGTCGCTGAGCTCGGTGTCGCGCCGCGCCGTCGTCGCGAACACCCGGTTGGAGTTGGTGATCAGCGACTGCAGCTGACCCTGCCGCTGGCTCAGCGCGTCGAAGACGAAGCCGGTGTTGCGGACCAGTTGCTGGGTGGCGCCGGCCTGCGAGTTGAGGACCTCGAGGATCTCCGTAGCGTCCTCGGCGAACGGCGCGAGGTTGCCCAGAGCGTCGTTGACGTCGGTGCCGCGTCCGGCCAGCGACTGGGCCTGGTCCTGCATCCAGGACTGGAAGGCGTCGCGGGTGGGCTTGTCGAGCGCGCGGAAGATCTCATCGAGCTCCACGGTCGGCGAGACCTGACTGGCGGGCAGCGTCTCGCCCTCGTTGAGCATCCCGCCGGCCTTATCGCCCGGCGTCAGCTCCACGTAGGTCTCGCCCAGCAGCGTCTTCTGGCGCAGGATCGCCTCGGTGTCCTTAGGGATCGGCGCGTACTTGGGCTCGAGCTGGATGATCGCCTCGGAGCGGCCGTCCGTCGAGGTCTTGAGTCCCTTGACCTTGCCCACTGAGACACCGGAGATCCGGACGTCGGCCTCCTTGGCCAGCTGGGTGGCCTCGCCGAACGAGGTGGTGAAGCGGTAGCCCTTCGGGGTCAGCGGTGTCGGGCCGCCGAAGGCGAGCCAGAGGAACAGCAGCAGTCCGAAGCAGGAGAGCGCGAAGCCCACCATGACGAGCAGCCTTCCGAGGGTCGGGGCCTGCTTCTGCACGGGTCAGCCACCACCCAGGCCCGGAGCTTGCGTGCTCTGCGGGCAAATCGTTTGGGTGTCAGGACGGTTGAGCAGGTCGCTCAGCGTGCCCAGGACAGGGTTGGCCGTGCTCAGCTGGTCAAGCACCGTCGCGGTCGAGCAGGAGATCAGGAAGAGGCCGCGGCGGATCGGACCGTGGGCGTCCTGGGTGCCGAAGAGCGAGTTGCCGGCGTGGTTGGCCCATGCGGCCCAGAAGAGGTAGCCCTCCTCCTCGCCTGGCGGGTTGAAGGTCAGCTCGTTGAGCAAGTAGTTGACGACCTTCAAGCTCGAGGTCAACCGGGGCGTGGCGATCGCGAGGTCGCGCGCCGCCGGACGCAGCTTGGCCACGGTGGGGCGGGCGTCACGGACGAAGGGCCGCAGCTGATCGCGGATGATCGGCGTCGTCGTCCGCAGGAAGGGCCGCGTCTCGCGCAGCGAGGGCGCAAGCGCTCGGGCGGCCGGCCGGAGTCCTTCGAGGGTGGGCCCGAGCTCCTGGGCGAGCGCGTCAGTCTTCGATAGCGCCGCGGTCGTGGTCCGCAACGTGGGCGGCAGCTGCTGCAGCGCGTCGCGCAGCTCCGCGTCCTGGCTGGCGAGTTGGCGGAAGACGACGTTGGACGAGCTGACCAGCTCCTTGAGCTTGTCGTCCTTGTCGCCCAGCGCGTCGAGGAAGATCCCGAAGTTGTGGATCGACCGGCTGATCTGGACGCGGCGCTTCGCCAACCGGCCGTTGAGCTTGGCCAGGTCGCGAGCGGTCGGGTCGAACCGCCGGAAGACCGAGGAGAGCTGCTTGCCCTGCCCGCGCAGGCCCTCGCCGGCCCCGGCCACAAGCAGCTTGAGGTAGTCGCGGGTGTCGGCGTCGAGCTGCGCGAGGATCTCGTCGAGCTTGACGTCGGGCAGCGTGTTCTCGATCGGGAGCGTGAAGCCCGCATCGGCTCGCCCGGCCTCCTCGGAGCCGGGCGTCAGCTCGATGACCATGTCCTCGAGCCCGGTCTTGGGCCGCAGGAGCGCGGTCGCGTCCTTGTAGATCGGCGTGTACTTCTCGCGGATCTTCATCGTCACCAGCGCTCGGCCGTTGCGGAGATCGACGTTGCCGATCTCACCGACTTTGACGCCGGCGATGTTGACCGTCTGGCCCTGGCCCGGGGCGAGCGACTTGCCCGTCGAGAACTCGGCCTTGTAGTCGACGAAGCTCGACCCGAGCACCGGCACCCAGTTGGGCAGGTAGAAACGCTGGTTCGACAGGATGTAGCCGCCAACGACCAAGCCGATGATGAACAGCGCGATGATCGCGACGAAGTCGCGGAGGTACTTGCGAATGGCCTGCTTCATTCGCCCTCCTGAAGCGGCGCCTGCGGCAGGCCGACGCTACGTGCGCCAGCAGCCGCGCCGTCGGGCGCGCCGGTGCGAGCACTGTTGAGGTCGGGCAGCGTGTTGGTGTGGCAGGCCTTCTTCGGGTTGTAGGGCGGGCGCAGGCGCGGGTAGGCGGGCCGCGTGCCGATCGGCTGCGCTCCGGGGTTGCCGAACAGCGTCTCGCCGACCGCGCTGTTGTCGCCGACCGCGCCGCCGACGTCGCCGGTGGAGATCGTCTGGCTGCCGCCGCCGGTCTGGAAGCGCACGTAGGGGCCGTTGCCGTCGAAGTTCTGGCCCTCGCCGGCGAGCCCGACCATCGCGTACCAGAACTCCTTGTAGTTCTCCTCGTCGGTGGTCAGCGCGTCGGTGTCCTGGATCTTGACGTCACCCGTGGGAAAGATGACCTTCGAGAAGCACTGGGCGACCCGGTTGGCCTGGGGCAGCAGGTCGATCGTCGCGTCGGTCACGCGCGCCAGGTCGTTGGTCGCCGGGCGCAGGTCGCTGACCAGGCCGCGCAGCTCGGGCTCGGAGAGCAGCGGGCGAGCCTGGTCCAGCCACGGGAAGAACGCGTCGATGGTCGCAGGCGTCTCGCGGACGCCGGGGATGATCTCGCGAGCGAACGCGCGGGTCGACGGGAACGCTGCGTTGAGCGAGTCCAGAGCGTCGTTGGCGGTGTTGAGCACGCCGGGCAGCAGCCGGATCGTGGTCCGCAGGTTGACCGCCTCGGAGGCGAAGATCGCCGTGGTGCGATTGAAGTTGGTCACCAGGTCCTGCAGCGAGCGCTCGTCGGAGGCCAGAGCCTTCGAGACGCGACCAAGCCCGGCCACCACCTTGCTGAGGTCGTGGCGCTCCGTGCCCAGGAACGCTTCCTGGACGATCGCCGAGTCGCGGAATGCGGGCGCCGCGTACTGCGAGGCCTTGTTCAGCGCCTCGGCGCCGCTCAGGCCGTGGACCTCGGGGTCGTGGCCGATGTCGTCGGCGGCGGTGGGCTTGTAGGTCAGCGCCTCTCCGTATCCCTCCAGAAGGGCTTGGAGGTCGTCGCGCGTGTCGCTCTGCAATGCGGTCAGGACCTGATCGAGCTGCACCGGCTCCGAGGTCTGCGTCATCGGCACGGTGTCGCCGCTGTCGAGCGTCGGCGCCGACGGCGTGCCCGGCTCGACCTCGACGTAGAAGTTGCCCTCGAGGAAGATCCGTGGGCGGATCTTCATCGTCGCGTCCTTGTGGATCGGCAGGCCCTTGTCCTGGATCTTGAGGGTCACGATCGCCGCGTCGCTGTCGGGGTCGCGTTCGATCGATCCGACCTTGCCGACGGTGACGCCGGCGATGCGCACGGGCGAGCTCGAGCGGATCGAGTTGGCCGACTCGAAGACGGCCTTGAGCTCATAGCCGTTCGTGAACGGGACGTCCTTGGTGAAGCCGAAGTAGGTGCCGATGCCCATCAGCAGCAGCACCACGAACCCGACGGTGAGCGCGTTGGCGCCGGTGCGCTCCTTGCGCAGGCGGGTGTCCTTGCGGCCGAAGCGGCTCACTGGGGCTCTCCCGATGGCAAGGGCTGCGTGCCGCCGCGCTCGATCGTCGTCTCATCGTGCTGCGTGCCCTGGTTGCCGGGCACGTTGCCGATCACGGTCTGGCCGTCGATGTAGGTCTCGTTGGCCGCCTCGCACTCCTGCTCCTGCCCTGGCGACGCCGTGTTCGGGTAGGGGTTGGTGTGCAGGTAGTTGTCGGTCTCGGGGCCGTTGGCGGGCGCGTTGGAGGGGCCGCCCTCGTTGTTCTTGCCCTCGGGGGCGGCGACGATGATGAACCGCTGCGACGTGCCGTTCTCGTCGCCCTCGGACAGGAGCGAGGCCACGTTGCGGAACCACAGCGTGACGTAGTTGCACGTCGTCTGAACCGGCGCCAGCTTGCTGATGGTCGGCTTGAGGATCGTTGCGAGGTTCGTGAGATCGCGGACGCCGAGCTCCACCAGCTCGTCCTCGGCGAACTCCTGCAGGGCCTCGAACGTCGGCTCCAGGCGCCTGTTGAAGGCCACGCTGCGCCGCAGCGAGCCCGTGCCGAGCTCGAACGCGTCAGCCAGATCGGGGGCGGCGGTGCGCAGAGCGCGGACACCCGGCGCCAGCTCGCGGAAGAGCGCTTCGCTGTTGGCCAGGAACGGTCGCTGCGCCGGGAAGCTCTGGATGGCGGCATCGAGCGCGCTCGGAGCGTTCTCGATCGACTGCTGGTAGTCGGCGCGGACGCGGTCGATCGCGCCGAAGGTGGTGTTGAGGTTGCCCAACAGCTCGGCCTGTTCCTCGGCCACCGGCGCCACTTCCCGCGCGGTCTGCTCGAGAGCTTGGACGAAGGCGACCAGGCGCGTCTGCGGGTCGCCGAGGTTGGTCATCACCGGCGTGAGGTTGCGCAGCAGTGGGTCGAAGGCTTCGATGGCGCGGTTGATGTCGAGCCCGCGACCGGCCAGCAGGTTGCCGAACTCGCGCAGGTTCACGCGGCTGGCCTTCCGTGTCTCTTCGTCGAAGGTCTCCAGAAGCTCGTCGAACTCCACCGGCTCCGGGGTGGCTGCGCGCAGCGGCAAGGTCGCGCCGTCCTCGTAGCCGTTGTCGGAGGTGCCCTTGGTGATCTCGACGTACTTCAGACCAAGCGCCGACCGCGGGCGGACGAGCACGGAGGAGTCGTCGGGCAGCGGCTTGACCGTCGTGTCGAGCTTCAGCGAGAGCTGCGCCGTGATCCGGCCGTTCTCCTGCCGCACCGGCACGATCTCGCTGACGACGCCCACGCGCGAGCCGCCGACGCGCACCTCGTTGCCGCGCACCAGTTGGGCGGCGCTGGGCACGTTGACCTTGAGCGAGTAGGTGGGGACGAACGGCAGGCCGTTGTTGGCGTTGTAGGCCAGGAACACCGCGACGATGACGACCAGCGTGGTCGCCGCGCCGATCAGTACCGGGTTGGCGGCGATGGAGGAGTTGCGCTTCACTGCGCCTCACCCCCCAGGAGGTAGTCGAGCATCTGCTCCTCGGCCCGCGGCTGGGCGCCGCTGCGCTCCGAGGACAGGCCCTGGAGAGCCTGTTGCTCGGAGGCCGAGAGCTGCTGGCTCGCGGCAGCCTCGACGCCGCCCGTGCCGACCGCGCTTTCGACGCTCGCGTCGGTCTCACCCGCGGTGAGCCGGAGGGCCTCCTCGGGAGACATGCCGCGCAGGACCGCGCCCGTCCGGCGCGTGCTCAGGCTCTGGCCCGGGACACGCAGGGCCTCCTCGGCGGTCAGCGCATCGCCGGCCGAGCGCGCGATCGGCTTCTGGAAATTCGAGGTGCAGGCGGCGGACTTCGTGGCCTGCGTCGCGTAGGTGGTGCAGAGGTTGAGGATCAGCGAGGCCCGCAGGTAGTGGCCGAACTGGTCGAACCCGTTGATGGCGGCCACCTGGTAGAAGAGGTAGTCCATCAGTCGCTCGATGCCGCCGGTGGCCTTGAAGCTGTTCAACAGCGCCGAGAGGTTGCGCGACAGCGGCTTGACCTGGCGGCCGAACCGGCCGAGGTCGTCGACGATCGACTCGGCCGCCACGAGCGCCTTACGGCCCGGGATCGTCGCCTCGCCCAGCGATTGAAGCGACGCTGTCGCCGAGCTCGAGAAGGGTCCCATGGCCTTGATGAAGCGGCTGATCTCGGGCGCCACGTCGCCGAGGTTGGAGATGACCGGTGTGGCCTCGTCGGCGAACCCGCCCAGCCGCGCCATGGTCGGACGCAGCTCGCGCAGGAACTCCGGCAGCTTCTCGAACTGCGCACGGAAGTCGTCCTGACGCTCGGCGGTGGCCGTCGCGACGTTGGCCGCGTTCTCGACGAAGCCCTGGATCGCTTCGCGCTCGTCAGCAAGCGGCTCGAGCGCGGCGTCGGACTGCCGCGCGAGCTCGGCCAGCACCTTCTCCTGGCTGGCCAGGAGCTTGAGGACCTTGTCGGTGGCCTTCAGCGCGGGATCGGCGTTGCGGATGACCTCGCGGAGATCCTCTCCACGCCCGGCCAGGCCGGTCCCGAACTCGTTGATGATGATCCCGAGCCGCTGCCGGAACGGCAGCCGCATGACGTTGTTGACCAGGTCGATGTCGACCGGGCGCGAGGTCTGCTCGACCGGCAGGAGGCGCTGGCCGGCGCCCTCCTCGCCCTCGGCGATCTCCTCCAGCGGCGGCGGTAGCGGGGCGCCCGCGGGGCGCGGCTGGGTCGGCGTGCACTCGACGAACTTCTCGCCGATCAGCGACTGCGGGCGGATCGTGCACTCCGCGTCGTCGCGCCAGTCGCCGAAGCCCTCGCGGGTGATGGCCAGGACGACCGCGGCCTGCTGGTCCTCGGTGACGTCGAGCGACTCGATGCTGCCGACCTTGACGCCGGCGATCTTGACGTCCTCGCCCGACACCAGCGAGAAGGCGTTCTGGAAGATCGCTCTGACCTTGTAGCCGCTGGAGTTGTCTTCGCCCGCGCCCGTGCCGAGCACCGCCAGGGCGGCGGCGCAGGACAGCGCGAGAGTCAACGCGAGGAGACGCCTCATGGTCCGGGCGGCACCTGGCTCGGGTCGCAGTCCAACGTGCCGTCGGAGTCCCGGAAGGGCGCGGAGCCGTCGGCCGGCGCCTGGCTGGCGGCGCCGGGGCAGCGGCGCAGGTTGCCGGCCTGGATGCTCGACAGGCGCTCGTCGTCGGGGCGCGGCGTGAGAACGCCGCCGGCCGGAGTCTCGGTGAACTGGAACGCGTTGAAGATCGGCTGGATGCGGGCGTAGTGGCCGTTGGCGTCGTAGTTGGCGGCGCCCTGGCCGAAGTCGCGGATCCAGCCCATGAAGTCAGGCGTGTAGGGCCGGATGAAGTTCAGAACGGGCGTCGACTTGCGGAGCGCGGTGATCGTGTTGGGGAACGTGGTCTTGGCGAGACGGTCGAGCTTCGGCGCCTTGTTGAGCAGCTCGATGAGGTCGTTGTTGGCTCCGGGCCGGGTGACGAGCAGGCGCAGGTCCTTGATGGTCGGGCGCGCGTCTTCGACCAGCGGCCTCAGGGCGCGGAAGAAGGGCGCGAGGCGCTTGGTCGCCGGCAGGGAGACCTCGGTGAGCTCGTCGAGGTCGTCGAGCGTCGCCCGGAGGTTGACGAAGGTGGTGTTGCCTTTGCGCAGCGTGTCGGGGAGGAGCGAGAGGGCCTCGCTCAGCGCGACGTTCTCGTCGCCGATGGCCCCCGCCGTCTCGCTTGCGTTGCTGACCAGGCCGGTCAGGTCCTCGCGGCGCTCGGCCAGCGCCGTGGTCACCTTGGCGCCGTTGACGATGAGATCCTCGAAGGCCTGCTGGTCGCGGTTGACCTCGTTGACGAGCCGGGCCGCGGTCGAGATGGCGGGGTTGAAGTAGCGCGCCGCGCGGTTGTTGAGCTCGCCGCGGTCCTTGACCACCGTGGCCGAGCCCTTGATGACGTTCTGCAACGACTTGCGCGTCGGCTCGTCGAGCGTGTTGAACAGCACGTCGAGGTCGACGGGGGCGGTCGTAACGTCAGCCCGCAGCGTGCCGCCCTCGTCGATTTCGGGCGCGCTGTTGGGTCCTGGCGTCAGCGCGATGTAACGGTTGGCGACGCCGGAGAGCGACGTCGTGCGGATGATCGCCGTCGTGCCCGTGTGCAGCGGCGCGTAGGGCTCCTCCACCGACACCGAGATCCGCGCCTGGTTGTCGTCGGTCAGCTCGATCTCGTCGATAGAGCCGATGCGCCGGCCTCCGACCTGCACGTCGTCGCCCTTGACGAGCTGCCCCGCGTTGGCGAACTCGAGCTGGTAGACGTGCGCTGAGGACCCGCCGAGCATGACCACGGCGACGACCACCACGGCGATGACCAACGCGCCGACCGCGACGCCACGGGCAGCGGTCATCGCGCGCTCGGATCAGGAGCGGTCTGGACGACCGGGTGTGGGAGGCGGGACAGCTGGAACGGGGGGACGGGGTGGGACCGGCGTGCCTCTATGGAAGCGTCAGGATGTTGAGGCGGCGTTGCGCCGCCGCTAAGCGGGTTTTCTACTCCATTCCGAGCGGTCCCTGCGACTCCCCGGAGAGGAATTGACGCACGAACGCGTTGTCGGAGTTGAACAGCTCTTCGGCAGGACCCGACTCCACGATCCGGCCCTTCCACAGGACCGAGATGTGCTCGGCCACGCGACGGGCGGTCATGATGTCGTGGGTGATGATGCAGAACGCCGGCGGCCGGCGGTCCTGCCGGTTCGGGTCGTTCATCATCTCCTCGTGGATCTCCTGGATCAACTCGCCCAGCAGGGCGGTGCGGACCGGGTCCAGGCCCGAGTCGGGCTCGTCGAAGAGGACGATGTCGGGGTCAAGCACCAGCGCGCGGGCGAAGCCGGCGCGCTTGCGCATCCCGCCCGACAGCTCGTTGGGCATCTTGTCGCCGGCGTCGGCCAGGCCGACCTCGGCGAGGCGGCGATTGACGATGTCCATGATCTCGTCCTCGCCCTTGTCCGTGTGCTGGCGCAACGGGAAGGCGGTGTTGTCGACGACGTTCATCGAGCCGAACAGGGCGCCGTCCTGGAAGAGCACGCCGAACTTCTTGCGCATCTCGAACAGGTCGTCGTCCTGCATGTTCGGGACGGACTCGCCGTGAACGAGCACGTCGCCGTCGTCGGGGTAGAGCAGACCGACCATGTGCTTGATGCAGACCGACTTGCCGGTGCCCGACGGTCCGAGGATCATCGAGATCTTGCCCTCGGGTAGGCCGAGATTGAGGCCGCGCAGGATCTTGTTGCGGCCGAACGCCTTGTGGACGTCGATGAACTCGACGGCGTCCTCCTGGCCGTGGGGGCGGTTGAGGCCCGTGTGCCACTCGTACTCGTCGTCGTCGTCGCCGCGGCCCTTGCTCGGCGCCGACTCGTTGACGACCGACACGCGCGACGGCTGCTCGGAGCCGCGGGAGTCCTCGATCTGCTCAGCGGGCGTACGGATCGTGCCACTGTCGGCGGCGTGCTCGTCTGAGGCCGACACGGCGCCGGCGGGCTCCGCGACGCGGGTGTCCTCCGTGCGCGGATCATCGTTGTACGCGGGCTCGTCGGCGCGGGCCGGCTCGTCGGCGGGCGGCGGCACGTGCGATGGCACCGCTCCCGGCTCGCTCTTGGGCTCGGCCCCGACGGGCTCGTCGCCGGTCGGCGTGTCGTCGGGCTCAGAGCCTCTACGCGGGAGACGCGGCATCCATCAACCTCCGATTGGGGCTCTGGGGTTTGCGCCCCAGAACAGCTGTGTCCCGAGCATCCCGATGAGGTGCACGAGAACGATGTTCAAGACCATCGATTTGGCGGTCGCGGTGCCGACTCCGACCGGGCCGCCGCTGGCGTTATAGCCGTAGTAACAGCCGACGAGCACGATGGCGGTGGCCATGAACATGCCCTTCAACACGCTGAACAACAGATCAGGCGGGTTCTGGAACATCCAGAAGATCAAGAAGAAGCCGCCCGATGACACCTCACCGATCTGCTGAACGACCGCCAGGTAGGAAGCGAAGAAGCCGGCGCCGACCGCCGCGATGTAGACGAACGGCAACACCATCCACGCCGCCAGCAACCTCGTCGCGCAGAGGAACAGCACGCTGTCGATGCCCATGACCTCGAGCGCGTCGATCTCATCAGAGATCCGCATCGAGCCGAGCTCGGCCACGATGCCGGTCCCGACCTTGGCGGCCATCATGTACCCGAACGCGTAGGGGACCAGCTCACGCAGGTCACACCACGCGCTGAACACCCCCGCATAGGCCGGCGCGCCGACAGAACGATTGAAGTACGCGCCCTCGATCCCGCACTGCAGGCCGATGATGAACACCAGGCCCCAGATCACCAACGTCGAGCTGAGGATCAGGATGCCCGACTGGCGCAGCGCCTCCCCGAAGAACCGAAAGACCCGCAGCCCATAGACCAAGCCCAGGATCCGGCCCGGGAACTTCGCGATCTCCCCAAACGCCGAGATCCAACCCTTGGCAACAGCCATCAGCGAATCACCTGAATCTCAGGATGGGTAGCAAGCAACGTCTGCGTGAACACGTAGTTGAAGGCGAAGACGCCCAGGAAGGCGATGACCACCGCCTGGTTGACCGCTCGGCCGACCCCCTCCGCGCCACCCGACGCCGTCATCCCCTTGTAACAGCAGACGATCGCGATGATCGCGCCGAACATGGTGCATTTGACGACCGACCCCCAGAGGTCGGTGGTACTCGCGTTTGTGAAGAAGGTCGCCCAGAACGGTCCGAGCGGCGCGCCGTTGACCAGCGTCGCCAGCACGCCGCCGAAGATGCCGAACAGCAGCGCGTAGATGTCGAAGAGCCCCGTGACGAGCATGAGCGCCAGGAAGCGCGGCACCACGAGGTTCTTGACCGGGTCGACGCCGAGGACCTGCAACGCGTCGAGCTCCTCGCGGATCTTTCGCGCCCCCAGGTCGGCCGTGATCGCCGTGCCCGCGACGCCGGCGAGCACGATGGCCGTCACGAACGGCGCGAACTCTCGGATCGACGCGAGGACGAAGAAGCCGCCCAGGCGGTCCAACGCGCCGAAGAGGACCAGGAAGTTGGCGGCCTGCAGTCCGGGGGCGCCGTAGCCGAAGGCGACGGTCGACACCAGCAGCGGGAACCAACACAACCGCAACGCGAACAGGAATTGACCCACGAACTCGCCGCCGTACGGG
>Ga0136633_1000680_pt1 | contig 25602 bp, 22 predicted proteins | sample AntDrymeUQ832206_2_FD_105494 | JGI IMG/M metagenome (GOLD analysis project Ga0136633, IMG submission 105494) | Polar desert sand microbial communities from Dry Valleys, Antarctica - metaG UQ83 (22.06) | ecosystem: Environmental > Terrestrial > Soil > Desert | place: Antarctica: Dry Valley... | reverse complement strand
CGTCGGTGCACCATTCGGGATCCCACCGTCGAGATCGAGCGGCAATGCGACCGTGGCCTGGCCCTCCCAGCCGACGCTTTCGCCGTAGCTCGAGGCGATGCCGGTCGCGAGACCGTCCACGGCCGCGAGCGCAGGGACGAGGAATGCTGTGTCGTTGGCCGGTCCGGCGGCGAGCTCACCGCTCGCGCCACCCGCCAGGCTGGCGGCCGGGTTGCCGGCGAAGGCGTACCAATAGTCGAGCTTGCCCTCGAAGTAGGCAGACCGATGCAGCCACGTCTCGGCGCCATCGACCAGGCCATGCTCCATCCGGGCCAGTCCGTCGGCCTCGAAGCGCGGCTCCGAGGCAAACACCTCGCCATAGGGGAGGGTCGGCTCGTCGAGGAGGTTCGCCACCAGGTGCGCGGCGCCCTCGTAGAAGTCGGTCGCGAAGTAGGCCGATGCGCCCAGCTCGGCCAGCGGCGCGCGGGAGTAGGCACTCACTCGTTCAGCGGCAATTGCCTCGTCGGCCGGGGCGTCGAAGCCCTCGGATGCGCCGGGCGCGTAGCAGGCGTTCGAGTAGATCATGACCCAGCCTGGGGCGGGCTTGGCATGCGCCGCGATCCAGGCCTCGCCGTAATAGGCCAGCGTGCCGTCGGCCCACGAGTCGGCGTGCGTGCCGACCGCGTTCGGGCCGTTCAGGCCCCAGCCATTGGTGGTCGCCGCGCTGGGCGTGTCCGAGTACGGGTTCGGGGTACCGACGCCATGGCCCAGGTAGATGACGATGTTGGCGCCCTCGACCGCGGACAGCACCTGCTCGGCGTTGGCATCGGGCGAGTAGGCGCGCGCCACCGTGGCGCCGCGGACCTCAGCGGCGGCGGCGGCCGCCTCGGCCAGGCTGATGTAGACCGGGGTCAGCTCTTCACCGACCGGGCCGACGATGATCGCGACCTTCGCCGGGTTTGCCGCGCGCGCGGGCGCGGCGAAGCCCAGGCTGGCGACGAGGGTCGCCAGTGCCGTGACGATGACCAGGACCGAACGCACGCGTCTCCCCGTGGGCACTAGGGTCTGCTCGGATGGCTTCTCCATTCGCAGCATCGCACCACTTGGCCGCCGCGGCAAGTACTTTCCGCGAGTCAGGCGCGGGCCGCCTCGAGCGGCGCTCGGGAGGAATCGGACAGCGCGGCGGGGGTGGAGTCGAGAGACGCGAAGATGACCTCGGCCCACGCGTCGTAGCCGACCACTGAGGGATGGAAGCGGTCGCTCGAGAGCACGTCCTCGCGTCCCACGATGAGCGGTGGCACGCCCGAATGGAGGTCGGCGTACGCGGCACCGATGCGCGCCGCTTCGGCGCGACTGATCGGTCGCAGCAGGCGCGCGTATTGGTCAGCCAGGAAGATCAGCGGCTCAAGGGCCGGCAGCGCGCCGCGGAACGCCGGGATTCCGGCCAGCACGATTCGCGCGTTCGGTGCCTGGCCCCGGATCGCCTCCAGCGTCGCGCGCAGGTCCGCGCGGTACCGGCCGGGAGGTGTGTTGTGGGTCGCGTCGTTTGCGCCGATCACGACTGCCACGATGTCGGCATCCGGCAGGAACGGGCCGCGATCGTTCGCGCGGATCGGGGCGGCGGCGCGTGGCACCTGCAGCCGCGCCAGGTCGGCGACACGTGCGCCTGCCCAGCCGTAGCTGATGACGCGAACGGATCGCCTCTCCGTATCCGCGATGCGGCGCGCCAGGAGATAGGGGAGCGCGTCCTCGGGCCGGCTCACGCCAACCCCGACCGTTGTCGAGTCGCCGAGCACGACCACGTTGAGGCGCCTCGGGTCCACCGGCTCGCCGGTGGACGGCGCAATGATGTGGTTGATCGCGAAGCCCGGCCAGCCCGGCAGGAACTCCATGCGACGCATGCGCATGAGCTGCACGGCGACCACACCGGCGAACGCGCCGGACGCGGCGCCGATCAGCCGCGCGATCGAGATCAGCCATCGGTCCATGTCGGTCACGGTAGCGCGCCCGCCGCGTTGACGCGAATGGCCACAGGTCGTCGATGGCCTTTTGTCGGTCGATCCGGTTACGCTGTGTGGCGTGCATGAGCAGCAGATCAAGCCGGGCGCGCGCCTGGTCGGGAGTGCGAACGCGCGGATCGGGACCGTCGATGCAGTCTTTGCCGACTACCTGCTCGTCCGGACCGCCGGCTTGATGCCGATTGACCTGTATGTTCCGCGCCCAGACGTGACCGTCGAACCCGACGGCCTGCGGGTCGACGGCTCGCCGGACGAGGCCTACCAGCGATGGCATCGGCCACTCAAGCGTGCGCCGCATGACTGAGCCCGCCTTCGACGCAGCGTCCCTCGCGCGGCTGCGTGACGAGCGAGAGGTCCGCATCGAGACGCGCGGAACCAATGGCGGTGTGCACCGCACGATCATCTGGGTGGTCGTGGATGCGTCCGACCGAGTGCTGATCCGCTCCTATCGGGGAGCCGGCGCACGGTGGTACCGCGAAGCCACGGCGGCCAGCGCAGCCGCGCTCGTCATCGGCGCCAGCACCATCCCGGTTCGGCTTGAGCCCGCCACCGATCCGGAGCGCCTGGCCGCGTGCAGCGCGGAGCTCGAGCGGAAGTACGCGGGCGATCCGGCGACACCGGCGATGGTGCGCGACGAGGTGCTGGACACGACCATCGAACTGCACCCGGGCTGACGGGCGGGAGCAGGGCGCGAACTCCTATCGGTCTTGCAGTACCCTTAGGTCGCCATGAACCACGCCGACACGATCCAGCCGCTGAACCCACGGCCCCGCCACCAACCGGGCGATGCAGAGGCCTTCTATGCCCACGTCGGATCGGGCGGCAAGGTGGAGGCCGACGACTGGATGCCGGACGAGTACCGTGCCGCGGTCCTCAAGTTCGTGGAGATGCACGCCAACTCGGAGCTCATGGGCGTGCTGCCCGAGCGCGACTGGATCATGCGCGCGCCGAACCTGCGCCGGAAGCTGGCCCTGACCAGCAAGATCCAGGACGAGGTCGGCCACGCGCAGCTGCTGTACCGCGTGGCCGAGGACCTCGGCAAGCCGCGGTCGCTGATGTTCGCGGACCTGCTCGAGGGCAAGACGAAGTTCCACAACGTCTTCCACTATCCGACGCGGTCATGGGCGGACGTCGGGATCATCGCCTGGCTGGTGGACGCCGCGGCGATCGTCAGCCAGCAAGCCCTGCGCGACTCCTCCTACGCGCCGTACGCGCGCACGATGAAGAAGATCTGCTGGGAGGAGTCCGTCCACATCATGCACGGGCGCGATGTGGTCCTCACGCTCATGAACGGGACCGAGACGCAGCGCGCCATGGTGCAGGAAGCGCTTGACCGATGGTGGGGCCCGCTCATGCAGATGCACGGCCCACCGACCGATCCGGCGAAGGACAAGGATCTGCAATGGGGCATCAAGGCCAAGAACAACGAGCAGTTGCGTCAGGAGTTCCTCTCCATCTACGTGCCGCGCATCCGCGAGCTGGGCCTCGTGATCCCGGATCGCGAGCTCCGACATGACGAAACCGATGGTCGCTGGCACTACACCGAGCCGGACTGGGCCGAGCTCAAGGCGGTTGTCACCGGTCACGGTCCGGCGTCGCAGGAGCGGCTCGAGTTCCGGCGTTTGAACTTCGCCGCGACCCAGTGGGTGCGCGACGCGCTCCTCGCAACCGCGACGGCCGCCGCCTGAGGCGGTGACCGTGACCGACCGAATCTGGGAGGTCTTCCGCCAGGAGGACGAGGGCGATCCAATGATCCACGCCGGCAACGTCAACGCCCCCGATGAGGAGCTGGCGATCCACTACGCCCGCGAGTTCTATGGCCGGCGCGGCGAGTCACATCGTCTGTGGATCGTGCCGCGCGAGGCCATCAGCGAGCTCGATGATCCGGACCTGCTGAAGCCGCCATTCGACCGGTCCCACAAGAAGCCCGGCGGCTATCTCATCAAGCACAAGCTCGAGGCGGCCAGGGCTCGGGCCGGCGAGGCAGGAGAGTGATGCAGGCGATTGCCGCTTTGCCAAGTACCGATGGTATCGGTGGCCGGCGGCGTCGAGACGCCCGAGTCCGCCAACGCTGGGCGGACTACCGATGGGACCGGTACATGGCGAGGCGGCCCCCCTACCGACTCGCCTCGCACCGCTGGGATTGGTAGGTGGCGGAGTCACCACCGGTCAGGGCGGCCCTTGAGCTGGACATCGCCTCCCGAGCCGCCCTGGCCGAGCTGTTGTTGAGCCTTGCCGACGACGAGTTCGTCATCGGTTTCTGGGACTCCGAATGGACCGGCATTGCGCCGATGCTCGAGGAGGACGTCGCCACCAGCTCCATCGCCCAGGACGAGATCGGCCATGCCCGCGCGCTGTACGAGCTGCTCGCCACGCTCACCGACGATCATGCGGACCGAATCGCCTTCGGGCGTGACGCCGACGCGTACCGTCATGCAGCTCTCCTCGACCACGCGCGGGGCGGCTGGGCGTTCAGCGTTGCGCGGCGCTGGCTCTACGAGACCGCGGATGCCGTTCGGCTCACCGCCATCGCACGGAGCAGCTGGGAGCCGCTCGCGCTGCTGACGGCCAAGATGCGTCGCGAGGAGACCTACCACCGGATGCACGCCGATGCGTGGTTGCGCCGCCTTGCGGATGGCCAGCCCGACGCTCGCGATCGGCTCGCGGACGCGATCGTGAGGCTGTGGCCGGATGCGCAGGACGTCTTCGCTCCGCTGGCCGCCGAGAAGGAGCTCATCCGGCACGGGTTCCTGGCTGAGCCGATGCGGACGCTGCACGCCACGTGGCAAGCCGAAGTGCGGCCGCTCCTGGCGTCGATCGTTGGTGACCTGCCGGCTGCGGCGCCGCGCATCGATGGTCGGGCGCGGCGCACCGACGACTTCAGATGGCTCCATGGGCAGTTCACCATGGTCGCCCGCTCAGAGGTGGGAGCCACGTGGTGAGCACGACCAACGGACATACCCGCGAGCGGCGAATCTGGGACGCGCTGGCCGAGATCCCGGATCCCGAGATTCCGGCCATCAGCGTGGTGGATCTCGGTGTCATCGGCGATGTCCGCTTCGCGGGCACGCATCTGACGGTCGACCTGCTGCCGACCTTCATCGGCTGCCCGGCCGTCGGCGTCATGCAGGCCCAGATCATGGAGCGGTTGACTCAGCTGGGAGTGGCGAGCAGCGTTGACGTGAAGGTCTCGTTCAATCCTCCCTGGACGAGCGAGCGAATTACGCCTGACGGTCGAGAGCGGTTGCGGCTGAGTGGCTTCGCTCCTCCGCCTGCGGTGGCGATGCCTGGGCTCATCGGCCTGGAAGAGCTCGCCGTCCTGCCGATCGCCGAGTGCCCGCTGTGCGGTTCGCGCAACACGACGCTGGAGAACCCATTCGGACCGACCCTGTGCCGGGCCATCTACCACTGCGCCCACTGCCGTCAGCCGTTCGAGCAGTTCAAGCGCGTTTGATCCCGGGCCTTCGTTCGGTGGGCAGCTTGGAAATAGGGAATGTTCCCAATGTCACCGGCATCGTCGAGAGGTACACTCAGAGCCGAACGCGGCCATCACGGGGTGGCACTTTGCCCCCGGTGCGCCCGGCCGGCTAAGGGTACCCAGCCATGCCACGCATCCTCGTACGGCTCCTCTTGGTAACCGCCCTGATGGCGACAATGGCCTCGCCAACCGCGGCTCACGACGGGCTGAAGGGCATCGACGACTTCGACCGGGCAGGGGAGCTGCAGAGGAACCCCGGCGCCGAGTCGCGTCTCGTGACGGACAACTTCCGGGTCCTTGGTCACGAGGGCCTGGGACGACAGGCACCGAACGGCGACATCTCCTTCCATGACCATGGAGGATCGGTCGGGAAGTACACGTATGTCGGCACCTGGGTGGGGGCCGATTGCAGCGGTGTGGGCGTGAAGGCCATCAACGTCAACGATCCGGAGCGTCCGCGGCTGGTCGCCACGATCGGCTCCCAGCCCGGGTCTTCGCACGAGGACATGGTGGTCGCGAGAATCGGCGATCGCGACGTGTTGGCGATCGGTCTGCAGTTCTGCGGCGAGGGCGGGCTCGATGGTCTGGCGCTGTACGACGTGACGAACCCGAGACGGCCGACCAGCCTGAGCTTCTTTCCCACTCCCGTTGGCGTCCACGAGCTCGACGTGGTGGTTCGTCCGGACGGCCGTGCCCTGGCACTCCTGGCGACGCCGTTCAGCGAGTTTCCCGACACCTACTTTGGCACCGACTTCGGCGGGGAGTTCCGCATCGTCGACATCACCGATCCGGCCAGTCCCACCGCGCTCGCCGACTGGGGCATCATCGCCGACAGCGATCTGTTGATCCAGGGCGGTAACGACCCGGTCTCCAGCTCGTTCCAGGGGCTCGGCTATTTCGCGGCGACCTATGCCCACAGCGTCCGGGCTGCCGATGACGGGGCGACGGCGTACGTCTCCTACTGGGACGCGGGAATCCTGAAGTTCGACATCGGTGATCCGACGCAGCCGACGCTCGTCGGGCGGACGCTCTATCCTTCCGGCAGCGACGGCGACGCGCATTCGATGGTGCCGTACGACGTTGGCGATACACGCTACATCTTGCAGAATGATGAGGATTTCGAGCCTCTGCCGACGGTCCTCGCGACGAGCAGCGCGACCGGTGACGAGCGCTTCGACGCGATCCAGATGCCCTACGCGCCGGCGTTGCTGACGGCGGCGGGAGAGCAGGTCAGCGCAGAGATTCACGATGCGGGGGATGGATGCGATTCCGCCGATTATCAGCATCTGGTGGATGGGAAAATCGCTCTGGTCGACACGGTCGACCCGTTCTACGTGGGCATCATCGATGGCTGGGAGGTTCCGTGCAGCATCGATCGCCAGATGATCCTTGCCGCAAGGTTCGGGGCGGAGGCGCTGCTCTCCAACCTGGTGAGTCCTGACGACGCGTTCATCTTCGGCGGAGAGGAGATGGCGGATGCCGCCCGAAACAACCCCGGGCTCGAGGTGGTGCAGGTGTCGGACATCGACGAGTTCGCCACGCGAATTCGCGCTGCGGGCCCCGGTGTCACGGTGGCCCTGACGGCAGAAACGCCTTCGTGGGGTTACCTGCGGATTTACCAGGAAACCGCGAGCACCGAGTGGCAGCAGGTCGGTGCCTTTGCCGGCGCACCTCACGCCTTCGGTGAGTTTCCCACCCCAGGTGGGGACTGGTCGATCCACAACACGGAGGTACTCGGCGACCGCGCCTATTCCTCTTGGTACAGCAATGGAATCGTAGCGCTCGACATGTCGGATCCGACGGCTCCGCAGATGGTTGGTCAGTTCGTTCCGCCGGCCAGCAGTCGGTTCGCCAACGTGCTCGGCCCTGGCGCCGCTCAGACGTGGGGAGTCGCGATCGACCCGGAGACAGGCTACGTCTACGCCAGCGACATGCGAACTGGGCTCTGGATCGTCGAGCCGACCGGACCTGCGGCCGTGGCCGACTAGATCGCGGGTCGCCCGGGCGATCCTCTCCGAGGGCGAAGGCGAGGAGCAGTGGCCTGCTCCTCGCTGAGTCCGGCCCGGAGCTTGACGGCGCCGCTCCACGATCGCGCATCATCTGTCTTGTGCGGGGGCGGAGTGAGTCACGGTCGCTCGCAGATGGCGTGTGACTTGCATGCCGTTGCGTGTGGCCCATGCCCCACCCCGCTCAAAGGAGGACTCGTCTTGACCGGTCGTGATACATCCCAGGCACCTGGGGCGGGTCCATTTGACCGCCCCGAGCGTGACGCCGGCGATCCCATCGGCGACGACGCGTATCCGGGTGGAGGTGGTATGACCCCCCCGACCGGCGACATGGATGATCCGATTCCGGAAACCGGTATGCCGGTCGAGCCCGAGCTCGAGGGCCAGCGGCACAGTCGCGAGGAGGGCATCGGCCCCGACGAGGACGCCCGCACGTAGTGGGTGCAGGCGCCATGCGCTACCCTTCGGCGCATGGCAATCGACGCTGACGAGATCGCCCACGACGCAAGGGCCGCACTCGCATCGGGCACCGAGGATCGGCTCGCAGCCATGCGCCACAGCGCCGCCCACATGATGGCGGCGGCCGTGGTCGAGCTCTTCCCGGAGACGAAGCTCGGCATCGGACCGGCGATCAAGGACGGCTTCTACTACGACTTCGACCTGCCGCGGCCGCTCACGCCAGCGGACCTCGAGCAGATCGAGGCGAAGATGCGTGAGCAGCAGGCCGCGGACCTGTCGTTCGAGCGCTCTGAAGCCTCTCGCGCGGACGCGGTCGCGCGCATGGAGCGCGAGGGCCAGCCGTTCAAGGTCGAGATCATCAACGATCTGCCCACGGCGGACGGCGAGACGGTGTCGTTCTACCGGCACGGGACATTCGAAGACCTGTGTCGCGGCGGCCACCTCGAATCCACCAGGCACCTGGGCGCCTTCAAGCTGTTGAGCACCGCCGGGGCCTACTGGCGCGGCGATGAGAAACGCCCGATGCTCCAACGCATCTACGGCACGGCGTGGGACACGGCCGACGAGCTCGATCAGCATCTGTGGCGCATCGAGGAGGCCAAGAAGCGCGATCACCGCAAGCTCGGCCGAGAGCTCGACCTCTTCACCTTCCACCCCGAGTCGCCGGCCGCGCCCTTCCTCCATCCGCGCGGCATGGCCCTGTGGCGGACCCTCGAGGCCTGGTCGCTACAGGTACGCCGCGAGGCGGGCTTCGACGAGGTCCGCACCCCCAGCCTGGTCCGCAAGGAGCTGTGGGAGACGAGCGGCCATTGGGGCAACTACCAGGACAACATGTTCGTCCTCGACGACTACGACCATGTCTCCGGGCTGAAGCCGATGAACTGCCCGGAGGAGATCCTCATCTACAAGACGCGCTCGCACTCCTATCGCGAGCTGCCGATGCGCTTCGCCGACTACTCAACCTTGTTCCGCAAGGAGCGCACCGGCGTCTTGGCCGGCATGTTCCGTGTTCGCCAACTGACCCAGGACGACTCGCATGTCTTCTGCCGCGACGACCAGGTTGATGATGAGCTGCGGCTGGCCCTCTCGCTCGTCCGCAAGCAGTACGCGCCGTTCGGCTTTGAGCCGCGTGCCCGGCTGGCCACGCGCCCGGAGAAGCGGCTCGGCTCCGATGAGTTCTGGGAGCGAGCCGAGGGACGCCTCCGCGAGCGCCTCGAAGAGGACGGCATGGCATACACCCTCGACGAGGGCGGCGGGGCCTTCTACGCGCCGAAGATCGACATCTTCATCGAGGACGCGCTGGGCCGAGAGTGGCAGATGGCGACGATTCAGGCCGATTACCAGCTGCCCCAGCGCTTCGACCTCGAGTACCGATCCGCCGATGGTGGCTTCGAGCGCCCGGTCGTGATCCACTACGCCATCTACGGGTCATTCGAGCGATTCATCGGCATCATCACCGAGCATTACACCGGGGCCTTTCCGCTCTGGCTGGCGCCAGTTCAGGTCATGGTGGTGCCGATCGCCGATCGCCATCTGGAGTACGCCGAGTCGGTGCGCCGCGCCCTCGCCGATGTCGGCCTTCGCGTCGACGTCGACGACCGATCCGAGCGCATGCAGCTCAAGCTGCGCGACGCGCAGGAGCAGAAGATCCCGGTCATGGTGATCGTGGGGGATCGCGACGCGGAGGCTGGAGCGGTCTCGCCGCGACTCCGCACAGGTGAGTCGTCGCAGGGCGTGCCCATTGGTGACTTCGTGGCCGACCTACTCGCCCGCGATGCGTCGCGCGAGCTGTGGCCGGTCGCCGCCCCGGAGTGATGCGGGTGACGCCGGTTGACCCGTGCCCCGGGTCAACACGCGGAGGAGCTCGGGCTCCGACGTGATCCGCTCGTCCCACGGGTCAGATCGAGACCGAGCTCACCGTGTTCGGCGGCTCCGTCGCGCCTTGACCCGCCCCACGGGTCAGGTCGAGACGCGATGAGGAAGATGCGCGGCGTCGGACAGCTGGCCCTCCTCTCCACCGATCCATCCAGGGTTGCGGAGTTCTACGAATCCGCCTTTGGCTTCAGGAGAATCGCCTCCGTAGAGGGCGCCGTCGACCTCGAGTCGGGCGGGTTCGAGCTCAGCTTTCGCCAGGGTGAGAAGCCGACGCGTGACGGGCTCCAGATCGGCTTCAAGGTCGACACCGCATCGGAGGTCGACGCTTGGGCCCAGGAGCTCGGCCGCCGCGGTTTCGCTCTCGTTGCCCCACCGTCGGGTGACCGCTGGGAAGGGAGCCGCAGCTTCCGGGTGGCTGACCCGGACGGACGGCAGGTCGCCGTCTTCTACGATTACCCTCGCTAGCGGATGCCCAGTCTCGTGCGCAATTGGATGCCACCAACACGGGCAAGCGAGACGCCGTGGCATTCGCTCTCGGCCTTGTGATCGTCCTCGTAACTCCGCCGGTGCTCGGTCCGTTCCTCGTGTCGCAGATGGGATGACGACCAGTCGGTGAAGAGGCAGGTCAAGCTCACCACCACCGGCCGCCTGAGCGGTGAGCCGCGCGTGGTCACGCTCTATGCGTTCGACGACGGCGACCGGCTGGTGATCGGCGGCTCGCGAGGCGGGGCCGCGAAGGATCCGGCCTGGGTCGGCAACCTTCGTGACGACCAGCGTTCCACCGTGCGCATGGACCGCGAGGTGCGTGAGGTCCGCGCTCACGAGGTGACCGGCCCCGAGCGCGACCGCTTATGGCAGCTCGTCTGCGAGGAGTTCCCGCTGTACGCGACCTACCAGCGCCGGACGAAACGGCTCATCCGCTCTTCGTGCTGGAGACGGTCGCGGACGGCTGACCTCGCCTTGCATCCGTCAACGATCCGGAAGTCGTTCTGGCGGCCATTCCGACACTCCGCCACCTGCCGGCGGCGTGCCTGACGGGAGCCCGATCGCGTTGACCATGCGCTCGATATCGGTGTATCATCCGTCGGCATTTCGCGTACGTTGCAGGGCCACCCGTCCGTGATCGGTGGGGTGGCCTTGTTGTTGAAGGAGAGCAAGAGAGCTGGCAAAGGACCTCCGCATCAACGAGATGATCCGCATCCGAGAGGTACGGATCATCGACGATGAAGGGCAGCAGTTGGGCGTCATGCCCACACTCGAAGCGCTCGCCCTCGCCCAGGAGAAGGGCCTCGACCTCGTGGAGGTCGCCCCCACCGCGGTCCCGCCGGTCTGTCGCATTCTCGACTACGGCCAATACAAGTACGAGCTGCAGAAGCGCGAGCGCGAACAGAGGAAGAAGCAGAAGTCGCAGACCTTCAAGGAGGTTCGTCTGGCCGTCAAGATCGACGTCCACGACCTCAAGACGAAGGCGCGGCGCGCGGCCGAGTTCCTCGCCAAGGGGGACCGGGTGAAGGTCACCGTTCGCTTCCGCGGACGCGAGATCAGCCACTCGAACCTCGGGCGCGACCTGCTGATGCGCACGGCCGAGGTGCTGGCCGAGCACGGGACCATCGAGCGGCAGCCGCTGCTCGAGGGTCGCAGCATGTACATCGTCATGGCCCCGGTCGAGAAACGGGCCGAGAAGAAGAGCGACAACGGCGACGCGGAGAGCTCCACGGCTGCCAACGACACCATCGGTGATGCGATCGGCGCCAAGAGCCCCGCTCCACCTCGTGAGCCGGCCACTCCGGCGTCGAGCGAGGCACCGGCACAGCAGGGATCGTAACCACATGCCGAAGATGAAGACCCACAAGGGAACGGCCAAGCGCTACCGGAAGACGGGATCCGGCAAGTGGGTCCGCCCGAAGGCCTGGCGCGGCCATCACCTCGAGATCAAGTCGAGCCGCCGAACACGCCGCTACGACGGCGTGGCCAAGGTCCCCAAGACGCACACAGCGCAGCTCGAGCGTTTGATGCCGTACGCCGGCAAGGGGAAGTAGCCGATGTCCCGAGTCAAGCGCGGCGTAACAGCGCACCGTCGACACAAGAAGCTGCTCAACGGCGCCGAGGGGCGTCGCGGCACGCGGTCGACGCTCGTGCGTCCGGCGCGCGAGGCGCTCATCCACGCTCTCGTCTATGCCTATCGCGACCGCCGCAATCGGAAGCGCGACATGCGTCGTCTCTGGATCGAGCGCATCAACGCTGCGGCCCGCCTGCAGGGCGTGCCGTACGGGCGCTTCATCGCCGGGCTGAAGGCTGCCGGCGTCGAGGTGGACCGAAAGATCCTGGCCGACATGGCGATCCGAGAGCCGGCCGGGTTTGCGGCGATGGTCGAGACCTCGAAGGGGTCGTTTACCAGCTGATCGGCGTCATTGACGCCGGTCCCACTCGACCCTGTCCTAGATTCCGGGGCGGGGTCGTTCGTTTTCGCCGATGATTGAGCACGGACCAATGAGCCCCACCCTGTTACGACCCGCCCCTGATCATGCGTGCGTCCCTCGTGTCAAGAGAATCGCGTGGTGCCGCGCCGCGTCCGCATGTCGTGATGGCTGTCAAACGTGCGCCCCACGCACGTTAGGCGGGGCGCGAGTGACCACCTCGGTGTTTGGTCGGCCCTCGCGCGCTCAGCGCCGTCGGACCGAGGCCGTCCCGGGGGGTAATCAATCGCCTAACGTGCGCCACACGGAAGAATGACTGCATGAGCGACCTGCACGCCGAGCTCGAGGGGATCCGTACGGCGGCGCGCGATCGCCTCTCTTCCGCATCCGGCATGGAGCAGGTCGAGGCGCTTCGGCGTGAGCTGCTCGGCCGATCGGGCCGCTTGACCGGACTCCTGCGCCAGCTCGGATCCGTATCAGCCGAAGAGAGGCCGATGATCGGCCACCGTGCGAACGAGGTACGCCACGAGCTCGAGGCCGCGATCCAGGCCCGACTGGGCGCGCTCCAGGTCGGCGACTTCGGGCAGCGCCTGGCGTTCGAGGCGATCGACATGAGCGCTCCGGGCCGGCCGTTGCCGATCGGCCATCTGCACCCGGTCCAGACCCTCATGCGCGACCTGCGCGAAATCTTCCACGCCTTCGGCTTCGAGGTCTTCGAGGGCCCCGAGGTCGAGACCGAGGAGTACAACTTCGAGCTCCTGAACATCCCTCGCGACCACCCGGCGCGCGACCTGTGGGACACCCTGTTCGTGGCCGAGCCCGGGAGCGTCGAGGCGGGGGAGCCGAAGCCAGCCGCTGACGGCACGATCCTGCGCACCCACACCAGCCCGGTCCAGATGCGCGCCATGCAGGCGCTCGATGCGCCGATCCGCGTCCTGACGCCGGGCCGCTGCTTCCGCTACGAGGCGGTCGACGCCAGCCACGCCTTCGAGTTCTTCCAGGTCGAGGGGCTGGTCGTGGACCACGACACGAGCATGGCGGACCTCAAGGGCGTGCTCGAGGAGATCGCCCGAGCCCTCTACGGCCGTGACACTCGGACTCGCTTCCGCCCTGGGTACTATCCGTTTACCGAACCGAGCGTGGCGTTCGATATCGGCTGCCTGGTCTGCGGCGGCGATGGCTGCCCCGCCTGCGAGCGAAGCGGTTGGATGACGATCCTCGGCGCAGGCATGGTCCATCCGACCGTGCTGCGCAACGGCGGCTTTGACCCACATGAATACCAGGGGTACGCGTTCGGCATGGGGCCCGACCGCATGACCATGCTGCGCCACGCCATCGGCGACATCAGGCTCTTCTTCAGCGCCGATGCTCGCTTCGTCTCGCAGTTCGCGGAGGGCCGCTAGATGCGCGTTCCGCTCTCCTGGCTGCGCGACTACGTTGCATTCGACCTCTCCCCGCGCGAGCTCGCCGACGAGCTGACCATGCGCGGCATGGAGGTGAGCGGCATCGAGGTGGCCGGAGCCGATTGGACCGATGTCATCGTTGGGCGCCTGCTCGAGGTCCAGCCCCACCCGAACGCGGACACGCTGTGGCTCACGAAGGTTGACGTGGGCTTGGGCGAGCCGCTCGAGATCGTGTGTGGCGCGCAGAATCTCGAGGTCGGGCAGCTCGTCCCGGCCGCGCTGGTGGGCGCCGTCCTGCCCGGCGACCGGCGCATCGAGCGCAGCAAGATCCGCGGCGTGGTCAGCAACGGGATGCTGTGCAGCGCCATCGAGCTTGGCCTGGGCGCCGATGCCGACGGGATCCATATCCTCGGCCGCGGCGACGAGATTGTGCTCGGGACGCCGCTCGCCCAGCTCGTGGGCGAGACGGTCCTCGAGGTCGACGTCAAGCCGAACCGCGGCGACGCGCTGTCGATGGTCGGCCTGGCACGCGAGATCGCGGCATTCACCGGCGCCGAGCTTCGGATGCCGTCGGTCATCGTCGAGGAGGCCGGTGACGACGCCTCCGCCCACGTCTCGGTGCGGATCGAGGAGCCGGAGCTGAATCCGCGCTTCGCGGCGCGCTGGTTCGGCGGCGCCATGAACGGGCCGTCACCGGAATGGATGCGGCGCCGGCTCGTCGCCGCGGGGATGCGACCGATCACTGCCGTCGTCGACGTCACCAACTACGTGATGCATGAGCTCGGGCAGCCCCAGCACGCCTATGACGCCGATGCCATCCCGAACGGCCGGATTGTCGTCCGCCTCGCCCGCGACGACGAGGATCTCGTCACGATCGACCACCTGGAGCGACGCCTGGACGAGCGCATGCTCGTCATCGCCGATGAAGAGCATGCCATCGGCCTGGCAGGGATCATGGGCGGCGCGTCCACCGAGGTGAGCCCCGATACGACGAACGTCATCCTCGAGTCGGCCATCTTCCACGGCCCGACCATCCGCAACACGGCCCGGCGGCTGGGGCTGCGATCGGAGGCCAGCATGCGGCACGAGAAAGGGATCGGGCCCGACCTGCCGCGCCTCGCCGCCGATCGCGCGGCAGGACTCATCGCGGAGATCACCGGGGCCCGCGTCGCTCGCGGCATCGTCGACAACGATCCGCAACCCAAGCCGCGCCGTCGCGTGGAGCTGGGCGTCGATCGCCTGTCACGGCTGCTCGGCCTGGAGCTGAATTCGGCGGGCGTCACGGAGCTCCTCCGCCCGCTCGAGTTCGACGTGGCGGGCGATGGCGATGCACTCGTCGTGAGCGTGCCACCGCATCGGCTCGACGTGACCTCGGATGCCGATCTCGCCGAGGAGGTCGCGCGGGCGCACGGGTACGAGCGCATCCCGGGGCGGCTGCCGCGCGCGTCGCTGCCTCCATATCGGGCCGACCCGAGCGAGCCGCGCCACCGGGTGCGGCGCATCCTGGCCGGGCTGGGCCTTGACGAGATGGTAAGCCACGCGCTGATCGGACGCGCCGACCTGGAACGCACCCGACATGACGCCGACAGTGCGGAGCTGATCCGGCTCTTCAACCCGCTCAGCGCGGAGCACGCCATCCTGCGGCCGACCCTCTATCCATCCCTCCTCGCCGGCGTCGCGGAGAACACGCGCTGGCGCCAGACCGATGTGCGCCTCTTCGACGTCGGCAAGGTCTACTGGTACCACTCCGGTACGCCGACGCCGCGCGATCGGCGGGCAGAGACGGCCGGCACGGGCCGTTACGAGTCGTGGGAGCTCGGCCTGGTGCTGGCCGGGGACGCGACGCCGGCATTCGCGGGCGAAGCCGTGCGAGCAGCCGATGTGGCCGACCTGAAGGGCATCGTCGATGGGCTGCACGACGCCCTGGGAGCCCCGCGGCCGGCATACCGCGCGGATGAGGATGCGGATGGCGGGCATCCGCATCGGCATCCGGGCCGGACCGGCGTCGTCTGCGACGCCGCCGGCCGACCGTACGGATCTCTTGGAGAGATTCACCCGACGGTGATCGAGGCATGGGGTCTGACCGGGCGGCCGGTCGATGCCTCGATCGACCTCGATCGACTGCTCGACCTCGTCCCGACCGATCGACGCTCGCTCCCGGTTGCCGCCGCTCAGCCGGTCGATCGCGACCTGTCGGTCGTCGTCGACGAGTCGACGCCGGTCGGCGAGCTCCTGCGTGTCGCCCGCATGAGCGCCGGTACGCTGCTGGTGGACCTGCGCCTGTTCGACGTCTACCGCGGCGACCAGGTCGGGCCCGGCCGCGTCAGCTATGCGCTGGCCCTGCGCTTCCAGCCCGGGGATGCCGGCGACGTGAAGGGCATCGAGAAGGCCCTCAACAAGATCCGGGGCTCGCTGCGCCACCACCTGGGAGCAGAGATCCGGTAGGAGTGTCGGTGTCTTGTCGCCCGCATCGGGCGGCTGGTACCCTTGCGGCCGCCCGAGCCGGAAGTTTCGTGCTCGGCCTCATCGGCGTATCAAGGAGTTGAGCGTGGAGCTGCTCACGCGGCTGAGCTGGGTCGACCTGCTCATCATCGTCATCCTCGCGGGAGGCGTCTTCGCCGGCTTCACGCAGGGCATGATCCGGTACGTCCTGAATGCCCTGGCGGTGATCGTGGCGTTCGTGCTCGCCGCGCAGCTGAAGGGCCCCCTGGTGGATCTCCTCGGATTCTGGCGCGCATTCACGCCGGAGGGTCGCGAGCTCCTCATATTCATTCTGCTGTTCGTCGGCTTCGTCATCGCCGGCTTCCTCGCCATCCGAGGCCTCTACCACCGCACGCGGCTGCCGATCATCCGCCAGCTCGACGAGATCGGCGGCGCGATCTTCGGGCTCATCTTCGCGGCCCTCGTGCTGACCTTTCAGCTGCTCGTCTACGACAGCTTCTTCCGGGCCGGCGGCGAGACCGCTGGCTGGGTGGCCTCCTACTACCAGGCGCTCAACGACTCGCTCATCATCGCGTTCTTCCGCGAGACCCTGGTTCCCACCGCGGGATTCCTGGCGCGACCCTTCGTCCCGAGCGAGATCGCCGACCTGCTCGTCCCGTGATCTCGGCGCTGGCCGGAAGCGGGGCCACGTCGCGGGCATGGTTCGACCGACCCGCGGTGGCCGTCGCCCGGGACCTCCTCGGCGGCCGCCTGGTCCACGTCACCGTGGACGGGGCTGTTGGCGGCCGAATCGTCGAGGTCGAGGCCTACGCCGGACCCGAGGACGTTGCGGCACACTCCTCCCGCGGCCGGACGGCGCGCAACGCGGTCATGTTCGGTGCTCCCGGCCATCTCTACGTCTACCTCGTCTACGGGCTCCATCACTGCATGAACGTGGTGGTCGGACCCGGTGCCAAGCCGGAGGCGGTCCTGATCCGTGCGCTGGAGATCGACGAAGGCGTCTCGCTGGCACGGGCCAGGCGCGGTCCGAGAACGCCCATCTCCCGCCTGGCGGCCGGGCCGGGCAACGTTGGTCGGGCCCTCGCCGTCGACCGGACCCTGAATGGGACGGATCTGCTCGTGGGCCCGGTTTGGATCGTGCCGCGCTCGGGGCCGATGCCGCCGATCCGCAGCGGGCCGCGGGTCGGGATCGACTACGCAGGGACGTGGGCGGCACGCCCTATGCGCTACTGGATCGCCGATGACCCCCACGTCTCCCGCCGCTGATCGCGCGTCGGGCGCAGCCGACGAGGGTACCCTGCGCGCCCTCGAGTTCGGCACGATCGTCGAGCAGCTGGCCGAGCTGACCGGGTTCGAACCCGCCCGCGAGCTCGCGCTTGCCTCGCTGCCAAGCCCTTACGCGGTCCACGTCGGCCTCCTCCAGGACCAGACCGACGAGGCCGCGCAACTCCTGGACGAGCAGGCGCAGGCCACGATCGGTGGCGCACGCGACATCCGAGGATCGCTCGACCGGGCTGCCCGGGGCGGGCGGCTGACGCCGGCGGAGCTGCTCGAGGTGGCAGATACGCTCGAGGCCACCGCGCGGTTCACTGAGCGCCTCAAGAGCTGGCACCAGCCTCACCTGGCGGACCTGCGCGAGGAGCTCGACCCTGCGCCGGAGCTTGCAGAGCGCATCGGCCGCAGCATCGACGACAGCGGCGAGATCCTGGACTCCGCCTCGTCGGAGCTCGCGGCCATCCGGAAGCGACTGCGGACGTCGCAGGACCGGGTTCGCGAGCGGCTGAGTGCGATGCTCCGCTCCACCCAGCTCGCCGGGCTCATCGGTGAGCCGATCGTGACCGTCCGATCCGGACGCTACGTGATCCCGATCCGCGTCGAGGCGAAGGGCCGCGTGAAGGGGATCGTGCACGATCAGAGCGCTTCCGGGGCGACCCTCTTCATCGAGCCGCTGACGGTCGTCGAGCTCAACAATGCCTGGACCGAGGCGTCGCTCGCCGCGGCGCGCGAGGAGGAACGGATCCTCGACGAGCTGTCCGCGTCCGTCGAGGCGCGCAGCGCGTCGCTGCGTGACAGCCTCGCCGCGCTGGCGCGCGCCGACCTCTGGATGGCGCGGGCGCGGCTCGGGACGCAGATGGATGCCGTGCGCCCAGCGCCGGCCGAGGACGCGGCGGAGCTCCTCTCGGCGCGCCACCCGCTGCTCGGCGGTGGCGCCGTGCCGATCGATCTGCGGCTTGGAGATCGGTTCGGCTACCGGGCGCTGGTCGTAACTGGTCCGAACACCGGCGGCAAGACGGTCTCGCTCAAGACGCTCGGGCTGCTGGCCCTGATGCACCAGGCTGGTCTGCGCGTCCCGGCCGCCGCGGGCGCGCGCCTTCCCGTCTTCATGCGAATCATGGCCGACATCGGCGACGAGCAGAGCATCGCCCAGTCGCTCTCCACCTTCTCGAGCCACCTGCGCAACGTGGTGCGTTTCGTGGAGGCTGCCGGTCCGGCCACGCTGGTCCTGCTCGACGAGGTGGGCGCGGGGACCGATCCGACCGAGGGCTCCGCCCTCGCCATGGCGATCGTCACGCGGCTGCTCGACGCGGGTGCGATGGTGGCGGCGACCACGCACTACGCCGAGCTGAAGACGTTCGCGACCGAGCATCCGTCCGTGACCAACGCCGCCGTGGAGTTTGATGTCGGCACGCTGCGCCCGACCTATCGGCTCACGATCGGCCTGCCGGGCAAGAGCCAGGCGTTCGCCATCGCGGAGCGGCTGGGGCTGCCCGCCGATATCCTGGCCGATGCGCGAGACCGCATCTCGGTCGAGCACGCAAGCATGGAGGAGACGCTCGCCGCGATTGCCCGCGCGCAGGATGCCCAGCAGACGGCTCTCGGCGCGGCGCAGGCTGAACGAAGCGAGGCACTCGGTGAACGGGAGCGCGCCCGCTCCGGCATCGCCCGCGCGCGACGCGAGGCGGGGCAGCTGCTCGCGGACGCGCGGCGGGCCGCCGACGATCTGCTGGGCCGGGCCGAGCGCGAGGTGGCCGACGTCCGGCGCGAGCTCACGCGACAGCGCAACCTGGGGGCCGATCGCGCGCCGCGTGGCGCCGAGGCCTTCGAGAATCTCGCGACGAAGGCACGCCGGGTGCGGAGCGAGACCGCGGAAGCGTCCCAGGTCGCGCAGTCCGACGACGTGGAGGAGGAGCCGCGCGCTCCACAGCCGCGCGTCGGCCTGTGGGCACGGTCGCGGACGCTGGGCAGCACCGGCCGGATCGTGGAGATCAGCGGTCGCACCGGCCGCGTCACGCTCGAGACCGATGGCGCGCGGCTCGTCATCCCGGCCGACGACGTCGACGTTGTTCCAGAGCCGATCATTGGCCCGACCCCGCGCGACCTCGAGGCGGAGGAGATGCGCCGCCGAGCGGCTGACCGCGTGCCACCGACCCTGGATCTGCACGGCGAGCGGGTCGAGGCGGCGTTGGAGCGCCTCCACGCCTACCTGGACGACGCGCTGCTCGCCGGTCTCGACAGCGTCGTCATCGTCCACGGCATGGGGACGGGAGCGCTGCGACGCGTCGTGCGCGAGACCCTGGCCGAGCACCCGCGCGTGCGGGGCGTCCGCGGCGGGCGCCGCAACGAGGGCGGAGAGGGCGCCACGGTCGCCGAGCTCTAGGGCGCTGCGCCCGGCGGTGGCGTGGGGGAGGGCGTCGGCGTCGGCCGCCCAGGAGGCGGTGTCGGCGTCGGCACGGGAATGATCTGGGTCGGCGACGGGATCGCGCTCGGCAGCGGCGTGGGGGAGGGCGTCGGCGTTGGCGACGGCGTTGGGCTCGGCGACGGGGTCGGCGACGAGGTCGGGATCTCGCCCGGAGTGCATTCCACGGTCGGCGCGAGCGGTGCATCCAGTGGCCCGGGATAGGGCTGGCGGATGCTCGAGCTCAGCTCGTCCTCGCGGCCGGTCCATTCGTCGATCCACGCACGGTTCGCCTCCTCCCACGTCGGGCGATCCTCTTCCCATCCGGCAAGATCGAGATAGACTCGCTCCTCGGCCTCCGGTGGCGTCGGTTCGGCCGATGGGTCCGGTGACGCCGATGGCGCGATCGTGGCGAAGTCGCCACAGCCCTCCTGCCAGATCTTCCCGGTCTCGGCCTCGATGCGCAGCTCGCGATGGAGCGTATCCTGCGCGGTCGGCTGGCGATCGGCGCGGAAGACCTCGGCGACGGTGGCATCGCTGAACTCGCCTGGCAGCATGCCGCTGATCGCGTCGACGGTGACCTCGGTGATGCCTTCGGGGCGCGCGAAGTCGTGGACAGGCAGCTCGTTGAGCGCGGCGACCTCGGCCATGTAGTCATGCCAGATGAAGGTAGGGCCATCGGCAGCGAAGACATCCTCGATCTGCGAGAAGTCGCTGTTGCCGACCCAGACCCCGGTCACGATCGCGCCATCGCTGACCTCCGGGTCGGGGTCGGCGGCCAGGTAGCCAACCGCCTGCAGGTCTCGGAAGTCGTTCGTGGTTCCCGTCTTCAGCGTGGCCGGCCGGCGGCCGGCATCGGTCTGCAGCTGGAAGCGGGGACCCCACAGGGGATTCGTCGCGGGATCGGTGTTGTCGGCCAGGATGTCGGTGACGAGATACGCCGATGCGGCCGAGAGGACCTGCTCAGGGTCGTCGGCGTCGGTGGCATGGTCGTAGATGACGTTGCCCCGCGAGTCCTCGATGCGCTCGATGAGGTACGGCGGGTGGAACTGGCCGCCATTGGCGATGCCGCCATAGGCCCCGGCGAGGTCGAGCATGTGGACGCCGATCGTGCCGAGCGTGAGCGACGGGACCGCAACCTCGTCCTCCTGGCGCGGATCCCAGTCGAGACCGAGCCGCTCCGCGAGATTGACGACGCTGTCCGTGCCGATGAGCTGCTGCGCCTTGGTGACGGGGATATTGAGCGAGTACTTCAGGGCGTCGCGCACGCGAACCGGGCCGCGTTGGCGGTTGTCCGCGTTCGGGACGCTGTAGCCGTCGACGATCTCGCCCTCGACGTCCATGAACATCGTGGACGGATTGATGACGCCGGACTCGAAGCCGGCGGCGTACGTGATTGGCTTGAAGGCCGAGCCCGATTGGCGAAATGCCTGGCCGATGACGTCAAAGTTCGCCTGGTGCTCAGGGGTCGACTCCCCGAAGAAGCTTGCGCTGCCGACGTAGGCGAGGACGGCACCGGTCCGATAGTTCACGGTCACCATCGCATCGTTGTTGATGTTGCGGCCCTGGAGCTGCGCGATCCAGGAAAGCGCCTCCTCACCGTACTTCTCCGTAAGCTCATCGTCGCTCAGGCGATCCATGTCGTATCCGATCTGCGCCCATTTCTCGGCGGTCGTCTGGTACCCCTCATAGTCGAGCGTCGTGATGATGCGCAGGCCACCGGTGTCGAGAAGGTCCTCGCCCTCCAGCAGCTCGCCGGCTTCGCGACGGACGGCGTACACGAAATGCGGCGCGAGGTATGCGTTGTCGTCGGGTGCCGCCAGGGTGACCTGCTCGGCGATCGCCTCGTCGTACTCGGCCTGGGCGATGAAGTCCGATTTGAGCATCTGGTCGAGGACGATGTTGCGCGAGGTGATGGCCTGGGCCGTCCTGGGCACGACGTAGACGTCCTTGCCGCCGACCTCTTCCTGCACCGCCTCGGTCGACGGATCGAGGCGCGACGGCGCCCGGACGAGGCTGGCCATCATGGCAGCCTCGCTCACCGTGAGCTGGTTCTCCGGCGCGTCAGAGGTCAGATCCTTGCCGAAGTAGGCATTGGCCGCCGCCCAGATGCCGTAGGCGTTGTTGCCGTAGTAGACCTGGTTGAGGTACATCTCGATGATGCGCTGCTTGCCCTCGGAGCCGGGATAGCGATCGTCGAGCCGTAGGGCCAGGACCGCCTCCTTGATCTTGCGTTCGACCTGGCGTTCGGGATCGGCCATGAGTTCGACATCGAAGAGCCGCATCCGCACCAGTTGCTGGCAGATGGTCGATGCGCCCGAGACCGTCTCCCCGGCCTGGAAATTCTGGAGCACGGCCCGGACGATGCTGCGGAAGTCCACGCACGGATTGGTCCAGAAGGTCTGGTCCTCCGCGGCGACCTGGGCCTCGATCATGATCTCTGGCATCTGCTCGAAGCTGATCTCGCGGCGATCCTCCACGGCGAACGTCGCGAGCTCCATCCCGTCCGACGAGATGACGCTCGACCCCTCCACGAGGTCGAAGTCCTCGATGTCGGCCACGTTCGGCAGTCCGCTCGTGAACGAGCCATAGACGCTGAGGATGAGCGCGAAGAGACCAACCGCCAGCACGCCGAACACGCCCAGGATGAGGCGGGGGAGCGCGACGGAGCCGGGTCGTCGGCGCGATTCTGCGCCCGCGGGCCCGCGGCGGGGTGCGGGCCGCCGGCCCGGCGGCGGTGACGGCGGCGATTGTCGTCGGGTCATCGGGCGGCAGGGTAGCACGGATGTTCGGTGCGTATACTCATCGCCCGATGGAGACGAATGCCGCGCGCACCGCCGTGCTCGACGACCTGGACTGGCGCCGGATGATCGCCGACAGCACCGATCTCGACGCGCTGCGGTCGGCTATGGCCGCCGGCCCTGTCAGCTACTACGGCGGATTCGACCCGACCGCGGCGAGCCTCCATTTCGGAAACCTCGTCCTGCTCGTGACGATGCGTCGACTCCAGCTTGCCGGTCACCGGCCGATCGGCTTGGTAGGCGGCGCGACCGGTCTCGTGGGCGACCCGAGCGGTCGCACCAGCGAGCGCGCGCTCAACGATCCCGAGGTGATTGCCGGCTGGGTCGACCGGATCCGCTCACAGGTGGAGGGCTACCTCACCTTCACGGGCCCCACCGCGGCAACGATCGTGAACAACCTTGACTGGACGGCTCAGATGTCCGCGATCGACTGGCTGCGCGACATCGGCAAGCACTTCAGCGTCGGTCGCATGCTTGCAAAGGAGTCGGTGAGCGCACGGCTCGAGGCCGGCGGCATCAGCTATACCGAGTTCAGCTACCAGGTCATGCAGGCGGTCGACTTCCTTGAGCTTCATCGGCGCAATGGTTGCACCCTCCAGCTGGGCGGCAGCGACCAGTGGGGCAATCTCACCGCCGGCGTGGACCTGATCCGGCGCGTCGAGGGCACGACAGTCCATGCCCTGGCCACGCCATTGATCACCCGTCCAGATGGCCAGAAGTTCGGCAAGAGCGAGGGATCGACCCTGTGGCTGGACCCCGAGCTCACCTCGCCCTTCGCGTTCTACCAGTGGTTCCTCAACGCCGATGACGCCGTCGTCGGCACCTATCTGCGCGTCTTCAGCTTCCGGTCGCACGAGGAGATCGAGGGGCTGGAGGCCGAGGTCGCCTCTCGACCCGAGTCTCGGTCCGCTCAACGGGCGCTGGCCGCGGAGGTGACCGAGCTCGTCCACGGCGCCGGTGCCGCACGCTCCGCCATCACGGCCTCCGAGGCGCTCTTCGGCGGCGGCGATCTGGCTGTGGTGGACGCGGCGACCCTCGAAGCGGCCTTCGCCGATCTGCCGCGAGCCCGTGTCACGCGCAAGAACGGGCTGCCGCCGGTGCTCGACCTCTTCGTGGCGTCGGGTCTTTCGCAGAGCCGTGGGCAGGCGCGCCGCGTGCTCGGCGAGGGCGGTGCCTACGTGAACAACGTACGCGTCGCCGATCCCGCCGCCGTGCCCGATCGGTCCGACCTCCTCGCCGGCCGCTGGCTCCTCCTGCGCCGCGGCAAGCGCAACCTGGCCGTGGCGGAAGTCTCAGACTGATGGTCCTCGCCTTCGTCACCGGCGCAGTGGCCACGCGCCGGCACCACAAGGGCTGTTAGTGGGCGCGGTCCGGCCCGTGCCCATTGCTGGAGGCCTCCGCGACCACCTTGTCGGCGATGTTGTGGGGCACTTCCGCGTAATGATCAACCTTCCAGCTGAAGCGGCCGCGGCCCTGGGTGATCGAGCGCAGCTCGGTGGCGTAGAGGAACATCTCGGCCTGGGGAACCTGCGCCTTGAGGTGCTGCAGCCCGTCGGCCGAATCCATGCCAAGCACATGCCCGCGCTTCGAGGTGATCTGGCCCATGACGTCGCCCATGAACTCGTCGGGGACGATCACGTCGACCTCGAGGATCGGCTCCAGGAGCGCCGGTGAGGCAGCGTCGAACGCCTTCTTCAGCGCCTGCGATGCCGCGACCTTGAACGCCATCTCGGAGCTGTCGACGGTGTGGTATGAGCCGTCGACCAGCGTCGCATGCAGGTCGACCACCGGGTAGCCGGCCAGGACGCCCTCGGCCATCGCCTCCCGCAGGCCCCTCTCGACGGCGGGGATGTACTGCTTGGGCACGACGCCGCCGACGATCTTGTTGCCGAACTCGAAGCCGGTGCCCATCTCGGCCGGTGCGAACTCGATCACGACGTGCCCGTACTGACCGTGTCCGCCGGTCTGTCGCTTGTACCGGTTGTCGATGCGGGCTGCCTGGCGGATCGTCTCGCGATACGGCACCCGCGGGATCGCCGTCTTGACCGATGCGCCGAACTTGCGCTTGAGCCGATCCACGATGACATCGACATGGGCATCGCCCATCGCCGTCAGGATCGTCTCGCCCGTGCCATCCTCGCGGCGGATCTGCACGCATGGCTCCTCCTCGGTGAGCCGATGGAGCGCCTGGCCGAGCTTGTCGAGGTCCGCCTTCGACTCCGGCTCGATCGCCACCTGCAGCGACGGCGCCGGGAATTGCAACGGGGCGAGCTCAACGGCATGCGTCCTGTCGCCGACGAGGGTATCGCCCGCGGCGGTCGAGGTCAGCTTTGCCACCGCGGCAATGTCCCCGGGGCCGACCATCGCCAGGTTCTCGGTGTCCTTGCCCTGCACCGAAAGCAGGTTGCCGATGCGTTCGTCCTCCTTGCGGGAGGCGTTGTAGACATGACCCTGCCCGCTCAGGCTGCCGGAGACGACGCGGAAGTAGGTGAGGCGGCCGACGAACGGGTCGGCGGTTGCCTTGAAGACCTGGGCCACGAACGGCCCGTCGGGATCAGGGGTGATCTCCTTGCCGTCGACCGTGGTGCGGCTGCCGACCTCGGCGGGCGAGGGGACATGCTTGGCGATCATGCTGATCAGCTCGCGCACGCCGATGTTCTGCGTCGCGGATCCGACGAAGACCGGCACCACGCTGCCCTCGCGCGTGCCCTTGTGCAGGGCGGCCTCGATCTCGGCGTCGCTGAATGCCTCGCCCTCGAGGTATTTCTCCATGAGCTCATCGCTCGCCTCCGCGGCGGCCTCGACCAACGCGTCTCGGCGCGAATGCTCGATCCCTTCGAGCTCGGGCGGGATCGGCATCTCCTGTGGCCTGCCGTTCTCGTAGACGTTCGCATGCTCCTCGATGACATCGACGTAGCCGCGGAACGACTCTGCGGAGCCGATCGGCAGGTAGACCGGGGCGATCTTGGGCCCGAAGCGAGCCTTGAGCTGGTCGAGCGTCGCGTCGTAGTTCGCGTTCTCCCGGTCCATCTTGTTGACGAAGATCAT